>Ga0134124_10005490_pt1 | contig 10194 bp, 7 predicted proteins | sample KB304_FD_96880 | JGI IMG/M metagenome (GOLD analysis project Ga0134124, IMG submission 96880) | Terrestrial soil microbial communities without Nitrogen fertilizer from Kellogg Biological Station, Michigan, USA - KB3-0-4 | ecosystem: Environmental > Terrestrial > Soil > Unclassified ... | reverse complement strand
GACCGCGCCGTCGTCGGTGTCGTTCGACAGCAGGTCGCACAGGTGGCCCGCCTCGAACTCGCCGGAGTCCTCGGGCAAGGTGAACGTATGACTCGCCTGATACCAGCAGGACTGGGATGGGTTGTCGAAGGCGACGGGTGGCGGGTTGACCCGAACCGAGACGACAGCCGTGTCCGCGCCGTCGATGACATCCGGATCGGTGACCGTGTAGGTGAACGTGTCGAGACCCGTGTAGTCGGGGTCGGGCGCGTAGGAGACGCTCAGTCCGTCACCGGCGATCGCCGCGGTCCCGTGCGCCGGGTCCGATACCGCCGTGATCGTCGCCTCGGGATCGAACGTGTCGTTGGCGAGGACATCGATCGGCGTGGCGGACGCGTTCTTCTGGATCACCACGCCGTCGTCACCGCTCGCGACCGGCGGCGCCGCGAGGCTGGCGGCGGGCATGCCGAGCTGAGCGGCGAGGAGGGCCAGGACGGCCAGAATGGTCGCGAGGCGACGGGTCATTGGATGGTCACCAATCGTGAGTCGGAATTGGTCCGGCCGAGCGAATCGGTGATCTTCAGCGCGACCGAATAGTCCCCGGGGCCGGCAAAGTCGTGGACCGGGTTCCTGAGCGTCGATGTGCTCCCGTCGCCGAAATTCCAGAGATAGGTCAATCCGGATCCGCTCGAGGCATCCGTGAAGGTGGCGGTCATTCCCGAGACCACGAACGTGAAGTCCACGGCCGGCGGGAGCGGCGTCGGCTTCGCCGTGGGTTTCGGGGTCGGCCTGGGGGTGGGCTTCGGGGTCGGTACCGGGGTCGGTGCCGGCGTCGCGATGGGCCGGACGGTCGGCCGAGGCGTCGGTTTCGGCGTGGCCCTGGCCGGCTTCGGGGTCGCCTTCGGAGACGCGACCGGCCCGGACGCACGCGACGACTCCGTCGCGCGGCTCGGGACGACCGCGACCTGAGAGCCGAGCCCGGAGGTGGCGCTCGGCCGACCGGTCGAGCCGAGCACGTCACCACCCGGAATCGAGGACCCGAGCGCCACGACGACGACGATCAGCACGACCACCGACGATCCGAGGGCGGCGAGCTGCGGTGCCCAGCCGAGGAACCCACGCCGCCGCGCCTGTTGACGACGACGGAGGTCGCGGACCGGGGTCGGGCTGGCCATCCCGGGTCGGATCGGGTGGGCCTGCGTCCGGCGGCGCGAGGCGATGTAGCCGGTCGGGCGCGCGTGGCTCGGAGGGATGGGGTGCGGCGCGAGCGTCGGATCGGCGCCGCTGGCCGCCTCGATCGCCCCGAGGGCGGCGCGCGTCGCATCCGAGGCGTGCGGGTTGGAGGCCGGATCGTCGATCTCCTCGTCCCATGGGCGCTCCCACAGGCGCCGCCCGGTGATCCGCCGGAGGACCCACATCCCGATCGAGTCGTCGACGATCCTGGGCAGCCGGATCTCGCCGCGTTCGTCGCGGGCGATGAACCGGGTCACGACCGCGAGGAAGCCGAGCACGACCAGCGTCGCGACGATGAGTTCCACGAGTGACGGTTACCCCCAGCCGGCGGTCGTCCGCAACCTGGCGACCGGCCGGCCGATCCTAGCACCGGGCGGCGGTCCTGCCGACGTCACCGCTCTCTGCCGGACCGCACCGCTCCTGACAGGTCGACGCTCAGCCCTTGGCGTCCCGCGCAGCATCGGGCACGCGGTCGAGCCCACGCTCGAGCTCGACCTCGGGCGCGTCCGGGCTGTACCCACCGCGGGCGAGGATGAACAGGACGACGCCGCTCGCGATGAAGACGCCGAGGAACGCGAACACCTGGGTCAGGCCCGACAGGAAGAACGCGAGCGCGGCGAGCACGACACAGATCCCGTAGATGAGCAGGACCGTCTGACGGTGCGACAACCCGATGTCGAGGAGACGGTGGTGGAGGTGGCCACGATCGGGCGAGAACGGCGACCGGCGGGCGGCCAGGCGCCGGACGATGATCCAGAAGGCGTCGATGATCGGCACGCCGAGGACGAGCATCGCGACCGCGACCTTGGCCGTCCCGAGAATCGACAACAACGCCAGGGTGTAACCGAGGAACATCACCCCGCTCGTGCCGGCAAAGATCGTCGCTGGGTGAAAGTTCCAGCGCAGGAATCCGAGGAGCGCGCCCGCGAGCGCGAAGCACAGCACCGCGATGTACGGCTGGCTGAGCCCCGGCGTCAGGCTGATGACGCCGAGCGTGACCGCTGCGATCAGGCCGATCCCCGATGAGAGTCCGTCGAGCCCATCGATGAAGTTGATGCTGTTGATCATCCCGGCGATCCACAGGACGCTGAACGCCACCGCGATCGGCGTGACCAGCCGGACGAGCTCCGACTTGCCGGCGGTCCCCGATCCGAGCGGGTTGGCGATGAACTCCACGACGAAGCCGGTCGCGACCGCGAACAGCGCCAGGCCAAGCTGGCCGGCGAACTGCCAGCGCGCACGCAGATCGAGCGCGTCGTCGATCACGCCGAAGGCCGTAGCGAGCAGGCCCCCGAGGAGCAGGCCGACGAGATCGACGAGCTGGACGCTCGTCGGCACGGGGGCGAACTGTACGACGGCGTTCAGGGAAAGCAGCGCGATCGTCACGCTCACGAACGCGATCGCGACCGCGACACCGCCGCCGCGCGGGACCGGCGTCTCGTTGACCCGGCGCTCGTCGGGATGGTCGATCGCGTCGAACCGGATCGCGACCCGCCGGACGAGCGGGGTCAGCACGAACGAGACGGCCGCCGCGGCAACGAGCGCGAGGATGAGATACGGAACCGTCGGCCCGGCGTTGTCGGCGAACATCAGGCCCGGCTGGTCCTCGGGTCAGGACACCTCGACGGGCGGATCATCGACGGAGGCCCGGCACCGCGAAGCGACCGCTGATCGCCGCGACCCGGCTTGCGAGCGCCGCCTGGGCCGCCGGATCGGCGCGCTGCTCGATCGCGTCGGCGATGAGCGTTGCGATCTCGCCCATCTCGCCGGGGCCCATTCCCCGCGAGGTCACCGCGGGCGTCCCGACCCGGATCCCCGACGACGTGTTGGGCGGCTGCTTGTCGAACGGGATCTGGTTCTTGTTGACCGTGATCCCGATCTCGTCGAGGAGGTGCTCGGCCTCCTTGCCGGTCACGCCGCGTGACGTGACGTCGACGAGCATCAGGTGGTTGTCGGTCCCGCCCGACACGACCCGGAAGCCGCGCTCGGACAGCCCGGTCGCGATGGCCGTGGCGTTCTCGACCGTCCGCCGCTGGTCGCGCCGGAACTCCTCGCCGAGCGCGAGCTGGAACGCGACGGCCTTGGCCGCGATCACGTGCATGAGCGGTCCACCCTGGACGCCCGGGAAGACGGTCCGATCGATCGTGGCGGCCAGGGCGCCGGACGCGGACGGCGCGCCCTTCACGTTCGGGAACGCCGCGGGATCCACCTCCGGCGGCAGCTCGTGGCGACTGAAGATCATCCCGCCGCGCGGCCCGCGCAGGGTCTTGTGGGTCGTCGTGGTGACGATGTCGGCGTGCGGGAACGGCGACGGGTGGACGCCCGCCGCGACCAGCCCGGCGATGTGGGCCATGTCGACGAACAGGAGCGCGCCGACGCCGTGGGCGATCGCCGCCATCCGCTCGAAGTCGAAGATCCGCGGGTAGGCCGAGGCGCCGGCGACGATCACCTTCGGGCGGACCTCCGAAGCCTGGGCCTCGAGGGCGTCGTAGTCGATCCGCTCGGTGTCCTCGCGGACGCCGTACGCGTGGACCTCGTACAGCCGCCCGGAGAAGTTCAGCTTCATCCCGTGGGTCAGGTGCCCGCCCTGGTCGAGCTTCATCCCGAGGATCCGGTCGCCGGGCTCGATCACGCTGAAATAGGCGGCCATGTTGGCCTGGGCGCCGGAATGGGGCTGGACGTTGACGTGCTCGGCGCCGGGGAAGAGCTTCAGCGCCCGGTCGCGGGCGAGGTCCTCGGCGACGTCGACGAACTCGCAGCCGCCGTAATAGCGCTTGCCCGGCAGGCCCTCCGCGTACTTGTTCGTCAGCCAGCTGCCCTGGGCCTCCATGACCGCTGCCGACGTGTAGTTCTCGGACGCGATCAGCTCGATCTTGTCGTGCTGGCGGTGGCGCTCGCCCTCCATCGCCGCCCACAGCTCGGGGTCGACGTCGGCGATCGTGGCGCCCGGACGGACCTGTTCGGTGATCGCCATCCTCGCGTCTCCTCCTGCGGGCCGGCGCCGGCCCGGAACCCCCCGATCGCCTCGCTCGCGCCGGGCGCGGTCGGTCGGGATCGCGCGCCGGGTGGCCGGACCTATCTTCCCACGCCGGGCGCGGGCCCGACGGGGCGGGGCGGCGGGAGTCAGACGGTCGGTCGCCCGACGCCGCGCCCGAGCGCGGCCTCGACGGCTTCGATGGGAACCGCGCCGGCCCGGAGGATCCGCGGCGGCTCCACCGAGCAGTCGACGATCGTCGACGGCGGGCCGCCGTGAGCTGCGCCGCCGTCGAGGACGAGGGCCACGGCGTCGCCGAGCTGGGCGACGATCTCGGCGGCATCACGGGCCTCGGGAACCCCGGACACGTTGGCCGAGGTGGTCGGGAGCGGGCCGACGGCCGCGGCCAGCGAGCGTGGAGCATCGTGGTCGGGCACGCGGAGGCCGATCGTCGGCGCGCCGCCGGTCAGGGCCGGGGGCAACGGGACGTCGGGTCGCTGGGGGACGATGACGGTCAGGCCGCCCGGCCAGAACGCGGCCGCGAGCGCAGCCGCGGACGCGGGCCATTGTCCGATCGACGGAGCCTGGTCCGCGTCGGCGAGGAGGAGCACGATCCCCTGGTCGGGCGGCCGTCGCTTCGCGGCGAACAGGGCCTCGATCCCGCCCGGCATGTCGAGCGAGACCGCGATCCCGTACACGGTGTCGGTCGGGAGGGCCACGATCCCGCCGGCGCGGAGGACCTCGGCGCCGACGATCCGACCGGCCGCGTCGTCGGCCACGACCCGGGCCGTCACGCCGCGGGCTCGACCATCGAATCGTGCGCGTCCGCGAGCGCGCCGGCGTTCTGTGCCGCTTCCTCCGGGGAGACGAGCACGAGCTGCTCGATCACCTGCGCCGCCCCCTCGTCGGCGACCGGTGGCGCGATGTACCGGGCGGCGGCGCGGACGGCCGCAGGAGCCGTCGCCATCGCCGCGCCATGGCCCACCCCGGCGATCATCTCGACGTCGTTGAACTGATCGCCGATCGCGAGCACGCGACCGAGCGGAATTCGCGCCCGCCGCGCGAGGTGTCGGACGCCGACCAGCTTCGAGACGCCCGGGGCGAGGAACTCGAGGAATCGCGGGTGGCTGATCGTCACCGCGGCCCGGCCGGCGAACCGCTGCCTTCCCTCGGCCAGCACGGACTCCGGGATCGGTTCGCTGGCGGCGGCCACCGAGATCACCTTCGAGATCGGGTGGGTGAGCCACGCCCGGAGGTCGGCGACGACCTCCGCCCGGGCGCCGAGCCACGACGAGTAGTCCTCGGCTCGTGGGTCGTCCGCCTGGATGACGAACCGCTCGAGGTGATTGACGTGCGGCTCGAGGCCGACGCTCTTCGCCCACCCGATCACCTCGCGGGCGGCGTCGGCGGCCAGCGGCCGGTGGGCGAGGATCCGGCCGAGCCGCGGATCGCGCTCGGCGGGCGGCAGCGCGCGCACCAGGGCGCCCTGGTAGGCCACGATCGGATCGACGAGGCCGAGCGTCCGGGCATAGGGCAGCGCGCTCGTGGTCATCCGACCGGTCACGATCGAGACCGCGACACCGCGGCTCCGTGCGGCAGACACGGCGTCCAGCGTCCGGGGACCGAGGCCGAGATCCTCGCCGATCAGCGTCCCGTCGAGATCGAGGGCGATCAGCCCGATCGGGAAGCCCGGAGCGGGCCGTGGGGCGTGTGTCACGCCGGCTGGACCCGCGAGACCGCCGTCACGCCGCTCGGGCCCGTCGCGACGCTCACGCGCGTTCCACGCGAAGCACGCGCGGCAACCCCGCCAGGTCAGGCTGGACCGTCGCCCGCCACCCGGGCAGGACGGCCGCGACCGCCGCCGGCGCACTGTCGCCCTGGTCGGCGCCGATCTCGAACAGCGCGGCGCCGCCGGTCGCGAGCACCTCGGGCAGGCGCTCGAGCAGGGCCCGGATGATGTCGAGGCCATCCGCGCCGCCGTCGAGCGCGAGTCGCGGCTCGAACGACGCGGCGATCGGCAGGCCCGCGATCGCATCCGTTCGGACGTAGGGCAGGTTGGCCAGGACCAGGTCGAGGGGCGCCCCGTTGTCGGGCAGGACCGGCGGCAGCAGGTCGGCCTCGATGAATCGCATCCCGTCGGCCGCCGCGTGGCCGACTGCATTCTCCCGGGCGAGATCGAGGGCCTCGGGCGAGATGTCGGTGGCGGCGATCCGCACGTTGCGGCCCATCGTCACCCGCCGCTTCCGGAGCTCCACGGCGATGGCGACCGCGATGGCCCCGCTGCCCGTGCCGACGTCGGCGACGCGGATCGGATCCCCGCCGCCGTCCCGCCCGCCGCCGGCTTCCCCCGGCCGTCCCGCGAGCCTGGCCATGATCTCGGTGACGGCCGCCTCGACGAGCGCCTCGGTCTCCGGCCGCGGGATCAGGCCGCGCGGATCGACGGCAAAGGCCAGCCCGTGGAACTCCTTGATGCCGCGGATGTAGGCGACCGGCTCGCCCGTGGCCCGCCGCGCGACGGCCTCCTCGAACCGGCGCAGGGCATCCGCCCCGACCGGCGCGTCGCGGTGGGCGACGATCGCGGTCCGGTCGGCGCCCACCGCCCAGCCGAGCAGCAGCTCGGCGTCGAGCCGCGCCGTCTCCGAGCCGGCGTCGCGGAGGCGGGTCGTCGCGTCCGCGATGCAGTCACCGATCGTGGCCATCCCCGTTCACTCCCTCCGCCGCCCCGTGTCGTGCGCGACCTGCCTGTGGCTGTCGCCGCCGCTGGCCTCTGTCCTGCCTTCCCTCAGAGCCGGATCGTCACCGACAGATCGCCCACCTTGCGCAGGACTTCCGCGCTCGTCGTTCCCCGCCAGCGATGGAACAGCAGGTCGACGGAGGCGTCGCCGATCCGCAGGTTCGTCAGCGTGATCTTGCCGATCCAGTCGGGCAGGTTCGGATGATGGAGCTCCAGCTCGCCGGCCGGCGCGTGGGGACGCAGCCCGAGCATCGTCTCGACGAACAGGAACGACGCACCGGCCGCCCACGCCTGCGGCGAGCACGCGACCGGATAGGGCACCGGCTGCGCCGACTCGTCGCGATCGAAGCCGCAGAAGAGCTCGGGAAGGCGGTACTCGTCGAACTGCTGGGCCGCCTCGAACACCCGCCCGACGAGACGGTTCGACTCCTCGTTGAAGCCGTAGCGCTTCAGGCCGGCCGCGATCAGCGACGTGTCGTGGGGCCAGACGGAGCCCGTGTGGTAGCCGATCGGGTTGTAGCCGGGCTGGCCCTCGGCGTACGTCCGGATCCCCCAGCCGGAGAACATCGCGGGCCCGAGGAGGCGATCCGCGATGTCGCGGGCTCGGGCCGGCGACACGATCCCCGACCAGAGGCACTGGCCCGCGTTCGAGCCGATCGCATCGAGGTGGCGCTTCTCCCCGTCGAGGGCCATCGCGTAGTAGCGCTGGTCCTCGACCCAGAACCGCTCCTCGAACCGCTGGCGGAGCGCTTCTGCCTCGTTGAGGAGCCGCTGGGCGAGGTCGAGCTCGCCGCGGACCGTGGCCAGGCCGGCCATCCGGCGCTTCGCGTCGTACACGTAGCCCTGGACCTCGGCAAGGGCGACCGGCATCGTCGGACCGCGTCCCGACCGGTCACGGATCGCGTCGCCGGAGTCCTTCCAGCCCTGGTTGAGGAGCCCCCGGCTCGAGCGTCGCTCGTACTCGACGAACCCGTCGCCGTCCTTGTCACCGTAGCGGTCGATCCAGTCGAGGGCGGCCAGGGCGTTCGGCCAGTAGCGGTCTAGGAACGCCCGGTCGCCGGTCCAGTCGAACGTCGCGCCGAACACGACCAGCCACAACGGGGTCGAATCGACCGAGCCGTAGTACGGCGTGTGCGGCAGCTCGCCCGCGCCGGCCATCTCGCCGGTCCGCAGCTCGTGGAGGATCTTGCCGGGCTCCGCGTCGCGCCAGTCGTCGACCTCGGTTGCCTGGTACGCGGCGAGCACGCCGAGCGTCTCGACCGCGATCTGTGGCCGGAAGGCCAGCGCCTGGAGCGAGGCGATCAAGGCATCCCGCCCAAACAACGTCGTGAACCACGGAACGCCGGCCGAGACGTAGCGCTGGCCGGGCCCGGGCCCGTCGTTGATCAGGAGACGGAGGTCGGCCAGCGACCGGGCGAGGGTCAGGTTGAACAGCTCGTGGTCGGTCTGGATGGCGGTCGTGCCGCGGCTCCACGCGTGGTAGGCGGAGATGCCGTCATCGGCGCTGATTCGGGGCGGGTCGGGGAACAGGGCTGCCGGACCGCTCGGGCTCGATGCGGTCGCCTCGGTCTCGAGGAGGGCCCGTTCGCTCGCCTGGGCCCGCTCGTCGTCGGACACCCGCCCCTCGCCGACGCGGACGATCGACAGCCACGTCGTCCAGCGCAGGTCGCGCCGCTCGCCCGGCGCGAGCCGGACGTCCCAGCGGTAGCGAACGGAGCCGCCCTGGGCGAGCGCGTCGTCCGAGCGGCCGTCGATCGGCCCGAAGTCGTCGGCCGCGTCGGAGAACGCGACGTGGGTCGAGCGGCGCATCCCGTCGAGCCCGTCATAGCGGAACGTCGCGCGGGTCGCGGTGAGCGCGATCGGCAGCAGCGTCCCGCGCTCCGGCCGCGGGTACCCGCGCACCTCGAAGATGTCGGCCGCGTCGCAGCCCAGCTCGAGCTCGACGGCGAACGCGAGGTCGTGCTCGGCGTGATTGACGATCCGGACGCGCTCCGCCAGGCCGTCGCCGCTGATCAGCCGGTCGCGTGAAATTCCGATCGTGCGCCCGGCGACGGCGGCCTCGGGATGGACCTTGGCGTCGGGGTTCCGGTCGGCGCTCGGGTTCGTGAGCTGGACCGACCCGCGGAAGTTGCCGCCCATCGAGCCCTGGAGGAGGACGGGCCGGACGCCGCCGACGCGAAGCGCGGAGCACGACAGGAGCCGGGTGTCCGAGTGATACAGGCCGAGTCCGCGCGAATCGGGGTGGATGTCGCCGAACGGGTCGGTCAGGAGGTACAGGTTGCCGTGCTTGAGGACCTGGACGCTCCCAAGGTCGGTCGCCTGCTGGATCGGAACGATCCGGGCATCGACGAGCTGGACGCCGCCCGCCTCGCCCGACGGCGTCGACGCGACGTGCTGGGCCGCGGCCGATGCGCCGCCGGTGTGGTCGCTCGCCGGATCGGCGGCCGGCGTCGGGGGGTCGGCGCGCGGCGTCGTTCGATCGCCGGCGGGCGTCGGCGCCGGGGTCGAGGCGGCGGTCGAAGCCGGCGCGGGGGCCGTGGGCAGAGGCGCGTCAGGACGCTGCGGCATGCTCACCTCCGGTGATCTCGGCGAGGCGGTCCGCCTGGTCGGCCATGACGAGCGCGTCGATCAGGCGGTCGATGTCCCCGTCCATCACCCGCGGCAGGTTGGACAGGTCGAGCCCGATCCGATGGTCGGTCAGCCGGTCCTGCGGGAAGTTGTACGTCCGGATCTTCTCGGACCGATCGCCGCCGCCGACCATCGACCTGCGGGCCGCCGAGTCTGCCTCGCGCTGTTTTGCCTGCTGGCGCTCGTACAGCCGCGAGCGGAGAACCGCGAACGCCTTCGCCTTGTTCTTGTGCTGGCTCTTCTCGTCCTGGATCTCGACGACCAGGCCCGTCTCGAGGTGCGTGATCCGGACGGCGGAGTCGGTGGTGTTCACCGACTGGCCGCCGGGACCGGATGAGCGCTTGACATCGATCCTGACGTCCTTCTCCTCGTCGATCTGGATCTCGACCTCGTCGACCTCGGGCAGGACGACGACGGTGACCGTCGACGTGTGGATCCGGCCGGACGACTCGGTGGCCGGAATGCGCTGGACGCGGTGGACGCCGCCCTCGAACTTGAGCCGGCTGTACGCCCCGTCGCCGTGGACCTGGACGATCGCCTCCTTGATCCCGCCGATCCCTGTCTCGTTGAGGCTGAGCAGCTCCGGCGTGAATCGGTGGCGCTCGGCGTAGCGGACGTACATCCGGTAGAGCTCGGCGGCGAACAG
>Ga0134124_10005489_pt1 | contig 10194 bp, 1 predicted proteins | sample KB304_FD_96880 | JGI IMG/M metagenome (GOLD analysis project Ga0134124, IMG submission 96880) | Terrestrial soil microbial communities without Nitrogen fertilizer from Kellogg Biological Station, Michigan, USA - KB3-0-4 | ecosystem: Environmental > Terrestrial > Soil > Unclassified ... | reverse complement strand
CTAACACGACCTTCGACACGCTGCTCGGCTTGTACGTCGGCGACCATGTGGACACCCTGACGACAATCGCCAGCAACGACGACGCCTTCAATGGCTCCGGATATGGTGAACTCATTACTGCAGTGCAAAAAGGGCAGACCTATCGTATCGCGGTGGATGGTTTCGACGGCGTGTCGGGGGCCATGTTCCTGTCGTACACGTTTACTCCTGGCACCGTTTTCAGCGTGGCCGTGAACAATACGGTCGGTGGGATTGTCACTCCGCCCTCCGGCTTGTATCCCAGCAACGCCACCGTGCAACTCACGGCCGTGCCTCAGCCGAATTATGTGTTTGCGCGCTGGCAAGGCAGCGTCAACTCGCTGCTGAATCCCCTCCTAATCACGGTGGTGTCCAATGTTTCGATCACGGCGGTCTTCAGTCCTCATCTGTTTGCCGACGATTTTGAAACCGGCAATTTGACAAAATTGCCTTGGACCAGCTCGAGCAGCGTTCGCTGGCTGGTGCAGACCAACGTCGTCGATCCGATTAACGGTGGGAAATTTGCCGCACGATCCGGCGCCATCAGCCACAACCAGTTTACTTCACTCATGCTCACCACCAACTTGAGCGCCGGTGCCGGCTCCTTCCGTTACCGCGTCAGTTCGGAAAAGAACTGGGACAAATTACAATTCTTCCTTAACGGAGTGAAGCAACGAGAGTGGTTTGGAGACATTCCGTGGTCGCGCCATCAGTTTATCGTTGCGGGCGGCCCGACAACCCTGGAATGGCGTTACGTCAAGGACGGCAGTATCAGCATTGGCCTGGACGCAGCGTTTATTGACCATGTTGATTTGCCGACCGCCCAGGACACAACAACTAGCTCGGCCGCTTTGCTCAGCGCGAACCAAACCGGCCAGGTGTTCCGGCTTCATTTCAGCGGGCTGTCAGACCAGCAGCCCTATGTGATTCAAGGATCGACCGACCTGATTGAATGGCAGCCGCTGCTCACCAACGTTTCCATCAATGGCGTCATTGAATTCAGTGAAGCGATGGGTCTGCCGCGTCGCTTCTATCGGGTTTTGCTGCCTTGATCCGCTGGCGAGCTTTCAATTGATTTGCTCTCCGCAACCCGCCGAGTTGCCAGCAGTTGCCAGCAGTTGCCAGCAGCGTCGTCGTTGTGAAAATCTTTGGTTTAACAGGCGGCATTGGCATGGGCAAATCGACCGCCGCGGATTTGCTGCGCCAACGCCACATGCCGGTCGTGGACACCGATCTGATCGCCCGCCAGGTTGTGGAGCCGGGCCAGCCGGCCTTGGAGGAAATCGAAAGGACTTTTGGCAAGGAGATGATCGATGCCGATCACCGCTTGCGAAGGGCGGCCTTGGCGAGTCGAGTTTTTTCTGACGCCGGTGCGCGCCGCCAGTTGGAGGCGATTTTGCATCCTCGCATCCGCGCGATTTGGCAGGCACAAGTCCAATCGTGGCGCCTGAAACAGCAAGGTGGCGTGGTGGTCATTCCGTTGCTTTTTGAGACCAATGCTGCTGCGCAATTCGACGCAGTCATTTGCGCCGCCTGTTCCGGTGCGACGCAGCGCTGCCGGCTGCAGCAGCGGGGATGGAGTTCGGAACAAATCGACCAACGCCTTCAGGCCCAATGGCCAATCGAAAAGAAGATGTCGTTGGCCGATTTTGTCGTATGGACTGAAGGGGGCTTGGAGATTTGCGCGGCGCAATTGGAGCGCGTCATCGGAGGCACCCCAGCAAGATTAGCCGCGGCTTGAACGGGTGCAAAGAAAACCGTGGCCAGAATGTTGTGTCGCCATGAAACGTCAAACCAGGCCAAGGTACAGGCGGTAAGGATTCCCATGAACAAACCAAAGTGGCTGGTGATCGGTTCCGGAGCAGCAATCCTGTTGATCGCGTCCATCATCTTTGCACGAATTCACCAACGTGGAGCGCGGCAAGACGCAAAGGAGCTGATCACCCGGAAATCAACTTTGCTTGACGGTGGAAAAAGTCCTTCGGCGAATTCTCCCGCCGTGGTCGTGACCAGGTCCGTTGCAGGCGTGCCCAAGACAAGCACCAACCGGACTCTATTCCCAACTCCATTCCTCAACGAAGGCAAAGCGGGCATTCCGCCGGCATTTTCCGCGTTCAACTCATGGGCACAAAAATATTTAGCCGCGACTACTGCTGAGGGCAGGCAAGCTTTGCTGGGCGAAGGAGAGGCGCTGGGAAAGACGCGCCGGGACACTCTCGCCAACCTGATCAAAACCAATCCAAAACTTGCGCTAAGTCTCGCCGCTTCCTGGAAGCTGAGGAACGATTTGCCGCCCGCCATCACCGCGTTGCTGGAGGAACGAATTAGCGGACGCGGAGATTTTGAAGTGTTTGCCTCGGTTCCGCTTCCTGGCCGGAGTGACGGTGCCGCGTCGATCACTCGGCAAGTGACTTTACACGGCAAATCTTACGAAGCTTACGTGTATGGCCAGCGCACGCACCAGACAACCAGGGGCAACATTTCGCTGCACGGCATTGCGATTGACAAGGCTATGGCAGTACACGAGGACGCCATCCGTGTGCTGGAACCAGAAGAAGCGCGGGCAATGTTGGAGGCGGGTGATATTCCGCAAGAGGCCATTTGCGCGGTGTCTGGTCAGTCTTCAAAAAGTCTGGCTCAACCGACTTTGGTGGATCACGGCGGGCAAATTCTGAGTCTGTGCCGGCCGGAACACGCCACGGAGCTAAACCGGCAGTTGATCATGGCCGAAGGCGGCCCGACGGTCGCCGGGAATTCTCCGCCGCCTCCGCAGCCGCCGCCCGGTGGCGGCAGTTGGTCGCAGAGCGCGAAGACGCTGCTGTATATGCGAGTGATTTTCCCGGATGACGCGACCGAGCCCATCACCGAAGCCGGCGCCAATGCCACAATGAACCAGGTCAATGCTTATTTCGTGGAGGCTTCCTACGACACGACTTCCATCATTTCCACCATCACGCCGCTGCTGCGGTTGCCGCAAGTCAAACTCTGGTACGGCACCAACGGGCCTGGCGCGTTGCAGCTCGATGCGCGGCTCGCCGCCAAAGCTGCCGGATTCGATTATCGAAATTATGATTTGGACATCGTGCATTTCACGCCGGTGCCGGGCTACACGTTTGGCGGGTTGGGTGCCGTCGGTGGACGTGGCGTGTGGTTGCAAGCCGGCGGTCTGGGAGTGACGGCGCACGAACTGGGACACAACTACGGTTTGTTTCACGCGAATTTTTGGAACACGGTCCGTCCTCCGTACGCTCCGGCCCTGCCGTATCCACCCAATCCGAACAATTATCCGTTTGATCCCGACAGCCTCATTGGCCATGACAGCGTGTTTGGTCCTGGCGTGGATTTGGAATACGGAGACAGTTTTGACATCATGGGCAGCGGCGGCGGCCACTACAACGTCGTCGCTAAAAATCGGCTCAATTGGCTGCCTGATTCCTATGTGGCGAGCGTGACCACCAGCTCGACGAACCGGCTTTACGCTATGGACGCGCCGGCGCTAACGACCGGACGAGTGTACGCCCTCAAAGTTAAAAAGGATTTTGAGCGAGATTACTGGGCAAGTCTGCGGACACAGTTTACCAACAATCCCTGGCTGCAAAACGGGACCGAACTGCATTGGAACTCCTGGTCCCAAACGGCCGGCACCGCCCAATTGCTCGACACGACTCCGGGAACTCCGCGCGGCAAAGAAGACGCCGCGTTGGTGATCGGGCGGACCTTTTCCGATCGCGCCGCGGCAGTGCACATCACCCCCGTCGCGCGCGGCGGCGCCGGAAAGGACCAGTGGATCGACGTGGTCGTCAATCCGGGCATTTTTCCCGGCAACCTCCCCCCGACGCTTGTGATTAACGCCGACTCGAACAGCGTGCCGACTAATGCCATCGTCAGCTTCACCGCCAGTGCGACCGACCCGAATGGCGACTTCGTGGCGTACTACTGGGATTTTGGCGACGACACATTTGGCGTAAACTCCAATCGCGTCACCAAGAGCTGGGGTGCGGCGGGTGATTATGTGGTGCGCTGTGAAGCCAGCGACATGAAAGGCGGCGTGACCAGCACTCATTTGGTCATGACAGTAGGTTCGCCCGGCACGTTCCGCATTAGTGGCCGGGTGATTGACTACTTGGGAAATCCGCTGGCAGGAGTGCGAGTTCACAACGGGATGGCGGGCACGAACAGTCCTTATGCTCCGGACTATCGCTGGACCTACTCCGACAGCCAGGGAAAATACACGATGGTAAATCTTGCTTCGGGCAACTACACCAACGCGGCTTTCCTGTTCGGTTACAAAACTGTTCCGTTGAATTTTTTCAATCCGGTCAACCTCGTGGACGCCGATGCCGCGGGAATCAATTACCTCGCGACGCCATTGACGCAACTGAGCGTCACAACCAATGGCGCTGCTTCCGAAGCCAGCCCCAATTCCGGCCAATTCACCGTGACCCGGACCGGCCCGACCAACCTCCCGCAAGTCGTGCTTTTTCAAATTACCGGCTCGGCCATGTTGGGCGCAGATTACCGAATGCCGAATACAACCGTGACCTTGACGAATGTCTGGCTGAACGAGGCCTTCGCGACGTTGAGTGACAACATCCAGGATTATAAGTTCGTCACCATTCCGCCCGGAGCTTTTTCCACGAACCTCACAGTCAACCCCTCCAATGATACCACTTACGAGGGCACAGAGACCGTGACCTTGACCTTGGAGTTGCCGATCGAATCGTTAGGATTCTTGACCGACACGAACATCACCAACAGCATTTACAATCCCGGCTGGGAAGTTCTGCCCGTGGACAACCAGCTTACCTGGTTTCAGAGTTATCCCGAATATGTTCTGGCTGACGGCCGGGCGGAGGCCGCATTGAAAATTCTCGATGACGATCCGCCAACCAAGCCAACCGTTTCCATTTTTGTGTTGGATGACACCGCGACGGAAAACGGACATGACGCCGGGTTGCTGAGTATGGTCCGATTTGGAAGTGTCGATGCTCCGCTGACGGTCTATTTGACCGCGAGCGGCAGCGCCACGAGCGCCAATGACTATGTGCCGTTGCCCGGCTTCGTCACGATCCCGGCGGGAAGCAGTTTGATTAACCTGCCCGTGTACGCTCTTGATGATCTTTACGTCGAGCCAAACGAGACGGTTATTGTCAGCATCGCCACCAACGCGACCTACACGGTTGGAGCGGGAAATGCCACCGTTACCATATTTGACAATGATTTGCCGACCGTATCCATCGATGCTCCCGATCCGATCGCTGCTGAACCCGGAGCAAACACCGCCAGCGTCGTCGTGACGCGCGTCGGGGGTTTGACCAGCGATCTGGTCGTGAACTACCTCGTGACCGGCACCGCCGCCAGCGGCAGAGATTTTGTGACGCTGCCCGGCTCCATCACGATCCCGGCGGGCAGCAATGAGGCAGCCATCACGGTTACCCCTTTGGAGGATCGGGCAATCGAGGGAGACGAGACGGTCGTGATTCGGATTTCCGACAGCCCCACCTACAACATCGGCTCACCCTTCAGCGCCGCCGTCGTTATCCAGGATAATGAATTGCCGACGGTCAGCATCCAGGCTTCCACCAACGGCGTGGCCAGTGAACCCAACAGTCCAACCACCTTCGACGTCACCCGGAGCGGCCCACTGGCCAGCGAGCTTACGGTTTATTTTGTCACCAGCGGCACGGCCATCCATCAGGCCGATTACGCCGCCATCGGTGATCGGGTGAAAATTCCGGCCGGCGCCAACACCGCGACTATCACGATCACTCCCATCGATGACAGTTACCGAGAAAAAACTGAAACGGTCATTGTCACCCTCATCTCTGACGCGACTTACAACCTCAGTCCCCAGTATCAAGCGATGACCGCCATTGACGACAATGACGGCGGTCTGCCGGCGGTCGGCTTTACGTTGCCGGCTTCAACCGGTCCGGAATCTGTCGCGATGCCCGTCATTGCAGTTGCCGTCAGCGCGGAGCCGGACGCTAACAACCCCGCGATGATTTATTATGCAGTGACTGGCGGCACGGCCATTTCGAATGTCGATTATCAGTTAACTGGAGACGGAACTTTGACCTTCACCAACGGCGGGCCGACGATTCAGGACATTCCACTCACGATCCTCAATAATGCCAACGCCCAACCGGACCGGACGATTCTCCTCAGTCTCCTTTCTCCGTTTGTTAACACGACCGTCGTGAGCACCAATGTCATGCCCGATCCCAATGATCCGATGATGATGATCACGAACATCATCACCAACCTCGTCAGTATCGCCACCCCGTCCAATGCTTTTTTGGACGTTTACAAAATTCACACCTACACGATTCTCGACGACGATCTGTCGGTCCTTAGCATCCTGGCAGCCGATCCGGATGCGCGGGAATTGGGCCCCAAGCCCGGCTTGTTCACCATTACGCGCGCGGGCAGCACCACCCGGGATTTGACGGTCTATTATCAAGTCAGCGGCACGGCCAGCAGCGGCACCGACTTCATTCCCATTGGCAATTCCGTCGTCATTCCCGCGGGCACAAATTCCGTGAACATCCCGCTCATCCCCGTCGATGACCCGGTGCAGGAATCGCCCGAAACGGTGACCGTCACGCTGATCAGCGCGCCGGGCGCGCAGATCGGCGGCAACGATCAGGCCACGGTCACCATCACCGACAACAACGGCGCGCTGGAATTTACCGACCCCGTTTTTCAAGTGAATGAAAACGCCGGCGTCGCCAACCTCACCGTGCATCGTACCGGCGACGCGACGCTCGCCGTCACTGTTGATTACGCGACCAGCGATGGCACCGCCATCGCCGGACTCGATTATGCGCCGACCAATGGCACCCTCAACTTCGGTCCCGGTGAAACGGTGAAAACGATTTTCATTTCGATGATCAACGACACCTTGGTGGAACCGGCTGAGACCATCAATTTGACTTTGCGCAATCCCACTGGCGGCGCGCCTTTGGGCGGGCAAAGCGCCGCCGTCTTGCAAATCTTCGATGATGACACGGGGTTTGAATTTGCCTCCGCCATTTTCCGCGTGAATGAAAATGGCACCAACGCCGTGATCTCGGTTAACCGCACGGGCATCGCCACCAATGTCGTGACGGTCGATTACTCCACGAGCGACGGCACGGCAGGCGCCGGCGTGGACTACACGAATCAGACCAGCACCTTGACCTTCGCCGCTGGCGAAACCAACAAGACCTTCAGCATCCCGATCATCGACGATATTTTGGTCGAAGGCGACGAGACCATCAACCTGACCTTGAGCAATCCCACGGGCGGTGCGGCGTTGGGAAATCAAAGCACCGCGACACTGGTGATCACCGATGATGAATGCAACCTGGAATTCGAGCTCGCGAATTACAGCGTCAACGAATACGCCGGCACGGTCACGGTGAATGTGCGGCGAGTCGGCGGGACGGTGAATCCGTTGCGGGTCGATTACGCGACCAGCAATGGCAGCGCGACCAACGGTTTGGATTATGTGGGGCAAAGCGGGACGCTGAATTTCCGGGGTGATGCTTTCGTGGCTTCGACCAACGGCATTGGGACGATTGAATTTCAACCGGGTGAATCCAACCGGTTCATCACCATCACGATTCTCGACGACGTTGTTGGCGAGCGGAACGAATCCTTCAATGTGAGCCTGAGCAATGTGCGCGGGCCTGCTCAAGGTGCGCTGCCCGGCACGGCTATTCTCGGCGGCATCACCAACACGGTCGTTACCATTTTGGACAATGAAACTCCCGGCAACCCCGATCATGAATTCGATCCGGGTCTGGGCGCCAATGATCGTGTGCGATCCGTGGCCTTGCAGGCTGATGGGCGGATTGTCATTGGAGGCGACTTCACGGCCGTGGACGGAATCGCTCTCAACCATATCGCGGAACTTCACCAGGATGGTTACCTGGACAGCAGTTTTAATCCCGGCGAAGGCGCAGATGGATCGGTATTCGCCGTGGCGGCGCAGCCTGATGGAAAAGTTTTGTTGGGCGGGGCATTTGGATTTGTGGACGGCGAGCCGCGAAATTTTATCGCGCGACTCAACGCCGATGGCCACGTGGACTTAAGTTTCGATTCCGGCGCAGGTCCGAACGATTCGGTTCAGGCGGCGGCAGTACACCCCGATGCCGGCGTCATCATCGGTGGCGATTTCACCGCGGTCAACGGCGCGAGCCATAGTCACCTCGCACGGCTCAACCCGGATGGTTCCGTGGATAACAACTTCGTCGCAGACGCGGACGGCGTTGTGCGCGCGATTGTCGTGCAACCTGACGGCAAAGTGCTCCTCGGTGGCGATTTTAACTCCGTCAATGGCGACACTCACAGTCACGTCGCCCGGCTTAATGAGGATGGCTCGGTGGACGGCGGCTTTGGCGCGGGAACCGACAACACCGTTCATTCCATCGCGTTGCAAAACGATGGCAACGTAGTGATCGGCGGCGCGTTCACTACTGTCAACGGCAGCACCCTAAGTGGTTTTGCCCTGCTCAACACCGACGGCACGCTGGACGGCAGCTTCAATCCTGGCGCAGGCAGCGACGGCGTGGTGTATGCCGTGGCGGTGGAAGCCGACGGCAAGGTGATTGTCGCCGGAGAATTCACGAGCGTCAGCGGCGCGGACCGGATTCGGTTTGCCCGCCTCAATGTGAATGGCTCGGTGGATACGTCCTTTGATCCAGGCACCGGCGCCAACGGAACAGTTTATTCCATCGCCGGGCAGCCGGACAGCGCCGTGGTAATCGGTGGAGACTTCACTGTCGTCAACGGGATCAAGCGCAATCGCATCGCGCGGATTCATGGGGACGAAAAATTTTCCCTCGGTGTCGTGGAGTTTGGTTCCTCCACCTTCACCGTCGGCGAAACCGAAAGCAGCCTGATGATCACGGTGCGGCGGACCGGAAACATCAAAGGTGATTCCAGCGTTCATTATGCGACCAGTGACGGATCGGCAAAGGCCGGTGCGGATTATGTGGCTGCGAACGGCACGTTAAATTTTGCTGCGGGCGAAAGTGAAAAATCATTCAGCCTCACCATCAAAGATGACCTTCTGCCCGAGGGCAACGAAACGTTCAATCTCACTTTGAGCAACGCGGTCAACGTGGAGATCAGCGGGCAGACAACGGCCGTCGTGGTGATTGTCGATGACGAGGGTGCTGTTGCGTTTGGCGCGCCGCGTTATGTGGTGCGGGAAAACGAGGGCGCAGTGGCGCTGGAGGTGACGCGGACGGGCAGCAGCGCCAATACTGCCACCGTTGACTACGAGACCAGCAACGGTTCCGCGCAAGCCGGACTGGATTTTGTCGGGGCAACCAACACGCTGGTTTTTGGCATCGGCGAAACCTACCAGACTATCACGATTGCGATCCTCGACGACGATTTGATTGAGGGTGACGAATCCTTTGATGTCGCATTGCTGCGTGCCAGCGCCGGTCTGGCGATTGGAAATCAGAACACCGCCCAAATCACGATCGTGGAGGATGACTTGCCGCCTTCTCCCGGCGCGGTGGATTCCACGTTCAATCCCAAACAGGCCGGAACGAACGTTTATGCCATCGCCGTGCAACCGAGCGGCCAAATTGTCATTGGCGGCACCTTCACCAATTTCAATGGCGCAGGCCCGAGTTACCTCGCGCGTTTGACGGTCAACGGCGCGGTGGATGCCTCGTTTGCCACGGGTGCCGGTCCCAATGGAATTGTCTCGGCTTTGCTGAGTCAGCCGGATGGCAAAATCATCGTCGGCGGTTCCTTTACGTCGATCAATGGCATCAACCGATTAAGAATCGCGCGACTCAATTCCGATGGTTCGTTGGACACGGATTTCGAATTGCCGTTGGGCTTGGATTTGCCGACTTCGGCGCTGGCTTTTCAGTCAGATGGAAAAGTTCTCATCGGCGGTTCGTTCACGCGCGCGAGCGCCTCCGTCCGCAATCGCATCGCTCGCTTGAATGCAAACGGCACGTTGGACACGTCCTTTGATCCTGGCAGCGGCGCCGATCAAACGGTGTACGCCGTCGTAGTGCAACCGGATGGCAAAGTGATCATTGGCGGGGCGTTCACTGCGGTCGGTGGAGTCAATCGCAGTTTCCTGGCGCGGCTGGATGCTACGGGTGCGGTGGACAAGAGCTTCAACGAGGTCGAGGGGCCGAATGCGCCGATTTACGCACT
>Ga0134124_10005484_pt1 | contig 10198 bp, 9 predicted proteins | sample KB304_FD_96880 | JGI IMG/M metagenome (GOLD analysis project Ga0134124, IMG submission 96880) | Terrestrial soil microbial communities without Nitrogen fertilizer from Kellogg Biological Station, Michigan, USA - KB3-0-4 | ecosystem: Environmental > Terrestrial > Soil > Unclassified ... | reverse complement strand
GAATTGCGGAAACCACCGCCGGAAGTAGCGGCCACCGGGTTCACGCTCGGGCGCAACTGGTGCGGAAATTCCTTGACGTACTTACTGATGATTTCCGAACGCGCGCGCGTCATTAGATCCTGCTGCGAAACACTGCGGTCTTCGATGGGCGACAGTTTGATGTAAATGTTGGCGACGTTGACCAGTTGTTGCTGGCCGCTGCCAATGGTTACCAGGGTGTCGGTAACACCGGGCAGCTTGCGCACGTCGGCGGCCATCCGCTCAGCCAATCCGGAGGTGGATGAAAGCGTCGCACCTTCCGGCGTACGCAGGTTGATCTCAAACTGAGATTGATCGTCGACGGGCACGAAGTTCTTGCCCACGAACATAAACAGGGGAATCGTGCTGAGAATTACGAAAACCGACAGCCCGACAATCGCCCAGCGATGCGCCATCGACCACATGAGCATGCGCGTGTAGAAGCGATCGATGGGGCGATAGAAGCGTGACTCTTTCGATTGGGCCTGCGCGTACTTATCTTTGAATTCAGAGATCGAAAGTTCGCGCTTTTCGGGGCTCTGCGATTTGTTCGGCTCGACCGAAGCGTCCGAGTGGCGTTCTTTCTTCACCTTTCGCTTGATCATGCGCGCCGCCAGCATCGGCGTGAGCGTGAAAGACACCAGCAACGACACCGCAATCGCAAAGGCCGAGGTAAAGCCGAACGAAGACATGAATCGTCCCACAATCCCGGCCATAAAACCGACGGGCAGGAACACTGCGAGCAGCGACAACGTGGTTGCGGTCACCGCCAGACCGATTTCACGCGTGCCCTCGATTGCCGCCTGGACTGGAGACACGCCTTTCTCTTCGATGTAGCGGAAAATATTTTCCAGAACCACGACCGCATCGTCGATCACAATTCCGACCATCAGTGTGAGGGCCAGCATCGTGATCTGATTGAGCGTAAAACCCATCGCCGCCATCAAGCCAAATGTCGCGATGATCGACGTGGGAATCGCAATGGCCGCGATGAACGTCGAGCGGACGCTCCAGAGAAAGACAAACACGACGATGGCCGCGAGGATGCTGCCTTCAACGAGGTGAAGATTGATTGAATGCAGCGCCGCCTTAATAAAGATTGTCTGGTCACCGACAAGCTGAATCTTGACGTCGCGCGGCAGCGACGGTTTCAGCTCTTCCAGTCTTTCCTTTACGGCATCCGCTACCGCGACCGTGTTTTGACCTGACTGTTTGGACACCACCAGGGTTACTGCCGGTTGGCCGTTGAGACGCGCTTCCGTGCGTTGCTCCTCGGCGCCATCTTCGACGTACCCGACATCGCTGAGCTTGACCGCGTAAGGTCCGTGATTGGCGAGGACGATATTGTTGAATTCCGCGGGATTGGGAATGCGTCCCATGGTGCGCACCGTCATCTCGCGCGCGCCTTCCTGCACGCGCCCGCCCGGCAACTCCATGTTTTGCGACTTCACCGCATTGGCCACATCGGCAGCCGAAATATTGAAGGCGCGCATTTTGTCCGGGTCGACCCAGACTTCGATTTCGCGCTGCCGCCCACCGACGATCTCCACGTTACCCACGCCGCTGATGGGTTCGATTTGACGCTTAATCTGCTTGTCGGCCATGTCGGTTACTTCGCGCAGAGATCGCGGCGCGGAAACGGCGATACGCAAGACCGGCGTCGCGTCCGTATCAAGCTTCTGCACGATTGGAGCTTCCGAGGTTTCCGGAAGCTCGTTGACGATCAGCTCGATCTTATTGCGCACTTCCTGCGCCGCCACATCGGCGTTTTTCTCGAGCACAAAACTGATAAAGACCTGCGAAACGCCTTCGACGGAAGTCGAGCGGAGCTCGTCAATCCCGCTGATGGTGTTGACCGCGCCCTCGACCTTGTCTGTGATCTCGGTTTCGATCTCCTGCGGAGAAGCGCCCGGATTGATCACGGTTACGGTGATGGTCGGCAGATCGATCTTGGGAAAGAGATCTACTCCCAGCGAGCGAAATGAAAACACGCCCACTACGGTGAGACTCAGGATCAGCATCGTCGCGAATACGGGACGACGCACGCAGATTTCAGCAAGTTTTTGCATGTTAACCCCTGTCAGTGGTCAGTCGTTCCTGGTCAGTTGCATCCTTCTCACAGAGCAACTGATTACGGTCAACGGACGGCTGACAATCATTGTCTGACCACCACTCCGTCGCTCAACTGATCCACATTGCTGGTGGCTACCAGTTCATCGGCGGCAACACCGCTTTTGATCTCAACGAGATCGCTCTCCGCCTGGCCTGATTGCACCAGCCGTTGTTCAGCGTGGCCGTTCTTAATGATGAAAACGTAAGTCGCGCCCGAGATTGTGCGTAGCGCTCGTTGCGGGACCATCACCGCCGGCTCGCTCTGCGGCAAAAGGATGCGTACGGTCGCGAACTGGCCCGGCTTCAAAACCGCATCAGGATTTTGCACTTCCGCTTCCACTGTCAGGGTGCGTGAAGCCGCGCTGACATTTGGCGAGATGCGCGCGATGTGACCCGCAAAAGATCGATCTGTGTACGCGGCCACGGCGACCGACACGCTTTCGCCGACATGGACACGTGACATCGCCTGCTCGGGGATGTCGATGCGCACGCGCAGTGGATTCAGGTTGACGATGGTGGCGACTTTTTGCTGGGGCGAAATGTATTCGCCAACGTCGGCGTTTCGTTCGGAAACGTAACCGCCAATCGGCGCCGTGATCACCGTGTAGTTCAGACTGCGTTTGGCGAGCGCCAGCGTAGTTTGCGCGGCATCGACAACACCCTGGGCATTGGCCACCCCGGCATAGTTCTGCTGGGCCTGGTGAATTATCGCCTCGCGTTGTTCGCGCAATTGATCGCGTTGCGATCGTTGCTGATCGTACGTGGCGCGCGAGATATCGCCGCTCTCGACCAGTTTTTCGTAACGCCGCAAATTCTTTTCCGCCAGATCCAGCGCGGCCGTGGCGGCCTGCACTTCAGGAACATTCTCCGGGTTGAACCGCTGTCCCGGCCGCAATCCAATCTTGGCTTCGTTCTGGCGCAGCGTCGCTTTTGCCTGATCGAGTTGCGCCTGGGCCTGCTGGATCTTGATGCGAAAGTCAGCATCGTCCAGCTTCACAATCATTTGACCGCGCCTGACGTAGCTGCCCATGTCGACGCCCACGGCCGAGACCTTGCCCGAGGTTTCCGGGGCCACATCGGTTTGTTCATTGGCCGCGAAGCTGCCGCTGGCTTCGAAGTAGCGCGGCAGCTGACGCAGAATCGCCGCCGTCGTCGTCACCTCGATGACCGGCGCAGGCGGGCCGGCAGCGTTCTTGTTCTCGGCGCCTTTCGAGCGATTGCAGGCCACGCCGGCGGCTGCGATCGTGACGATCAAAATAAACAGGGTAAGTTTAGTAGTTTTCCGAAGCGTCATTTCGTTCTCGTCTTTGCTGATTTTGTTTTCGCCGCGTCCTTGGTTACTCCGCGCAGCAGAATATTCGTAAAGTCGCGGGCCGCGGCCTTATTTGAAATCTTCAGGAGTTGCTGCTTGCGATCCCAAAGGTTGTTGTTCAATGAGTGATGAATAATCATGCCCACAAAGGCGCGCACGATTACCAGCGGCGGCACGTCAATCATCGCGCCTTCGCGCTGCCGTTCGCGCACATACTTGCCGAGCAGCCGATAAACCCGCTTCACAAACTTTTCCCAGAACATCTGGGCGAGCTCGTGCTCTTCCAGGGCCGAATGCAACAGCAGCCGGTGAAACTCCGGATCGCAATCGTGCTTATTGAGCGCATCCAGAGCGATGCCTTCAAACACCGCCCGATCGTCTTTACGCCGGATCGCCTCAGCCACAATAGCGATCGGATCGAGCTCGTCATGCAGGCAGGCCTTGTGATCGAGGATGGCGCTGTACAGCTCTTCCTTGGTGGCGAAGTGGCGAAAGACCATGGCTTCCGAGACGCCTGCGGCCAGCGCAATTTCCTTGGTAGTGGTGCCGCGAAACCCGCGCTGCGAAAACAGACGCATGGCCACGCGCAGGATCTGGAGCCGGCGGTCCTCGCCGGTCATGCGCGCGCCGTTGGAATTAGCCGTGCCCACGAAGACTTTGTTTTGCGGCTGCATTTCTTTTCGCCCAGGCTCCTGACCAAAGTAAGTACTCACTTACCATTCAAAGCGCCGAGTTGTCAAGCAACCGATTGCAACCAGACTACTTCGACGAAGTGCGACAAGGAGTCCGCGGGCTCGTTGATCTGTTACGTCACCGTACAGATTCACGGTATCGATTTCATCTTGTTCGAGTCGTGATTCTCCCGGCAACGCCGCAGTGCACGCGGCTTTGTTTTTCCCTTTGCACCGGCAATCGCCAAATAAGAAGGAGGTATTGCCTGTGCCTCGCTCAGATCCCCTTAATATCGGGGCAAGAGACTCAGCACATTAAGCGCCAGGGCAATGTAATTCTGAATTTCCTGAGGCTGGAAGCGGTAACCTGCGCGAAACACCATCAGCTGGTTTCCGCCCGCGTCGGTGCAGGTCCCGCCGTAACTCTCATAAAAACCGAGCAGGCGGTCGTTGAAGACCTGGCGGATGGCCATTTCATCCTGACCGCGCAGGAGGTAGTTTTGTGAGAACTGGGGACGCTGGCCAAAGTCGATATCCTGATAGCCGAATGCGCTGATAATTTTGTGCAGAAAATTTTCGGGCCGCAGCGAGAAGTAGGGGACGCGCAGGTTCGGCGGCTCGAGATAAACGACTGTCTGGTAATGCACCTGGCGATTCTTGCCTGACCCGGTGACGTAAACGTAATCAAAGACCGCGGCTTTAATGCCGCTGGCTTCGCCGTACATGAAGTTCTTGATCTCTTTGCCGTGGCCTGAATTGAAAAGCGCGAAGTGCTCGAGTCCCGCAATCATATTGAGCGGCGCAGTCTCGGCGAAGTTCCAGCGGAATTGCGCGGCCACCTGGCGCAAGGCTTCGGTCCGTTCCCTCTCCTTCTTCCGGTTATAGAGAAAAATAAGAACGAAGGCGAGAATGAACACGAACACGAAAGCAAACGGCGCGAGGATAGGAAGAAATTGCACGTCAGACCGTCACCGCCTCTCGATACTCACCTCGTACTGCGCAACCGATTCCACTCACCGTAATCACTGTGTCGCCGTCAGTATTGCCCCATCAGATCGAGTAATTGCCGCCCCCGCTCAACCTCTGACTCGATTTCTTCAGGCTGCAGACGATGACCCGGACGATACATAAATAGCTGATTGTCTGCGGCGTCGGTAAATGTGCCGGGGGGGCTTTCGTAAAACGCCAGCAGGCGGTCAGTAAACGTTTGGCGAATAGCTGCTTCATCCTTACCACGAAGGATATATTGCCGTGAAAACTCAGGCCGTTGGCCGAAATCTATGTCCTGGTAACCAAATGTACTGAACATCTTGTCGAAAGCGCCTTCCGGCCGCAAAGTGAATTGGGGAAAGCTCTGGCCGGCCGGCTCGAAATGGACCACCGACTGAAAATAGGTCGTAACCCGCTTTCCCCTCCCCATGCTATAGATGAAGTCAAACACCGTGATATTGACCTCATCCCTTTCGTTGTACATCACATTCTTGATCTGCCGGTTGCGTCCCTGTTCGAAAAGAGCGAAGCCCTCGATTCCGGGAAGCCAGTCCAGCGGCACCACTGGCTCAAAACTCCAGCCGAGTTGTTCAGCCATTTCTTGCAATGACTGAGTTCGCGCTCTCTCCTTCTTTTTTTGATTGATTACGGAAAGAACGAGGATGGTGATCAGCGCAAGGATAAGCAACGTTACCAGGATGGGGGCTACCATTTTTAGACCGTCACCGCCTCTCGATACTCTCCCCAAACTCCACGCAGGCGATTGCTGATTTCGCCCACGGTCGCGAACGATTCAACGCAATCCAAAATACATGGCAAAACATTTTCGCTGCCGTGCGCGGCTTCCTCGAGCCTGGCCAGAGACGCATCGGTAGCGCTCGCATCCCGGCGGTCACGAAGCGCACGCAATCTGGCTACCTGGTCTTTCTCGATCTCCGGATGGACACGAAGGGTCTTGACCTTTGAATCCTCTTCACTTTGAAACTTGTTAACGCCGACGACAATGGCGTCTTTGGTTTCTACGGCGCGCTGGTATTCGTAGGCCGAGTTCTGGATCTCGCGCTGAATGTATCCCGTCTCAATCGCGCGCAACGTGCCGCCGAGCGCGTCGATCTTGTCGAGATAATCGACCACGCGCCCCTCGATTTCGGTAGTCAATTCCTCGATCGCATAAGAACCGCCGACGGGATCTACGGTATCAGCCACGCCGGACTCGTATGCGATCACCTGTTGTGTGCGCAAAGCCAGCCGCGCGGCATCTTCAGTCGGCAAGGCCAACGCTTCATCCATGGCGTTCGTGTGCAGGGACTGCGTACCGCCGAGCACCGCCGCCAACGCCTGGATGGCGGTGCGCACAATATTTATTTCCGGTTGCTGCGCCGTCAAAGTCGAACCGGCAGTCTGCGTATGAAAGCGCATCGTCAACGATCGCGGATCGCGCGCTTGAAAACGCTCGCGCATGATGCGCGCCCAAAGCCTGCGCGCGGCGCGGAACTTTGCGATCTCTTCCAAGAGGTTGTTGTGCGAGTTGAAAAAGAACGAGATGCGTGGCGCAAACTGATCGATCTCCAACCCGGCTTTCAGCGCCGCCTCGAGATACGCGATGGCGTCAGCGAAAGTGAATGCCACTTCCTGCACAGCCGTCGACCCGGCTTCGCGAATGTGATAGCCGCTGATTGAAATCGTGTTCCAGGCCGGCACTTCACGTGCGCAGAATGCGAAGGTGTCCGTGATCAAACGCAGCGACGGCTCGGGCGGAAAAATGTAGGTTCCGCGCGCGATGTACTCCTTGAGGATGTCGTTCTGGAGCGTGCCGTTAACTTTCGCGAACGGCACGTCCTGCTTTCGCGCCACTGCGAGATAAAGACAGAGCAGAATGGCAGCGGTCGCGTTGATGGTCATCGAAGTCGAAACCTCGTCGAGCGGAATTCCATCGAAGAGCCGCAACATGTCTTCCAGCGAGTCGATGGCCACGCCGACTTTGCCGACTTCACCGGCCGCCAGCGGATCGTCTGAATCCAAACCAATTTGCGTCGGCAGGTCGAAAGCCACTGAGAGGCCGGTAGTTCCCTGTGACAGCAAATATTTGTACCGGGCGTTGGATTCTTCAGCGCTGGCATAACCGGCGTATTGCCGCATGGTCCAGAGCCGGCCGCGATACATATTGGGACGAATGCCCCGGGTGTAGGGAAACTCGCCCGGATCGCCGAGGTCGCGTTTGTAATCCAGACTTTCGGTATTAGCAGGACTAAACGCGACGGGCAAATCAATTCCCGAAGTGGTTTGGAAATGCTCGCGACGCTCGGGCTTGGATTTTGTAACCATCGTGGTGGCACTTTGCGGAAGGACTCGACGAAAAGCAATCGCAGGCTAACACAGCAAAGATGAGTGCGGCAATCGTGTGGTGTCTCCGATTACGTGGTCTCATTTTGCGAGGCTGGTGACAGCAAAAAATTCCTGACACTTGTCTCATTAGCACCTTGCTTTAGCAAGGTGACCACCAGTTTGTTGAAAGGTGGCTAGCCGTTTTAACGGCTTTCGGAAAACCGTTTGAAACGGTTCACTTCTCTCAGCGGTTTTGAGATCACCTCGCTGAAGCGAGGTGCTACTAAGAGGCGGATCGCCCTCGCACGCTCACTTTGTTATTGACCCGGCTCAGCTGCCTTGTATAGCATCTTCCACTACGGAAGAGGTCTTCATTTTGGAACTCGACGACTACGTCAAACAACTCGCTGAACAGGTAGGCACGGCGATTAATGAATCAGTGCAGGAATCGTCGAGCGTGGCCGCGGCCATCGAGCGTTTGCGTGAAGCAGGTTTTGATATGGAGCTCACGTTGAAGCTGGAAATTGGGCTGCGGCCCCAGCAGGGTGATCAGGAAAAGGTTGAAAGCGCCGGCTCGCTGGAATTAACCGCCGAAGATGTGCGCATCCTGCAGGCAATGAAGATCAAGATCGAACCGGAAGAGTGAGGATGCGCAGCCAGCTTCGCGCCGTTAGGCGCGAGATGTTTATAGAACCCCGAATCCAAAAAAAACATTTGCCCATGAGATCGAAAGTCGCTTTCGATCTCATGGGCTTCTAATTAAGTGACGACCGTTGCTATAAACATTTCGTGCCTACGGCACGAAGTCACAAGTACCATTCTTACTCGACGGGCTCTTTGTTTCCTCCGGTGATTTGCTGTTGCTGCAAAGCGGCCGCGCCCATCAGTCCGCCCATGCCCATCGATTCAACTGCGCTGCTCGGAACCAGCATCAAGGCGCCTTTCTCTTTCAGGCCCTCGTAAAGCATGTTCATGGCGCGCAAGTGCAGAGCGGTCGGGTTGTTGTGATAGGACTGTGACGCGACGCTGAAGCGCTCGGCAATTTCGACTTCGGCTTCCGCCAGGATTACGCGCGCGGCTTTTTCACGCGCGGCCTGCGCCTCGCGCGACATGGCATCCTGCAATGCCGCGGGAATAATCACGTCACGCATCTCGACCGACTGCACGGTCACACCCCAGGGGTTCGAGCGTTCGTCAATCAACTTCTGCAGTTCGTCTTCGATCCGTTCGCGTCCGCGTAGCAAATCACTGAGCGACGTGCGTCCGATGATGTCACGCAAAGCCGTCTGTGCGGCCCAGCTCACCGCCGCCGGATAGTTTTGCACTTCCAACGCGGCTTTTTCCGGATCGTAAACCATCCAGAACAGCACCGCGTCCACGTTTACCGGCACGGTGTCGCTGGTCAAAGTTTCTTCCGCTGCAAACGCGGTCGTGATCACACGCTGGTCCACCCATGCAGACACCTGATCGACAAACGGAACCAGCCAAAAGATCCCCGGGCCACGCAACCCGACATATTTGCCAAGCCTGAGAATGACCGCGCGTTCCCACTGGCGCGCAATCTTGGGGGATTGCGCCAGCAGCAAGCCGAGCAATACGCCGACAATCGCGCCCGCGGGATTAAATGTCATCAGCGTTGCGAGTGCGCCCAGGAGCACCGGGGCCGCGAACGCGGCCACCGCCACAAAGTTAAGCCGGGGCGCGTTGGGCGACGGCAGGTTGCTGCGATTCTCAAGCAGTTGAATATTAGCCATGTTTCCTCTCCTTCTTGCGATTTCGGTATCGCAAGCTCCCAGCTCGTGTGATCCGGCGAGTTGACCGGACAGCAAGCCGGCAGCTTGCGTTACTTTTTCCGCCGGTTCTGTAAATGCTCGATCACCTCATCGAGCGAAAAGCCGCGCGTGTGCGTCTCGGCAATAAAATGATCGGCGAGCTCGCGCAGGCTTCGATCGCGATCGCGCCGGCTGAAGGCGGCCTCGGCGGGCCGTTCATGAACAAATGTTCCGACGCCTCGACGCGTAATTAGCACCCCCGACCGTTCCAGCTCCGAATACACTTTGGCCACCGTATTGGCATTGATTCTCAGATCGACGGCGAGCTGGCGCACCGTGGGCAACTGGTCCCCGATGCGCAACTTGCCCGTGGCAATCGCGAACTTAATCGACCGTTCAAGCTGGTGATAAAGCGGCGTGGGGTGTTTGGCGTCGAGATGGAACATTTGCATTGCCACATTGTACTACGACAATGGGACAAGTAAAGTTTCGAAGAGTTCTTTGTACTCCCTTAAGCTGAAATTCCAGGATCGTCGTCTGCGGTCTCTGCGCATACCTCAGCTTTTACTCGGCGGTAGATGCTTTTTAAAAAATCGCTTAACCGCAGAGGGCACTGAGGACTTTCGCTGAGGAACTCGGCTTGGGCTCAAAGCCGGAGTGGTATCGTCAGCGAAGCGGAAGATTGAACAAATTATGAACTATTGGCGCTTGCCGTTCAGCCGTCCGTTATGACGGACTACACATAATAATCGCGCCTGACCCACCGATGAATCGGTGGGCTATTGTCATTCGTCGGCTACGCCGACTTTTGAGGCAAAGTCGAGGAACGCAGAGGAAAACCGAATCAGGCCACGCTACTCACCGCCCGACCAATTTCTGAAGGCTTTCAGGATAACGCGCCCCTTGCACTTTGATCTGCGAAGCGGCGTCGTCGATCTCACTAAGATCGTCTGCGGTTAGTTCGACGGCAGCTGCTCCGATGTTCTCTTCCAGGCGAT
>Ga0134124_10005482_pt1 | contig 10199 bp, 12 predicted proteins | sample KB304_FD_96880 | JGI IMG/M metagenome (GOLD analysis project Ga0134124, IMG submission 96880) | Terrestrial soil microbial communities without Nitrogen fertilizer from Kellogg Biological Station, Michigan, USA - KB3-0-4 | ecosystem: Environmental > Terrestrial > Soil > Unclassified ... | reverse complement strand
GCGTCAAAGATTTGTAGTGTCGCGGTTGCGGTTTCTTTAAGAGACATCTTCTTAGTCCCACCAGAAGTACCATACCGTGGCCCCGAGTAGAGTTGCGGCGAGCGCCTCTACGGAGCCGACACCTTGATGCACGATGTCAGAGCAGTAGATGAACTGCTGTCTTGCCAGAGCGAGAGCTTCGTCGCGCGTGGACGCAGGCCGAGCGACGGTCATTTCAATGATGTCATTAGCGATGCAGACAACGGTGGCCCCAAACTGCTCGGACCAGTATCTGAAAAGAGCAGCGTGCTCCTGTGCATAAGGGACTTCATTCCAACCCCCGATCCTGAGGAAGCATGGGACCGTCCAGGACTCAGTGGTAGGAATAATGGTTAACACTACTTCGGGATATGGCTGACCTTTGAGAATATCGCAGTGCGCCACCAGCGTTGTGTTGGGCGATACTTCCCCCTCGGGCCATGCGTCAGGTTCGATTTCGTAGTTCTCAGGATCAGCTTCCTCGCGCATGGCAAGCCATTGAAAGACATCGATCTTGCGAGCAGCATCAACCAGCTCATTAATGGTCGAGCCATCGTTGTACCCCATGCATTCGACGACCTGCTGGAAACTCTCCTCATTGCCCAGGATGATTGGTGTTCCTGCTCCCTTTGCCTGCAGCTCAGCAAGCGTCTTAACAGCCTCAGACCCGGGAACGCGAAGCAACTCGTATGGATAGCTCATGTGATTTGGTTCCTGAATGGTGGAATAATGCTACTCACATCCGATCGAATCTGGTTAACGCTTTCGACAATGAATATTCCGACGTTTGCCTCGTAGCGTTTGGCAACGAAATTCTGCGGGTACACAAGAACGTCTCCCTGACCGGGTAGTCCATAAAGGGCCAGCTCCGTTCCATATGCATCAGACGCGATAACCCATTCGAGCGGCGTGCTATCTACAAGATGCTGGCCGAACGCGACGCCGACACAGTTAATGACTGAATTAGCATCCGACGAATCCTTCGAGAGTGAATGCAGCCACGAATTAAATGCCTGATCAAGATCTTCTGTCGAAGGCAATCCTTCTGCATCTTTATTGAGTGTGCGTCGGACGAATTCGTGAGCTATTGCAATTTGCTGCACGATCCATTCCTGCTCGCCCGCTGTAAGTTGTTCAATTTTCGCATCCATGACAAAACCTCAACGCAGTACTCTCTTCATGACCAAGCCGCTGCCGAAGCGCGTTTGCTTTGTTCCGAGCGTATTGAATCCACAGGCAGTGTAAAAATTTTCAGCATGCGGGTTTCCTAAAACGTGGAGCGACTCGGCGCCCATAGTTCTTGCCGCCACGGCACAGTGTTCGACCAATGCGCGACCAATGCCCTGTCGCCAGGCGCTGGGTTCAACGAATAGCGCGTCCAACTCAAAATCACCGTCTTCGCGTGGAAGAATAGCGGCGAACCCCATCGTCGCGCCGGCAATTTCAGCGACGAAAACGCCTCCGTTTCTAATCTGCTCGAGAGGCAGTTCAATGGCGTCAGGGTGAGCCAGCAGCGCATCCCGATCGCCTGGGTTGTTGAGTGATGCACGCCACTGAAGCGCTTCAAGCTGCTTCTGCTCTGAAGCGACAGCGGGCCGCACTAAGCATTTTTGAAAACTCAACTCTTCTCCACCACCGTTTCTGAGATCGCCTTCAAGAACTGCGTAAAAAGAGACTTCCATACTTTACACCTACTTTCCAGGCACAAAGTCTAAAGCCACCCACGGCAGTGGGTGTTTTTTTTCAGAAGTGTGGTCACAACGGAAGTATGGCTAAGAGGAGGGCGGGCGAGGTCCCCATGAGATGAAACTGCCGACGAGCCCGAGAACAAAACCGCACCAGCCTACAGTGTGGCTAACGCCTCCAGTCCAACTCATTACGACGAGCACTGTGCCAATGGCCCAAAACCACCAGGCAATTTGATTTCTTTTCATGATGTGCGATGTATCCTAACTCGGCGGCGCGATTGCGGAGATTATATAGCGTGATACGAGACCAGAGTCCTTGCTCCACTTTTGTCATAGTAGAGCGTTGCCGTCGTCACTCCGGCCCGAGCCACCCACGTGTTTCTCGCATTCCATGTATGCCACCCGCTTCGCGCCACGCGGCAGCCGTTCCGGTTGGGTAGCGTAGCGTCTGGGCTGGCGCCGCCACATCTGCCATTACCGCAGTACCACCGCCTCACTCTGTCATACACGGTGGCGTTGACAGTCAACGATCCGGACGTAGCCACGGCAGCCGTTATCTTCTGGTGAGCATCAGCGTAACTATAAGTGGTGAACGCAGCCCGGTCAGCCGCTCCCGCAGTGGGAGCGTTGTAGTGAACCCACGCGGCGCTGTGATTGCCGACTCCAGTTCCGATGTGGCCCGCTGCTGACGTTGCAGACATAAATCCCCCGCTTCAATCCGTACACGAGCACCCGAAAACCTGTCAAGAAAAAAGAAATGTGCGGCGTGGTCTGCACTTCTGCGTCTCTGCGTTAAATATCCACTTAACGCAGAGGACGCAAAGACGCAGATCGTGGAGAAATTATTATGGGTGCAGGAAGGCGTAGATTTGAGCCTGCACCTCACCTTCCTGGACGTAGTTATCCGAGTTCAATCGCCACAGGTGGACTCCTGCAAGATTATTGTCGGTGTATTCAGCCTCGACTTCTTCAACCGTGCGAGTACCGCAGTTGGTCTCCGGGCAGATTCCGTAGAGAAGTTGCTCCGATGTATAACCCAAGTTCGTGAAATCGCTGGGCGTGAGGTCTTTACCGCCAGCGTAGGTTTGCATGTTCACAAGATTCACCGAATCCAATAGCGTGTCGAGATACGTGAGGCCGGCGGGTGATACCGTCAAGTAAAACGGCCGGCCGCCGTGCGCTTCGCTGAGCGCGTCCATCCCGCTTCTGACCTGCGAGCAAATCTCGGTGACGCTCTCAACAATATTGTTGTCTTCGTAATCGATATCGTATCCGTCGATACCACCACTGACGTCCAGATACGACGCCAGAAATGCAATCAGCGAATCAGTGTACGTGCAGATCGCATCATCGCCGTTCAAAGAATCGAGCGCGCTGCCCCAGATGTTGTCGCCGTTGCCCCACCACTGGGAAACGATGATCTTTATATTCGGATTCTGGCTGCGGGCAGTCGCAATGACCCACTTGAACCGGTTGGCGAGATCGCCTGTTGCGAGCGAGTTGTAGAGACCGAAAGTGCCGTCGGCTTGAACTCCGGCTGGCCCAATGTTCAAAACGTCGACATCTTTGAAGTTGATGTCAGACCATTCCGGAGGAATTGTGTTGTACTTCTGATCGTCAGAGAGGTACATCCATGCTGTCGAGATGGGAAGTTGCATGTATTTCAGATTCTCCTTAGGGGGTTTTAATAGATGATAAGGCCGGGTCCGTAGATAGTCTTCACCAGGGTTACGAATAGAGTTCGGTCAGCGGCGAGTCGTTAATCCTTCACTGGCGTATTGAAGAACGATTTTTCATTTTTGCCGAACAATAACCGTAGAAACAATCCGGATACCAGGAGGAGTATTAAACTTTGCAGCACCAGACCGAAAGCTATCAAACCTGGAGATCGGTTTCCACGCAATAAAGAGGTCGTCTCGTTTGAGCCCACGAAGAACGGTGTCACAAGCTTATAGAGTCCAGCCGCAAAGCCAACTGCTAAAAACAACAGACCCAGCCAATAGCCACTTTTTTTCCTCTTCCACAGGCCACCAAAACCGTAAACGAGAAAAATAAACATGAGACCAAATCCGATCCCGAAAAAGACGCTGGCACGAAAGCTGGTGAGGCTAGCCGGGTTCGTTATCAAGGCTTGGAAGAATGCCCACACTAAGCCAAGTGTAACGGGCGCCAGATTAATCAGCATCAATACCTGAGTAATGATGATCGAAACAGGTCGTGATTGTTGACCGTAAGTGTTCATCGCCATAACAGTAAACTCATCCATCAGCGCTCGTTCTGACATAACGGAAAATCGCAGTCACAACAACATCGAAAGAAAGATCGCTGTTCCATAAACAACCGTACGAAAAACAAAAATTCGAAACGCAAGAAATCCAGTTTCAAACGCGGATTCATTTAGCGCCAGCGGTATCGCGACCACGATCGACATGCCAACCAATGCCGAAATCAAAATCCACCGCCCACGCTCCTCGACAAACGAAGATGCACGTTCTGACTCGCGCAATCGATATTGCCGAAGCCACACCCAATAGCTTGCCGCTAACAAAAACAGTCCCACAACTGTGCTCAAGTGTTGCAACACCTGATATCCATGAACTGCACTTCCGCCAACTTGAAATAGCGGTTCACGAAGAAGTGCAAAGTAATTGGAGCCCCATCTCTCATTGTGCGTGAAGGAATCCCAAAGTATGTGCGTCCACGATCCGATAAGAACAGAAAGCGAAATGGTTGCGAGGCGCAGAGAGCCCATTCGCCCGAACGACCTCGACACCTCAGTCAGCGCACCACGGTGTGGCTCAGGAACAAAAAGACAAATGGGGTTGCGCAGTGCATAAAGAAGAGCCAAAAGCGTCAATCCGGATGGAAGACAGAGCAACAGGGTTCCCGAAAAGGTATGAGCAAACGAAGCTAACGCAAACTGGTTAAAATAGTAACCAAGATCGGGAGACATACTGCCGACGATCAACGCAGGGAAACTCAAGTACCGTGGACACCGTCGCCAGAATGGTAATACTGCAGCGGGATGTGCGAATGTCCAGGGCATGTTAAAGGTACGCTACACATTGCTGCGAGCCAGGCGGCTGTCCGCGGTTGCGGCGACTTCCTCAAATAAGAGATCCAACTCCGTGAAGCAGTCCCACCGATCCTTCTGCAATGATTGAGCGAGGCGGTCTATGACGACCTCCTCGAGCCGCGCGACCCGGACGCCTTTCCAGAGCTTATCAGATAGAGCGATCAGCAGTTCTTCGACGGTCTCAGCTACAGTTTCCCACTGAGCGTGTGATCGGCAGACCCTCGCCACGTCCGGTGTCGCGCCGTGCGATAACAACAAACGCTCACCATCGATTTCGTGGTTGCTGCCTGGGCCATTCAGTTCGGAGGGATGAAGCGCTTTGCCGGCATCGTGTAGCGCCGCGCCGACACGAATATATTCTTCGTCGACTTGCACTCCGAAGCGGTTCAGGCCGGCCAAAAGCAGATCGGCCGCTTCGCCGACGAGTTCAGCGTGACGATATAGCCGCGGTGGAGCTCCGATCTCCCGGAGTAGGGCCAGGGCCTCATCCCGATTCGCCGGCTTCACATCAGTACCGTTTCGGTGGATCGATCAGTTTCCAGCTTATTTCTACACTCTCTTCTGAGATCAGCCGCTCTACGCGAAATAGAGCATAGTAATTGTTGTCAGTGTCCCGCGTGTGCACCAGGTAAATGTGACCTACTTCCGCTCTCACACTCGGCTCCGGCTCCGGCTCTTCGTAAGCGGCCAGCCTCGGGACGTGAAACTTCTGGCTCCATTCATATTTTCCCAGGTCCTTTATTCGGCTGCGATCATCCGTCACCATCGTGACGTCAAAGCCATCTGTCGTGGGGCTGTTGCCGAAAAGCAGGTCCCAGTTGTTACGGCAAAGCCGTTGAACCTCCGGGCCGTTACCACCAAACTTAAAGCTGTAGGTAGCGTAGATATAGTTGTCCACGCCATCTTCTGACTTCCGTTTCAACAACTTTCCCGTTTTGATCTCGTCGTTTGTGGTTTGTGCGGTTGCCGGAATCAGACTCCCCAGACCAATCAGTAAAGCAGCCGACAAAATGAACAGCTTTTTCATGGTGACTCCTTTTATTCAGTCGCAAGGATCGTTGGGGAGATGAGAAATACCAGTCTTGCAAGCTCAGACAACGCATCCGGGCCTTCGGTTACAGTTTACGCAACATCGATGAGAAGCACTGTCCACAGGAAAGCCGATAACAGCATAATAACCAACAGTCCCGATAACGATAATAGGGCCAGCCCCGAAGCACGCATACCCTCTTTGAGGCCACGCGATTTGAACAGATAGATGAAGAGCGCGAACACGCCAAAGACGACAATCACCAAGCGTAGCCAGGGATAAAACCGTTGACGTCGTTCCAGACTATCAAACTGGCACCACGCGAGGACGAGGATGGCGATACAAGTAAAAGAGATGAGTCTGACGACGCCGTGACTAGCGCTCTCATCAAACAAAACGAAGAAAAGACCGAGTATCGCCGAAAACAAACTAGCAAGGAGCAGCACGGTATATTTTGGGCGCTCGCGGAATGTTCGTCTTGTGAGAATCTGCGCCATTAGTCGGGGACCTCTCCACGCGGGATCATAGATCGAATACTTTCACCCACTCCGCCTTTACTACACGATAATTCAACTCCTGAATGAGAAATCTCATCGTATTTCGCATGTGACGAGCGCCATATACGATACCAATTTGCTTAGCTTCATGCTGCTGTTCTTCCAACTTAGTAACATGCTCGATCAAGATCTGGTCGCGCTCATCGACTATCAATGAATCGAACGCCTCAGAATTTTCATCATCCGAAAGGATCTCCTCACGAGACGGCAAATCGTCGAGGGCAATATAGCTCGCCAGCGTTTCCCTTGTGCCAAACACGAATAAATAAACAATGACGATCGGAACGAGGACTGCGAACTGCACTCGCAGAGAAATCGGAAGAGACGACCAGCGCTCATCAAACGCCGCGCCGTCGATGTCGGTATTCAAAATCTTCGCACGAAAACTATCGAGCCGCATACCATCCTGCTGCGTAACCAACTCCATCCGCCGGATGTGTTTCACAACTCGATAAGCGAGCGTGATCAGCTTAACTCGTCTCGATTTCACACCCTCTGCGAGTATCAGGTCACAACTCGCGAGTCTCCTGCTGATCTCATCGTAAAACTCAGTCGAGCCCACATGAATCATCGGAAAGATCAGAAACTCTAAACGAGAATCATCCCTCTTGAGGGAATAGACCACGGATCGGACGTTGAAGGAATTCTTTTCGATAAGCTGCATTCATTAAATCCGTTAATAAAATCCGTGTAAATCTGTGGCTAATGAACTATAACAATGAAATCCACAATGGAAACAATACTCAACGACATCCGTTACGGAATTCGCGGTTTGCGTAAGAGACCGGGATTCACCACCGTTGCCGTGCTCACTCTCGCCCTCGGCATCGGAGCCAACAGCGCTATCTTCAGTGTCCTAAACACTGTGCTGCTTCGTCCACTTCCTTACGCAGACGCCGATCGCATCGTGCGCATCGACGAAACTGAGGGTAAAGGCGGAATGGGAGTATCGCCTCCGAATCTTTTGGATTTTCAGCAACAGAACCAGACATTCGAAAGCGTCGCCGGCTACACGGCCGGCAATTTTATTCTGACGGGCGCCGGCGATCCTCTCCGCATACAAAGCTGCGCGATCTCTGCTGATCTCTTCTCAGTCCTCGGCGTCAGACCGTTAATCGGCAGAAGCTTTTTGACGGCTGACGAAAAGCCCGGACAAGATCGCGTCGCTCTAATCAGTTATGAATTATGGCAGCGCCGTTTCGGCGGAGACCAGGCATTACTGCAAAGGCAAATTACTCTCGACGGTCTGAGCTACACGGTCGCCGGTGTGATGCCGAACGGTTTCGATTTTCCCATTCAACCCGAGCAAGTCGAGGTTTGGACTCCACTCGAGCAACCAGAAGACCTGGCGCAACTGCGCGGCGCTCATTATCTCGACGTCGTAGGTCGAATCAAAACCGGCGTTTCGCTGGCCCAGGCTCGCGCCGACGTCGAGGCTATCGCCTCTCGCATCGCACAACAGTATCCGAAAGAAGTCAGCGGCAAGACTACCGTCGTGCCTTTGAAAGAAGATCTCGTGGGCCAGGCACAACCTTATCTGTTGATGCTCGCCGGCGCTGCTTTGCTTGTTTTGCTAATCGCGGTGGCGAATGTTGCCAGCTTGACTCTAGCTCGCGCCGCCGAGCGTCAGAAAGAGATTGCGTTGCGAACGGCCCTCGGCGCGAGTAAATCGCGTGTTGTTCGTCAACTACTTACCGAGAGTTTGATTCTGAGCTTCGTGGGCGGACTTGCGGGAGTTGCCCTCGCGAGTTGGTGCACCGGTTTCCTTGCCGCGATTGCTCCCGGAGATCTACCGCGGTTGCATTCGACTTATGTCGACGGCCGCGTGCTGCTGTTTGCATTCGCAATTTCAGCTATCAGTGGAATTTTTCTGGGATTGATTCCCGCCTGGCGCTCTGCCAATACGGATCTTCAGACGCGTCTTAAAGAAGGAGAGACGAGAAGCGCGTCGTCGCCGCGGCAGGCTTTGCGCAAGGCGCTCGTCGTCAGCGAAGTGACTTTGGCCCTCGTGCTGTTGTGTGGCGCTGGTCTTTTGATTAGAACGCTTTGGAAACTGAATTCGGTAAATCCCGGGTTCGAGCCTGACAATGTTCTGGTGGCGGAGTTGGTGCTGCCAAAAACAAAGTATCGCGATGCCGGACAGCAAACCCTCTTCTTCCAGCAACTGATTGAGCGTATCAAGACGTCGCCCGGGATCGAGTCGGTAGGAGGCACGAGCAATCTGCCACTGAGTGGAACGAACATGGTCTTCCTTGCGTCAGTCGAAGGCCGCTCTCTGCCCGCCAGCTTTCGCGCCGTCAGTCACGACTACTTTCGCACGATGCGCATTCCGTTACTCAAAGGGCGCTGGTTTGACGATCACGATACAGCGGAGAGTCAACCGGTTGTTGTCATCAACGAAACAATGGCCCGCCAGATCTCGACTAATTACGAAGAGGCGCTGGGGAAACGCATCAAGCATGGATTCAAGAACCAGGTCGCGGAAGTAGTGGGTGTGATTGGCGACGTTAAGTACGCCGGTCTGGATCAGCAAACCAAGCCGGAAATGTATGCGCCGTTCGCGCAGCGAGCATGGCCTTTCATGCGGATTGTTGCGCGATCCAAATCTGATCCATCACTCGTGGCTGCGACAATCCGTGAAGCTGTCAGGGCTGTGGACAAAGATCAACCGGTAGACAAGATGACGACGATGTCTTCAGTGGTGAGCGCATCGATCGCCGGTCGCAGTTTCTATATGCAACTGTTGGGGACGTTCGCGGCGCTCGCGTTCATACTGGCGGCGATTGGGATTTACGGCGTTGTCTCTTATTCAGTGGCGCAACGAACACGCGAGATCGGAATTCGTGTTGCACTCGGCGCGCGAAGAGGCGATGTGCTGGGATTGGTGTTGAAAGAAGCGTTGCGTTTGACGGCCGTTGGAGTTGGATTGGGTTTGATTGGCGCCTTTGCCGCAACGCGGGTCTTGAGAAGCTTGCTCTTCGAAGTGAAGCCGACTGATCCGGCGACGTTCATCTGTCTGTCGCTGCTCTTAACGTTCGTTGCACTTTTGGCCAGTTACATTCCTGCGCGTCGCGCGACGAAAGTAGATCCACTGGTGGCGCTGCGGTACGAATAAGCTAGCCCTCCGACTCATGGATGAGGTCGAGTTCACCTCTTGAGATGCCCAAAGCTTCGACAACTTCCCAAGTCTCTTTTTTACGCAATCCGATGTACCAGGGCCAGTGACCCTCCGGTGTGAGTACGTACGCCATGAAGCTGGCGCGGTTGTTCTCCTTCGTACCGCCGCTGTACCAGAACACGCTTGCTTCATGAACGACGATGTCCGCATAGCGGTGGAGATTCTCGGCGCTTGGTTGCCACACGTGCAGGCGCTGCTGTGGCCCGGGTCGAGCGCCCTCTGACAAGAACCGATGCTGCGACACCACTCGTGAAGGAACGAACGGCGGCAAAGTCAGCTTTTGCTTGCGCCAGGCGAGCAACCCCTTGCCCGAAAACCAACCCAACTCTGCCCAAACCAATTGTCGATCTTCACGACATAGCACTGCTCTGTTTTGAACCGCGTTTCGACACCGGCTATGACCCGCTCGACCCATGAAAAGGAACTCAGGATCGTCAAGCGCTTCGGTTTCCGTGTAGGTGTTCATCTTGGAATTGAGTGTCTTCGAGGGCTTTGCACAAAAAGTCTCTACTTATTGATTTCTCCGTGCACCTCTGTGTTCTCTGTGTCTTGTATGTTAAGGGATGCCCATCCTGCTACAGTGTTCATTAGCTATGGTCGATCGCTTACGGCGATCTGCCGAGGATGCAATAGGCCGATTGTGTCTTGGTGC
>Ga0134124_10005480_pt1 | contig 10200 bp, 10 predicted proteins | sample KB304_FD_96880 | JGI IMG/M metagenome (GOLD analysis project Ga0134124, IMG submission 96880) | Terrestrial soil microbial communities without Nitrogen fertilizer from Kellogg Biological Station, Michigan, USA - KB3-0-4 | ecosystem: Environmental > Terrestrial > Soil > Unclassified ... | reverse complement strand
GTCACCGGCTGCAGCGCGGCCTGTGCGCATGCGGGCGCCGACGCGAAAGCGAGGAGGGCGGTGGTGGCCGCGGCCGCGAAGCGGCGGGCGAAAGCGATCGTCTTGGCCATCGTCGTGCGTCGATGGCAGAGCTCTGGGCCGCAGACGCCGGATGCCGGCTCGGCTTGCTTCCCTGCGCGAGGATTACCTCATTCAGGTTCGAAGGGACTCTCTCAGTCGAAGCCGCAGACCTTGGCGGCTCCAACACCCCTAGCGAGGCTGCGGCGGTGCCGCAGCGCTGTCGATTATGGCAGCGTCGGCGAGACGCCGAGCAGCTTGTGCAGCTTGGTGCTCGTCGTCGTGTACTGCAGCGGCTGGGCGCGGTCGGGCCAGACGCGCTCGCCGATCGCGAACGCCGCGAGCGTCGCTTCGTGAAAGCCGCAGACGATGAGCTTCTGCTTGCCCGGATAGATCGTGACGTCGCCGACCGCGAAGATCCCCGGTGTCGACGTCTCGAAGCGCTGGGTGTCGACGACGAGCTGCTTCCTCTCGAGCGCGAGCCCCCAGTCGGCGATCGGCCCGAGCTTCGGGCTCCAGCCCAGCAGCACGAAGAGCGTGTCGAGCGGCACCGTGCGCGTCGTGCCGTCGGTGCAGAGGACGCCGAGCGCGGCGAGCCGGCCACCGTCCTCGACGATCGACTCCGGCTGGCCGGCGAGGAAGGCGACGCGCCCGGCGGCGCGCAGCTCGCGCAGGCGCTCGAGCGCCGTCGCGGCGGCGTCGAGGTCGTCGCGGCGGTGGATCAACGTGATGCTCGCCGGCGCCGATGCACCAGCCTCGGCAGCGTCGATCGCCGCCATCACTGCCGCTTCGCCACCACCGACGATGACGATGCGTCGGCCGGCGTGTTCATGGAGCGTTCCGGCGTGCTCGAAGAGCTGCGTGCCGCGGTGCGGGTCGAGGCCGTCGAGCTTCAGCCGCCGCGGCTGAAAAGCGCCGACGCCACCGGCGATCACGACCGCCTTCGCGACGAACCGCGTTCCGGTCGAGGTCGCGACGTCGAAGCGGTCGTCGTCGCGCGGTTGCAGCTCGCTCACCTGCTGCTCGAGATGAAAGCCGGTCGCGAACGGCTCGATCTGGCGCAGCAGCCGCTCGGTCAGCTCCCGGCCGGTGCAGAGCGGCAGGGCAGGGATGTCGTAGATCGGTTTGTCGGCGTAGAGCTCGAAGCACTGGCCGCCGGGATGCGGCAGCGAGTCGACGACGTGCGCGCGGACCTCCTGCAGGCCGAGGTAGAACGTCTGGAACAGACCGACCGGGCCGGCACCGACGACGATGGCGTCGGTCTCGATGGGCATGTCAGCGCTTCAGCTCGTCGAGCTTGCCCGTCCTGTCCTTCCACTCATCGGCGTCGGGCAGCGCGGGCTTGCGGCGGGTGATCGCCGGCCAGCCCTTCGCGAGCTCGGCGTTGAGCGCGATCATGTGCTGCTGGTTGCCGGGGACGTCTTCCTCGGGGACGATCGCGTTGACCGGGCACTCGGGGATGCAGACGGCGCAGTCGATGCACTCGTCGGGATCGATCGTCAGGAAGTTCGGGCCTTCACGGAAGCAATCGACCGGACAGACGTCGACGCAGTCGGTGTACTTGCAGCGGATGCACGATTCGAGGACGACGTGGGTCATGGTGACGGGCTTCGGGTCGCGCGCCGGAACGGGCGCGCTGCAGCGGCGCGAAACAGCTAAGTTTACGGTGCCGCTCGTGCTTCCTCGGCCGCGACCGATTCGGCCACAAGACGAGCGCGGCGTGCGCCGGCCGCGATCGGCTCGGCGCCGACGCCGATCGTGACGACCGTCGGCCGCCCCGAATGGAGCAGCGTCGCCTCGGCGAGGCTCGCGACGCTGTGCTGGCTCGCGAGCTCGTCGGGCCAGCCGGCGCGCGAGACGACGAGCGCAGGCGTCGTTGCAGGCCAGCCCGCTTCGACGAGCTTGCGCGCGAGGGCGGCGAGCTGCTTGCCCGCCATGTAGAAGACTTCGGTGTCGGCATGACGGCCGGCGCCGAGCTTGCCGTCGCGGGTCACCGCGGTGGTCAGCGCGACGCTGCGGCCGTCGCCGCGGCGCGTCAGCGGCCGGCGCGTCGACGCTGCCGCGGCGAGCGCAGCGGTGACGCCTGGAACGACCTCGCACTCGATCCCCGCCGCGGCGAGCGCCGCGAGCTCTTCCTCGAGGCGACCGAACACGCTCGGGTCGCCGCCCTTCAGGCGAACGACGCGCTTGCCGTCGCCGGCGTGCTTGACGAGGAGCGCATCGATCGTCTCTTGCGCGGTGTTCTGGCGGCAGCCGCGTGTCGCATGCGCGACGCCGACGAAGCCGCGCTTGCCGACGTCGATCCAGCGCGCGTTCGGTGCCAGCGCGCGCAGCGCCGGATCGGCGAGCGCGTCGAAGAGGACGACGTCGGCGTTGCGCAGGCGCTCGGCGCCGCGCAGCGTGATGAGGTCGGCCGCGCCGGGACCGGCGCCGACGAATGCGACGCTGCCAGGCGCGAACGCGCGCGTCATGCCGGCGCCTCCGCGCGGCGACGGTAGCGCGGCAGCGGCGCGCCGAGGTCGCCCTGGTAGTGGCCGTCGGGGAAGAACGAGAGCGCGCGCTCGGCGGCTGCGAGCGACTGGTCGGCGCGCAGCTGGGCGGCATCGAAGCCGCAACGCACGAGCAGCGGCAGCATGTCGACGAGCACCTGGCCGGTCGCACGGATCTCGCCGGCGAAGCGATAACGAGCGCGCAGCAGGCGCGCCTGGCTGTACGCGCGGCCGTCGTTCCACTTCGGGAAATCGAGCGCGATGCTCGCGACGTGGGCGAGATCGCCGGCGATCGCCTCGACGTCGGCGTCGTTGGCGAGGACGAGCTCGGCCGGCACCGAGCCGTCGACGAAGCGGATGCCCGCGCTCACGCGTGCACCGCGGTCTGCCGCCGCACCGAGTTCGCGGCGACCTTGAACGGCTCGAGGCCGACGCGGCGCAGCGTCGCGATGAAGCGCTCGCCGGGATCGGAGCGCTCGGCGCGATAGGCGTCGATCAGGGCCTCGACGACGTCGGGCACCTCGTCGGCGGCGAACGACGGACCGACGATCTTGCCCGCGGTCGACGGGCCGCTCAGCGCCGAGCCGTCGGCGCCGCCGAGCGAGACCTGGTACCACTCCTCGCCGTCCTTGTCGACGCCGAGGACGCCGATGTGGCCGCTGTGGTGGTGGCCGCACGAGTTGATGCAGCCGCTGATGTGCAGGTCGATGTCGCCGATGTCGTGAAGCTCGTCGAGGTCGTCGAAGCGCTCGGTGATCGCCGCGGCGATCGGGATCGAGCGGGCGTTCGCGAGCGAGCAGACGTCGCCGCCGGGGCACGCGATCATGTCGGTGAGGGTGCCGATGTTCGCGGTCGCAAGCCCTGCTTCGCGTGCCGCTTGCCAGAGCGCCGGCAGCTCGTCGGCGCGGACCCACGGCAGCACCAGGTTCTGGTCGTGCGAGACGCGCAGCTCGCCGGCGCTGAAGCGGTCGGCGAGGTCGGCGGCGAGGTCCATCTGCGACGCGGTCGCGTCGCCCGGCGCCTGGCCGCCGCGCTTCAGCGACAGCGTCACGGCGCGGTATCCGGCAAGCCGATGCCCTTGGACGTTGCGCTCCAGCCAGCGCGCGTACGCGACCGGCTTCGATGCATCGATCGCGGTCGGCTCTTCGCGCGCGGCGACGCCGGCCGGGACGATGAAGTGCGCCGCCATGCGATCGCGCTCGTCGTCGGTCAGCAGGTGCGCAGAGCCGTCGAGATCCTTGGCGAGGATGGCGGCGAACTCGGCCTCGACGGCGTCGATGAAGCGCTGCCCCTCGGCCTTGACGAGGATCTTGATGCGCGCCTTCCAAAGGTTGTCGCGCCGGCCGTAGCGGTTGTAGACGCGAACGATCGCCTCGATGAAGACGAGGATCTCGCGCCACGGCAGGAACTCGCGCACCACCGTGCCGACGATCGGCGTGCGGCCCATGCCGCCGCCGACGCGGACCTGAAAGCCGACCTCGCCGGCGTCGTTCTTGCGCAGGACGAGGCCGATGTCGTGCCACGCGGTCGCCGCGCGGTCCTCGGTCGCGCCGCTGACGCCGATCTTGAACTTGCGCGGCAGGAACGCGAACTCGGGATGCAGCGTGCTCCACTGCCTGAGGATCTCGCAGTACGGCCGCGGGTCGACGACCTCGTCGGGCGCGACGCCGGCGAAGCAGTCGGTCGTGATGTTGCGGATGCAGTTGCCGCTCGTCTGGATGCCGTGCAGGTCGGCGTCGGCGAGGACGTCCATGACGTCGGCGGCATCGGGCAGCGCGATCCAGTTGTACTGGCAGTTGGTCCGGGTCGTGAAGTGGCCGTAGCCGCCGCGCCCCGGGTAGGGGCCGTCGGCGCGACCGTCGAACTGGCGGGCGATGCGCGCGAGCGCGCGCAGCTGCTTCGCGCTCAGCTCGCCGTAGGGGACGGCGACACGCAGCATCGGCGCGTGGCGCTGGATGTACCAGCCGTTCTGCAGGCGCAGCGCGCGAAAGTCGTCGTCGGGGAGCTGGCCCGCGAGATGGCGCGCGAGCTGGTCGCGGAACTGCCGCGCCCGTGCGTGGACGAAGTCGCGATCGAAGTTGTCGTAGCGGTACATCCCGAAACCCGAAGCGTCGGCGCGCTGCTGGCGCTGGCCCAGAATGACGAGTGCGGGCGAGCGCCGCCGCGCGTGCGACGGAAGCGGCACTCTAGCCACGCCGTACCTTGCAACGAACCACAGTTTTTTCACTTCGGTATGTCGGATGCGGCATAAGGAAACAACGCCGAACGCCGCGGGTCGACTCGAACGCGGCCGCCGTGACGCGTTGCGCAGCCTCGCCGGCGCTTGCGCGCTCGGCGCGCTCGGCGTCGCCGGCTGCTCGAGCGCGCCGAAGTCGACGGGCGGCGCCGGCCCGGTCGCGACCGCGGCGTCGGCTCCACCCATCCCTCCCGTGGTCGCGCCGCCGCCGCGGCGAGCGCGGATCGGCCTGGCGCTAGGCGGCGGGGCCGCGCGCGGCTTCGCCCACATCGGCGTCATCCAGGCGCTCGAGGAGAACGGCCTCCTGCCGGACCTCGTCGTCGGAACATCGGCCGGCAGCGTGGTCGCGGCGCTGTTCGCATCGGGACGGAGCGGCCGCGAGCTGGCGACGATCGCCGACGCGATGGACGAGACGGCGTTCGCCGACTGGTCGTATCCGGGGCGCGGCCTGATCCGCGGCGAGGCGCTCGCGAAGTTCATCCGCGAGAAGACGAACCAGCGCCAGATCGAGCAGATGAAGATTCCGCTCGGCATCGCCGCGACCGACCTCGACAGCGGTCAGTCGATCGTGTTTCGCAGCGGCGACACCGGCACCGCGGTGCGCGCATCGAGCGCGGTGCCCGCGGTGTTCCAGCCGGTGAGGATCGGCAGCCGCGAGTATGTCGACGGCGGTCTGTCGGCGCCGATTCCGGTGCACCATGCGCGCGAGATGGGCGCCGAGTTCGTGATCGCGGTCGACATCTCGGCCGTGCCCGAAGGCAATCCGACCGGCGACGCCGCGCGGATGCTCCTGCAGACGTTCGCGATCATGGGCAAGGGCCTCAAGACCTACGAGCTGCGCGATGCGGACGTCGTCCTGCAGCCGGCGCTCGCCGGCGTCTCCGGCGCCGACTTCACGACGCGGCGGCAGTCGATCAAGGCCGGTCGCGACGTCACGGTCGCGCACCTCGCCGAGTTGCGGCAGCGGTTGGCGGCCAAGAGCCAGCTCTAGAAAAAGAAAAGGCCCGGACGGATCCGGGCCTCGATGCGAGCGCGGCGCTTGCGCGACGCGTGCGTTCCGTCGCTTAGGCGGCGGCGCGCTTGCTCGACTTCGTCGCGGCTTGCGTCGCGCGGACCGCGGTCGACGACATCGCCTGGAAGTTCGAGTCGGCAACTTCAGCGGCTTGCTTTGCGGCCTTCTGGATGCTCTCGATCGCGTTGTTCGCAGCAGCGACGGCCGACTTCACGAGCGCGACGGCGTTCTCGGTGCCGGCAGGCGCGTTCTTGACCGCGTTGTCGATGATCGACATGAAGCGCGCTTGCGCTTCGGCGCCCGTCGCTTCGGCGACGCGCGCGACTTCCGCGCCTGTCGACGAGGCGATCTCGTAGACGTAGCGGTTGTAGGCGGCGACCTTCTCGGCGGCCGGCTGGAACAGGTTGGCTTGCAGCGCGAGCAGCTCTTGGGCGTCTTTGACCGACAGCGCGGCTTGGACGTTCTGCGCGGCGTCGCTGATCGCGGTCTTGGCGACCTGGAGGTTCAGCTCGACGAGCTTCTCGACGCCTTCGAAGGCGGTTCCGGCCAGGCCGAACAGCGTTTCGACGTTGCTCTTCTGGACGCTGACGTATTGTTCAACGGTCATCATGTGGGTTCTCCTGTGGGGTGGGGCGGGGCGGCTTCTCTAGACTTCAATGCTGCACTGCAACATGGGCGAAGTATAGAGGCTCGGGCGGCCATTGCAAGCGCTTTTTGGTGCATTGCAACAAGGTTAGTGGGGAATGCCTAGGAACGTCGACAATCGCGCCCGATGACGACCCCGCCCGCCGCCGACATCGCCGCCGCCGAGGCGGCCATCGCCACCCGCCGGTCCGTTCGCGCATTTCTGCCGACTCCGGTGCCGCGCGCCACCGTCGAGCGGATCCTCGCCGTCGCCTCGCGTGCGCCGTCGGGAACCAACACCCAGCCGTGGAAGGTCTACGTCCTCACTGGCGAGCCGCTGCGCTCGCTGTCGCGACGGCTCGTCGCCGCGTACGACGATCCGGAGGAGAGCGCCCGCCACAGCGAGGAGTACCCGTACTACCCGACCGAGTGGGTCTCGCCTTACATCGACCGTCGCCGCAAGATCGGCTGGGACCTCTACGGCTTGCTCGGCATCGGCAAGACCGACAAGGCGCGGATGCACGCGCAGCACCGACGCAACTACGAGTTCTTCGGTGCCCCGGTCGGACTGATGTTCACGATCGACCGCATCCTGCGCCAGGGCAGCTGGCTCGACTACGGCATGTTCATCGAAGGCGTGATGGTCGCGGCGCGCGCGCACGGCCTCGACACCTGCCCGCAGGCCGCGTTCACGCCGTTTCATCGCATCGTCACCGACGAGATCGGCGCGCCGGCGAACGAGCAGCTCGTCTGCGGCATGTCGCTCGGCTGGGCCGATCCGGGCGCGATCGAGAACACGCTCGTCACCGAGCGCGAGCCGGTCGCCGGCTTCGCGCGCTTCCTCGATTGAAGCCAGGGACCGAGCCCGGACCAGCGACTGTAGGAGCGAGACGACAGGCCTCGCCGGCGCGGGCCGATAGGTCGGCCGTGCTGCGCTCGGAACAATCGGGCGATGAGAAGCCCGCTCGCAGCCTGGCGTAGCGGCGTTCGCTGGCCGCTGGTGCTGATCTCGGCCGTCGTCGCGCTCGTCGCCGTCGTTCTCCTCTGCGAAGCGATCGGCTGGCCGTTCCTCGTCGGCCCGGTCCAGCATCGGCTTTCCAAGGTGCTCGATCGCAGCGTCGCGTTCGGCGACGACCCCGGACGGTCGTCGGGCGTGCGCATCGGGCTGCTCGGCGGCATTCGCGTCCACGCCGACGCGATCGAGATCGGGCCGCCGTCGTGGAGCCCGACACGCCACACGATGCTCGCGCGCGACGCGATCCTCAAGCTCGGCTACCTCGACCTCTGGCGCGCATACCGCGGCCAGACGCTGCACGTGCGGGCCCTCGAAGCAGGTGAGCTCGACGCGATCCTCGAGCGGCTCGAGGACGGTCGCGCGTCGTGGCAGTTCGGCAAGAAGGGCGCAGGCGCCGCGCAGCACGAGGCATCGCTGCCGACGTTCGGTCGCCTCGTCGTCGGCGACGGCCATGTGCTCTACACCGATCGCGTGCTGCCGGCGGGGATCGATGCGCGCTTTTCGCTCAGCGACGGCGCTGGGCCCGCTCGCGGCGATCGCGGTGCTGCGTCGGCGGTCGTCGGGTCCACAGCGTCGGACGCAGCCAGCGCCGCCTCGGCTCCCGCGCGCGCGCTCGCCGCGAGCGCGGCATCGGGCATCTTCATCCGCGCCGGCGGCGCTGCCGGTGGCGGCCCTGCGACGGCCGAGAGCGTCCGCCTCGCACCCGACGAACGCGGCCTGCGGCTGAAGGCGACCGGCCAGTACCGCGATCTGCCGGTGCGGATCGACCTGCGCACTTCGGGCGTGCTCGCCTTCCTCGGCGAAGGCGGCGAGACGTCGCAGCCGTTGTCGCTGCGCGCGATCGTCGGCCGCGCAGAGGTGGCGTTCGACGGCACGACGCGCGATCCGCTGCACTTCACCGGGCTCAAGGGACGCTTTCGCCTCTCCGGCCAATCGCTCGCCAACGTCGGCGACGCGCTCGGCATCACCTTGCCGACGACGCCCCCCTTCACGACGCACGGCACGCTCGTGAAGGACGTCGACGTCTGGAAAGCGGTGTTCGAGGCCGCGAGCATCGGCTCGAGTCGGCTCAACGGCGCCTTCACGTACGACAAGCGGCCGAAGGTGCCGCTGCTCTCGGGCCGGCTCGGCGGCTCGCGGCTCGTCCTCGCCGACCTCGGGCCCGCGGTCGGAACGCCGCCGCCGGGCAGCGGTGCGGCGAAGGCGGCCGCTGCCCACGACGGGCGCGTCATTCCCGACAAGCGCTTCGATCTGCCGTCGCTGCGTGCGATGAACGCCAACGTCGTCGTCGACATCGGCACCTTCGATCCCGGCACCGACATCCTCGAGCCGCTCCATCCGGCGCGCGCCCACCTGCTGCTCGCCGACGGCGTGCTGACGATCGCCGACTTCGTCGGTGCCACCGCGCAGGGCCGCTTGGAGGGCTACGTCCAGCTCGACGGCCGCACCGACAAGGCACTCTGGACCGCCGACCTGCGCCTGCTCGGCGTCAATCTCGCGCAGTGGCTGCGGCTGAAGCGCTCGGGCAATGCGCCGCCCTACCTGAGCGGCAAGCTCGACGCGCTCGTCAAGGTCAAGGGCACGGGACGCTCGACCGCCGAGATCCTCGGCACGCTCGCCGGCGACCTGCGCATGCACATGCGCGAAGCCGCGGTCTCGCACGTCGCGGTCGAGGCCGGCGGCATCGACGTCGCGCAGGCGCTCGGCGTGCTCGTCAAGGGCGACGACGCGCTGCCGATCCTGTGCAACGTCGCCGACCTCGACATCGCGCAGGGCGTCGCGACGCCGAAGGTGTTCGTCGTCAACACGCGCGACTCGACGATCTGGATCGACGGCACGGTCTCGCTGCGCGACGAGACGCTCGACCTGCGCGCCGTCGTGTCGCCGAAGGACTTCAGCCCGATGTCGCTGCGCACGCCGATCCACGTCAAGGGCACGTTCGCCCAGCCGCGCGTCTCGCTCGAGATAGGCAAGCTCGCGGGCAAGGCGGGCGCTGCGGGGTTGCTCGCGCTGCTGAACCCGCTCGCGGCGCTGATCCCGTTCATCGATCCGGGAGCGCAAGCGAAGGCGGCCGAGAACGATGCCGAGTGCGCCAACCTCGTGCGCTCGCTCGGCGTCATTCCGAAAGCGGTGCGCACGCCGAAGTCGGCTCGCGTGCCGCCGGCGGCGGCGAGCGCTGCGTCGGCGGCGGCACAGGGTGCCTCGGCGGCGCGTGCGCCGGTGAAGGTCGCGGCGTCCGCGCCGCGGCGCTGAGCGTCGGCGGCCGCGGCTCGTCAGGCCTTGCGGCGCTTGCTGACGAGCGGGCCTTCGCCCTTCGAATGCGACTTGCCTTTCTGCTCGGCTTGCTCGAGCTCCGCGGCCTCGCGGGCGTCTTCGGGCGCGGCGTCGCGCGCCGCCGGCTCGACCCGGCCCGAGTGCGCGAAATCGCTGCTCGCCTTGTCGAAGCGACGACCGGCTTCGTAGTCGCCTTCGCCCTGGACCTTGTCCTTGCTCGGTGTCTTGTTCATGGTGTCTCCTTGCTGTTGCGGGATCGCCTGCGCGTCACGCGGCCGCCGCCGCGACCGGCTCGGCGACCTCCTCGGTGACGACGTCGAAGCGGACGAGCGAGCTCTGGCCGAAGCACATCGTGATCGGCACGTCGCCGGCGTCGCGGCCGCGCGCCATCACGATGCGGCCGATGCGGCGCTCGTTGTGGCGAGCGTCGAAGGTGAACCAGCGATCGCCGAGGAAGACCTCGAACCAGGCGCTGAAGTCCATCGGCGAGGGC
>Ga0134124_10005479_pt1 | contig 10201 bp, 8 predicted proteins | sample KB304_FD_96880 | JGI IMG/M metagenome (GOLD analysis project Ga0134124, IMG submission 96880) | Terrestrial soil microbial communities without Nitrogen fertilizer from Kellogg Biological Station, Michigan, USA - KB3-0-4 | ecosystem: Environmental > Terrestrial > Soil > Unclassified ... | reverse complement strand
TGGGCGCGCTTCTTGGCCTCGGTGAGGATCATCTGGCAGCGCGACAGCGCGTGGACCTCGGCGTCGCCCTTGATCTCGAGCGGCGCGTAGAGGATCTCGGGGTACTTGCCGAGCACGCCGGACATGGCGCCGATCGACATCGTGTTGGGCATGCAGGAGTACGGCGACAGCTCGCAGATCATGTGGGCCTTCTTCTTCTGGTAGGCCCAGATCGCCTTGCCGACCAGCATGTCGCCCTCGCCGCCGTCGAGCCGGCTGTGGAAGTACGGCGCCGCCAGCCGTCGCAGCTCGAACTGGCTCGGCATCTCGTGCGGCGTGTTGCCCATCGCCCGCCGCAGGCGGTTGACGGTGAGGCGCAGGATGCCCTGGCCCAGCCGGCCCAGCGCGAGCTTGAGCCGCGCGCCCTTCTCGATGCCGCTGTAGTCCTCGAAGCGCTGCAGGCCCAGCCGCAGCAGATAGTCCATCCAGATCGTGATACCGGCCGGGTAGACCTCGCCGCCCTCGGCCTCGAGCCAGCGGTGGATGTTGTAGTTCGGATCACCCTCGACCGTTTGTAGATAAAACTCACCGGTGATCTTCACCTTCGGCTTCACGCGCAGCCGGTCGACCTCGATCTCCGAGAACTTCCGGTACACCTCGCGCATGGCCCGGGCGAAGTACGGCGTCGTGAGGTGCCAGAGCACGGACTTCTTCGACGACAGCTGGGGCCGATTGCGGAAGACCTCGGAGAGGTAGTCCACGCACTCCTTGACGACGGCCTCGGTCTGGCCGGGCAGCACCTCGTAGGGCCGCACCTGGTACTCGAGATCCTGCACGAGGTCCGTGCAGAAGATCCCCCACAGGCAGCCGAGCGTCATCGGCAGGCTCAGGTCGAGCCCGTCGCCCATGCTCTGGTCCAGGTTGTCCTGGGCCATGAGGAACATGCGGAAGGCGCCGAGCCCGCTGTTGCGCAGCGCCAGCTCATAACTCTGGTGGTACTGGCCGAAGCGGCAGGCGCCGCAGGAGCCGGCGGTGAGGTAGACGAACTTCTTGTTCACCTCCTCGACGCTCGACTGCTTCGATTCCTTCTTGAGGAAATTGACGAGGTTGCCGGTCGTGAAGCTCGTCGGGCAGCACTGCCCGATGTCGGCGACCTCGCGGCCGGTCAGGAGATCTTCCTTGGTCGCGACGGGGAGGATCTGCGCCTTGTAGCCCGTGCCTTCCAGCACGGCCTGGATGACGCGCTCGATGCGCCAGTGCAGGCCACCGAACAGGATCGTGGTCGAGTCCCGCTCGGCGCGGGTGAAGGGCTTCGGGGTGTAGGCGCGGTAGTGCTCAGTGGTTCCCGTGGCCATTCTGTCCTCCGTTGAGCCGATTGGGATGATGGACGTGGCGGTCCATCCATGCCTCGAGGAGCGGTACCGTCTCGAATCCGGGCAGCTTCCGGATCGTGTCGTCGACCTTGCGTACGGCAGCCCGGCCCTCGTCGCCGGCGAACAGGTAATGCGCCATGAACTCCAGGTCGGCCTGAGGCCCGACCCCGCTCCCCACCGGCGCCCAGAAGCGATCCACCAGGCGTCGCGCGACCCAGGCGGCGCCCGGGCGCCGCAGGCGGCTGTCGGCCTGGCGGTAGTAGAAGAAGAAGTGGCGCGACTCGTCGCGCATGATCGTCTCGAGGAGGTCGCCGAGCACCGGATGCCCGGACACCTGCTTCAGGCGGTGGTAGCCGGTCAGCGTGGTGAGCTCGTTGATCGCGCCCCACGTCATGTGAACGGCGCAGAAGTCCGGCCACGCCTTCGACAGCATGGACGTCGCCAGCCCCTCCAGACGCTTGCTCAGTGGCTCCTGTCCGCGGGGCGTGGCGCGCGGCGGCAGCCGATGCCCCGCCGCCTCCAGGAAGCGCGAGAGCGCGATGCCGTGGAAGGTCTCCTCGTGGAGCCAGCACGCCAGGAACGTCGCGACCTCGGGATCGTCGATCGCGCGCGTGGCCAGCAACGAGCGCAGGTAGACGATCGTATGGCTCTCGATGTCCTGCATGTAGGTGAGCGTGCGAACGGTGGCCGGGGAGACAGGATATTTCGGCACCTCGGACCAGGCGACGGCGTCCAGGTCGAGAGCGCCCGAACGTGCTACCCAGGCGTCGAGGTCAAACGCGACCATCTAGCTGAGAAAAGAAGGTACTATCCCCGGCCCGCCCACTCCAGGGAAAATCGTCAGGTCCTTTGCCATTACCCGTCTCTACGGGGGGATCAGGCGAACGGATGCGTCGGCGATGGGATTGTCGACCGCAAGGATGGGGTGGAATCCGCGGCGACCGGCCGCGGTCAGACCGCGACGCGCGACCTAGGGTCGGCCGTAGGTGCCGCCGCCTTGCGCACGTCGGCGTCGGTTGGCCTCGGGGATCACCAGACCGGCGGCCGCTATCAGGACCAGCACCACACCGCCCACGACGAGCGCCGTGGTGAGGGGAAACCCCAGGATCCGGCGCGCCGGCTTCGTCACCAGGTCGCCGGCGGCTGCCGACGGCGCATCGCCGTCACGATTCCCCGGCCGCACTTCCTCGGCATTGGGCTGGGCCCCGTGCTGAACGGACTCGCGGTCACCCTTCGCTGGTGGCGGCACCACCTGCGCCGCCAGTGGCTGCGTGAACAGCAGAGCGAAGAGCGCGACCACGATCAGTCTCATGCGCCTGTGTTGAGCAAGCCCTGTGCCAGGGAGAGCGGCGGCCGCGCCTTGACGCCTCGGGCTCCAGTGGTCTAAGAAACCGTCACTCGTGTCGCGCCGTCCGCGCCTCGATCTGACCGCCATGGCGGCCCTCGTGCTCCTCTGCGCCATCTGGGGGTTCACGCAAGTCGCCATCAAGATGGCCAACGCCGGCATTTCGCCGCTGTTGCAGGCCGGCCTGCGCTCGGCGGGCGCGGCGCTGTTGCTGTGGGCGTGGTCTGCGGCGTGCGGGATCCCGTTGTTCCGCCGCGACGGCTCGCTCGGCCATGGAGCCCTGATCGCCGCGCTCTTCGCCGCCGAGTTCATCCTGATCTACGGGGGCCTGGTGCTGACGACGGCGACGCGCTCCGTGCTGTTCGTCTACACCGCGCCGTTCGTCGTCGCGCTCGGCGCGCACGTCTTCGTGCCCGGCGAGCGATTGACCCGGCGCAAGGTCGTCGGGCTGGCCTGCGCGTTCGCCGGCATCGCGGTCGCCTTCGCCGATGCCCTGCGGCTGCCCACCCGTGCGGAGCTGCTCGGCGATACGATGGTGCTGGGCGGCGCCGTCTGCTGGGGGGCCACCACCGTGCTGATCAAGGCGCGTCGCCGGGCCACCCTCACGCCCAACAAGACCCTCTTCTATCAGCTCGCCGGCTCGGCGCTCGTGCTCCTCCCGCTCTCGATCGCCGTCGGCGAGCCCGGCCTCGTCAGCGCGAGCCCCATCGTCCTGGCCTCGCTCGCCTACCAGATCGTGGTGGTCGCCTTCGCCAGCTATCTCGCCTGGTTCTGGCTGCTCACGCGCTACCCAGCCTCGGAGCTGTCGGCGTTCTCGTTTCTCACACCGCTGTTCGGCATGACGGCCGGCGCGCTCGTGCTCGGGGAACGCGTCGGTGTCGCGCTGGCGGCCGCCATGGCCCTGGTCGCCCTGGGGATCTACCTCGTGAACTCGCGCCAGCGCGACTAGCGGGGCGTCAGGCCGTGGTCGTCGGACGCGGCTTCAGCTCGATGACGTGGCCGTCGGGATCGCGCACGTAGATCGAGGGGCCGGTGCCGTAAGCGCCGCGACGCTGGACGACGTCGCCCTCGAGGGCGACCCCGCGACGGCGCAGGTCGTCGGCGGCCTTCGCCAGGTCGTCGCAGCGGATCGACAGGCAGACGTGGTCGACGCCGCCGGCGACGGTCGCCGGCTCCGCCGCCGTGGCCGGCAGCAGGTCGATGTAGTGCTCGCCGAAGCGCAGATGCACCAGCGAGATCCGCTCGTTGACGTGGTCGACCGTGCAGCCCAGCACGTCGACGAAGAAGCGCTGGGAAGCGGCCTGGTCTTTCACGCGGAACACGACGTGGTCGAGGCCCAGCGGGGTGAACATGCATCGCCTCCTATTCGCGACGGAGCACAGGCAGGGGCTTCTGGCCCAGTAGCCGGAACGTTGTCAGAAATCCGACCGCGAGCGCAAGCGTGATCGTGACGGCCAGCCCCACCACCAGCGGCGTGGGGTCGAAGCTCCAGGGCGCGTCCAGCACCCAGTGGACCACGCCCCACGCCAGCAGCGTCGCCAGGAGGCCGCCGCCGATGCCGGCGGCGGCGCCGAGCAGGCCGTACTCGACGGCGAAGGCGCGGGCGACCACGCCGCGGGTGGCGCCGAGGGTGCGGAGCACGACGGACTCGTAGAGGCGCTGCGAGCGCGTCGCCGCCAGCGCGCCGGCCATCACGACCAGACCGGTGCCCAGCGTGAACAGCGCCACCAGGCGCACGGCCACCGCGATCTCGCCCAGCACGACGGCGACCCGCTCCATCACATCCCGGACGGGGATCGCCGTCACGTTCGGAAACGCGGCGACGACGGCATTCTGCAGCGCCGGCTCGACGGCGGCGGGCACGCGCGCGGTCGCCACCCAGGTCGCCGGCGCGCCCTCCAGGGCGCCCGGTGAGAGCACCACGAAGAAGTTGGTGGTGAGACTCTGCCAGTCGACGTGGCGGATGCTCGTGACCTCGACCTCGATCGGCACGCCCTGCACGTCGAACGTGAGCCGCGAGCCGACGTCGACGCCGAGATGGCGGGCGGCCGTCTCCTCGACCGAGGCGCGCGGACCGGCCGCCGCCTCGGCCGCCGTCCACCAGCGCCCCTTGGTGAGGACGTTTCCGGTCGCCGGCGCGTCGGCCCAGGTGAGCACGTACTCCCGCGTGAAGTACCACACGCCGTCCTCGCCGCGCGTCTTCCGGCGATCGACCGCCTCGCGCGTGATGCGCTCGCCATCGATGGCGGCGAGCCGCCCGCGGACGACCGGCGTCAGCACCGGCGGCGTGCCGGCGGTGTGCTCGACGAGCTGCGTGAAGGCCTCGCGCTGGTCGGGCTGGACGTCGAGAAAGAAGAAGGACGGCGCCTGGCGTTGCTGCTCGTGGTCGATCTGACGAGTCAGCACGCCCTCGAGCAGGGCCACCGTGACCAGGAGCATCGCGGCCATCCCGAGAGCGACGACGACGCGTGGCGCGTGGCCGCCGGGCCGGCGCAACGCCGCCAGGCCGTGGCGCCAGGCCAGGCCGCGAGCCCGCGGCAGGCGCCGCGCCAGCACCATCAACCCGCGGGCCAGAGCGAGCAGGCCTAGCATCGCCGCCACACAGGCGCCCACGAAGATGCCCCCGGTCTTCAGCGAGCCCGCCTGCCAGAGCGCCAGCGCGGCCAGGCCCAGCCCGACCGGAACGAGCGTCGACCATCCACCGCCGCGCCGGCCGGACGGCTCGACGTCGCGCCGCAGGATCAGCCAGGCGGGCACCGCGCGTACCGCGGCCAGCGGTGCCCACGTGCACAGCAGCGTCACGACGAGTCCCATGACGACGGCGCGCGCCAGCGTCGCCGCGTGTGGCTGCGTCTCGAGGGCGAAGGGCACGAGGCCGGCCAGGGCCGCGCCCAGCAGCGGCTGGAGCCCGACGCCGAGCGCCGCGCCGGCGAGCCCGGCAGCGAGCGCGATGGCCTGGGTCTGGATCACGTACGCCGCGACCAGCGTGCGCGTCTCGGCGCCCAGCGCCTTGAGCGCCGCGATCGTCGGCAGCTGGCGCGCGACGAACGCGGACACCGCGGCCGCCACGCCGATGCCGCCGACCAGCAGGCTCGCGAGTCCCACGAGACCGAGATAGGTCGTGAGCTGCGAGAAGAAGCGGCGCAGGCCCGGCTGGGCCTCGTCGTAGGCGGCCACCCGTACGCCGGGATCGACCAGCTCGCGGGCCAGCGTGGCCCGGGTGTCGCCGGCACCGGTTCCGGCAGGCAACCCGATCAAGACGCGGTAGCGCACGCGGCTGCCGAAGGCGACGAGGTGACTACGCTCGAGCGCCGCCGGCGAGAGGAACACGCGCGGTCCCAGCGTCACGAGGCTCGCCGTCCGGTCGGGCTCAGCCTCCACGATCCCGCGGATCGTCAGCGTCGCATCGCCGACCAGGAGCTGGTCGCCGACGGCCAGGCCGAGGCGGTCGAGGAGCTCCCGCTGCACGACGGCACCGTCACCGTCCAGCAGCGACGCCAGCGGCGCCGCCGGAGTCGTGGTGAGACGACCGTAGATCGGGTATCCGGAGCTCGTGGCCTTCAGCTCGACCAGTACACTGCCCCCACGCCGGGGGCTGCGCGCCATGCCGACCAGCTCTCGCACGCGCACGACCCGGGCGCCGGCGCTCACGAGCCGGCCGACCGCGGCATCGGCCTCGGCGGGCAGCGGCCGCGCCGCCCGCAATTCCACGTCGCCGCCCAGCAGCGCCTTGGCCTCGCGGGCGAGCGTCGCCTCGAGGCCGGCGCCCAGCGTGCCGACGGCGACCAGCGCACCCACGCCCAGCGCCACGCAGGCAAAGACCGCCGCGAGGTGCCGCCGGCCGCCGCGGGCCTGCCGCCAGGCCAGGCGCAGGGCGACGCCCGCCATCACGCCGGGTGGCCGTTCACGACGCGGCCGTCGCGCAGGGCAATCCGACGAGCGGCGCGGCCGGCCAGCGCGGCGTCGTGGGTGACGAGCAGCAGCGTCGAGCGCCGCTCGCGGTTGAGGGCCAGCAGCAGGTCGACGATCTGGGCGCCGGTCGCGGAATCGAGGTTGCCGGTCGGCTCATCGGCGAGCAGCAGCGGTGGCGCCAGCGCCACCGCCCGCGCGATCGCCACGCGCTGCTGCTCGCCGCCGGAGAGCTGAGCCGGATAGTGATCGGCGCGCTCGGCGAGGCCGACCTCGGCCAGCCGCCTCCGCGCCGCCGCCAGGGGCTCCGGCGCGCCCGCCAGCTCCAGCGGGACCGCCACGTTCTCGGCGGCGGTGAGCGTGGCGATCAGGTGATAGGACTGGAACACGAAGCCCAGCGTGCGGCGCCTGAAGCGCGCCAGCTCCGTCTCCCCGAGCCCGGTCAGCTCCACGCCGTCGACGGCGATCGAGCCCGCGCTCGGCGTGTCGAGCCCGGCGATGAGACCGAGCAGCGTGGATTTTCCGCTGCCCGAGGGTCCGGTGACGGCGACCACCTCGCCGGCCGCCACGTCGAGGCTGACGCCGTCGAGAATCGTCACCGGCCGCCCGTTGCCGGGCAGACGCATGACGAGGTCGCGGACGCGAATCATCACGAGGCCATACTACACTTCGATCGTGGGTCCACTCGGCGCGGCCCCTCGTCTGCTTCTGGTACTCGTGCTCCTGCTCACCGCGACGCCGGCGCCGGCCGACGACCGTGTGATCGTGGCGCTCGGCGACAGCCTCACCGCCGGTCTCGGCGTCGCCGCCGACGAGGCGTATCCGGCGCTGCTCGAGAGCCGACTGCGCCGCGCCGGCTACGCCTATCGCGTGGTCAACGCCGGCGTCAGCGGCGACACGAGCGCGGGCGGCTTGCGGCGACTCGACTGGGTGCTGCGCTCGCGGCCGGAGATCGTCATCGTCGCGCTCGGCGCCAACGACGGGCTACGCGGGCTGCCGGTCTCCGCGCTTCGCGACAACCTCACCGCGATCGTCACGCGGCTACGAGCGAGCGGCGTGCGCGTGCTGCTGGTCGGGATGCGGCTGCCGCCCAACTACGGCGAGACGTACGCCGGCGAGTTCGCCGCGGCATTCGGCGACGTCGCGCGCCGCACGTCCACCGCCCTCATGCCGTTCCTGCTGGAGGGCGTCGCCGGCGATCCGAGCTTGAATCAAGCGGATGGGATCCACCCCAACGCGATCGGACAGCGCGCCGTGGCCGAGCGGCTGTGGCCGGCGCTACAGCCGCTGCTACGGCGGTAGTCGATCGGCCGACGGATTTCATTCTCATCAGCCTCGTCGGGGATGAGGCGGTGAATCGCGATGTCCGGCTCGGGCGTCCGAGATCCGCGACGTTCCCCCCAGAGCCTACCGGCTCGTGGCAGAGACCGGTGGAACGCCCATGTGTGATCTGAAGGTCGTCGTTCCCGTGGAAAAGGAGACGACCCTCTGACTGATCCGGAGTTCGGACTGCCCTGCGGGGCAGGCAGTTCCCTCGCTCGACCGCCGCCTAACCCCGCGTTCCCTCAGTCGTCGCATCTGGCATTCCGGATGCTGACTCCAGGCGCGCACAATGCGCGCACCGAGATTCCGCAACGAGCAGGGCGTGGCCCTTCCGATGGCGCTGATGACGCTGGTGCTCCTCACCTCGCTGATGCTCGCCTTTGCCTCACTGTCCAGGACGGAGCCCGTCATTGCCGCCAATCACCTGCGCGCCAGCCAGGCGCGTACGCTCGCCGAGAGCGGCCTCGAGTACGCGCTCTGGGCCCTTTCGCACGCCACTCACCCCGCCGGCCTGCCCTCCCCCTTGCCGGACCCCGTGGCCGCGCCATTCGACGGGCGGACGTTCGTCGCACTGGGCGCGGGTGGCTTCACGATCGGGGTCACGAACGACGCCAGCGGCGATCCTCAGCGGCGCACGATCACCGCGGTTGGGTGGATCCCTACCGACAGCGCGGCCGACGTGCGACCGAAGGCGCACCGCAAGATCAGCGTGGACGTGGTCGCCGTCCCGCACCTCGGTGCCCGGGCACCGTGCGCCCTCTGCGTGAAGGGCACGCTGACGGTCGCTGGCAACGTGGCCGTCGACGGAAGCAACCGCGATCCGACGTGCGGCGACGACACGAAGTACGGCACGCTCACGGGCGGCGCGACGACCATCGTCGGACCTTCGACGATCACGGGGGGCGGCGGGGCGAGCGCCCAGTACCAGGCCCCGGGCGCCTTCGAGGCCGTCACGCTCTCGGCGGCGGCGCTCGAGGCGCTGAGAACGCTGGCCTGGCGCAACGGGACGTACTTCGGTCCCGGCTTCCCGAGGGGCGGGACCGTCTCCGATGGTGGGACGACCTGGGCGGGCCGCATCGCGTTCGATGCCTCGAACCCCCTGCCCGACGGCGTCGTCTTCATCGACACGCCGGACGGCCACGACGTCGACACCGGCACCTCCGCCGCGCTGGCCGGGGCTCGGTTCGACGCCGGCGCCTTCGGCGCGCGCGCCGAGGGCTTCCGCGGCTGGATCGTCGTGAACGGATCGATCGAGATCGCGGCCGGGCTCAACGTCCGGGGAGTCGTGTACGCGGTGGACGGCTTGACCTACCAGGCGTCGGGAACGGGGCGGATCGAGGGCCTCGCCGTGTCCTTGAACATTCGCGGGACATCGTCGGCGAGGGTCGAGGCCGTCGGGGCTGGTGAACTGGCCGTGCGATTCGACTGTGGCCACGCGACCGCCGCGGGTCTCGTGCCGCACGGCTTCCTGCCGGTCCTCGGCACGTACCGCGAGGACGACGACTAGTTGGTCGCCGGCCCCTTGTCGCTCGGGCTGGCGCTCTCCGCGCCGCCGTAGAGGCGGCGGTACTCCTCCCACGAGAACATGACGCGCTTGACGTACTGGCGCGTCTCGTCGAAGGGGATCTGCTCCACGAAGGCCTCGATGTCGCTGGTGCGCCGCGCCTGCCACCACTGCCGCACCCGCGCCGGGCCGGCGTTGTAGGCCGCCACCGCCAGCCGCGGGTCATGGAACTCGCGCAGCAATCCCGCCAGGAACGCCGTGCCGATCTCGATATTGGCGCCCGGGTCGTCGAGGAGCTCGCCGCCCGCGAAGGCCAGACCGCGGTGCTCGGCCATCGGGCGCGCGGTGGCCGGCATGAGCTGCATCAGTCCCCGGGCGCCCGCCCGGGAGAGCGCGCGCGGGTAATACGACGACTCCTCCCGCACGATGGCGGCGACCAGGAACGGGTCGACGCCGGCGCGCTGGGCGGCGGCCGTCACGTCGGTGCGCCAACCGTATGGATACAGCATCTCCCAGAACGCTCGGGGCAGCGCCGGATCGCCGCTGGCGGCCAGCGCGGCGAAGTGCCGGCGGAAGATTCGCAATGCCATGTGATAGCGCTCGTCCCGCACGTACGCGCTCGAGAAGCCGTACAGGCGCACGGTATCGCCGGTCGCCCGCTCGACGACCTCCTCGAGCTCCTCCAGCGCGCTCTCGATCAGGCCCAGCCGGCGCAGGAGGTCGACACGCGCGAACCCGGGATCGTCGGCCACGGCATCGGTGGGATCG
>Ga0134124_10005478_pt1 | contig 10202 bp, 8 predicted proteins | sample KB304_FD_96880 | JGI IMG/M metagenome (GOLD analysis project Ga0134124, IMG submission 96880) | Terrestrial soil microbial communities without Nitrogen fertilizer from Kellogg Biological Station, Michigan, USA - KB3-0-4 | ecosystem: Environmental > Terrestrial > Soil > Unclassified ... | reverse complement strand
CCGCCCCGAGCAGGCGCAGGAACTCGGTGCCGTGCGAGAACAGCACCACGTTGAACGGCAACATCACCGCGCCGGCGTAGATGGCGTAGACCCACCACAGCGTCGAGAAGATCGGCAGCGCCCCGGCGGTGACCAGGGCGACGATGAACGACAGGAACACCTGGTGGTCGACGCCGCCCGGGAAGAACACCGCGGCGCCGTAGCCCCAGCCCGCGCCCAGTGCCGCGGCGCCGATCGCGAGGCGCCGCGCCCAGGTGCTCGCTTCCTGGGCGTGGTCGGCGGCGCGTCGATACGCCCAGGCGAGCCCGACCATGAACGCGGCGAGCACCACCATCAGCGCCTGCCAGGACAGCACCACCTCGGCGGGCTGCGAGCGCCACAGGAACGCGCTGAGGATCACGCTGACCGCGAGCGTGCCGCCCGCGGCGGGGACGAGGCGGCGGTAGGCGAAGTCGCAGCGCTCGCGCAGAAGCTGGGGCGAGGCGCCTTCGCGCGGCATGCCGGAAAGGTCCTTTGGCGCCTCTTGCAGCATGCCTTATCTTAAGATTGAACGGATTCGAATGCTGAAGAAAAACGTCCCGGTGGGGCAGCTGCGCTACGGCATGTACGTAGCCGAGCTCGATCGCCCGTGGACTGACACGCCGTTCGTCTTTCAGGGTTTCGTGCTGCAGACCGAAGAGGAGCTGGAGATCCTGAAGAGCCTCTGCAAGTGGGTGCTCGTCGACGAGGCGCTCAGCGAACCGCACCGCCAGCATGCGCTCAAGCCCCTCGTCGCTCCGCGCAATGCGCCGCGCTACCAGGTCCAGGTCGCGGTGGAGCGCGAGGTCGAGCGCGCGACGCTCGCGCACGGCGGGACGCTGAGCGCGCTGCACGATGCACTCAAGGCCGTGCGGGCGAACCAGACCCTCGACGCGGGCAGCGTCGCGCAGGCGGTCGACGCCATGACCGAGAGCGTGCTACGCAATCCCGACGCGCTCATGCTCCTGTCGCGCCTGCGGGAGAAGGGCGACTACGCCCATTCGCACGCGCTCGACACGGCGATCTACATGGCCTGCTTCGGCCGCTTCCTCGAGCTCTCCGTCGCCGATATCGCGCTCCTTGGCTACCTTGGCCTGATGCAGGACATCGGCAAGCTGCGGGTGCCCGATGAGATCCTGCGCAAGGAGGAGCGCCTGACGCCGTCCGAAGTCGAACAGGCGAGGCGCCACGTACGGCATTCGGCGGACATTCTGAACGCGACCCCGGATGTGCCGCCGCGGCTCGCCGAGCTGGCGCTGCTGCACCACGAGCGGCACGACGGCAGCGGCTATCCGAGCGGCCTCAAGGGCGCGCAGATCGGCATGATCGGCTCGATCGCCGCCATCGCGGACACCTTCGACGCACTGACCTCGCCAAGGCCCTATGCGCACGCGGTATCGCCCTCGGCAGCGCTGAGCATGCTCTACAAATGGCGCGGCACCTTCTTCGACGCCTCGCTGGTGGAGCAGTTCATCCGCTGCATCGGCATCTTTCCACTGGGCTGCGTGGTCGAGCTGAACAGCGGCGAGCTCGGCATCGTGATCGGGCAGCATTCCGAGCGGCGCCTGCAGCCGCGCGTCATGATCGTGCGCGACGCGGCCGGCAACCCGCTCAAGCCGCAGAAGCTGCTCGACCTTTCGCGCGGGCACAAGCTCGCGACCGGCGAGGTCTACCGGATCAAGCGCACGCTGGAATACGGCAAGGCCGGGATCAGCGCCGAGGCGCTGTTCAAGGCCTAGGGTTGTAGAGCTCTCCGCCCTTCTTCACGAACTCGACCGACTTCTCCTTCATGCCCCGCTCGACGTAGTCGCGCACGTCCTGCGTGATCTTCATCGAGCAGAAATGCGGCCCGCACATCGAGCAGAAGTGCGCCACCTTGGCGCCCTCCTGGGGCAGGGTCTCGTCGTGGAACTCGCGCGCGGTGTCGGGATCGAGGCCGAGGTTGAACTGGTCGGCCCAGCGGAACTCGAAGCGCGCCTTGGAAAGCGCGTTGTCGCGCTGCTGCGCGCCGGGATGGCCCTTCGCGAGGTCGGCGGCGTGCGCCGCGATCTTGTAGGCGATGATGCCGTCCTTCACGTCCTCCTTGTTCGGCAGGCCGAGGTGTTCCTTGGGCGTCACGTAGCAGAGCATCGCCGTGCCGTACCAGCCTATCATCGCCGCGCCGATCGCGCTCGTGATGTGGTCGTAGCCCGGCGCGATGTCGGTGGTGAGCGGCCCGAGCGTGTAGAAGGGCGCTTCGTCGCAGTACTTGAGCTGCAGCTCCATGTTCTCCTTGATGAGCTGCATCGGCACGTGGCCGGGGCCCTCGATCATCACCTGGCAGTCGTGCCTCCAGGCCACCTTGGTCAATTCTCCCAAAGTGCGCAGCTCGGCGAGCTGGGCCTCGTCGTTCGCGTCGTAGATCGAGCCCGGGCGCAGGCCGTCGCCGAGCGAGAACGACACGTCGTACGCGGCCATGATCTCGCAGATGTCCTCGAAGTGCGTGTAGAGGAAGCTTTCCTGGTGGTGCGCGAGGCACCACTTGGCCATGATCGAGCCGCCGCGCGAGACGATGCCGGTCATGCGGCCGGCGGTGAGCGGGATGAACGGCAGCCGCACGCCCGCGTGGATGGTGAAGTAGTCGACGCCCTGCTCGGCCTGCTCGATCAGCGTGTCGCGGAAGATCTCCCAGCTCAGCTCCTCGGCCTTGCCGTTCACCTTTTCGAGCGCCTGGTAGATCGGCACCGTCCCGATCGGCACCGGGCTGTTGCGGACGATCCACTCGCGCGTCTCGTGGATGTGCTTGCCGGTGGAAAGGTCCATCACCGTGTCGGCGCCCCAGCGGATCGCCCAGGTCATCTTGTCGACCTCCTCGCCGATCGACGAGCTGACCGCCGAGTTGCCGATGTTGCAGTTGATCTTCACCAGGAAGTTGCGGCCGATGATCATCGGCTCGGATTCCGGGTGGTTCACGTTGGCTGGAATGATGGCGCGGCCGCGCGCCACTTCGTCGCGCACGAATTCGGGCGTGATGACTTTCTGCAGATGCGCGCCGAAGGACTGCCCGGGATGCTGGCGCTCCAGACCGGCGACTATTTTTTGATTTTCACGGGTGGCGATGAACTCCATCTCCGGGGTGACGATGCCCTTGCGGGCATAGTGCATCTGCGTCACCCGCCGGCCGGGCGCGGCGCGGCGCGGTTTCCGATGAAGGTCGAAGCGAAGCTCGGCGAGCTTCGGATCGGCCAGCCGTGCGCGCCCGTAGGCAGAGCTCGGGCCCTCCAGCACGTCGGCGTCGTCGCGGCGCTCGATCCAGGGCTCGCGCAGCGCGGGCAGCCCCGCGCGGATGTCGATCTTCGCCGCCGGGTCGGTATAAGGCCCCGACGTGTCGTAGACCAGGATCGCCGGATTGTCTCCGGTCTGCGCAATCTCGCGCATCGGCACGCCGAGCGGGCCTACGTGCACTTTGCGCGATCCGGGGAACGGCCGCACGGCCGCTTCGTCGACGTGCGCTTGCGCGGCCAGGAACTTGGGATTGGCGTTCATTGCGCTTCCTTCGGCGGAATTACCCGCATCAGGTTCAAAGGGACTCTCTCACCCGGCGAGGGAAGCAATGCTACCCTGCGCGGGACCCCCGCGAACCCGAAAAGGTACCACAGGCCTGTGGGGCGTGACGCGCCGATAAGCTAGAATCGCCCTCCTCCAAGTGGGTAGAAAAGCGGCCCGGACAAGCGGGCCCAGAACGAATGAATCTCGAGCAGGCGCGCAACAACATGGTCGAGCAGCAGATCCGCACCTGGGAGGTGCTGGACCAGGAAGTGCTCGACCTGCTCTATGTGATCCCGCGCGAGGAGTTCGTGCCGCCGCAGCACCGCGCGCTCGCGTTTTCCGACCTCGAGCTTCCCCTTGAGGAAGGAACAAAGGCAGGCGACGGCGAGCGCATGTGGCAGCCCAAGCTCGAGGCGCGCGTATTGCAGGAGCTGGCGCTCAAGCGGACCGACCGCGTGCTCGAGGTAGGCACTGGCAGCGGCTACCTGACCGCGCTCATGGCGCACCGCGCGGCCGAGGTCTGCTCGGTCGAGATGCGCCCCGCGCTCGCGGCTTTCGGCAGGAGCAATCTCGAGCGTCACGGCGCCGACAACGTGATCCTCGAGACCGGCGACGCGGCGCGCGGCTGGCTGCGGCACGCGCCTTACGACGCGATCGTGCTGACGGGCTCGACGCCGGTCCTGCCGCAGGGCTTTCTCGAGCAGCTCGCTCCGGGCGGACGCCTTTTCGCGGTGGTGGGCGAAGCCCCGGCGATGCGGGCCCGGCTCGTGACCTGCGCCGCCCCCGGCGCCTCGAGCAGCGTGGATCTCTTCGAGACGGTCCTGCGGCCGCTGGCGAACGCCGAGCAGCCGCGGCGCTTCCGCTTCTGACATGGAACGGATCACCGCGGGCGAGCTCGCCGCATGGCTCGCCGACGAGCGCCGCGAGAAGCCCGTTCTTCTCGACGTGCGCGAGCCGTGGGAATTCGAAAAGGCGCGCATCGAAGGCGCGACCCTCATCCCGATGCGCGAGCTGCCGTCCAGGGTCGGGCAGATCGACGAGGACAAGGAGGTGGTGGCGATCTGCCATCACGGCGGGCGCAGCATGCAGGTGGCGATGTTCCTCGAAAAGCAGGGCTTCAAGCGCGTGCACAACCTAGTGGGGGGCATCGATGCCTGGTCTCGCACCGTCGACCCGGCTGTTCCCCTGTACTAGGAATCGGGGTCTGACCCCGATTTTTCCTCGAATTCTTTTCGCTGTCGCGACGGCAATGGCTTTGCCGTCGGCTGTCCAGGCGGAAGACCTGATGCAGGTCTACCGCGATGCCCAGCGCTACGACGCGGTGTATGCGGCGGCACGTCAGAACCTCGTCGCCGGACGCGAGCGGCTGCCGCAGGGCCGCGCGCTGCTTCTGCCCACGCTCAACCTCTCGGCCAACGCGCAGGCCGCGCGGATCGAGTCCGACTCGCGCGATACGAACCTCACGCCGAGCTTCACCCGCGAGCCGCGCACCATCGGCTACACCGTCACCTTCTCGCAGCCGATCTACCGGCCGCAGTTCTACGCCCAGTACCGCCAGTCCGAGCTGCAGGTGGCGCAGGCCGAGGCGACCTTCGCCCAGGCCGGGCAGGACCTCATAGTGCGCACCGCGCAGGCGTATTTCGACGTCCTCGCCGCGTTCGACACGCTGGAAGTCGTGCGCGCGCAAAAAGCCGCCACCGGCGAGCAGCTCGCCGCGGCGAAGCGCAACTTCGAGGTCGGCACCGCCACCATCACCGACACGCACGAAGCGCAGTCGCGCTTCGACCTGATCGGCGCCCAGGAGATCGTCGCCCTGAACGACCTCCAGACCAAGTACCAGGCGCTGCAGCTCATCACCGGCAAGTTCTACAACGAGCTGAAGGCGCTGAGTCCCGAGGTGAAGCTCGCGCCACCCAATCCGGAGAACATGGAGAGCTGGGTCGAGCTCTCGGAGAAGCAGGGCTACCCGGTGGTGATCGCCGACACCGGCGCCGAGATCGCCAAGCTGGAAGCGAGGCGCGCGAGCGCCGGGCACCTTCCGACTCTCGACGCGGTCGCGACCTATGGCCAGACCGGCCAGAGCGCCTCCAGCACCTCGGCCACCAGCCCGGCCGGCGCCGACATCACGACCACCACGATCGGGCTGCAGTTTGCGATGCCGCTCTACCAGGGCGGCGCGATCAACTCGCGCGAGCGCGAGGCGGCGGCGCTGTCGCTCAAGTCGAAGGAGGACCTGGAGAACGCCCGGCGCACGGCGGCGGTGTCCACGCGGCAGAACTACCTGCTCGTGATCAACGGCATCTCGACGATCGCGGCGCTCGAGCAGGCGATGGTCTCCTCGCAGAGCTCGCTTGACTCGAACAAGCTCGGCTACGAGGTCGGCGTGCGCATCAACATCGACGTCCTGAACGCCCAGCAGCAGCTCTATTCCACGCGCCGCGACCTCGCCGTGGCGCGCTACAACACAATCGTCAACCAGCTCAAGCTCAAGTCCCTCGCCGCAAGCCTGCGCGAGGAGGATCTAGAGGAAGTGAATCGCGTTCTGGGGCCTGTGATCTCCCGCTAAACCGCATTCCCCGGGTTCTTCAGAACTTCCAGGCAAACGGCGAGCTGGCGCTGAGCAGCCCCGCGGTGCGCCTCGCAGAACTTCTTCCCCGCATCCGCCATCGCGTGCCTGCGCTCTTCGTCTCCCAATAGCGAGGCAGCGGCGGCCATCGCCGCGCGAGCGTCGCTCGCCTGGATTGCGGCTCCGGCCTCGAGCGCCAGGGCGGTCGCTTCGCTGAAGTTGAACATGTGCGGGCCGACGACCACCGGCGTGCCGGCGGCGAGCGACTCGATCAGGTTCTGGCCGCCCAGCGGCAGGAACGAGCCGCCGATCACGGCGACGTCGGCCGCGGCGAAATAGAAGGCCATTTCGCCCATCGTGTCGCCCAGGTGCACGCGGTCGGTGGTCGCCGGCACGGGGTTGCGCGTGCGGCGCGACTGCGCGAGCTGCGCCACTTCGTCAAAGCGCTGCGGATGGCGAGGCACGACCAAGAGTAGAACTTCGGGGGAAAGCAAATCGAGGTACCGAAAAAGCAGCTTTTCTTCACCTTCGCGGGTGCTCGCAAGAAGCACCACCGGCCGGCCGAGCGCCTCGCGCCAGGCGCGTCCCGCGGCGAGCTGCGCGGGGTTCGGCGTCGCATCGAACTTGAGATTTCCGCTCACCTGAACGCGTACCGCGCCGAGCGAGCGCAACCGCTCGGCGTCGGGCGCGCTCTGGGCGCACACCGCGGCCAGCGCCGCGAAGGCAGGGCGGGTCAGGCTGCTCAGGCGGTCATAGCCGCGAGCGGACTTCTCCGACATGCGCGCGTTCGCGAGGACCAGCGGAATGCCGCCCGCGGCACAGGCGTGGATCAGGTTCGGCCACACCTCGGTCTCCATGATCACGCCCAGGCGAGGCCTGAAATAGCCCAGGAAGCGCTGCACCGCCGAGGGCAGGTCGTAGGGAACGAAGCTCGCCTCGATGGAATCGCCGTAGAGCTGCCGCAGGGTCTCGCGCCCCGCGGCCGTGGTGCAGGTCATCAGGACGCGATGGCCAGGAAGCGCCCCTTGCAGCGCCCGCACCAGGGGCGCGGCGGCGCGCGCCTCTCCCACCGAGACGGCGTGCACCCAGACCAGCCTTTCCGCTCTCGGCAGCTCGTAGTGGCCGAGGCGCTGGCCGACGTTGCGCCGGTATCCCGGCTCGCGCCGGCCGCGCCACCACAGGCGCAGCAGGATGAGCGGCATGGCGATCGCAAGCAGCGTGCTGTACAGGCGCCTCATTGGAGCGCTCGGAGCACCTCCACGACCTGCGGCGGCTGGCCCGGCGCACCGACGTTGCGCGCGCGCGGCGCCCCGTAGAGGCCGGTGAGCGCCGGATCCGAGCCGCAGAAGATCGCCACCGCAGGAGCGCCGAAGGCGGCCGCCAGGTGCGACAGGCCGCTGTCCAGCCCGACGACGTTCTTCGCCGCGGCGAGCACCCGGGCGAGCGCTTCCAGCGTCATCCTGTCGGGGACGAGCGCATTGCCCACGCCGCGGGCGATGCGCTCGGCGCGGCCGCGCTCCTCGGCATTACCCCAGGGCAGCACGACCGGAAGCCCGAGCGCGCGACCCAGCTCGATCCAGCGCGCCTCGGGCCACAGCTTGTCGGCGCGGCTGGTCATCGTCAGCAGCACCGAATAGGAGGCCGGCAGGCCTGGCGCCGCAACGACCGACGACGAGCGCAGCCCATAGTCGATGCTGGATTGAAGAGGGAACTCGAGAGAAGCGGCGGTTAGTCGGCGGTTGCGCTCCACCGCGTGCAAGGCGCGCGGCACCGGGTGCGTGCGGTCGTAGAAGAACGCCGCGAGCGGCTCGCGCGCGCTGGCGCGGTCCATCCCGTGCCGCGGCCCCGAGGCGCACCGCGCAATCAGCGCGCTCTTGAGAAGGCCTTGCGTATCGATCACCGCGTCGTAGCGCTGCGCCGCGAGCGCGGCGCGGAACGCGGCGATTTCATTCCACACCGAGCCTTTCCACAGGGCGCCGCGCCAGCGGCGCACCGCGACCGGGATGACCCGCTCCACGAAAGCATGCATGCGCGCCACGCCGGCGAAGCCTTCCTCGACCACCCAGTCGATTCTCGCCCCGGGGAGGCTGCGCGCGGCGTCGGTCACCGCGGGGCATTGATGCACCACGTCTCCCAGGGAGGACGTCTTGACGAAAAGGAGTCGCTTACTGGTTGACAAAAGACTCGTAGGTCGACCGCAGGCCTTCGGCGAGCGCGATGCGGGGCTGCCAGCCGAGGGAGCGCACCAGGGCGATGTCGAGCAGCTTCTGGGGCGTGCCGTCGGGCTTGCTGCGGTCGTACACGACCTCGGCGCGGCTCCCGAGCGCCTCGCGCACCGCCGCCGCCAGCTCGGCGATCGTCTGGTCCTCGCCGCAGCCGACGTTCACGAGCGGCGCCCGATCGGCGCCGAGGCGCGCTCGCACCTCGGCCGAATGCTCGACGAGATGGATGCAGGCTTCGGCCATGTCGTCGCTGTGCAGGAACTCGCGCCGCGGCGTGCCGGTTCCCCACACCGTGACCGAACGCTCGCCGCGCAGCTTGGCCTCGTGGAACTTGCGCATCAGCGCCGGCAGAACATGGCTGGTCTGCAGGTCGTAGTTGTCCCCGGGGCCGTAGAGGTTCGTCGGCATGGCGCAGAGGTAGCGCGTGCCGTACTGGCGGTTGTAGGACCAGCACATCTCGATGCCGGCGATCTTGGCGATGGCGTAGGGCCGGTTGGTGGGCTCGAGCGGCCCGGTGAGAAGGAACGCCTCCTTGATCGGCTGCGGACAGTCGCGCGGATAGATGCACGAGGAGCCCAGAAAGAGGAGCTCGCCCACGCCGGCGCGAAAGGCCTCGTGGATGACGTTGGTCTGGATGGCGAGGTTCTCGTGGATGAACTGCGCCGGGTAGGTGTTGTTGGCGAGGATCCCGCCCACTTTCGCCGCGGCGAGCAGGACCACCTCCGGCTTCTCGCGGCCAAAAAAATCGCGCACCGCTGCGCCGTCCGCGAGGTCGAGCTCGGCGTGGGTGCGGGTCAGGAGGTTGCGGTAGCCCTTCGCGCGCAGCCGCCGCACCAGCGCGGAACCCGCGAGGCCGCGGTGGCCCGCGACGTAGATCCGCGTGTCGGGGCTCACCGTGCGCTACTCGCGGCGCTCGTGGACCGTGTGTCCGTGCCGCCGCGCCAGGTCCTCGCGCTCGGCCAGGCGCAGGTCCTGCCCCATCATCTCGGCGACGAGCTCGCGGAAGCCGATGCGCGGCTTCCAGCCGAGCTGCCGGCGCGCCTTGGTCGCGTCGCCGAGCAGGGTATCCACCTCGGAGGGCCGCAGATAGCGCGGGTCCATGCGCACCACGGTCTGCCCGGCCTTGGCCGCCGGCCAGCGCCCGGAAGCGCGCGCCAGGACACCGACCTCGTCCGCGCCCTGGCCTTTCCAGTCGATCTGCAGGTCGATCTCGGCGGCGGCCGTCTGGATGAACTCGCGCACGCTGTGGCTCTCGCCGGTGGCGATGACGTAGTCCTCGGGGCGCGGCTGCTGGAGCATGAGCCACTGCGCTTCGACGTAGTCCCTGGCGTGTCCCCAGTCGCGCCGCGCGTTCAGGTTGCCGATGTAGAGGCAGTCCTGCACGCCCAGCGCGATGCGCGCAAGCGCGCGCGTTGCCTTGCGCGTGACGAACGTCTCCCCGCGGATCGGCGACTCGTGGTTGAAGAGGATGCCGTTGCACGCGAACATCCCGTAGGCCTCGCGGTAATTCACGGTGATCCAGTACGCGTAGAGCTTCGCCACGCCGTAGGGCGAGCGCGGATAGAACGGCGTCGTTTCCTTCTGCGGCGTTTCGACCACCTTGCCGTAGAGCTCGGAAGTCGACGCCTGGTAGAAGCGGGCCTTCTGGTCCATGCCGAGGATGCGCAGCGCCTCGAGCAGCCTGAGCGCGCCCAGCCCGTCGGAGTTCGCCGTGTACTCGGGCTCCTCGAACGAAACCGCGACGTGACTCTGTGCGCCGAGGTTGTAGACCTCGTCGGGCTGCGCGTCCTGCAGCACCCGCACCAGGCTCGAGGCGTCGGTCAGGTCGCCGTAGTGCAGGATGAACCGGCGGTCATGCACGTGCGGAT
>Ga0134124_10005475_pt1 | contig 10204 bp, 6 predicted proteins | sample KB304_FD_96880 | JGI IMG/M metagenome (GOLD analysis project Ga0134124, IMG submission 96880) | Terrestrial soil microbial communities without Nitrogen fertilizer from Kellogg Biological Station, Michigan, USA - KB3-0-4 | ecosystem: Environmental > Terrestrial > Soil > Unclassified ... | reverse complement strand
TGGCAAAGATGGGGTAATCACGGTCGAAGAGTCCAGGACGATGCAGACCGAGCTGGAAATCGTCGAAGGTATGCAGTTTGATCGCGGCTATCTCTCGCCTTATTTCGTCACCAATCCGGAGCGGATGGAAGCCGTGCTCGAAAACGTGCTGATCTTGATTCATGAGAAAAAGATTGCCGCACTGCGTGACCTGCTGCCGCTGCTGGAAACGGTCGCGCGCGAAGGCAAGCCGCTTTTGATTATCGCGGAAGACGTCGAAGGCGAAGCGCTGGCCACTTTGGTGGTGAATAAACTGCGCGGCACGCTCAACGCCTGCGCGGTAAAGGCGCCGGGCTTTGGCGATCGACGCAAGGCCATGCTTCAGGACATTGCGACACTGACGAACGCGAAAGTAATCAGTGAAGATCTGGGCATAAAGCTCGAGAGTATTAAAGTCGAGGATTTGGGCCGGGCCAAGCGCGTGGTGATCGACAAAGAGAACACCACGATCATCGAAGGCGCCGGCAAGCAGTCCGATATCGAAGGGCGCGTAAAACAGTTGCGCGCGCAGGTTGAAGAAACGTCTTCTGATTACGATCGCGAAAAGCTGCAGGAACGTTTGGCCAAGCTGGTGGGCGGCGTGGCTATTATCAAAGTCGGCGCTGCGACTGAGACCGAACTCAAGGAAAAGAAGGCCCGCGTCGAGGATGCCATGCACGCCACACGGGCTGCGGTTGAAGAAGGCATCGTTGCAGGCGGCGGCGTCGCCTTCATTCGCGCGCAAAAAGCCCTGGATGATCTCGAGATTACAGACGAGGACGAGCGCATCGGCGTGCAGATAATTCGTCGCGCTTTGGAAGAACCTTTACGGCAAATCGTGAACAACGCCGGGTATGAAGGCGCGATCGTGGTTGAGAAAGTCCGCGTCGAGAAGAATGCGAACTTTGGCTTCAACGCGGCCACTGAGGAGTACGGCGACATGATCAAGGCCGGAGTCATTGATCCCGCCAAAGTCACGCGCACCGCGCTGCAAAACGCGGCGTCAATCGCCAGTTTGCTGTTGACCACTGAAGCAGTGATTGCCGAAGCTCCGGAAGACAAAAAGAAGGGCGGCGCACCCATGGGTGGCGGCGAGATGGATTACTAAGCAGTCAGTAGTCAGTAGTACGGCGGACTGCTAACGCTTTGGCTCTGCCACGCTGATGCGCAGCAAGTCTTCGACTTGCCGGAAGCGTTTGCTAAGCACGCGGTCTACGACCGCGATTGGGCGAGAGGGTGAAAACTCTCTCGCCCCTTTTGTTCAACGAAGCTGCGAAGCAGCGGATGTATTTTAAGCCCAAGGCGAAGGCTTTGTGTTCAGTATCATGACATCGTTGACACTTTCCTATCATGACATGGTTGACAGTTTGAAAGGGGATAAGCTGCGGCTCCGAGGAGGAGGAGGAGCGGATGCCCTGGAAAAGAACGAGTTTGTTTTTTTGATCAGGCCGACGCCTTCAGTATTCGACTCATCACCGCCAGCGCGCCGAGATGATATGCATTGTGATCGGCGACCAGCAGTGCTTCGCGCAGAATTGTCTGACCGCTGCCGTGGGGAATCTTTGCAAACAGGTCGGTTGAATCATCCTTGACGAGGGCTTCCATCTGTTTTAGATCGTCGCGAAGCTTTTCCACCGTCTGGTTCCAGAGTTCTTCGTTGCCAACTTCTGCCGCTGCGGGCCAGTACCCCTCGGGCCACTTCGGTGAAACGTGGTTGGCATCGCGACTGAATTCAAGAATGTCCCACAGGGCGATGCGAATGTGCTCGAGCACTTGCCAGGCCGTGTAGGGAAGGCCTGCGATGCGCTCCCCGCATTTCTCTGCGGGAAAGTCCGCGATCAGATCGTCAAAACTGATGTGCGCACCTTCACCCTTTAAAAGATAAAGCACGTGATCGCGAAGTGATTGATTATTGCTGGATTGGTTCATTGGTTCATTCACTCATTGATTCAATGAAACAATTCTCACTTCTTTCTGCTGATTCGATAAGTATCGTAACGGCACACGGCTGAGTAGTCGCAAAATTTGCAGGTCGCTTTTCCCTGCGACGGCCGGACGCGAAAATCTCCGGCCCGCATTCCATCAATGAATTGCCATACGCGCCGGCTCACTTCCCGGCGAATACGCTGCCATTCGACGTCATCAAATTTTACATGATGAGTAGTGACATGCGTGCAGTCCTCCAGCATCTTCCGGTACAAACCCTGATTCAAACGCGGACCGCGACCGCGCAAACGATAGTAGCCGCCACCGGCCAAATCGAAACCGGGCACGAACAATTGCTCGAGCGCCGCCAGATAAATCGGAATCTGCACCTGCCGTCCGGTTTCCATGTCATCGACTTTCGCCCCCTGCGAAAGTTTGTAGTCGTAGGCGATTGCCTGTTTGCCGTCCGGACTCACATCCACGCGATCGATCTGCCCCTGAATCAAAGCGGCTTCGGAAGCTCCGCCCTTCCTTTCGAGTTTCAAATATGCCGAAGAAGATGAAGGGTCGCTCGCCTGTGAAGCCCGGCCAAAAGCCAATTCAAAGTAAGTCGGCTGCATCCCGCGCGCGTTTGTGCGCTCCTGCAGACGCAGTTCGAAAAGTAAGACCTGTTCGAGAATCAGTTTGCGAATCTCGCAATCGATTTTCCAAATGCGCTCGTTCATCGGCGGCACCAGGCGCTCGTGCTCTTTGAAGACTTCATCGGCAACTGACGAGATTTCGCGGCGAAGCTCTTCGCGATCGAGCGCCGGCAGATATTCTTTTCGATGCCGCTCAAAGAATCGCCGCAACACGTCGTGCAGCAACTTGCCCGCATCGATGGCCGGCAGGTCCAGGGCCGCTTCGTTGCGCGGCTCGAGCTTCCAAACTCTGGCCGCAAAAAACCTGAACGCGCAATTCCCGTATGCGCTGAGACCGCTGGCGCTGTAAACATAATCCGCACCGAAATGGTCCTTCAGCAGGTGCTGCAACTCCCGGTTGGTAATTTGACCGTCGTAAGGTCCGAACGAATCGCCGGCGCGTTGCAGTTCAAGCGCAACGCGTTGCAGTGTTGAATCTGAAAGGTATCCTGCGGCCTTTCCCCGGGAAATTAATTCATCGGCGGCGCGCGCCGGAAGCAAGTTCTGGGTCCGCGCCCGCTGCCCCTGACGCGCCTTCTGCCGCACCAATTGGGCCGCGAGTTCGGATGCGGTTGAGGCGAGCTTCAGATCATCACTGTCGATGTCGCTGCGAATCTGCGTCCTAACCAGTTCGGCCGGAGCGATCGCGCGGCGCAGCTCCTCAATATAATAAGAAGCCACCGTTTCGTTGCCGCCATCGTCAGCCAAAGGACGCGTCAAATAAAGCCGCTCGGTTGCCCGGCACGCGCACTGATAGAAGTAGTGCTCTTCTTTCAGCAGCGTGTCGGTGGAAATATCTTCCAGGATGATCCCGTACTTCTTCAGTCGTTCGCGCTCTTCGTGTGGATAGAGCCAGTCGCGTCCCGTGCGCAAGGGAAAGCCGCCTTCGATCATTCCGGCGACGAACATTGCGCGAAAACGCAGGCCGCGCACGTCGGTCGCTTCGAGCACGCGCAAGCCGTCGCGATCTCCGGCGCCGACGATTAACGATTGCGAACTCACACCGCGCTCGACTTCGCCGATGAAACCGGCCAAAGAGATCCGTGGCTGAAGCCCGCGGGTTCGCAAATCCGAAGCGTCGTTACTTCCTGACGGCCCGGCTTCCGACACTGCCAGCAACGGCTGGCCTTCCGAAACAACTTCGTCGGCGAATCGGAAAGCGCGCACCGTCGCCGCCAATGCTCGCCGCAAACTTTCCAGACCGCGAACATCGAGGGTCGCCTGCGGGGCATCGTGGCAATCCTGACCGCGGCCCAGCGGACGCCGGACCTGCTTTGCAAACTCGAGCCGCTCCAACAGCGCGAGCAAAGCCGTGCGTAATTCATCCGGCGTGCCTTCTTCCGGAATGCCGGCGATCAATTGCCGCATGTGATCGAGCACCAGCATGGTCCAGGCAATTGCCGCCGGATGCACCGGAGAGAGCCGCTTCGGCTTGTCCTTCGGTGCAGTCTCTTCGGCGGGCGGCTCTGACTCGGGAATCGCAGCGTCATCATCGGTCCGGTTTTTCTCTCCGCCGATGAAACTCGCCGCCGCTTCCGGCGAGGGCAGAACCTCAATCAGGCGCTGTGCGCGATCCCACCAGGACTTGACGCGCAATTCGGCGCCCACATAAGCAATCACGTTTTCGATAATGTCCGGGGACCAACGGCCAATGCCGAGCCGGCGGCGCTGTCTCGCATTTTCTTCACCCGTGCCGAGCAGGCTGCCGTGCTGCCGGTCGAAAGTCTCCACCAGCGTTTGCAGACTTTCTTCCGAGAGCCTGAAGTAGTCCGTCTTCAACAGGTGGGCCAATTCGCTCGCTTTCGGATTGGTCACATGTTCGCGTTCGCCTTCTTTCAGAATTTGCAGTAATTTGCCGCACGCCCGCAGCGACGGAATATGTTGAGATTCGACACGGCGTTGCAGATTACATGGAATTGATTCCGCCGCGCAGACGCGCAGAATTATGTCGGCATAGGCGGCACGTTCGCGCACGACGAGAGCAATCTCTGAGAGGTTGAAGTGTTCATTGAGGACCAGGCGCTTGATTTCTTTGGCAATCGCGCCAATCTCGGTTTCGCGATCGCTGCATTCAAGCAGTTGGTACCGCAGGGCGCCGGCCTGCGCGTCGCTCTGGATGACTGAATTCTCAACATTGAAGAGACGCTGGTTCAGATTGCCGCCCGGTTCAGAGCTGTTCAGCGTGTCGAATTCGGCGATCGATTTCAGTTGCTCGATCGTCGCTTCAAATGGCCGAAAGATTTCCTTGTTCGTCTCGTCATAGTTGATGTTCACGATGACGTTGGAAATTGCCGGAATCAGGAGTCGCATCATCTCGCCCTGCACCGGCGTGAAGTCGAAGAAGCCATCGAGGACCAGGAGATCTATGTCCGCAAGCCAGGGCAAGCTGGCCGCCTGCTCTCCATCACCGCGCAGGATTTGCAGCGCACGCAACTGGTCGGCGTCCTCATCAGTAAGACCGAACTTCGAGAGTGTTTGCGTATACTTCTCGTAGACCAGTCCGACTTCACGATCAAAATCAATTTGCAGGTTGAGACCGGCGCGCGGCGGAGAAAGACTCGAGGTTTGCGACTCTTCGGCGCGCGCCTCGACGGCGGCGACGAATTCATCGGCCGTTTTGCCGGCGCGCTGCAGCTCGCCAATGAGCGAAGCGATGGTGTTAACGCATCCGTCCCGATTGGCGATGCGACGGATGGCCTTGAGCTTTCCCGCTTCGGCCAGTTGTTTAATGATTTGCGAGATAAGACTGAGGCGCAGCGGCAACTCTTCGCGATCGATGGGCACCCGCGGCGGCAGAGACTGTGTCAGAAGCCCGCGCGTAAGCAAGGGCTCACTCCCGTTGCGGGCCCTCCCTGACGGTCGGGCTTCCGAGACGGCGCCACTGTCTAAGATTCTTCTGACAAATCCGCGAAAGAGATAGAAAGGGAATTCGCCCCAAACACCGCGCCCGTGTTTTCCGTCGAGGACCTTTTCGGTCGCCAGATCAAGAAGCGGGTGTGAAGCGGCGATGTAAAGCAGGCGATCGGTTTCGCCTTTCGCCACGTACTCGGCGCAACGCGCGAGCAAACGCTCGCGATTCGTTCCCAGGACCGGGCCTAACCAGATTTCTTTCGACAAATCGTTCTCCGCAAGACTACATAGACGCGTGTGGCGATCACTCAATGAGCCATCGAAGATGGCGGCAGAGTATAGCCCCGGGTGCCAGCCCGGGATAACGCGTCCCCAAGATCAACTAAGCCCGCGAAGCGGGCGACAGATTTAGTGTTCGCCGCTACCGGCCGCCTTGGAGTTTGTGGGCTTCGACTCTTGTTCGCCTCCCTCTAACTCAGTCAGTAGGAATAAAGGAGTTTCTACTACATTTGTGACAGCGCCCAACTCCTCGGCCCCAGGAGGTGGCTCCTGGACATCTCTTAACTTTCGCTCGATGGTTCGCGATTTTCTTGCTGCGTCATCAATGGTGTTGCGAGCTTCATCGATTTTCTTTTTGGTTTTCTCCAGAAGATCGCCAAATTTTCCGAATTCAGTTTTTACTGACCGAACCATGGCCCAAACCTCGCTCGATCGTTGAGCAATCGCCAAGGTTTTGAAGCCAACCTGAACACAACTGAGCAGCGTTGCTAGAGTAGTAGGCCCGGCGACCATAACTCGAAAATCACGTTGAAGAGTTGCGCACATTTCCGGCCGACTAACTATTTCCGCGAATAACCCTTCCGTCGGCACATACATAATTCCAAAGTCCGTTGTATTCGGAGGGTCGAGATATTTGTCGCGAATAGACTTCGCCATCTCCTTCGCTCTTCGTTCCAACTGCTTCGACGTTTGCTCAATCAGCGCTAAATCACATTTGTCTCGTGCATCGACGAGTCGCTCGAAGTCTTCTTTTGGGAACTTGGCATCGATGGGAAGAAAGACCTCTTTTCGACCTGTCTCATCCTGACCGGGAAGCTTCAACGCAAACTCCACCCTCTCGTTGCTCCCTTTTTTGGTCACAACGTTCTTTTCATATTGCCCAGGTGCCATTACTTGTTCGAGCATATTCTCTAGCTGCCACTCAGCCACTGTTCCGCGAGTCTTAACGTTGCTTAAAATGCGTTTGAGGTCTCCGACACCCGCCGCAAGAGACTGCATCTCTCCCAGCCCCTTGTGTACCAGTTCCAAGCGCTGAACTACGATATTGAAGGACTCCCCCAGTCGCTTTTCAAGTGTGCGGTGCAGCTTTTCATCAACGACAGTGCGCATTTGATCGAGCTTGCGGCTGTTATCTTCTTGGAGCGCGCTGAGTTTGGTTTCTATCGTTGTTCTCATCGTTTCCAGACGGCGCTCAGTGGTGTCCGTTAATCCGGCAAGTTGTTTGCCAAACGAGTCAAGTTGGTTCTTCTGTCCATCAGCGATTTCCATCAACCGCCTTGCATTTGAGTCAGCTAGAGCCGTTACGGATGCGCTCAGTTCCTGGCGAGCTTTCGCTGCCGCTGAACCGGCTTCCTCTCGATTTCTACCAATTTCATCCTTGACGGAGCTTTCGATTCTTTCCCGACCTTTTTCAATCGCGGCTAAGACCTCGCTTAAGTCCTTCGAGGAGTCTTTTGGTTTGCGGTGGACGAGAATAGCCAGCAATACAACAACGACGACGAGCAGCACCAACGAGAAAACATCAATCATTAGTCTTTCATCTCCTAGTGTGAGAGTTTAGCAGGTGTTGTGCCGAGAATGAAACACCGTCGCAAGGACGGGCTCGCGCGCCCTCAGCCTAAATTCTCAAAGAAGCTCTGCGGGCGTCCGTTTTGGATCTCGTAATGTAGTTAGCAAGTGTAATCCGCGTAACCTGTGGACGATCACCCGCCAAAACACGCCACCATGCGCTCGTAGACTTTCCGCGTCACGCGCACATCGTTCAAATTGTATTCACGAATTTCGGCGAGCCGGCCCGCCTGGTAAAGCTCAAATACTTTACTCCCCTCGACGTCGCCGGTTTTGCTTGACTCAATTCCCAGGGCCCACGCAATGTCGTCGAGGGCCACTCGATTGCGGCTGCCCAACCACCAGGCGCGCATCGTGTCGTAGACCCCGCGCACGTGAAACTCGCTCAGGTCGACGAAAGGCTTAACGGCGATGTTATTGACCAGACAGCGCTGCAGGATGAACGGCAGATCGAAATTGATGATGTTATGGCCGGCCAGAACGTCGCACTCGGGATCAAAGTCAGACAGCAGAGCCAGAAAACCTTTGAGCGCCTCTGCCTCTTCCTGCTCGTTTCCGTCTTCGTCGATGCCAAAAGCATGTTCGCTTTGACTTGAGTTCAGTCCTTCAATCGCCAGCCCGGGCACCGGTCCGACATGCACGGCGAGCGAAATAACGCGGCCCGATGTCGCATTTAACGAACCGAGTTGATAAACGCGTTCCTCTTCGGCGGCAATGTCTTCGAGATAGCGCTGCTGCTGTTCGATTCGCATGTAGCCGAGTTTCAGTTCCTTCTCGAGTTTCGGCCCGACGCGATCGCGAAATCCGGGCAACGCCAGAGTTTCGATATCCAACGTGAACGCGCGCGGCAGCAGCGGATCGCACCCGAGATACTCTCGATACTGATCGATAGTGATCGGGCGGTATTCGGAAACAATGAATTGCGAGCGGTCCTGGAACGATTCGAGTTTGCCGGTCACGCCCCATAATCCCGGGCGCAACTCTTCGCGGCCTTCCAGTACTTCCGCCCAGACTTTCAGCGGAAGCGCGCCGGTGGGATTGCGGGCCGAGAGTTCTCGAAAGGGCTTGCCGTCTTTCGTGCGCCGTTCGCGCACCGAAGTAACGGCCACCATCAGCCAAACCTCTTCGGCGAAGGGGAGCTCGGGGATGGGGATGTTACCTTTCATTCTTTAACGAGACCTGGAGATATTAACTGACAAATTTGGAATTCACTTCGTCGAGTCCGGGCCGGATAAAATCACGAGCGTGTGGAAAGCGCGCTTCAATCGAGCGGCGCAGCGATTCGAGTTCGATCAGCATCGGCTTGATTGATTCTGCTTTTTCCGGCAGCGAAATCTGCAGCGAGCGCCAGCCGCTGATGGACCGGTCGATGGCCACGAGCGCCACTTTAGCCGAGCCATTTGCGTCCATCCGCTCGGTCATGGCCATGACCGCGTCGTCGTCCACGTCTTCTTCATCCTCAAAGTCATCCGCTGCGAAGTCCGGAAAGATCTCGTCATCTTCTGTTTCCAGGTCGAGGCGATCAGCGCCGCTCACGGCCCTGAAAGTTTTGGCCGCGATGAAGAACTGATACCAGCGAATGACTTCGACGGCATTCACGATGGTCAACTCTTCTTCTTCACCGGCTTCATTCCGGAGGGCGTAATTGTCCGGTTCGTGCTTAAACCATTCTTCTACCGCGAAGCCGTATGCGCGCGTCGCCTGACTCAGTTCATGCTGCTCAGCCGCTTCCATTTCGCGGTCGTGTTGGGCCAGAGCTTCGGTTGAATCAACAGCGTCGAGATCGATTCCTGCTTCAGTCGCCCATTCGTTGATCAGTTCCGCGGTTTCCGCAAAGATGGTGTGCATTTTTCGCCAGAACTTTTCGTTTGAGATGTCGCGCATTTCCGGATCTGCGAGATCCGGATCGGCCTGCTCAGTAGCGTACAGAAAACACCGGGACGTAAACTGACAGCGTTCGCACCAGCGGTCGCAGTAGTTGTAGATGCCCGAAATGAAATCCGGATTCTGGGCCAGTTCGATGAGATCGGCCTTTTTCATCGCGACATTCAGTCCGGCCGCAGCCGATCGTGGGAAAGAGTACAAAAACAATTCTCAGCTTTCCGCATTACGGACAGAAGGGCTGCTGCACGGTGCGGTTCATTCTAATGTATTATTCGCGGCGTAACCATGACCGGAGATGATTGTTTTGGAATAAAGCTCGGAGACGCGCTGAGCCGCTTGCCGGGTCCGCAGCAGGAAAGCGTGGTCACGCTTTTCGAACACGGTTCACTGTTAGTAAAGCTTTATGCGCCGCGCGGCACCGATCCTCAAACGCCGCATTCCCGCGATGAAGTCTATGTTGTCGCCAGCGGCAGCGGTGAATTCATCTGTGGCTCGCGGCGCGCAGCGTTTCAGGCGAACGAAGTGCTGTTTGTCGCCGCCGGTGTTGAGCACCGGTTTGAGAACTTTAGCGAAGATTTTGCCGTGTGGGTTTTCTTCTACGGGCCTGAAGGCGGCGAAAGCGATCCGAGCTGATTTGGCTGAAGCGTGTTGAGCGGAACAAGCGCACGCAATCGTTCAGTCTGTTTCTGCTTTGTGAAGTTGAATTCTGCTCCGCTCATTGTTGGCCACGGTTCTGTGCCCACGAAAAGGTCCCGTCGTGTCACATCACTCTTCGCGTTCCAGTCTGGACTTCGCCACGTTCTTTTGTGGTAAAGTAGCTCACCCCCTCGGCAGCTCAATTCCCCTTTTTGAGCAACTAGCGCACCTGTGTATTAATCAGGCTGAGCAGTTATGAAGGTTCCAACAAAACCCGACGTCACTTCTCTTGTTCCGACGGGGAAGTATCCTGACCTGGCCTCGTCGCTGACTACCTCGGTACGTCAAACCCCCGGCGGGCA
>Ga0134124_10005474_pt1 | contig 10204 bp, 6 predicted proteins | sample KB304_FD_96880 | JGI IMG/M metagenome (GOLD analysis project Ga0134124, IMG submission 96880) | Terrestrial soil microbial communities without Nitrogen fertilizer from Kellogg Biological Station, Michigan, USA - KB3-0-4 | ecosystem: Environmental > Terrestrial > Soil > Unclassified ... | reverse complement strand
GCGTCGGATCACCTGGTTCGCGCCTATGCGCGCACTTATGGGCTTTCCACCACGCTGTCCAACTGCAGCAACAACTACGGCCCCTATCAGTTTCCGGAAAAGCTGATTCCGTTGATGATCACCAACCTGTGCGACGGCAAACCGCTACCCGTGTATGGCACGGGCGCCAACGTGCGTGATTGGCTATACGTCGACGACCACGTGGAGGCGATCTGGACCATCGTTCAACGCGGAGCCCGCGGACAGACGTACAACATCGGCGGTGAAGCCGAGTGGACGAACCTCGCCCTGTTGCACAAATTGATCGAGGTCGTGGCAACCGTCACTCTTCGCGACGCCGAAGCCATGCGCGAACAAATCACGTTCGTGGCCGATCGCCCCGGCCACGACGCCCGCTACGCGATCGACTGCAGCAAATTGAAATCCGAGCTCGGCTGGTCGCAGCGCCACGACATCGACAGCGGCCTGCTCGCAACCGTGCGCTGGTACTTGGAAAACCCGGACTGGATCGCGCGCGTGAAGAGCGGCGAATACCGCGCGTGGATCGACAAGAACTACGCGGATCGGCGCTGACTGACCAGGGCTCGCGGCGGCACGAGGGCTTCGACGGCGCCTGCTTCGGCGGCCGAAATCGCGTCGATTAGCGAGAGTTTTGATGGTCACGGGATACGTCGCGCGTCGTCAGAGCCTTCGGTGTCGCGGACGAGGGGGAGAGGGCAGCTGTGAGTGTGCACAGGGGTCGGAGTTCGGGTGCTGGGGCATACGACCGTTGGGGCGGGCTGACTGCGTCGAGGGTCGACCTTGCCTGACTCGACTCCGCCAGGCGGAGCGCTAAGCGACTCCGAAAGCACATCGCGGCAAAGATAGCGGCTCGGAATGGTGGCGACTCTGGGTCACTGCCACGGTAGCGGGTGCGGACGACGACCCGCACGCGGCACGCCAGCGGCGAGCCAAGCTCCACCTGGCGAAGTCGGTGAGAGCGTCGCGTGCGGCTGCGTCTGTCAGCTAGGAACCCATGCGCCGAGTTCGAAGCCGCTTCGGGAAAAAGCGCGCCCGGCGTCACGCGACGGGAAACGAGCTACGCCCGACCTGCGAAGTCTTCCCAGCGTCACGCGACGGGAACGAAGCGTGACCTGAGAGCTGCGATGCTGGAGCGCGGGCGCCCACTCACGGCTCGCGTTTCGTCGCGGAACGGCCGTTTTTTCGCGCGATCAGCTGCTGGCGCGTTCTACGCTTTGGACCGCGACCGAGGCTGCGTTTTTCGTGCGGGGGAGCAGCCATAGGCCGACGGCCAGTGACAGGAGGTTGGCGACGAGTTGGCCGGCGTAGCTGAAGAAGGCGAGCGCCGCGCCCGACGTCTTGAGGATTTCGAGGGGGAAGTAGAGCGCCAAGCCGGAGAAGGTTCCGATTTGAAAGGCGCCGAACAGACCTGGGCCGGCTGGGACGATCACTCCCAGGCCGAGCACGCCGAGGATGACGCAGGTTTGAGCCAAGGAGGCGTCGATTCCGCAGCCGCGCAGCAGCAGCCATTGGGCCGTGAATTGGCACAGCCAATAGCCCAGTGTCTCGCCGAAAAATCGTTCGCGATTGCCGGGCGAGCTCAGCACGCTCAAGCCGTCGGCTAGGCGCTCGAGGGTTCCAGTGACGAAGCTGGCGAGCTTGGGCGAGATGGGGCTGAGTAACCGAGTGGTGAGATTGTGCGCGAAACCGCGCGCGAAGTAGAATACGGTCAAGGCCACGGCGCCGCCCGTGAATACCGCTGCCGCGCCGAATAGCGCCTTGGGAATGACCGAGACGGGTAATGCCATTTCACCCAAGTGATCGGGCAGTGGCGAGAGCGGCGTGGACAACGTGAAGGCGATGGCAGCGGTGACGATCAGCACCAAGCCGTCGACGACGCGCTCGGCGCCCGCGGCGCCCAGCGCTTGAAAGAACTTCACCTTGCCGTCACGGGCCAGCAGATAAGGCCTCACGGCCTCGCCCATGCGCAGCGGCGCGAGCATGATCGTCGCGATGCCGACCAGGCCGATGCTGACCACGCGCTGTTCGGAGATCTCCGGCGCGACCGGGCGCAGGAGCGGCACCCAGCGATGCACGCGCAAGTAGGTTCCGACCAACGTGACCAGCAGGTACGCCGCGACCGCCCAAGGCTGCACTGCCGCGAGCGTGCTCGCGGGAGGAATCAGCGGCAGGCCGCCGCGCTTGAACAGCCACACGAAGAGGCCCGCGATGGCCAATGACGCCAAGATCCTCGGCGCGTAGGCCCATGGACTTTGCGCTTTGCCGGGCGACGGGTCTGCGCCTAGGCTGGGCGTTGGTTGTTCGGCGGACACGGGCGGACGGAAGCAGTGTATTTCACCGCGGTCAAGCGCGTTCCAGCATTGCGGACTGCCTCGCGGCAACATAAAACACCGCGCAATGGTGGCGTCGCAAGCACAAGGGTCTCCCGCTTCGAACGCGAGGGGCGCATCTTCGGGAGAAAGTCTCGCGCCTCGCGTGCTCGGTAGTTTGTTCGCCCTCGCGTTGATTGGCCAGTCGTTGGTGCAGTTCTTCGCGTATCAGAGCGTGCCCGCCGCCAAGCGCGTCGCCTACTTCAATCAAAACTTGCTGACCGCGGTCCCGCCGCAGCTCGGCTTACCGCTGCTCACCGGCTTCGTGCCGCTACTCACCGCGCTTTTGCTGCTGTTGGTCGCGCGCGAGCGCGCGGTGCGCTTGGTCGAGTCGCTCGCGCGCATCCTGGCGCCGGCGGGTTTGGCGATCCTGTTGCCGGCATTGTTCACCTGGCAGTTTGGGCAGAATCGACCGATCGGGTATCTGATTCTGCTCGGGCTCTTCGGCCTCGCGTTGGAGCGCTTGCTGCGCATCAGCGTGGCCGAGATCTTCTGGCTGACGGGCGCGCTGACCACGGCAGACGCTCGTCGCTTTTGGGCGCGAGTCGAAGCGCGGATCACCAGCAAGGCGGCGCCGCTCGTGGTGCTGCTCGCGGGCGCTGGCTATGCCGCTTACACCGCGTTCTACACGATCCGCCATCACCAGCAGATTCAGACCAGCGCCTTCGACCTCGGGATTTTCGACAACTTGATGTACAACACCATCAAGGGGCGTTTCTTCGAGTCGCCGGTGATGTTCGGGCCCGGGCACCACAACTCGCTCTCGACTCACGCCGAGTACTTGATGGTGCTGTTCGCGCCCGTATACGCGATAGCGCCGCGCGCCGAGACGTTGCTGATCATTCAAGCGGTGCTGTTGGGCGCCGCCGTGATTCCGCTCTACCTCTTCGCGCGGACGATGTTGACTGCCTGGCCGTCAGTGGTGCTGGTGCTGGCGTACGTGCTGTTCGCGCCGCTGCACGGCGCCCAGTTCTACGACTTTCACTGGCTGCCTCTGGGCGTGTTCTTCTATTTCTGGCTGTTCTACGCGATCGCGTCGCGCAAGAAGTGGCTGACCGTCCTGATGCTCTTCCTGCTGTTCGCCCTGCGTGAAGACATCGCGGTCGGGCTCGCGTGCTTGGGTACGTTCCTGTTCGTCACGGGTCTGCGCGTGAACTTGGGCATCACCGTGGCCACGACGGCCGTGGTTTGGTTCGTGATCAACAAGTTCGTGATCATGCCTTGGGCCGGCCCGTGGTGGTTCGACAGCATGTACAACGAGCTCTTCGCCGACGGGAAATCGGGCTACGGCAACGTCGTCAAAACGCTGATCTCGAATCCGTTCTACGCGTTTTCGACCTTCGTGCGCGGGCCCAAGCTCGCGTATGCTCTGCACATGCTCGCGCCGCTGGTCTTCTTGCCGCTGCGGCGGTTCGCCTTTTGGCTGCTGCTCATCCCCGGCTCGGTGTTCACGCTGATGACCACCGGCTATTGGCCGACGCTCGCCATCTCGTTTCAGTACACGACGCATTGGGTCCCCTTCTTGTTTGCGTGCGCGGCAATGAGCCTGTTCCTGATCCGCGAGCGGCAAGACGGCCGCGTGCGGCTGATCGCCGTGACTTTGGCCCTGCCGGTGGTGCTTTTGAGTCACAGCTACAACTTCGGCGCTATTTTGCAGCAAGAGAGCTTCACCGGCGGCTTCGGCAAGGTTTCCTTCGAGCTGTCCGAGGGCGCACGCGAGCGCTACCGCGACATGCGCTCAGTTGCCGACAAGATCCCGGTCGAGGCCAGCGTCGTCGCGACCGAGACGCTCAATCCACACGTTTCCGCGCGTAAGGAGGCGTACGTCTTCCGCTACGATTACGGCCCGGTCGACTTCATCTTCCTGAGTGACAACGAGGTCCATGGGGACCTCCGGAACAGCCTGCGAGAAAAGTTCAAAAAGACTCCTTACGGGCTGTTCGCCAAAGGCAAGCGTGAGTTCTATCTGTTCAAGCGCGGCTACGAGTCGCCGGCCACGGCCGAGGCCCTACGCCATTTGGGCATCTAGCCGCTGCCAGCAGCCCCGAGAGACCGTTTTTTCGCTCCCGTCCAGCACCCTCACCCTCCGATTCCCTGTATAAACCCCACGCCATGCAGCGGCCCACCCTCACGGTCATCATTCCCATCTTCAACGAAGAGGCGGTCATTCCGGAGCTGGCGCGTCGTCTGCGTGAGGTGATTCGCGTCTGGGACACTCAGATTGATTCTTGGGAGGTCGTGTTCGTCAACGACGGCTCCAAGGATCGCTCGCTCGAGCAGCTGCGACAGCTGGCGGCGGAGGAGCCTCGCTTCAAGGTCATCTCCTTCGCCCGCAACTTCGGTCATCAGATGGCGATCACGGCGGGGCTCGATCGAGCCGAAGGTGAAGCGGTCGTGATCATGGACGCCGATCTGCAAGATCCGCCCGAGGTCGTCAGCGAGATGATTGCGCGCTGGCGTGAGGGCTTCGACGTGGTGTACGGCGTGCGCACGAAGCGCGAAGGCGAGACGCTGTTCAAGCGCGCCTCGGCGGCGATCTTCTATCGCTTGTTGCGCGCCATGCTGGGCGGCATTTCGATTCCTGCCGATGCCGGTGATTTCCGCTTGATCGGTCGTCCCGTGGTGCTGGCCATGCGCGCACTTCGCGAGCGGCATCGCTTCGTGCGCGGCATGGTGGCGTGGGTCGGCTTCCGGCAGACCGCCGTGTACTACGCGCGTCCGGCCCGCTTCGCTGGCGAGACCAAGTATCCGATCAAGAAAATGGTGCGCTTCGCCATCGACGGCATCGCCTCGTTTTCCGTCGTTCCATTGCGCTTCGCGACTTGGCTCGGCGTGCTCGCCGGGACGGTGGCCGGGCTGACCGCGGGCTGGGCGACCTACCAACGCTTCTTCGGCACGGGGGTCGTTCCCGGTTGGACGACGATCATGATCGCGGTCGCGCTCGGGTCGTCGGCGCAGTTGCTGATGACCGGCGTGCTCGGTGAGTATGTCGGCCGCATCTACGAAGAGATCAAGCGCCGCCCGCTGTACATCACGCAAGAAGAAGTCAATCTGGGCTCCTCGGTGGACGAGCGCCCGTCAGCGGACTGAGTTCGACGAGTGATGGCAAACCGGCGTTTGCGCGACGACCCGAGCGATCTCCCGCGCTTGGCGCTTTCCTTGGCGACGCTCGCCTTGGTCGGCTTCTCCCTGGTTTTGGCTGGCCAGATGGTCTGGCTGAACCTTTCGCAACGGACGGAGTTCGCGGAGCGGAACACACTGGGTCTGGAGGGCCGGTTGAGCCTGTTGCTGTCGCTGGGCGCCGGGCTCGCGCTGCCAGCGGCGCTCGGGTTCGGCTTCATCGCGCGCCGAAGCGTGGAGCGCGCGACCCCCGTGCTGGAGCGAGTCGCGCGGCGGCTCTCTCCGCTGGCGGCGCTGTTCATGGTGCCGCCGTTGTTTCTGAGTCAGGTCGCGCGCGACAAGCCGCTCTACTACTTGATTGCGCTGAGCGCGGTGGGGCTACTGTTCAGCGCGTTACTCACGCATGCGTTCAGTCTCGGGGTCAGCGCCTCGGTCACTGCGTTTTGGCAGCGAGTGCGACGAGTGCCACTCGTGCAGGCCTTCTTGAGCGTTCCGCGCGGTGTGCCGCTGTTGCTCTTGCTGCTGCTCGCGGCGCTGTGCGCGTTCCTGCTCGTGCAGCAAGGACTCACCCGTCATCGACTGATTCAGGACACCGCGGGTTTTCTGGCCGTCCCCGAGAACGTGCTCTCGAATCTGCATCACGGCCGCTTTTTCAAAGCGCCGGTGCAGTTCGGGACGGTGACGCCCCGCAGCTATTTGACCGTACACGCCGAGTACGTCGCGCTCTTGTTCGCTCCCTTGTATGCCTTGCGTCCGACCGCCGAGACGCTGATTTGGTTGGACGCGGCGCTCGCGGCCTTGGCCGTCGTGCCGCTGTACTTGCTCGCGGCTCGCAAGCTCGGGCGCGGGCTGGCGGTGTGGCTGGGCGCGGCCTACCTGCTGACGGCTCCGTTGCACGGCGCGCTGGTGATCGGGTTCAGCTGGCTGCACGCGGTGACGCTGTTCGCCTTCACGCTGTACTACGCGGTCGAGAGCGGGCGGCGCTGGCTGCTCTGGGTGTCGCTGGTGCTGCTCTTGTCCAGCTCCGAGTTCGGCCCGCTCAACGTCTTCGCCTACGGGTTGATGTTGCTCGCAGGGCGGCGCAAGGCGCGCTTGGGCCTTGCCCTGAGCGCGCTCGCGGTGCCGCTGATCGCCTTCAATCTGTGGCTCCTTTCGCGCGGCGCTCGCCCCGACCAGACCCCGGAGCTGACTGCGGTGATCGTGTCGATCTTCAGAAATCCCAGCTATTTCGTGTGGGATCTGGCGCGCTTTCGCTGCGTCACGGTGATGCTCCACGCGCTCGCCCCGCTGTGCTTGCTGCCGCTGTTCGAGTTCGCGTGTTGGCCGCTGTTGCTGCCGGGAGTGCTGTTCACGTCTGCCACCGCCCTCTATTGGCCGAACGATGGCGCAGGTTACGCGGGGGCGTTGACCTGGCTACCCGGCTGCTTCCTGGGCTTGCTCGTGGCTTTGGAAAAGCGGCGTGCGCTCGGTCGCGCGCCGCTCGTGGCCTGCGTGCTTTCGCTGACGCTCACGGTTCTCAGCCACAGCTACAATTACGGAGCGCTGCTGCGCGCGGATGGCTTCGGTGGTTTGGCGCCCGAGACGATGCGTCGCTCGACCTGGGGGGATTCGCGCTATGCGGCTTTGCGCAAAGTGCTCCCGGCAATCCCGGCTTCTGCCAGCGTCGCTGCGACGTCGTATCTGGTCTCGTTCGTGTCGAATCGTCCCGACGCGTGTGAGCTGTCCCTCGGTTGCGGTCGTCCCGACTACGTGTTGTTCAGCAACCGCGAGGTGCCGAACGTGCGGCAACAGTTGAGGGAGCTGTTTGCGACGCAGCAATACCGTCTGGCGTCGAGCAGCTTCGAGGAATTCTACGTGTTCCAACGCGCGCCCGAGACGCCGGAAACCCGCGCAACGCTCGGCCGCCTCGGTCTCGCGAATTAGCCGAGACTCGCGCTCAGCGCTCGATCGTCATCAGTAAATATTTGGCGATGCCCGTCTTCGGGTGACAGCGAATGACGGTCGATTCGAGCACGCGCAACCCGGTTTGCGCGACGAGCGCCTCGTATTGCTCGCGCCGGCGACAAAAGCGGCCTCGGTCCATACTGGCGAGGAAGTTACTGATCACGCTGTTGTCGAGGTAAACGATGTCGCTGGTGACGATTCGTTGCAGCGCGGGCGAGGCTTTGAAGCTCGCCAACAAGCCGAGCGCTTGATCATCGGAAAGGTGGTGCAACAGACCGCACAAGAGCACTCGCGATGGTTGGATCTTGGCCACGTCTTCGGCCGTGCACATTTGGCACTGAAAAGAAACGTTCGGCCGGTCGCCGTAGTTCTTCTGCGCGAACTTGATGGCGACATCGTCCGTATCGATCCCCTCGTAGCGCGCGAAGCCTTTCAGGTAGCGCAGCGCATCACCCGTGCCGCAGCCGACGTCCAACACGACGTCGTTCGCGCCCGCGTTCACTCGGTCGTAGAAAGGCGTCATATCGATGCCACCCACCGCCATCGGGCGAACGCGGTTGTACACGAACGGAGTTCCCAAAACTCGCTGATACAGGTTCATTCGAGCCCATGGGATCCCAGCGTTTGAGCGCTGAGTCAAGTCAGGGCTCGGGCCCTGATGGCCCTCGAACGCCCTCCCTTTTCGGCAAACCGAGGCTGCACATCATACAGCGCGTGCTAGGGTCGCCCCCGGTGGGCGCACGCGCAAACGGGTGCTCGAAGGTGGCAAAAGCAGCACTAACACTACTTGATCGGTTCTTCAGCAGGACCAGATCATACCCCTGCGGGTATCACGAAGCGTGTCGATCGGCGTAAAGTCAATGAACGAAGTCCACTTTCACAGCGTAACCAGCGGCATCGCCGACGACCGAGCCCCGCGCGAGGCGAGCGATCAGCCGCGCTGGGTGTTCGCTATCGCTCGCTCGTGGCGCATGGCGCTGCTCTGCTCATTGCCGGTGCTGGCGCTCTTCGCTCTGTTCATCACGACCGGCTTGCGCGGGGTGGACTACGGTTACCATTGGGACGAGAAGGACTGGCACATCGCGCCCGGCCGCCTGATGGTCCAGACGGGGATACTTTTACCGAAAAGTTACATCTATCCCTCATTCGACAAGTGGCTCGTTCTGATCCCGGCGGTCGCCCGCGGGGTTGGCGTCGCGATTGCTTCTCACGGTGACGAGGCGGCGGTTCAAGCCGCCATGCTCGCGATGTTCGACGGCAACGACTATCTGTTGCGTGTCCGGTCCGTTTTCATCGTCGTCAGCTCGTTCGCGATCCTTTGGACTTACGGCGCTGCCCTGGCGTTGCGCTATCGGCCTTGGGAGGCGTTCGTTGCCGCTTGCGGAGTCGGGCTGTCGTGGGAGTTCGCGTATCACGCGCGCTTTGCGGTCGCCGACTGCGTCATGCTTCAGTTCACGGCGCTGACCATCTTCATGTTGGCGCTCTTCCATCGAACGGGAAAGCCCACCTGGTTGTACGCTTCGAGCCTGGCGGCAGGGCTCGCCATGGGCACGAAGTACCCCGCGGTGATTCTGCTGGTGTGGGTGATGGTGACCAGCGTGCTGAGTTTGCCGCGCAACGCCTACCTGACCCAGATTCGTCGGCTGGTCTCGATCGGCGCGATCGCATCGGTCGTCTATCTGGTCACGACTCCTGGAACGCTGCTCGAGCCATTCCTTTTCGTGCACGACACGAAGATGATCTCCAGCTACTACGCGAACAGCCATCACGCGGGCCACACCGTCTCGAGCGCTTGGGATCACGGCCGGGTGGTTTTCAACTTCCTGGCGTTCTCGTTGTTTTCGGGACACCAATGGATCGCCTTCCCGATGTTCGTGCTGACGGTGATCGGTGCCGTGCTTTGGGTGAAAAAGGACCTGCGCTTCGCCGCGTTTCTGGTCGGGTTCCCGTGCCTGTTTCTGCTGATGTTTTGCGCCAAGTATCGGCTGATGCTCGCGCGCAACTACCTCTTCCTGCTGCCGAGTCTGAGCCTGCTGATGGCCCGCGCGGCCGGTGACATCTCGAACTGGATCCCGAAACCTTGGCTGCGCTGGCCGCTCGCCGCGGGCCTGCTCGGGGTACTCGCCGTTCAAGTCGGCTGGGAGATCGGCGCCAGTGAGAGCATTCGCCACGTCGATCCGAATCAACAGGTTCGCGATGCCCTCGACTACGTGCGAAAGCACGAAGACATCAAGTTCCGAGTCTCCAATCAAGTGCGCGCGAAGGCCCGGGCACTGCAACTGCCCCTGCCGGACAACGTCGTCAGCGCCCCTGCGGGCACGCAGGTCGTGTTCTTCGGCAACGCCGAGGGGCCGGGGTCCTGGAATTTTCAGACCAACGACCCATGGCTGACCAAGGCCGTCTGGGGACCGCGTGAAATGAACTTCAATTGGTATGCAGGCTGGCTGGGTCACGACCACCTGGTCGTGATGGATCGCGAGAAGGCACGCGCCACTGGGGTGCCGCTGGCGCGCTGACTTGCGCGGCCGAGGCGGGAGCGCGCCGAAAGATCGCGGCAGAAGCAAGACCTATGAGCCCTTGTTTGCTATCTTCCGCCCCGTGATGTGCCGATGCGAGACGAAGCAACCGGAGCGACCGCGGACACCAGGACTCGGGGGAGTACGATCATGACGATTCCGGAAGCAGGGGACGCCGTTCCCTCGGGTGTCGGCGGTGGCAACGCACCGCCGACGGGTAACGAACCCTCGCAG
>Ga0134124_10005473_pt1 | contig 10204 bp, 1 predicted proteins | sample KB304_FD_96880 | JGI IMG/M metagenome (GOLD analysis project Ga0134124, IMG submission 96880) | Terrestrial soil microbial communities without Nitrogen fertilizer from Kellogg Biological Station, Michigan, USA - KB3-0-4 | ecosystem: Environmental > Terrestrial > Soil > Unclassified ... | reverse complement strand
CGCTTACCACGGTCCAGGTATCCCCGCGGTCGTCACTGCGAAATAGTTTGTCGGCGGCAAAGTAAAGCCGCGTGTGCAAGTGTGGACTGATGATGAAAGGCGAGTCCCAATTCCAACGCAGCGGATCTTCACCACGGCCGATCTGCGGCTGGATGCCCATGCGCTCGCCGGTGCGTTTGTCGGTGCGCACCAGATTGCCATTCTGCAACTCGGCATAGATGGTGTTGGGATCTTCCGGATCAACCTGGGTGCGGAATCCGTCGCCGCCTTGTGTTACCCACCAGTCGCTGTTGACGATGCCGGAAGCGCTGCGGGTTCGCGCCGGGCCGCCGAAAGCGAAGTTGTCCTGCGCGCCCCCAAAGACGTTATAGAAAGGCGTCGAATTGTCTACGGCCACATCGTAAAGTTGTGTGATTGGCAGGTTGCTCTTGAATTGCCAATTAGCTGCGCGATCGTAGCTCTCGTAAACTCCGCCGTCACAGCCGACGAGATAATGATCGGTGTTATTGGGATCGATCCAGATTTCGTGATTGTCGACGTGCTTGGATTTTTCGCCCAGACGGCGCAGTGTTCGTCCGCCGTCATCTGAAACCATCAGAAAAACGTTCATCACATAAAAGCGATCGACGTCCTTGGGATCGGCAACGATGCGCGCGTAGTACATTGCGGTGGCGTCAAATTCGTTGCGACGTTCCCAGCTGCCGCCGCGATCGCTCGAGCGAAAGATGCCGCCTTTGCGATCGGCTGCCTCGACGGTAGCGTAAATTACGTCTGGATTTGCCGGCGAGATCGAGATGCCGATGCGGCCCATCTCAGTGGTCGGCAAGCCGGCGCGCAACTTGTTCCACGTTTCGCCGCCATCCGTCGATTTATACAACGCGCTCTCTGGCCCACCATTGACCAGCGTCCACATGTGCCGTCTTCTTTGATAAGCCGCGGCATAGAGCGTATTTGAATCGCGCGGATCGATGGCCACATCCGTGACGCCGGTGTTCTCGCTGATTTTCAGAATCTGCTTCCAGGTCTTGCCGTTATCAGTAGTCTTGAAAAGTCCCCGATCACCGCCCGGCCCCCACAGCGGTCCCTGCGCGGCGACGTAGACGATGTTTGAGTCTTTGGGATCGATGGCGATGCGCCCGATGTGCTCGGAAGTTTTCAGACCGACGTTTTTCCAGCTTTTGCCGCCATCGTCCGAGCGATACACGCCATCGCCGTAAGAAACACTGCGCTGGCTGTTGTTCTCACCCGAACCGACCCACACGGTCAAAGGGTTCTTCGGATCGAGCACGATGCAGCCGATTGAGTACGAGCCCTGACTATCGAAGACCGGCGTCCAGGTAGCGCCAGCGTTCACAGTCTTCCACACGCCGCCCGACGCGGCCGCCACAAAATAATGAGAGACGTTGTTAGGATCGACGGCGATACCGATGACGCGGCCGGAAGTAAACGCCGGGCCGATTGAACGCAGACGCAGTCCATTGAAAGTAGGCGACGACATCGGGTCGCGCGGCGCATTGTCGCTCGTGCCCTCATCCTTCTTTTCCTGAGGTGATTTGGAAGGCTCCGGGGAAGGCGAAGGCGTGGCTTGCGGGGTTGGTTGTTCCTGCGGATCAAACGCCGGCGCGCCCGCCGCACTCACTCGCGCAACAGTTGCTAGCGCACATAAAAGCAGCAGCGCCACTACGCCGCCGAATATCCGAACATGATTTGGTTTTGATTTCATCTGGGATACCTGCACTGAAGGATGACTCTCTTGTTCGTTTGAAACGCCGCTAACCTAAAGGTGGTTACGCTGTTCTTGATTAAGGGCACAGTAGAAAAAGCTGAAGAATTTCTGGCTTCGCGCTCACGACGATCCTCGTTCGAAAGCTCATAACGGTACGCGCGCCTCTGGCGCGCTTTTCAGCAGGCACGCCAGAGGCGTGCGTACCCACCTGATATAACCAAGGCCATCACCTTTCAAAACCATTGCATTTATCTTGCCGCCGCGCCTCAACCGTATTCTCAAGCAATGCTCAAGTATTCCTCAAGCGGTTTCCGTAATCTCGACCATGCAATAGCAGAGTTGAATTTCTTTGAAAAGCTTTGGGAGGTCGAGAGCGATGCGATTCCTTCGATTTGGCATTCTGGTCGCGATTGCGGCTGGCGCAGTAAGCATTCCGTTTTTGAAATCAACCGCGGTTAATCCCGCCATGGTTTCAGTGATCGTTCAGTTACGCGACGATCCGGCGGCCGTCTACCAGGCAAAGGTCCAAAAAACCGGAGCGTCGGTGTCGAACGATCAACTGCAGGCGTATCGCAATCAGATCAGCGCCAAACAGGATCAATTTCTCACTGCCCTGACAAGCAAAGGCGTAGTGTACACGGTCGTCAGCCGCAATGTGAAGAACTTTGACGGCAGTCTCGCCGCCACCGTGCCGCTGCGTTACACGCTCGTCTTCAACGGCATGGCGCTCACCGTTCCTAACACCGCTATCGAGACGATCCGCGCGATGCCGAATGTGAAAAGCGTGCGTCCGGATGCGCAGATGCGTACCAGTCTCAACAACAGCGTCAAATACATTCGCGCTCCTGAAGTCTATAACCGCAGTGAAGAAGAAGCTTCATCGCAATTCTATACGGGTGCTCCCGACAGTATTGTGGGAACCGGCGTCAACGTCGCGGTCATCGACACCGGCGTCGATTGGACGCATCCGATGTTCGGCGGCGATCCAACCCCGCCCCGGCTTGCCGTCCTGCCGCCGGGAGCAACGCAATCCAAGACGAATCAGAAAGTCATCTATTACCTGCCGCTGGCCGATGTCGTCGCCGAAGACACTTTCGGACATGGAACGCACGTCGCCGCGACTGCCGCCGGATACCTGGCCCAGACACCGGACGGTACGCGAATTCACGGCGTCGCACCGCAGGCGAAGATCATGGCTTACAAAGTCTGCAGCGACGTCGAGGTAGATGTTTACGAAGTATCGCAGGTCCCGGTCGGCGGTATTTGCGACACCTCGAACATCATCATGGCCCTGGAAGATTCGGTTTCGCCTTTCTCATTGCCAACTGTGCAAGGCACTGCGAACCCGGCGAGCGCACTGCTGCCCAAGCCGATCGCGCATGTGATCAATATGAGTCTGGGCGGTTTTGGCGGACCCGATGAGCCGGCGGCGATCGCCGCGAGCAACGCAGCCCTGGCGGGCGCGATTGTTCTGGCCGCGTCAGGTAACTCTGGCCCGGGCGACGCCACCAGCGGTTCGCCGGCAGCGGGCACCCACGTGATCTCGGTTGCCGCGACGACGCATCCGGGAAACGTGGCCAGCTCGTTTCAGGCAAACGTTGTCGGTGGCCCGCAAGGCATGACTGCGACGTTACTGGGTGGCAGCGCTACGCCGCCTGAGAACCTGACGAACAATTACGTTTTCTGCGGTTTCGCGGACACACCGGATCAAGTGCCCGACACAGTCAGCGGCCGCATCGCGTTGGCGGTGCGCGGCAGCACGGTCGATGCCGGCGACTCGGGCAGCGGGGCGTTTGCCAACAAGGCCGCGCAAGCCGCCGCCAAAGGAGCGATTGCGCTCATCGTTTACAACAACGTCGATGGTGAACTCGAGGGCGCCACAACTTACGCGTCAACGATTCCCGTGTTTGGTCTTTCAAAGACAAACGGCGAACTGCTGAAATCCCTGATTGGCTCTGACGCCGCCGGCGCGGTTTCAGCCAAACAGGTCAACATCGGGCATTCCACCAGCTCGTTCATGGGCAACATTGCGAGCTTTAGTTCGCGTGGTCCGATTCTTGGATTCGGACAGGTTAAGCCTGACGTCGCGGCCCCCGGTGTGCAGGTGCTTGCGGCATGTCCACCCGCATCCGTACTTGGCGCACTGGCGGCCGCAGACAACCCGACCTCACCCAACTACATAAGAATTGACGGCACATCAATGGCGACGCCTCACATGGCCGGAGCCGCCGCGCTTCTCAGACAAGCGCACCCAAACTGGTCCGCTGATGTCGTGCGCACTGTGTTCATGAACACGGCGACCAACATGCGTGGGACCGGCGGAGCGGTGAAAGCCGACGGGACCGGCGCCGACTCAATCATTGCGCAGGGTGGCGGGCTCGTCGATGTTTACCACGCCGTCAATGCGAAAGCGTTGATGGGTGTGGTTGGGGATGGGATCGACAAACCCAGCATTCTGGGCAGTCATTCATTTGGTGAAGTCTCAGTAGCCAACAGCCGCACGACTTTCACGGCGCCCATCGAAGTCACGGTGCGCGACATTTCCGGTCAGGGCGGCGTCTACAATCTGAACGTTGCCAACAATCGCGATCTGCAAATCGCGGGCATCAACGTGACGTTGTCGCAAGCGAGCGTGAACGTCGGTCCAAACGGATCGGCTACCTTCACTCTCACCGCAAGCTTTGACGGAAATCTTCTGCGCGATTTCAATACCGTCGAAGTCAACGGCAACTCGGTCACATTCCGGCCCATTCAAATGCAGTGGTATGTGACCGCGCAGCGAAATGACGGCGGCGAGTCTTTGCGCATGCCGTTCTATTTCAAACCCAACCTGAGCGTTCCCGCGCAACCGATTGTCGAGAGTTCGAGCCAAACCGTCACCGTCCCGGTGGGCGGTTTCCAACAGAAGCTGCAAAGCGGCGCCGATTACATGGACGTGCCGTTTGAGGTGAGCGCCAATACGTACAACATCGAGGCGCGTTCGGAGTGGTTTGATCTGCCGACCGGAAAGTATCAGGACCTAGACTATAACCTGCTCGATCCGGACGGAAATGTTCTGGCCGTCTCGCAAAACATTCCGGGTCATGAAGAGTTCGTCAGCGTTCGCATCACTCGCCCCGGAACTTACACACATCGTCTGATTGGCGTGATGAATGGCGGAACGAACGTGACAATCACGACCAAGCTCTCCAAAGGCCCACTCGGGCCCGCGGCGCAACCGATCGCCGGTGATTTCGCAAACTCACAGGGCCAGCAAATTGATTTTGACGGCAACGTGAATGTGAGCTGGACTCCGGCCGGCGGCGAGACTGGTTTTGAAATCGAGTCACTCACCCCAGGCAATTCCGACTGGCAGCTGGTAGCCGACGTCGCTGCCGGAACGACAAGCTACGCGTTTACCAATCTGGCAAACGGTGTGAACTCGTTCCGCGTCCGCGGGATCCACCCCGGACAGATCGGCTCGTACTTCACTCTTCCCGGCGCCGTTACGAGCGTCACGGTCGACCCGCGTTCGAAGGTTGATATCACAAATCAAGTGACGAAGGCGGTCTCTAACGTGTCGCTCAGCGGCGGTGTCTTTCAACTGGACCTCTCGTTTGCCAGTAACGCGACCCAGACATACGTGCCTTTGGTGGATCTGAATGTAGTCGGCATCACTTCGGGGACAAATACGGTCAAGGTCATCAATGCCGATAACGGCAAAGACGGAAAGTCACCGGCGAATGCCGCGCTATTCGGTTACTCGCAGAAGATCGGCGCGGACGAAGTGTTCACGCCGTCCGAGGTGACCGGAACGCGCACCTTCCGATTCCAGGACAGCGCGTCTGAGATGTTCAGTTTCGACGCGATTGTGACTGCTTATGTTTCCGCGGGAGGAGGAGGCAGTTCCTCGAGCTCGACATCGTCAACCGGCGAATCACAAAGCACAACTTCCGGAGGCGGAGGCACGGGCAGCCTGGCGCCCCTTACCAGGATCACCGCGGTGATGCGCTTCACTGCTAATCCATTAACCAGAAGTGTTACTTCACAGCTAATCACCCTGAAGTAATTGAACCTTGCGGTGAAACCGGCTGAATCGGATTCGGCCGGTTTCCTCGCGGACCGGCTTTGCACACGCAGAGACGGAGCAAGTTGGAATTTCAAAGCAGGATGCACAAGGGAAATTACGGGATCCGATAGTACCGAAAAGATAGCTCAGTTGGCGTCAGGAAAAGGAGATTGGAACCATGTTGAAGAAGCTGGCAAATTCGAAAAGCGTTGCGACGATGAAGAGGCTGAGATACCTCGCGGCGGCAATACTGTCGCTGTCGGTCCTGGCTCTTGTCGTGATCACGATACCCGTGACTCGCGGCGCAAATCCGGTTTCAGGATCTGTTTCTGAATCGCATCCCGCGGTTACCTGGACCGGTCAGGTCAAGGTGCCCACCGGCGATTCGAACTGTGCATCTGCCAGCAATGCGGGCTGCGACAACTTTCGCATTGATTTTCAGGCGCCGTCCTCGGGTTTTGGACCATACCTGCTGGAGATAAAACTGGTTCCGCAAGGCGACTGGGACATGCAGGTGTACGGACCGAATGGAAATCTCCTCGATGGATCGGGAAACAGTCCTGGCGTGCTCGAGATCGTCACCATGATCAACCCGCCGTCTGGAAGTTACACAGTGGCCGCGGCGCCATTCGCGCCATTAGTCGGAGCAGATGGCAACAGCTACGCAGCCAGCGCGGAGCTGAAACATTATTTTGTGAATGGCGCGGCGCAGGGTCCCGATACCAACATCAACTATCACAACTTTGCGGCGAGCGGGAACCTGGGCAACAGCTCCGGCGAACCGACGATTGGCGTCAATTGGAAGACGGGCCGCGTAATGTTCATCGCGCTGGAACAAACTCTGCGCGCGACGTTTGATGATTCGACAGTTCCGGCCAGGGCGACGTGGGAAGACAAGAGCTTTCTCTGGACTAACCTGATCACGATGGATCCGATTTTGTTCACGGACAGCAAGACAGGCCGCACCATCGTCTCGCAATTGATAACACCGGCAGCCGCGAACAGTCTCGGCGTACTGACAGACGGCTGCAGCATGTCTGCGGTTACCGATGACGACGGCGACAACTGGATCCCCGATGAAGGATGCGGACCGCCGAGCGGCGCAGACCATCAATCAATAGGCGGCGGCCCGTTTGCAGATCCGCTGCCGCGAGAGTTGCCCGCCCCGGCCTACGCGCATTCGATGTACTACTGCGCGCAATCCGGCGTCACCGCTTATTGCTCGCGCAGCGATGATGGCGGCGTGACCTTTGGCCCAGGCGTTCCCATCTATACCACCGAGTGCAGTGGCCTTCACGGTCATCCGTCGGTGGGGCCGGATGGCACCGTTTACGTGCCTAACCGCAGTTGTGGCGGCAAACAGGGTGTGGTGGTTTCCCAGGACAACGGGGTCACCTGGAGTGTACGCACTCTGCCCGACAGTATTCAGGGAGCGATGGATCCGGGCGTGACCGTAGGCGCCGGCAATTCCGTTTATTTTGGTTATCAAAATTCGGATGGGCATGCGAAGGTCGCCGTGTCTCACGACAAGGGTCTTAACTGGACACAGAGCAAAGACGTGGGCGCGGCTTTTGGAATCAAGAACATAGCCTTTCCGCGCATGATGGCGGGCGATGATGATCGCGCGGCTTTTGCTTTTCTGGGCACGCCGACCGCCGGTTCTTTTCAAGACGCAAATTTCGCGGGCGAATGGCACCTTTACATCGCGCACACATTCAATTCGGGCGAGACCTGGACCACGATTGATGCGACGCCGACCGATCCGGTCCAGCGAGGTTGTATCTGGATGCAGGGTGGTTCGAATCCCTGCCGCAACCTGCTCGACTTCATGGGCTCGGCCGTTGATAAAGAGGGCCGCGTGCTGGTTGGTTATGCCGACGGTTGCGTGAACTGTAGTGGTCCGTCGGATTCGCACCGCAGCAAGGCCACCATCGCGAGACAGGTGAATGGCCGCAGGCTGTTCGCGCAATACGATCCGATCGGCGATCCGTCACCGACTCCGACTCCTTCACCAACCGTGACGCCGACGCCCGAACCAATTTCAAATGTTCTGCACTTCCACGGGAATCCTAACGATGACACAGGCTTCACCGGCTTTGGCACGGTGGACGTGGTTGGCGCCGGCGGGCCGTTTTTGGATGCGCGCGCGACACTGGGCACGACCGCTCCGGGTCATTGGGATGTTCCCGATCCGGCGGCGAACGGCACAGCGGATCAGAACATTTATGACCCAAACTGGGTTTGGAATCTGAATTCGCCGGTAGCACTGAACGGTGACATGACCGTCAAGTGGTGGGTGTCCTGCAGTGGATGCTCGGCGACGGCGGGTCTTACCGTCGATTGGGACATTCGGTTGTGGGCCGATGGAGTCAAGGTCTTCGAAAAACGCGTGGTGAATGTGACTCCGGCATTGCCCAATGTACCGGAGTTACTACAAACCACTGTCACGCTTCCACCGGTAAGCGCCGGTACGAAGTATGTGCTGCAGATCGATCCGGTATTCATAGACGGACAGGTCAACACGCACATCTATTACGACTCACAGTCGGCCTGTCCCGGGGTCACCGGCACCGCGCCGTGCGACTCGCAGGTGATCATGCCGATCGTTGGATTGAATCCAACACCGACACCGACTCCAACACCGGATGCGTCGCCGACACCGACACCGACCGCTTCGCCGACTCCGACTCCGACTCCGACGCCAACGCCGATGGGCAACGTTCCGCCGGCGCGGCTGGACTCAGGACCCAAGGTTGGTTTCGAAAACTTTACGGCGCCGGGCGTGCTGACGCCTACGGTAATCACCTCTGCTGGTCAACAGCCCAACTCAGTCGAGTATTTGGGACGTAGTGCGGGCGAGCCGTCGATTGGCAACAACTGGAAGACGGGCGTGACGGCGTACCAGTCGGATTTGCAGACACTGTTCGTTAGCTTCAATGACGCTTGTCCCTCGAATGGCCAAGCCTCAACGTGGACGAACCGCCAGGCGCCAACTTCCAACGTGATTAATTCCGATCCAATCGGCTTTACCGATTCGCAAACCGGGCGAACCTTCGCAGGCGCTCTTACTTTGCTTTCACCTTCATGCAAGACTTCGTTTACGGATGATGACGGTCTTCACTGGACCCCGACTCAGGGCAGCGGTATCGCTTCCGGTGTCGACCATGAAACGATTGGCGGTGGGCCGTTCGCGGCGCCGCTAACCAGACCGACAGACGTTCCCGGCGTTTATCCGAATGCCGTTTACTACTGCTCGCAGGAAGGCGAAGACGATACCGGTTTCTGTTCGCGCAGTGATGATGGCGGACTTACGTTTGGTCCGTCCGTGCCGGTTTCAACCCCCGGCGTGAGTCAATGCAGCGGCTTACACGGTCACGTAAAGGTCGCGCCCGACGGTACCGTTTACCTGCCGGTCAATTACTGTGACGGCGTGGGCAGTGTCTTTGTCTCGGTCAACAACGGCATAAGTTGGACCGCACATCAGGTACAAAGCGGCGGGCTTCAGACCAAGCCGTCGCTCAGCTTCCAGGATCCGGCGCTCGCGATCGACAAGGGCGGTCGCGTTTACTACGCCATCGCCGATGAAGACAAAGCGGCAGCCCTACTGACTTCGGATGATCATGGCGCAACCTGGCAGAACCTCGGCGATGTCGGGGCCGCGTACGGATTAAAGAACATCCGTTATCCGGCGGCTGTTGCCGGCGATGCCGGCCGCGCGGCCGTGGCGTTCTATGGCACGACCACGCCGGGCGATGCACTACAACCTTCGTTTGACGGCCTCTGGCATCTTTACATCGCGCAAACGTTCGATGGGGGCCAGTCATGGACCACCACCGATGCGACGCCCAATGCACCGATTCAACGCGGGTGTATCTGGGCCAAGGGCGGCGCAAACATTTGTCGCAACCTGCTCGACTTCTTTGACATGACGGTTGATAAACAGGGCCGTGTCCTGGTGGGTTATGTGAACGGCTGCGAAGGCGCCAACTGCGCGCAAGCGTCAGCCACCGCCAAAGGCAATGCCTACAGCGCTGCTGCGGTGATTGCGCGGCAATCGAGTGGGCGCCGTCTGTTTGCTGCGTACGATCCGCTCAATGCTCTGACTGCGACCTCGAAACCCGGCATGCCCGCAGTTACCGCAAAGAGAATTGGCAATGTAGTGACTCTGGGTTGGTCTTTGGCTGACACCGGCAACTTACCGATCAGCTCCTTTAAGATCATGAGGAGTACCTCGAGCGGAACTGAGACCCTTTTGGCCACCATCCCGGGTGATCAAACGAGCTATGCGGACACCTCGGCCACGGACACGACCAAGACTTATTACTACAAAGTCCTGGCAGAGAATGGCGCTGGGTCGTCGTGTGGCGCGAATGAAGTCGCCGCGCCTTATGTCGGCGATAGCTGCACGGGCTTGGTGATTCATCGCAATG
>Ga0134124_10005472_pt1 | contig 10207 bp, 9 predicted proteins | sample KB304_FD_96880 | JGI IMG/M metagenome (GOLD analysis project Ga0134124, IMG submission 96880) | Terrestrial soil microbial communities without Nitrogen fertilizer from Kellogg Biological Station, Michigan, USA - KB3-0-4 | ecosystem: Environmental > Terrestrial > Soil > Unclassified ... | reverse complement strand
GAAAGTTAGTTCTCAACCACGCTGCTTCATTTGCTGAACCCGTGATCCGCCAGCTTTATCAACTCGTCGATCGAACTATCGGTGAAGCCACGCGAGCGCATCTTCTTGATAAAATCAGCGCTCACTCCGTGATCGCGCATGCGAACCATCTGGTCGATCGGCAGGTTCTGATAACCCAGCTCCCTCAGCTCATTGATGTACCCGCCCGTGACTCCGTGATCGCGCATCCTCACCAACTGATCCAGTGGCGGACGGCCGTAGCCCAGCGTCTCGACTTCCTTGATGAACTTCGCGTTCACTCCGTGATCGACCGTTCTGGTGAGCTGTTCGAGCGAAAGCCCCTCATAGCCTGCCGCGCGAATCTCGGTGACGTAACGTGGATTCACGCCGTGATCGACCGTTCTGATGAGCGTCTCTACCGGGAGCTGCTTGAACCCGAGAGCATCCATTTCCCTGATGAATTTCGGACTTGCGCCGTGATCGACCATCCGAGTCAACAGGTCTACGGACTTGACACTGTAGCCCAACCCCTTCAGCTCGGTTATGTATTCGAGCGTCACTCCGTGCTGGCCCATCCGCACGAGTTGCTCCACCGAAGGGCGATCGTAGCCCTGCGAGTTCAACTCATCGAGGAAAGCCAGGCTGACGTCCTCCATTGCAAGCGAGAACATCTGCGCTTCGTTGGGCGAGCCGACGCCTCGCCTTTGAAGCTCCGCGGCAAACGACGGGTTCGCCGCGAAAACAAAATGCCCCGAGCCCTTGCCTTCCTTGAACCAGCCTTCGCAGTTGAACGTGCCGGCGTCGCGAACCAACTGAAACTGAACGTGCGAGCCGGCTGACATGATCTGCGCTCCGGTGAGACCCTGAAGGCGATCGGGCTCGATCTTATTCGAAGTCATGTTGTTGCCGCGGCCCGAGCCTGAATTGTAATTGAGCGTGAGATAGTACTGGTTCGACCCGCGTGTCGTGTCGATTATCCACTGGCCTGACCGTGAGTCTTGCGCGCTGGTTTGAAAGGCGAAGACGGTGATCAGAACCGCGCATAAAGAGGAAACGATTAGCGCATTGGTTTTGAGATGATTTGAGTTTTTCATAACAGAATCTCCTTTTGAGTTCCTGGCGTTCTTCGCGGTCCTTTGCGTCTTTGCGTTGAGTATTCCCAGCGGCGTGAGGAATTCGTTTCGCGCAAAGCTCGCAAAGGACCGCAAAGAACGCGAAGATGCAAAGAGCCGCTACCTGTCGAAGCCTCGAATTTTCAACTGGATCAGTTGATCGATCGAAGCGTCGTTGTATCCGCGCGATCTCGCCTGCTGGATGAACTCCGAACTCACCCCGTGAATTCGCATCGACACGAGTTGATCGGGCGACACGCGGTCAAAGCCCAGCGCCTTGATCTCCTTTGCGAACTCGATGCTCACTCCGTGAATTCGCATCGCGACCAGTTGATCGATCGCGATCCGGTCGTAGCCAAGGTCCTTCAGGTCTTTGATAAAGTCGTTCTTCACTCCGTGGATTCGCATCGCTATAAGCTGATCGATCGGCGGCTGCTGATAACCCTGCGCCTCCAGGCCCTTCACGAACTCGGTGCTCACTCCATGAATTCGCATCGCCACAAGCTGATCGAGCGGCGGGTGTTCATAACCAAGCGTTTTGAGCTCGGCGATGAACTCAGGCTTGACCCCGTGAATACGCATAGCGACCAGATTATCGACCGGCACTCGATCGTAGCCTTCGGCTTTCATCGCTCTTATGAACTCCGGACTCGCCCCATGAATTCGCATCGCAAACAGATTGTCGAGCGTCATGTGATCGTAGCCCAGCGCATTGAGCTCGCGGATGAAAGTCAGGCTGATGTCATGCACCGCCATCGAGAACTGCTTCTCATCGGTCAGTTGTTCATAGCCCAAACTCTTCATCTCGGCGGCGAAGGCTTGATTCGGGACGAAGGTGAAACTTCCGGACCCTTTGCCGCCCTTGAACCAGCCTTCGCAGTTCAACGTGCCGGCTTCTCTAACGACCTGAAAGCTGACCGCGGAACCGCTGCCCGATGCCTGGGCCGCGCTGAGTCCCCGCAGGCTGTCGGCGCGGATGTCAGAAGATGACGAATGCGTGCCGCCATTATCGCTCCGGTGATGGATCGAAAAATAGACGAAGTCCGTGCCGGGCTTCATCTCCAGTATCCATTCTCCGGTGATCGAGCTTTGAGCCGAAATGCTCGAAACGGACACGTAACACAGCAGCGCGGTAAGCACGGCCGCCGCTGCTCTCGTCGAGTATTTGAACAGACCACTCCTGATGTTCATCGTGTCTCCTTTGACGATTAGAAACTTCGTTTCCGCCTCGGTCAGTTTTGTTTTGCGGACGGCAGAATGTTCAGCCGTTTCAATTCCGCAAGCTGGTGCGGCGTCACGTCGGTGAAGCCGCGGCTCTTTATCATCTGAATGAACTCCCGGGTTACTCCGGATATTCTCAGTTCCGAAAGTTGTTCGAGGGTTATGCGATCGAAGCCGGTTTCCTGGATCGAACGAATGAATGCCGGTGTCACTCCATGGATTCTGAGGGCCATCAATTGACTCGCCGACAGGTTTGCGTAGCCCATGATCTCGAGCGCTTTGATCATGTCGGGCGTGACTCCGTGAATACTCAGCCCGAGCAGATCGTTGACCATAAGCTTGCCCGGTATGAAGGATTTCATCGTCTGAACGAACAGCGGGGTTACGCCGTGAATAGCCAAAGTCTTTAGCTGATCTCCGGATAAATTCTCCAAGCCGACGTCCCTCAACTGTTGTACGAACGCGGGAGTGACGCCGTGAATTCTGAAGGCCACCAACGTGTCCGGCGTCAGGGCGCCGCAGCCGACATTCCTGAGCTCACTGACGAATTGCGAAGTGACGCCGTGAATTCGGAAGGCGATGAGCTGATCGGCGGTCAGGTTTGCGAAGCCCTGCGCCTTGAGTTCTTCGGCAAACGCCCGGGTGACTCCGTGGATTCTCATGGCGACGATGCGATCGACGGTCAACCTGGTCGTTACCACGGTCGTCATCTCGCGAATGAACTCAGGCGTGATGCCGTTGACCTTGAGGGTCATCTTCAAGTCGTCGTTCAAACTGGTCTGCAAAGCCGCGGCGATCTCCGAACTCAAATCGCGTGAATCGCCGGGCCTGTCATTCTGCGATTGCGGTCCAACCGCCGCTGAACTGCTCGGATCTTGAATGACTGCTTCTTCAACAAGCAAACTCGATGGGGTTGCCGCTCGATCGACGGCAGGATGCTCGACGGATCGGGCATCGGCCTGTTGAGCAGTTTGATACGCGGAGCCGGACGCACCATCAGTCATCGTCAATGCAATTGCGTCCTTTGCTTCTTTACCTGCTTCTTTACTTGCTTCTTTCTTTGCTTCTTTATTTGGGGCGGCTTTCGCGTTGCGCGAAAGGAGCGCGGTCTGGGCGCCCGCCAGAAGGATGAACACCGTCCCGAGCGCGATCAAACCGGCGAGCCCGCTCTCGAATCCATAATGTGCAGGTGCGCCGCGCCGGAGCAGCCTTTGAATCCGAACGAGCAGCGAACCGCCGCTCGCGGCCACCGCGAGTTGAGCCTCGGATCCGCGAAGATGCTCGAGCGTGGTTAGCGCGCGCGCATAAGTCAACACGTCACCGCACGCGGCGACCGCCAGATCATCGCAGCAATGCTCGCGCTCTTGTCTTGCTTGCGCCGAAACCCACCATACCGCGGGGTGATAGAAAAACAGAGTTTCAATGCTCGTCTGCACAAGATTGACGAGATAGTCGTATCGCCGTATGTGCGCAAGCTCATGGGCAAGCAGTGCTTCCAATTGTTCAGGACTCAATCCAGTAAGCGCGCTTGCAGGCAAGAGGATCACTGGCCGCAGCCAGCCGATGACCGTCGGCACTTCAACCAGCGCCGATTCGCACACTCGAACCGGGCGCGAGACACGAAGGCGATGAGACAGCGAAACAAGTTTTTCCTGCCAGAGCTGAACGCTCGAACTGGTTTCGGTTCGCTTGAGACGGTGGACCATCATCAGCCCGCCGGCGAACCTCAGCGACAAACACAAGACTCCTGCGAACCACAGAGCCAACAGCCAGGGGATCGTCCGAGGGAGGCGCTCCCCGGCCCATTGCCTGATGGACGTTTGTTGTGGCGCGGGACCGGCTTCGATCTCGGGTTGGCTCGCCGGCGCCAGGTCATCGATGGGAAGCGGGGCAGTCGCTGCGAGTACTTGATCGCTCTGTGGTAGTTCCAGCGCAAGCTCAGTCGCCGGCGCGCGGTCTGAAGAGTAGTCGATCGACAACATCGTAACCGCCGGAGCGATCAGCATCAGCAGCATAGCTCCGCAGGCGGCGGCGTATCGAACATTTGCCGCCCACCGTCGAAGGAGCACGCTCACACTTAGATAGAGGAGGGCAATCAGCGCGCCTTGCCAGATAAAGTGGATCAAGGTCCAGCCGAGCGCTTGAAAGATGGGCTGATCAAGCAGCGTCTCGATCGCGTTCATTTTGAGCCTCTCTTAGACTCAGCTTCAAAGTCATCCAGGATTTCGCGGATCTGGGAGAGCTCCTCCGCCGAGGTTCCCTTCTTGGTCGCAAGCGCGTGCATCAGGAGGTTCGAAGCCGAGCCGTCAAAGACGCGATTGAGCAGATCGCCGACCATTTGGCGCTGGGTCTGATGCTGAGCGTATTGGGCCTCATAGACGTGCGCGCGCTGTTGTTCGTCCCTGCGGACCAGGCCTTTCTCGGTCATGATCTGAAGCGTCTTGAGCACGGTGGTGTAGCCGGTTGGCCGGGCTTCGTTGAGAGCCTCCTGGACGTCGCGAACAGTGCTCGGGCCGCGCTGCCACAGCACCCTCAGGATCCCAAGTTCAGCATCGGTTGGCCGGGGCGGCCCCTTCTTGGAAACGGTCATTCAACCCTCCTGAGCGTTGTCAGGTTTTGGCCTGACTTTATCAGGGCGCCATCCTACTACGAAGAACTTCGTAGTGTCAACGAAAATCTTCGTAGAGGGGTTAGTGTCAGTCGAGGCGAAATGGTTTCAAGTTTTCGGAGAGCACCACTATAAAACGACAGGAACAAATAGGCCGCTTTCATTTTTTGCAAGTTTATTTCATAACGAGGGCCCGACTAAGGCAGCCGGACTTAGCCGGCCTTTTTTCTTCCCAACTCAAACTTAGACACTGCCAAAAATCAGGTAGTGGGGTGATAGTGTGTTGCTCACTCACATTCGCGTTTCTCCTCTGCGTCCTCGGCGTCCTCTGCGGTTGATTCCGAGCCACTGAGCAGGAAAAACCGCGGAGGACGCAGGGGACGCAGAGGACTGCTTGCTGGCAACACGCTGATACCCCACTACCGAAAATCGAGTGAACTTGTGTTTCTTATCAAAGTGTCTTATGTTATCCCAGAGTTGAAATATCAACTCGCCATTTCGATCTCATCCCTGGTGAGTAAAGCTCATCAGGCCCCCTCGGGTTACGATCCGGGGGGTTCGTTTTTATGAATAGAATAGCCTTCGTCGTCGACGGCTTTAATGTCTACCATTCACTTCGCAGTGCTAGTAGTGAACCTCTTGGTAGCAATCCGTTAAAAGACTTTTGGGCGAAACCACAGTTTGCCCACATAAGTCCGAATCGATGTTTCCGATGGTTACTTTTCATCGACTTTTTGGGCAAAGCAGCTCACACGTAGCATGCATCTCAATACTCTTGATTGCCGGCATGGGAGTCGCGTGCCGAACCAAGAGCGATAACTCCCCGGTCATCGCAAACCTCAACGCTCATGAAGTTCATCGCGATGAGTTCGAGCGCTTTCTCGAATTGAAGATGGGCGAATTCGACACTGCCGCACTCTCCGACTCAATCCGGAGTCAGATGCTGGACGATTACATCAAACGCCGTTTGGTGCTCGAGGAAGCCGCGCGGTTGGGGATCACCGTCGGCTCCGCGGAGATGGAACAGACGGCGCAGGACAATCCCCAGATGAAATCAACGGTCGCAACCGCGGCGACTCGCGAAGAGCTTGCGCGCGATTTGCTGGTCGAAAAATATTACCGCCAGATCGCGCTCAAGGACGTGCGAGTTTCGCCCGAAGAAGTCCAGCAGTACATAGAGAAGAATCAATCGCGTTTGACCGACCGTCCCGGGTTTCTGGTCCGTGAGATTCGTGTGCAGTCGCGCGAGGAAGCCGATAAGCTTCGCCGCGAAGTCACTGAAGGCCGCAGGGACTTCGCCTCGGTTGCCAAGCTTCATTCCGACGCGCCCAACTCGTCCCAAAGCGGGCTCACCCATTACACCGAGGGTCAGTTGCCGGACGTTTTGGGAAAAGCCGTCCAACAGCTTCGTCCCGGCGATGTAAGCCCGGTGATCGAATCAAACTACGGCTTTCACATCTTCAAGCTCGAGCAGCGGACCCAGCCTCACGCCATGGAAGAGCGGCGTTCGCAACTCGACGACCGCCGCGCGCAGTTGACCGAGGAGCTGATCGCTCGAAAGAACCAGCAGGCGGTCGATACCGCGCTGGACCGCCTTACCAGCGCGGCGATCATCAAGATCGACGATTCGGCGCTGGGCTTCACATACACCGGAACGCTAAGGCATAATTGAACAAACAAAGCGATGAACGCTGAATGATGAACGAGGAACTTGTGCAACTTCGGGGTTATTCGTCGTTCAGCATTCAGCGTTCATCGTTAACAAAGACAGAGAGGATGTGCTGCATGAAGTTTATTATTTTGATTCTTGCTATCGGCGTGGTCTTAGGGCTTGCCGGGCCGGCTCGCGCGCAAGAACCCGAGCTGGTCAACCAAATCGTCGCCCGCGTCAATAACGACATAATTACGCACCTTGACTACATGAATGCATTGCGCGATTTCAGAGAAGAGCTGACCAGGCAGATGCAGGGCAAGTCCGAGGCAGAAGTAAACGCAGAATACGAGAAGCTGAAATCATCGGTGCTCGATTTCATGATCGACGATCTGCTTGTCGAACAAAAAGCCAAGGAGCTGAACCTTGACGTCGAACCCGAAGTCAATCAGCAGATGGCTCAGGTCGCGAAAGATAATGGCATGCCGAATGTCCTGGCTTTGGAAAACGAGTTGAAGAAGCAAGGCATCGATCCGGAAACCTTTCGGCAGTCGATACGAAAGAAGCTTCAGCAGCAAATCGTCATCCAACGCGAAGTGCTGGCGCCGATCTATCAACGTCTGAATGACAAGGACAGACTGAAGTTCTACAACGACCACAAGCCCGAGTTCACAACCCAGGGTGAGGAGACCATTTCAGAAATCTTCCTGCCGCTTGAAGGACACACCGCCGACGAAGTCAGCCAACGAGCCAGGCGCCTGGTAGCTGAGCTTCGCGCGGGTAAGAACTTCGAGGACGCCGTTCAGGAGAACTCACCCGTCAGCCGGGCGACGCGCGCTCAAAAGGGAAAGGTCGGGAGCTTCAAGCAGGGCGAGCTGAACAAAGACATCTCCGCCGCGATCTCGACCATCAAGCCGGGAGAATTTACCGAGCCCATAAGACAGCAGGATGGGTTTCTGATAGTTCGCCTGGACGAACGCAAGCCCGCAACGGTGCTTCCGTTTGAAAGCCCCGAGGTTCAGAACGTGATCGGCCGCGCCGCTACGATGGAACGCGCCGAAGAGGCTCGGAAAAAGTACCTCAAGAAGCTTCGCGAAGAGAGCTTCGTCGAAATCACCAAGGGATACGTCACCGCTCAGGCAAAACCCGAAAAGGCGGACAAGAACAACTGACGGGGAGACATTCCGACGGGGCGACGTGGCGCCCGCCGCATCGTCGCTCCCTCTCTCCTCCCGCTATGCGCCTCGATATTTTCCTCAAGCTCTCGCGACTCGCTTCGCGGCGCACACTGGCTCAGGAGATGTGTGAGGCCGGCGCCGTGAAAGTCAACGGCTTGCGAGCCAAGAGCGCCCACGAAATTCGAGAGGCTGATCTGATCTCAATCCGCGGGCGAGGCCGCGAAACTACGATACGCGTCATGAAGGTCCCGGCGAGGCCTCCATCCAAACGCGAGGCCCCGGCGCTGTACGAGACCGTCAGCCTTGAAACTTACGATATCGAGTAGACCCGACGTATTACGTTGCGAGCTTTGCGGTCCTTTGCGAGCTTTGCGTTAAAATAACTCCCGAGCAAGAGCGCATCTTTTCGCGCAAAGCTCGCAAAGGACCGCAAAGCTCGCAAAAGAGACACGCATGGCGAATCGATTCACAATTCAGGAGCACGTCAGGTGGTCGGACGTCGATCGCGCCGGCATCATCTACTACGGTCAGTTTTTGAGGTTCTTCGAAATCGCGGAGACCGAGCTTTTTCGGTCTGTTGGACTTCCTTACTCGAAGGTCTTTGACGGGTTCGACATTTGGCTTCCGCGAGTGCAGATCCATTTCGACTTTCACAAGCCGCTCGTGCTCGATGATTTGATCGAGGTCTCATCATACGTTGGCCGGTTCGGCAACAAGTCGTTCACTCTCAAGTTTGAAGTAAACAAGAAAGGCGAGAACGACCTTGTAGCGGAAGGCCACGTCGTTCTCGCCTGCGTCAGTCGCTCTACGTTCGAGTCCGTCCCGGTTCCTGCCGAGATAATCGAAGCTCTTAAACCTTATTTCAATACTTGAACCTCATTGCGAGCTTTGCGGTCCTTAGCGAGCTTTGCGTAATAGAATTCGGTGACGGTTCACCAACTACCCGGCACAACGACCCGGTTGACGTCGGTTAAGGCGCGACAGGGTGCTGACGAACGCCGCGGGTTTGACAGGTGTCAGTGAAGAGGATCTGCCCGTTGAGGTCGATCACTTCAAACACGGCGTTGCCTGTAAAGCTTTCCTGGGTTCCACCAATCGTGATGGCATGACGAAACCCTATCTTGCCGAAGGGCGCGAGTTGCTCGTCAAACGAATATCCGTAATACGAAGCGTTGAACAGGGTGCCCCCGACGAACTCCCACGAGCCTTGCTCAGGCAGGGTCGGACTGGGCGGCGCCAGCGAGAACTCGGATGCGTGCACCGCTGATCCCTCGCCGTCCTTTCCTCCCGGCAGAATTTGCAGGGTCGATCGCACTTCACTACCGTCGCCGAACGTCAAGACAACGTTCCAGGTGCCGACCAGCGCGTTCTTCTTTGGGTAACCGGCGAGGATGCCGACGTGCCCGTCTGCCGCCGCATCGACGGAGTGAGATTGTACCGCCATGTTCGTTTGAGCCGCTTGCGAGCGCGCCCCTGAAGCAATCTGCGCGAAGATACGTTTCTTCAATTCGGCGGCCCCATTGTTCTGTGCCTGCGCAGCCGTCATAGAGATGATCACCAATCCGATCAGGACCAGGATTGAAAAGATTCTTCGTGATTTCATTGTCGTTCTCCCTTTCGTCTTCTGAAATTTGTGGGCTTTGCTGCCTCACGGGTCGGGACTATAATCGGTATCGTTTTCCGGGTAATGATGAAGGCCTGTTGAATCTGTGATCTTTTCCTGTTTCCCGATAAGCAGCGAAATATAAGGTGGTTAGCTGTGGCTCCGCGTGAGAACCATACCCCATTCCGTTACCGTTTCGATGATGTTGTCGTCGACCGCCGGAACTTTCGGGTCTTGAAAAACGGCAAATCCCGGACACTGGAGCCTAGAATATTCGACCTGCTGATCTTCCTCATCGAGAACCGCGGCCGCGTGCTCGAGAAACAGGAACTGTTCGAGCAAGTCTGGAAACAGGCGTTCGTCACCGACAACGCGCTTACGCGGGCGATCAAGGAGATCCGCCGCGCTACCGGCGATGACGCAGGCGCCCCGCGCTACATCGAGACGATTCCAAAACGAGGCTATCGCTTCATTGCGGAGGTCACCTCGTCGTCGGACCAGCAATCAAGAACGCCGAGGCCCGAAGAACTCGTCGCCGCGCTGAACTATCGAATCCAAAGCAAGCTTGGACAAGGCGGCGGAGGCGTGGTCTACCTTGCCGAAGACACGCGGTTGAAGCGAACGGTCGTTTTGAAATTCCTCTCCGAGGAACTGACGACGAACGAGCTCGGTCTCAGGAGGTTTCTGCGCGAGGCTCGCCTGGCCTCGTCTCTGGACCATCCGAACATCTGCACGATCTACGAAGTCAACCAGGTGGAGGGACTCGACTTCATAGTGATGCAATACGCCGAGGGAAAGACTCTCAAGCAGCTCATCGCGGGCAAGCCACTCGAT
>Ga0134124_10005471_pt1 | contig 10207 bp, 12 predicted proteins | sample KB304_FD_96880 | JGI IMG/M metagenome (GOLD analysis project Ga0134124, IMG submission 96880) | Terrestrial soil microbial communities without Nitrogen fertilizer from Kellogg Biological Station, Michigan, USA - KB3-0-4 | ecosystem: Environmental > Terrestrial > Soil > Unclassified ... | reverse complement strand
TGCATCTGGCCCATGCCTCGAAGGTGCCGACGATCGCCTATGTGAACGGTGAGGGCTTCCATGCGAGCCCGGCGCGCGGCAACACGATCCAGCGGCTGCCGTATCATCAGGCGATACCGAAGTGGATGGAGACCGTGCAACGCATCGAATCCACGCTCGTGCCGGACGTTCTGAACGGCTCTCTGGTGCTCGTGTTCTCGGCTTTCTCACCTGCGGACCCGGACACGAAGCGGCGGCAGGACGCGGCGTACGTGACGTGGCCGAGCCTGGGCGGCCGGCACCTGCCGTTTGTGGGCAAGCGCAACTCAACGATGGTCGGGGACATGCGCGGGATGCCCTACGTGCGGGACATGATTGAGGCGGGATTCGCCACGGGACCGGAATCAATCGTGGTCATCACGAACAACGATATACGGTTCGATCCCAAGCTTGGGGACGTGCTGCGAGAGAGCTGCCGCCAGTGGGGCTGCTACTGGGCATACCGGATCACTGGCCCGGGAGCGACAACGACGGACGAAGGCTCGGATTGCTTCGCCATGACGCGGAAGTGGTGGACGGTGCATCGGCATCTGTTCCCAGATTTCCTGCTGGGATATTGGAACTGGGACGATGTGATGGTGCGGCTAATGCGCTGGAGCGGTTGCGCTGAGCAGCAGCGGCTGTTTTATCACGAGCCGCATCCGCAAACGCAGTCACCGATGCGGCTACACACGCCGGGGGCGCACTACAATCAACGACTGATGCAGAACTGGCTTCAGCAGCATCAAGAAGAGTGGTCGAAGCCAAAGGACGTATGACCCCAGAAGAACAGCGGATTGCCATTGCAGAGGCGTGTGGATGGAAACGCATCGCACCGTTCAAGGTCGGACGCGAAAAATGCGATTGGCCAGTTTGGGAGAAAGACGGCAAGCGGGCGAGTATTCTAACTTCCACTCTTCCCGATTATTTGAATGACCTGAACGCGATGCACGAGGTGGAAAAGATCCTGAATGAAAAGGAGCAGGTTTGGTATCTTCAAAAACTCACACAGGTTCGATTTAGAGAAGGAATCGGGGGAATGATCGGTTGCATGATAGACAAGATCGCATTCGCTACTGCTGCTCAGCGGTCGGAAGCGTTTTTGCGCACAATCAAAAAATGGAAAGAGATATGACAGCAAAAGAAGCAATTGATGAAGAAGCCGCCGCTTGTTTAAAAAGTTCAAAGGATCAGCGGAACACACCAGAGGACCGGGAGATATTTCACATTCTTTCGATTGTCCTTCAGGGGATTGCCGATCGTATCAGCGAATGAAGCCTCGCATCTGGGTCTTTTCGATCATGAAGGACGAGCGGCTAATGACGCCGTGGTTCCTTTCGCACTACGAGCAGTTAGCCGATCGCATCATTGTTTGGGACGAGCAGAGCACAGACGGGACCCGCGAACTGCTTCAGGGGTGCCCGAAGGTCGAAGTTAGGGAGTGGCCGCACCGGGGGCTGGACGACGAAGCGTTCCTTCGGGCGGTGAACACGGAATACAAGCAGGCGCGGGGGCACGCGGATTGGGTGATTTGGCCGGATTGTGACGAATTACTTTATCACCCGCACATTCTGGACGTGCTGGCAGAGGCGACTGAGGACGCGATACAGGCCACGGGCTACGCGCTGATTCCCGAGCCGGAAAATCCATGGCAAGGTCCGATATGGAGCCGGAATTTCGGAGGGACGATCTACGATTACGTGAAGACCGGTATCCGGCAGCCGAACTACGACAAGGTGATTTGCTGGCGTCCTGAGAAGGAGATGACGCACACGATCGGTCGGCACACGTACGCAGGAACGTTCCCGCGCATCAACGGCAAGATCAGTCCGGCCAAGCTGAAGCTTTTGCACTGCCATCATATCGGAGGCATAGAGGGGACAGAGGAAGTCAACGCGCGGAATTACGATCGGGCGCGGGACAAACGCTACGCGTGGAACTATGAAGCCCAGCACAACAAACCGACCCAGGTCGGCACCGTAGCTTGGGTAAAGGACGCAATCGAAAACAACAAACTGATCGACGTTATGGCTATACCCGATTACCCGATTACCTCACCGCGCATCGAATCAGTTCAACCGCTGAAGCGCATCCAGTTCGGCTGCGGCGGCAACAAGCTACCGGGGTGGATCAACCACGACATGGACTGCGACATTACGAAGCCGCTGCCGTACCCGGACGGGTGCGCGAAGTTCATTCTGGGGGAACACCTCAGTGAGCACTGTACTCATCAGCAGGCATGGAAATTTTACGAAGAATGCTACCGGATTCTGGTCCCCGGAGGAGTTATTCGCATTGCTGTTCCCGATATTTCGAAGATGTGGGCAAACATGATTCCCGAATACCTGAAGGCGGTAGGTCCAAATGCTACTAAGCGCGATGCTATTCGTGCAGCCGTCTTCAATCATGGCCATCAAGCAGCGTGGAATGAGGCGCTTCTTAAAACCTTTTTGGAAGCGGTTGGATTTTCAGCTCGGGCGACTCCGTACAACGTTTCTCGTGAACCCGCGTTGAACGGAATTGACGGCCACTGGAAAGTGGTAGGACTACCTGTCGCTCAGTGCGAAACCAGTGTCGTAGAAGGGGTGAAGCCATGACGGAGGTCCCTCAACCTAGAAAGAAAGGCGCATGGCACCGCAAGCGTGTATGGCCGCTGCATGCCATCGTTGGAACCTTGGTTTGCGAACGCTGCGGTAAGACGTATCCGGCAATGGGATACCAGATACGAAGGAAACAGCGGTTTTGTTCAGGAGATTGCAGGTATCCGCCAGCCGAAGAAAGATTTTGGGCGAAGGTTGAAAAGACAGATCATTGCTGGAACTGGAAGGGCTCAAAAGTAGCCAAGCGATATGGCGGGTTCAAACTGGATATTTACATGCTTGCTCATCGCGTTTCATGGATCTGGGCAAATGGACCAATTCCGGATGGATTGTATGTCTGCCACAAATGCGATAACGGCTTCTGCGTCCGGCCCGATCATCTGTTTCTAGGAAGCCAGCAGGACAACATGAATGACATGAAATCAAAAGGGCGCGGTAACAATCGTGGAAGGTGGCGGAAATGATCGCCGTCGAGCATCTGGACCTGAATGTAGCTAGGCATTGCAACCTTCGCTGCGTTTCGTGCTCCCACTACTCGCCGATCGCTTCTCGCTGGCTGATGCCGCTGGACATGATCGAGCGCGACTTGCTGGCTCTGCGGCCGATCCTGAAGCCCCGGAGCGTGAACGTCGTAGGCGGCGAGCCGCTGCTGCACCCGGAGATTGCCGAGATCCTGAAGCTCTTGAAGCGGATACGGATCGACGAAAAGACGGTGGTCATCACGAACGGAACGCTGCTGCCCAGGATGCGCGACGATTTCTGGCGCGAGCTGGAGTGCCTGAAGATTTCAATTTATGCCACGTTGAAGCCGGAGATTCTGGAACTGGCAGAGGCCAAGTGCGCTGAGTTCGGGTTCGAGCTGACGAGCGAGTCGTTCCCGGAATTCTTCGTGCAGATCAAGAGCGTGCCTGACGACGGCGAGGAGTCGTTCAAGAAATGCAAATGGAAGTCGGACTGCTACACGGTGCATGACGGGTATTTCTACCTTTGCCCGCAATCAGCCTTTTACCCGCACGTAGGGCACGGCGACGCGCTGATACTCACTGGAATCACGGAGCGGTTGCTGCGCGAGTTCATGGATAGTCCTGAACCGCTTCATGCTTGTAGCACCTGTGCCGCAGCGGATCTGATCCCGCGTGCCTGGAGCGAGGAACGGAACGCGGACGAGTGGCGGCGAAAGAGCACGGTGTAAATCAAGGCTTTCGCGCTGAGCCGCAGCGGGTGTAGGGTCCCGAGCGTGAAATTCAACAGAGCCGACGACATTGAAACCGAAGTGTGGTCAATGCGGTTAGCGGATCAGAAGCGGGCACAGCGGCGAGCACTGATCGACGACTTGTTCAACGGCCTGCCGCCCTACAGCGATGCCGAGGTAAGCCAGAACAACATCAAGGTCAATTCCTCGAACCTGATCGCGACACGAATCCACGCCGACGCGACGAACCAGTGCAAGAACGCCCTCCTCAGCACGAACGAATATTTCTCAGTCAAGATCGACGTAGGCCCTGCCCATCGGCGCGCTGAATGGTCGGAGATCATCACAGCCGAGTTACGGAAGGCCATGAAAGAGGGCAAATCAGCCCTGCGCTACGTGGAGAAGCAGAAGAATGTTGCTTCGTCCCTGATCCTGCACGGGGCAGGCCCGACAAACTGGAGCGAGAGCGACCGTTGGTGCGGGTCAATGCAAGGCATGGAGGACGTGCTGATACCGTCCCGTACGCTGTTGTCGATGGAGAATCTTGAGCACTTTGCCATCTACCGCCGCTACACCCCGGCGCAGCTCGCGCGCTACATCGCCGGGCCGAACGTGGATCGAGGCTGGCGCAAGGATGTTGTCCAGAAAGCCATCGAATGGGCGAAGAAGCAGGGGACCGGCTCGGACGCCACGGACTACGCCAACGGCTACACACCCGAACGGCTGGCAGAGGACGTGAAGGAAAACGGCGGTATCTGGTCCACGGATCAGGTGGCCACGATCAACGCCTACGATTTCTATTTCACGGACAGCGAGAGTGACACGTTCGGCTGGCGGCGGCGGATCGTGCTGGATTCACCAGACCTTGCCGGAATCAACATGAGCACCGGGGCGGTGCCAACGACGGGCTCGCAGAAGAACATTTTGGATTCACGCGGCGGCTTCCTTTACGACTCAGGCGACCGGCCATTCGGATCGACGCTGAGCGAGATCCTGCATTTCCAGTTCGCAGACGGATCAGTCGTGGCTCCGCACAGGTATCATTCGATTCGCGGCATTGGCTTCCTGCTCTACAGCGTGTGCGAGTTGTCGAACCGGCTCTACTCGAAGATGAACGAGTCGGCGTTCGAGACGCTGATGCAGTACTTCCGGGGCAATGGCAACGCGGACGTGGAGCGGGTCGTAAAGCTGGACCTGATCGACAAGGGCCTGATCCCTGAGGGCATCCAGTTCGTGCCGCCCGATCAACGGTGGCAGGTCAATCAAGCGCTCGTCACCCAAGTGATGAACATGAACAAGGAACTGATCTCGGACAGTTCCACCGGCTACAAATCGACCTACGGCAACGACGTAAACGGTCCCGAAAAGACCGCTACGCAAATCACCGCTGAGGTCAACGCGTCAACAGCGCTCGTGTCGTCGATGCTCCAGGACCTTTACCTTTATGCGAAGTACGAGTATCGCGAGATCGCCCGGCGCTTCTGCCTGAAGGATTCCCGCGATGCCGACGTTAAGAAGTTCCGCGCCGGGTGCATCAAGCGAGGCGTGCCTGAGGACGTGCTGGACCCGGAAGCTTGGGAAATCTCCGTGGAACGCATCATGGGCAACGGCAACCGGCAACTGGCCATTGCCCAGGCCCAGCTCGAAATGAGCGTGATCGACCGGCTGGACCCGGACGCGCAGCGGAAGGTGCTGCGAGGCTTCTTCTTCGCCATCAGCGGGGATGCAGCGCGGACAAACGACTTGATACCGTTCAAGCCGCAGACCGTGACGGATTCAACGCACGACGCAGAGCTTTCGGCGGCACGGATGCTCATGGGCCTTTTGATGGGCTTGAAGCAAAACGTGAATCACGGCGAATACGCGGCAATCCTCCTGGCTTCGATGAAGCAGCGGGTGGATCAGATCAAGCAGCGCGGGACACCGGCCACTTCCGACGAGGTTCAAGGCTTGCAGATTTGCGCCGGCCAGACGATCGACGGGCAGCCGATTCAAACGCCCACAGGTCCCGGCAACGGAGCCGCCTCGCACATTTCCATTCTCGCGCAGAACCCGACAGACAAGGGCGAAGTCAAAGCTCTTGGGGACGCACTGGGGAACGTGATGAACGAGGTCAAAGGACTCGCGCAGCAGGCCCAGGAAGCCATGCAGGCGCAGCAGGGCCAGCAAGGGCAGCAGATCGACCCGGCGACGCAGGCAAAGGTCGCAGGCGATTTGATGAAGGCCCAGGCCACAATCAAGATCAAGCAGCAGGCCCACGATCAGAAGACCGCTCAGCGCGCGCAGACGCACCAGCAACGGCTCGAACAGCAGCGGGCCAGTGACGAACTGAAGAACGCGGCGAAGTTGCGGGACGTGCAGGTTCAGGAAAGCGCCACGGACTTGAAAACCGCAGCAGAAATTCGGCGGCAAGCCCAACAGCCTGTAGGTGTTGGTGACGAATCGTGATTGACATTGCAATACGTCAAAGCGTAGAGGTTGGGGAGTGACGCAATCATGATTCCAATCTACAAGTCCCAAACGGCTGACACTCGAACCTGTGATTTTGCAAATGTTACAAAGGAAACGCTTCTAGCTTCGAGTCGCCAGCACATCGGAGACGTAGTAAAAGCATTGGCATTTTTCTCGTCAAAGCTAACGGAGGCAGCGGGAGAGCACGACTACGATAAGCTGACCGAGATCGAATGGTTTCACCGTGATTTCGTAACGGGGTTCAAGCAGACCGGATGGTGGGATAACCATCGGATTATCCATCGGCACCATATCGACAAATCAGATGGAATTCCGGCTGATGTTAATCTCATTGACGTAATCGAGCACATATCGGATTGCGTGATGGCAGGCATGGCACGCAGTGGAACCGTCTCCGAATTAAAGCTTCCCGACGAACTTTTGCAGCGGGCTTTTCAAAACACCGTTGAAATGCTCAAGAAACAAATCACAATTGCAGAGCCGAAATAATGACGCTTCCCTCGCCGAAACAGCGCTTCCTACTTTCCGACGCCCGGGAGCCGCATCAAAAGTTTGTTCACAGCGAAGTATTTGCGCGAGCCGCAGACGCTGCGATGCTGGAGATGCAGCAGCACCTGCCGCACGGGGTAGGCTCCCGTCCTGAGATGGATGCCATGGCCAATTGCTGGCGCATGGAAGGGGCGCGGCAGTTTCGGACGACGCTCGAACAGATCGCCGACGAGCCCGTGGAGCAGAAACCAGTGACGCCAAAGTTTAACCACCGAGATCCATGAGTGAATTCGACAAAGAATTAAATCGATCCCTGAATCGGGTTTACATGATTGTGATGATGCAGGGGATAGCGATTTCTTTAATCGGTGTCGCGGTGATTTTGTTGGAGCTTAGGGTTTCCAAACAAAGCGCGCCCACCATTTCATCGGTCTCAAAACAAACTCGATAATTCTATGCCGAGCCTCATTGATCCGCGCGAGTTCATCAAAGCCATGATACCGGGCGTTACGACGTTCCGGCACGACCGAATGGAAGGACGATGGAAAGTCGTCAGCACGGGAAAGTTATTCATGGACGGGGAAATCGAAGTCGATAACAGCCGTGGTAACAAGATGCTCGTGGAGCAGGTCGATTCGCCCCATAAGCGGCAAGTTATCTGCTTTGATACAATGGGTAATTGGCTCTCGGATGAGCAAGTACAAGCGTATGATTTGCAGCCACCCGTGAATCTTCGCGCGTTCGTGGCTCGGTATGATCCAATTTGGGGACATGACAATTGTCGAGGCTGCGGCCGACCGCTTTTTCTTCGGAACGTAACCGTAGCAGACGGATGCCCTTGCAACGCTGCTCGTGGAATCAATCATGGCCTAGTCCCATCGTACACTTGCACTTGCGCTGTATGCGACCCGAGGCAAACCGGAGGAACCCGGAAACCTGTTTCTTTCGCCGTAAACCAACCCATTTAATTCTATGCCAGCCGCACCAGCCGCACCGCCCGCCGCAGCACCTGCTGCCGCTCCGTCCGCTCCTACTGGGGGCAACGCAGCGATGACCAACGCCTTTGCGAAGCTCGATTCCATTTCGGGGCCAGACCGAATGGACGGTCCCCAGCCGGAGCCGAGCCGTCGCGAGCCGGAGAAGCCCGCAGCGCAGCCTGCGGCCACGCCAGAGCCGACCAAGGACACGAAACCGCCTGTCGCAGACGACGAGATACCAGCGGAAGTCCCGGAGAAGCCTGCGGAAGCGAAGCCTGCCGAGAAGCCGCCTGAAGCGGCGAAACCGGCAGACGCCAAGCCGCCCGAGAAACCGGCTGACGGCAAGCCACCTTCGGGTTGGGCGAAGTTCCGGGAAGCCGAGAAGCAACTGGCCGTGCTGACGACGGAGCGGGACGCGCTGCGCAAGGAGGTAGCGGACATTCGGGCGAATCCGAACGTGATTCGGGAGCACCCGGAGTTCAAGGCCATTGCCACCAAGGCAGAAGCCTACGAGAAGCAGATTGCCGAGCTTCAGGACCACATGCGGTTCGTCGATTACACGAAATCGCAGGAGTACGTGGAGCAATACCAGAAGCCCTACGAGGAGGCTTTCCAGCGCGCGGCCAAGGACGCCATGGACCTGCGCGTCACGAGCGAGGACGGCACCAAGCGAAACGTTACCGAGGCCGAGTTCCTGAACATCCTGCGGATGCCCAACAACGGGGACGCCATCGAAGCTGCCGAAGCCCTGTTCGGGGAAGGATCGCCCAAGGCGGCGAACATCTTGGAGCGGCGGAATCAGGTCATTTCGGCCTACGAAAAGATGACAGCCGCGCAGCAGAAGTACCAGAAAGAGGGCGCGGAACGGTTCAAAGCCGAGCAGGCCAAGCACCAGCAGCAACAGCGCTTTCTTCAGGAGCAGAGCATCGCCCAGGCGAACAAGTTCCGGGAGATGGTCGCTAACGGTGAGAAGCTGGAGAAGATGAAGGACGTTTTCGTCGCTGCGGACGGTGACGCAGAGGGCGCTACGATGCTCCAGCAGCACCGCCACGAGGCCGACCGGGCATTCGCGGGTGGTGCGCCCCTGGCTGAAGGCGAGACGCCATGGACGCCGCAGGAACTGCTGGCCAAGCACGCCGTCATGCGCAACCGGGCAGGGGCGTTCCCTTACACGGTCCGGCAGCTACGCAAGGCCACAGCCCGGATCGCCGAGCTTGAGAAGCAGGTTGCGCAGTACAAGGGCAGCGAGCCCGGGGCAGGCACCGTAGCCACCGGGGAAGCGCCGCCTGAGAGCGGCAATGCCCTTCAGCGCGCGCTGAAAAAGCTGGATTCCATGCAATGAGTGCCAAGCAGCGGCGCGAGGCGCGCAAAGGCCGGAACCTGAAGGCATATCCTCCGAACGAGGTCATTTTCAGGGATTACATTGAGAGGCGAGCCCCGAAGTCATTGAACCCGCAGTGGGTCTTTTGGATGCTCGCGATGCTCTACGAGGCCAACCAACACAAGCAGGCCATTACCGACGTGTTCCTGAAGGCCCATTCGTTGGCCAAACAGGAGCCGCCAATCGAGCTGGATTTGGGGAGCGTTGGAGGAGGCTAGAGAGCGTTCCCATGTTGCCGGAGCCGGTCGCGCGTTGTATTCCGCGTCACCGGCCCTTTCTTTTTCCTGTTGACGTTATCGTTAAAGGGGCGTAATCGTCCGCCCATCAGTGATTCGCTACTGCGAACCAAAGATCGGCGGAAGCCGCTCCACTGAGGCCGTTCATCCGAGGCACAATTCGGCTGCGAAAATCTACAGGCGCTCCGTGAAACATCGGAGATTCTAGGCGGGAACGCCGGAAGCATCGCCAGCTTCAAAAAGTTCACGAAACAGTCTCGCTGCGTCCTGGCGCATGTGCGTTGGAACTGCGCGAGGGAACAAAATCAAAGCTTTATGGCATGCAACGCTCGCAGTTTCACTGACTTTCTGGTCGATCAACAGCCTCATTACGATGAGATGATCTGGACCGACATTACCCCCCGGGACGGGCTGGTAATGCACATCGCCACCGGCACACAGAAGGCCGGGGTGGGCACCGTTCTGTATCAGGACCGGCTGCACTCGGTTTACCCGGACACCACGCAGAAGTGGGATGCGGTGACAAACACGGCTTGCGAAGGCTCCCCGTGCGACCCGACCGAGAACAAAATCGGAATGGGTGCCAGTCGGCGCGATTATCACCCGTTCCGCCAGAGCTGGGGTTCGCAGCTATTCTGCTACGACGCCACGCTGCCGATCTCGAATCCGCGCGAGAGCTTCGAGCAGTACGTGACGAAGATCCTGCGCCCGGCGACCGTCATCATCACTTCGCAGTTGATCCGCAAGAACCTGCTGTTCTGGGCGGAAAAGAAGTGGGTCGCCGATGCCAGCATGACTGAGTTCCAATACGTCTGGGACGTGGTGCCGGGGACAACGCAGGA
>Ga0134124_10005470_pt1 | contig 10212 bp, 6 predicted proteins | sample KB304_FD_96880 | JGI IMG/M metagenome (GOLD analysis project Ga0134124, IMG submission 96880) | Terrestrial soil microbial communities without Nitrogen fertilizer from Kellogg Biological Station, Michigan, USA - KB3-0-4 | ecosystem: Environmental > Terrestrial > Soil > Unclassified ... | reverse complement strand
TTGGCAGGAAGTGCTTTGGCGGACCCGGATGGCATATTGGGAAATACGATCATCGTAGCGCCACGACCCTTTTTAGGTCAGGCATTCGTGAGACCGCCGGTTATTAACCCCTTCTTCCAGCAGCCTGTTGTTAACCCGTTTTTCCGGCAACCGGTAGTTAACCCGTTTTTCCAGCAGCCGGTAGTTAACCCGTTCTTCCGGCCGCCGATCATCGCCCCATTCGCGAACCCCTTTATCGGAGCTGGTCTGGGTAACTTTAATGCGGGCATAGGACTTGGGATCGGTGACTGAGGATGGGTGATGGGTATTGTGATGATGAGGGGCGGGAGATGGTTTCCGCCCCTCTCTTTGTTGATCGAATGCTTGACCAGACCCATTTTGTTATTGGCCTCATTCGGTCACGATTTCCTCTTGAGCCGCCACCCTTCCTTGTTGACCTGCGGGACACGGGAAATGGCCAGCGAGTCCGGGGGGACATCGGTCGTGACGGTCGTGCCGGCAGCCACCAGCGAGTTGCGGCCGACGCTGACCGGCGCCACCAGCTGCACGTCGCTGCCGATGAACACGTCGTCGCCGATCACGGTGCGGTGCTTGTTGACGCCGTCGTAGTTGCAGGTGATCGTACCGCAGCCGATATTGACATCGCGGCCGATCTCGGCGTCACCCAGGTAGGTCAGGTGCGAGGCCTTGGACCCCGCTCCCATGACGATCTTCTTGGTCTCGACGAAGTTGCCGATCTTGACCTTGTTGCCAAGGGTTGTGCCGGGACGGAGGTGCGCCATCGGCCCGACCGCCACATCATCTCCCAGCTCTGAATCTTCCAGAACCGAAGCGGCCTTGATATGGCAATCGGCGCCGATCCGGCAGCCGGAGATACTCACGCCCTGATCGATCTCGCAGCCGGCCCCGATCACCGTTCCGCCTCCGATCCGGCAGCCGGGATGGATGGTTGTATCGGCGCCGATCGTAACCCCCTCGTCGATATAGGTGGTATCGGGATCGATGAGCGTCACGCCGTTCAGCATATGGTCGCGGTTGATGCGGCGGCGCAGAATGCGGGCGGCCTCGGCGAGCTGGACACGGTCGTTCACCCCCATGATCTCGTCGGCATCGACGGTTTCCAGAGCCAGGCAGGTCAACCCCTCCCGGACGGCAATCGCCAGGAGATCGGTCAGATAATATTCCCCCTGGGCGTTGTCGTTGCCGACCCCCCTGATATGAGCAAACAGAAAGCCGGCATCCATGCAGTATATGCCGCTGTTGATCTCACGAATCTCCTGTTCTTCAGGATCGGCATCCTTCTGCTCCACGATGCGGGTCACCCGGCCTTCAGGATCCCTGACGACGCGGCCGTAGCCGTACGGATCATCCATCGTTGCGGTCAGCACCGTCACGGCCGCCCGGTTATCATGATGGTACGCCAGCAGATTTTTCAGTGTTTCGGCGCGCAGCAGGGGGGTGTCGCCGCAGAGGATCAGCACCGTGCCCCGGAAGCCGGGCAGCGCATCAAGGGCGCAGGCGACGGCATGCCCGGTACCGAGCTGCTCTTCCTGCATGGCGCAGCGAATATCCGTGGCGCCGCGAAAAACTCCCTGCACCGCATTGGCCTGATGGCCGATCACCAGCACAATCGGGCCTGAGCCAGCGGCGCGTGCGGCCGCGACCGGCCAGGTAATCATCGGCAGACCGGCAACGGGATGAAGAACCTTGATCACCCCCGATTTCATGCGGGTACCCTTTCCGGCGGCTAGTACAATAGAGGCAACTGGTTCCATACCGATAAACTCCAGACTGAAAAGTGGAAAAGCACCCGGATACTTTATGCGAATGATGGTCAAAGCGTCAAGAGATTAGCACAGTTGCGACGCTCTGCGCCTCTTTAACCTTTACTTATCCGCTGGTTTGGCTATAGTTGACCGATGGCTATCGCGGACGACATCATACTCCTTGACCAGAAACTGAGCGAGCTGATTACCAGGTACGAGCAGTACTTTATCGGCCTGGAGAAAAGGGAGCCGCTCCAGTTGCTGGGAGAGGTCGAGTCACTGGTGCGCCGCAACAGCGGGGTGCCGATCACCAACACCATGTACAAGCATCGCTTCGCCATGCTCGTTGCCCGTCTCAACACCTATCGCGAGCACTGGAACCGGATTTTGAAGCTTATGGAGGAGGGGCGCTACTCCCGGGACCGTTTTATCGGCGATTTGCACCTGCGCCAGAAAAACAGGCCTGACAGAAGGCAGACCGAAGCCCTTCCCACCAAGGCTGAATCAGACCTTGATCGTCTCGTCCATGAGTTTCGGGAAGCTCGAAAAGCCTGTAACCTGTCGGTCGACAAGATCACCCGTGAGCTGATCGCAGCGACCATTGAAAGGCAACGACCGACCCTGGCGGCAAAACTGGGTACCGAAAACTTCGTCTTCAGGGTCGTTGTCGAAGACGGCAAGCCCAAACTGAAAGCCGGCCTTCGAAAGCACTGATCGATTATACAGCCTGACATCTATGACTACTATGCCCTCACTGATCCCCCAAGCCATTGAAATTATCGCCGCACTCCGCCGTGGCGACCGGCGACTGCCCATCCAGGGCCTGAAAGGTTCGTCCCCGGCCCTTTTTGTTGCCGAGCTGGTACAGGGAGGGCTTGGCAACCCGCTGGTGATCGCTGCCACCCAGGAAGCGGCAGAGGAGTTCTGCCGGGAACTGGAGTTTTTCTCGGGCGGCGAGCTGCACGCGGCGCTCTTTCCGGCCTGGGACGCGGCACCATTTTCAGCGGCTTCTCCGCACCCCGACGTTACCGGCGCACGGCTGGACACGCTCTTCCGGCTGCAGAACGGCCTGTCCCGGATTACCGTCATGCCGGTGGCGGCGGCGCTGCAGCGGGTGCTCCCCCGAAAAACACTGAATGACTCTTCCTGCTACCTGCTTGCCGGTGAAGAGTTCGAGCGGGACGAGCTGCTGGCGCGGCTGATCCGGATGGGGTACGCCAATGTTCCGCTGGTGGAGGATCGCGGCACCTTTGCCGTGCGGGGCGGAATCCTGGACATCTTCCCCCCCAATCTTACGACACCGGTAAGAATCGAGTTTTTCGGCGATACCGCCGAAACCATGCGCGCCTTCGATCCACTGACGCAGCGCTCGCTGCAGCCGGTCGAGGAGCTGGTGCTGCTTCCGTCGCGGGAACTGCTGCTGGCGGACGAGGTGCTGGCGGACATCGCCCCGCGCCTGAAACAGCTCTGCGACAATCTCGACATCCCGGCCAATCGCCGCCGCTCGATACTGGAAGATCTGCAGAATACGGTCTATTTCCAGGGTATCGACTTCCTCCAGCCGCTCCTCCACCCCGGCCTTGAAACGATTTTCGACTACGTTCCGGCCGACGCCCCGCTGATTCTGCTCGACCCCGAGGCGATCACGTATGCCTCGCTCAGCGTCGGTGAAGAGGTTGCGGCGGGGGTCGCCAAGGCCGCGACTGCCGGCCTGGCCCACTCTCCTGCGGAAGAGCTGTTCCTGAATGACTCCGAGCTGAACGCCGTCATCGCCGGCCGTCGCGTCATCGAACTGTCCGGTCTTGTTCTGGATGCTCCGGGGGAAACCACGACCATAGCCATCCCCTGCCGGGACAACGGCGACCTGCGGGTGAGCGTGTCGAAGGAGAGCAGTCACGCTCTGGCGCCGCTGGCAGGCACTCTGCGCGAATGGCTCGACGGCGGGGAGCGGATTGCCATCGCCTGCCACCAGCTGCCGCAGGCCGAACGGCTCAAGGATCTGCTGACGCCGTACAAAATACCCTGTTCCATCAGTGAAGCGGGCTTTCAGGATGTTATAGGGCGCAAAGAATCTCAATCATCAATCACCATCCTGATCGGCGACATCTCCCGCGGTTTCCGCCTCCCCTCCTCCCGGCTGATCCTGATCGCCGAGGAAGAGCTGTTCGGCAGGCGGGTCAGACGGCGCGGCGTATCGGAGGTTCGCAAGAAGCAGCTCCTCGCCTCGCTGGCCGAACTGAAACCGGGCGATTTCATGGTGCATATCGACCACGGCATCGGCCTGTACCGCGGGCTGCAGCATATCAGCGTCGGGAGTGTCGGCGGCGATTTCCTGCTGCTCGAATATGCCGGGACGGACAAGCTGTTCCTCCCGATGGACCGTCTGGGGCTGGTGCAGCGCTACGTCGGCCCGGAAGGGAGTCAGCCTTCGCTCGACAAACTGGGGGGCGTATCCTGGGAAAAGTCGAAGGGGAAGGCGCGCAGGAATATTGAGGAACTGGCCGGAGAACTGCTGGAGATCTACGCCCGGAGGCAACTCTCCGAGGGGTTCTCCTTTTCGCCACCGGACGAGATGTACCGGGAGTTCGAGGCGTCGTTCGCCTGGGAGGAGACCCCCGACCAGCTCTCCGCAATCCAGGACGTACTGGCCGACATGCAGCATTCGAAGCCGATGGACCGCCTGGTCTGCGGCGATGTCGGCTACGGCAAGACCGAGGTCGCCCTGCGGGGGGCGTTCAAGTCGGCCCTGGACGGCAAGCAGGTCGGAATCCTCGTGCCGACGACCATCCTGGCCCAGCAGCATTACGAAACCTTCCACGAGCGGCTGAAGGATTATCCGGTCACGGTGGAGGTGCTCTCCCGCTTCCGCACTCCAAAGGAGCAGAAGGAAATTCTCGAACGGCTGAAAAAGGGGAATATCGACATCATCATCGGCACCCACCGTCTGCTGCAGAAGGATGTCGCCTTCAAGGATCTCGGCCTGATGATCATCGACGAGGAGCAGCGTTTCGGGGTCAAGGACAAGGAACGGCTCAAATCGTTCCGGGCGGTGGTCGATGTCATGACCCTCACCGCCACACCGATCCCGCGCACGCTCTACATGTCGATGATGGGAATCCGGGACCTCTCGATCATCGATACGCCGCCGGTGGACCGGCTGGCGGTCAAGACCATCGTCTCCCGCTTCTCCGAAGAGCTGATTCGCGAAGCGGTGCTGCGCGAACTGCGCCGGGGGGGGCAGATCTTCTTCGTCCATAACCGGGTCCAGACGATCGACAAACGGGCCGAACTGCTGGCCCAACTGGTCCCGGAGGCGAAGATAGCTGTGGGACATGGACAGATGGGGGAGCACGAACTGGAGAAGGTCATGCTCGGCTTCATGCATGGCGAGACCAACCTGCTCCTCTGCACCACCATCATCGAATCGGGCCTGGACATCCCGAACGCCAATACCCTGATCGTGGATCATGCCGACAAGTTCGGCCTGTCGCAGCTCTACCAGCTCCGGGGAAGGGTGGGACGTTCCACCCAGCGCGGCTACGCCTACCTGCTGATCCCCGGCGAGGGGGCGATCAGCTCCGATGCCCGCGAACGGCTCAGGGTGCTGCAGGAGATCTCCGAGCTGGGGGCCGGCTTCCGGATCGCCACCCACGACATGGAGATTCGCGGGGCGGGGGACATGCTCGGCAACCGCCAGTCCGGAACGGTTACCGAGATCGGTTTCGAGCTGTACAACCAGATGCTGGAGGAGACCATCGCCCGGATGCGGGGCGAGGAGATGGTCGAGCGGGTCGAGCCGGAGATCAACCTCAAGGTACCGGCCTTCATCCCCGAGGCGTACGTCAAGGATGCCGGCCAGCGGCTGGTGATCTACAAGAAGCTGACCCAGGCAGAGTCGGAAGAGGATGTGCTGGACGTGCAGAACGAGGTGCTAGACCGCTTCGGGAAATATCCGCTCGCCACCTCCTACCTGTTCGAGATCATGAAGCTGCGGGTGCTGCTGAAGAAGCTGATCGTGCGCCAGATCGACTTCGACGGCAAGGCGGTGATCATCTCGTTCCACCCGCGCACCCCGGCCCCGCCCGACACGATCATCGGCATGATGCGTGGCGAGCCGAAAAAATACCAGTTCACCCCCGATTTTAAATTGGTCTGTACCTTGAAGGATACCTCGTTCGAGGGTATTCTTGAGATGGCAAAGGGTGTGTTGAAACGGCTGGTGCCGGTTGAAGTTTCGTAGTTACAAATTCAGAAAAAGGCGCTTATGTCTGGTAACTACCCGCTCCTGACAATCCTGATCTTCCTTCCGCTGGCCGGCTCCCTGCTGCTCGTGCCGCTCTGGGACCGCGTCTCGCTCGCCCGACCGGTAGCCTTCGGGGCGGCAGCGGTCGAACTGGCGCTGGCGGGGTGGCTCTATGCGTCGTGGCGGGGTCTGGCGGATGTCCCGACTAAGCTCCCCGGCTACCTCCTGCTGGAGGACTCCCCCTGGATACCGGCGTTCGGCATCCGCTATACCCTGGGGCTGGACGGCATTTCGCTCCTGATGGTCATGCTGACCGCGTTCACCTTCTGCGTGGCGCTGGCGGTGTCGTGGAAAGCCATTACGGAACGGACAACTCTGTTCCTGGCGCTGCTGCTGGTCATGGAATCCGGTATCATGGGGGTGTTTCTCTCCCTCGACCTGGCGCTCTTCTACCTGTTCTGGGAGATCATGCTGATCCCGATGTTCTTCCTTATCGGAGTCTGGGGGCATGGGCGCAGGATCTACTCGACGATCAAGTTCTTCCTCTTCACCATGTTCGGCTCCCTGCTGATGCTGCTGGCGATCATCGCGCTGCACCTGCTGCATGCCAGGCAGAGCGGAGTGTCAACCTTCGCCCTGCCGGACCTGCTGCATACGCAACTCCACTTTGACACGCAGCTCTGGTTGTTCGCCGCCTTCTTCCTGGCGTTTGCCATCAAGTTTCCGCTCTTTCCGCTCCATACCTGGCTCCCGGACGCCCACACCGACGCGCCGACTGCCGGGAGCGTGGTCCTGGCCGGCCTGCTGCTCAAGACCGGCAGCTACGGCCTGATCCGCTTCGGCTACCCGCTCTTTCCCCTGGCGGCCCAGGCGCTGACCCCGCTTCTCTACACGCTTGCGCTGCTCGGCATTTTCTACGCGTCGCTGGTCGCCTTCGCCCAGGAAGACATGAAACGGTTGATCGCCTACTCCAGCATCGGGCATATGGGGTATGTCGCCATCGGCATCGCCGCCTGGCAGCCGGTGGCGCTCTCCGGTTCGATCCTGCAGATGGCCAGCCACGGGGTGACTACCGGAGCGCTCTTCTGTATGATCGGAATACTGGACGAGCGTGCCCATACCCGTGACATCGCGGCCTTTGGCGGGGTGTGGGGCAAGATGCCGCTCTGGTCGTTCTTCTTCCTGATCTTCTCGCTGGCTTCGATGGGGGTGCCGGGGCTGAACAGCTTCGTCGGCGAATTCCTGATTCTGGCCGGAACCTTCAAGCAATCATCGCTGGTCGTGGCGCTCTCCTTCGTCGGCATCGTCCTGCCGCTGATCTACATGGTGCGGCTGCTGCAGGAGGTGCTGTTCCAGAAGGAGCGAGGGCCGCTGGCGCTGACCGACCTTGATCCGCGCGAGCTGGTTATTCTGGCGGCGCTCCTGCTGCTTAACATCTGGGTCGGTGTTCATCCGGCGCCGCTGCTCGATCTGATTCATCTGCCGGTGCAGCTGTTGACGGGAGGTGCGCCGTGACTTCCGGTGATCTCATGGCCTTGATGCCGCTGATTATCCTGACCGGGGGCAGCGTGCTGGTCCTGCTGGCCGGCGTGATCAAGCCGGGCGGGTATCTGTACGAGCTGGCGGGGGCGCTGATCGCCTCAGGCATGCTCTGGGGCCTGCTGATCCCGGCCTATGCGGTCATGCCCGCCCTTGCCGTCACCCCGTACTCACGCTTCTTTGCGCTCTTCCTGGGCTCCGCCGGACTGATCTCGCTGCTGCTGGCGGCCGGCTACAACCGCCGCCGGGGGATTGCCGGCGAAGAATACCCGGCTACGATTCTCTTCGCCCTGGCCGGCATGGGTGCGGCGTGCGCCGCAACTAACCTGCTGATGCTGTTCCTCGGCCTGGAGGCGTTCACGTTTGCCTTTTACATCCTTGTGGCCATCAAACGCGGCTCCGCAACGGGCGGCGAAGCCGGGATGAAATATCTGCTCAACGGGACGCTGTCGGCGGCGGTTCTGGCGATGGGGATGGCGCTGGTCTACACAGCTCGGGGGACACTCAGGCTGGCCGAACTGGCCGACGCCGGCGCGTCTCCCGAGCCGCTGTTTCTGGCGGGGGGGTGTCTGATCCTGCTGGGAATGGCTTTCAAGCTGTCCCTGGTGCCTGCTCACCTCTGGACGGCGGATGTGTACCAGGGTGCGCCGGCGCCGGTGACGGCCCTGCTGTCTACCGCTTCCAAAGGTGCCTCGCTGGCCGCACTGCTGCTCCTGCTCCCGCTATTCGGCGCGTGGCGGGGCCTGCACGACATCCTCTGGCTGCTGGCGCTGTTATCGATGGTAGCGGGCAACATGGCCGCGCTGGTGCAGGGCAATCTCAAGCGGATGCTGGCCTGGTCGTCTGTCGGCCAGATGGGATATGTCGCGGTGGCGCTTGTCGCTGCTCCGGCCGGCGGGGTCAAGGCTGCGGTTTTTTATCTTGTGGTCTATGCCGCCGCCGGAATTGCCGCCTTCGGGGCAATCTCCATCTTGTCGGGTGAGGAAGAGCTGGATGCCATCGAGGCCTGGCGAGGTCTCGGATACCGCAATCCGCTGGCGGGTGCGGCGCTTGCGGTCGCGTTGTTTTCGCTGGCGGGGATTCCGCCGGCAGCCGGTTTCATGGGCAAGTTTGCCGTTTTTGCCGCCGCACTGAGGGGCGGGGAATCCACCCTGGCAATCGTCGGCATCCTTTCGGCGCTGGTGTCGGTTTTTTTCTACCTCCGGATCGTGGTGGTCATGTACATGAAGCCGTCAGAGTTCCCGGCTGATCCCGTCCGTAAGCTGAACGTCGCCGAGATTATCGCCCTGCTCGTTCCAACCATCGTCATGCTACTGCTCGGCGTTTACCCCCAGCCGCTGTTGAAGCTGCTGGAGGAAATCCTCCTCTGATCGTACAGAACAACTAACCGGTTTCTTTAGTAGAACAGCATCCAGGCATCCAGAAAGAAGAACAGCCATCCCAGGTTGCAGCCCAAGGCGATGTACCAGAGGTAATGCCGCTTGGTCAGGCTGGCGATGGACGAGAGCATCAGGGCGATCTGCAGGAAGATCAGCGCGTAGGCGAAATTCCCCCCCATCTCCTGTGCCTTGAGCTTGGCCTTGGCGATCCCTTCGGCTTTATCCTTGATCTCCTTTTTTTCACCATCATACCGTTTGAGCTCTTCGCCGTATTTATTGATCGTCTTCCGGTATTCGGCGGCCGCCTCCGGTGACAGACCCTTTTGAGCAAGATACTGGAGTTCCAGAGTCTTCCTGTTGATCTCGAAGGTGTGCCCCTTGATGCTCTTGGCCTGATAGTACGCCCACTGGTCGCTCTCCTGCCCCTGGGCCATGATGGCGCGCGAAGAATATTTTCCCATGTAGAGTGTCGTCAAAGCCGCCAGAACCGCCATGATCGCCGTAGACAGCGCCAGCCACCCCTGCCATTTTTCTTTAACTTCGGACATATTGTGTCACCTCTGATATGGAACTTTCCCGATTATTCAAAAAGTCTTTACATAAAAAGCGGCAGATCCGATGGCGGAATGAGTCCCGCCTGCTCGGCCCGTTGCAGCAGGCAGGAGATGGCGCGAACCCCTTCATCCCCCAGGTCGGTCGAAAAATCGTTGACGTACAGACCGATGTGGGCGGCGCAGACCTCCTGACTCATCTCCTGGGCATGTTCGCAGATATAGCGGGCCGCCTCGTCCGGATGAGCGCGGGCGTATTCGACCCCCTCCCTCAGAGCGCGTTCGATTGCGGCAATTGTTTCCGCCCCCAGGGAACGCCGGGCAACGATACCGCCAAGCGGAATCGGCAGGCCGGTTTCTCCTTCCCACCACTCTCCCAGATCGAGCAGCTTGTGCAGACCGAAACCGTGGTAGGTGAAGCGGGATTCGTGGATGATAAGTCCGGCATCGACGTTGCCGTTCAACACCGCATCCATGATCTCATTGAAGGGCATGACGATAAAGTTCGCCAGAGTCGGATCAAACAGACGCAGCAGCAGCTTGGCAGTTGTATATCGTCCCGGTACGGCTATTGTTCTGCCGCGCAGGTCGGCAGGATCGATTCTGTCGGCGGCAACCAGCAGCGGCCCGCAACCACGCCCCAGGGCGCTGCCGGAGCGAAGCAGTGCGTACCGGTCCCGAATGTGTCCCAGCGCGTGGTAGGAAACCTTGCTGACATCCAGTTCACCTGCAAG
>Ga0134124_10005468_pt1 | contig 10213 bp, 10 predicted proteins | sample KB304_FD_96880 | JGI IMG/M metagenome (GOLD analysis project Ga0134124, IMG submission 96880) | Terrestrial soil microbial communities without Nitrogen fertilizer from Kellogg Biological Station, Michigan, USA - KB3-0-4 | ecosystem: Environmental > Terrestrial > Soil > Unclassified ... | reverse complement strand
AGGTTGCAGGCGAAGGCGTAGTAACGCGCATACTCGCAGATGACGTCACCGGCAGCGCGCATCAGCGATTCCTCGTTCGCCTCAAATCAGGTCAGACGCTCCTGATTGCGCACAACGTCGACATCGCACCGAGGGTCATCGGCTTACGGGAAGGTGATCGTGTCAGTTTCTACGGCGAGTACGTTTGGAACGAACAGGGCGGTAAGATCCACTGGACGCATCACGACCCGCAAGGGAGGCACGCGACAGGATGGGTCAAACACAACGGGCAAACCTTTCAGTAACAGCGCTGTTCCCAATTACTCTCCGGCGCAATCCAACGCAGCCGTCGTGGTCAACGTCACTGGGCTTGTCTGGCTAACGGCCGCGTAGTCACAGACAATCGGTAGCTCGCGTTAATTCGGATTGACAGTCGCCGACAGATAGATTTAAAAGACCAGTCATGAAGGATGCCGCCAAACGTTCGATTCTTCGCTGGATTCATATCGTCTTTGCCATTCCGATAGCCGGTTATGTTTACAGTCCTTTTAAAGAACTTCCAAACTATGCTCCCGTGGTGCGGTATGTCTCGATTCCCGTACTTGTCCTTTCCGGATTCTGGATGTGGAAGGGTCATGCCCTGCGACGGCTTATTTCGAAAATCGGAAACAAATGAAATCTTCAAAAACCAATTCAGTTGAGAAAAGTTTAGCCTCGAAGTCGAAAGCGAAACGAACGTCGCGCACAGCCAAGCCAGGCAAGACCAAGTCGCCATCGAAGCCAGGCGCGGTCAGGAAATCTACTTCGCGGTCCATCGATCAGGGCTACCGCGACCTTGGGGATTGGCGCGAAGAAACCCTGGACCGCATGCGGGCGCTGATCCTGGAAGCCGATCCCGAGATAATCGAGGAGCGCAAATGGAAGAAGCCCTCAAACGCAATGACTGGCGTGCCGGTCTGGTCTCACGACGGGATCGTCTGCACCGGCGAAACCTACTCGAAGGTCGTGAAACTCACCTTCGCCCGCGGCGCTAGTATTCCGGACCCGTCACACCTCTTCAATTCCAGCCTGGAAGGAAACACGCGAAGGGCGATCGACATTCGCGAAGGCGAGCAGGTTGACGCGCGCGCGTTCAAGGCGCTCATTAAGGCCGCGGTGACTGAGAATAGGCTGGCGAAGAAAAACTAGACACCAAGGTGCGAGTCGAGCATGCCCAACAAAATAAAACCTAAGCCCACGAGCAATGCGTCGGCGAGCCAGCGGCGCAATCCGGCTGCTAAGTCCAGGTCCGCCGCGAAGGCCGCGAAGACCAAGCCGGCGAAACTGCTTTCAGGCGGCAATCCGCAAATCGCGAAGGCCGACGGCGACGGGCCGGTACAGGCTTATATCGCTGCGATGCCCGGCTGGAAGCGGGATATTGGGAAGCGCATCGACGCCGTCATCACGCGCAACGTGCCCAACGTGCGAAAGGCAGTGAAATGGAACTCGCCGTTTTACGGCATCGAGGGCCAGGGCTGGTTCCTCTCTTTCCACGTGTTCACCCGTTACGTCAAGGCAACTTTCTTCAGCGGCGCGTCGCTGCAACCGGTGCCGCCCGGTGCCGGTAAGGACAAGAACGCGCGCTGGATCGATATCCACGAAGACGACAAGCTCGACGAGGCGCAAATGGCGAAATGGGTGAAGCAGGCCGCCGCTTTGCCCGGCTGGATCCCGTGAGGTTGACTACCCGCGCCTCCCATCGAACTTTAGGTGGGCATCTGCTTCACCAACAATGAAAGGAGCAAGATCATGACTATACGACCTGGCGTTCTGGCATTAATCTGCCTGGTGCTGGTGCTTTTCAGCGGCACTGCCGGAGCTCAAACCAATCCTGCTACCGATACATCGAACGAAAGCGTCGCCGGCCAGATTGGCCTGCTACGGCAATCGGTACAATCTTTGGACGCCACGCTCGGCGATATTGCCGACAAGCTCATGCCGCTCTACGCGAAAGCCAAAAATGAATCGGCCGACAGCGTAAATCGAATCTCCGAAGGTGTCGCGCTGCTGGCGCAGACTGAGCAAAGGGCGGAGGTCTTGCGGAGACAACTTCTGGATTTGATTGAAAAAGAGACCGCTTACCGCAGCCGCATCGCCCAGATCGACGAAGACATACGGCCCGATAATGTCGAACGTGCCCTGAATCCCTATGGCACGACGCGCACAGTGGAAGCGCGCGATACACGCCGCCGAATTCTGGAAAACGATCGCAAAGGATTCGAGAGTCTGCTCACACTGGTTTCACAAAGCCGCATTCGTTTGGAAGAAGACGTGAGACAGGCTGATGCGCTGGTGTCACGACTCAGGCAGCGTCTTTTCCCCGCAATCGATCGCCAAATCGAAAAGATCAATCCGAACTGATAACCATGCGAATGGAAAGCCCCGCGAAAGCATCGCACTTTCGCTGGGCTTTTCGGTGAATCCCTGATTGGTCTTAAAAGGTTCGGACTTGCCCGGGCTGTTTCGTTTCAGATATCCGTCGATCGTCCGAAGACAGTAAAGTTGGGCGTCGCGTTAGTGCCATAATCTTGGAGTGCGGTGACCTGTCACCGCTTTTTTCGCAATGGCTTCGCGTCGCGCTGGTTTGGAAAGGCCCGTTTTCGCAAACCTGCTGCGACAAGTCGCCGCAAACAAAGCGCCGACAGATCGGGCGCACTCCAAATTAACGCATCCTTCACTACCGCTTCTGATGCCGGCTCGCTATAATCGCTGCTACCCCCCAATCATCTCTGGGAATTTCTACGATCGCGAACATGCCTTTAACCAGAAACAAATTCGCTACGGCCATCACTTGTATCGACGGACGGGTGCAGCAACCCGTCGCCGATTGGATGAAACTGCACATGAACGTCGAGTACGTCGATCTGGTCACTGAACCCGGACCCGACAAAGTCATCAGCGAAGGAACGACTTACGTGGTCGACGAGATTGTGCGCAAGGCCAAATTCTCTGTGCAACATCATGATTCGCCGGTAGTCGCGCTGTGTGGACATCATGACTGCGCGGCCAACCAGGCTACCCGGGAAGAGCACATTGAACAGATTCTCGAAGCTGTTCGCGTCCTGCTTTCTTATCACTTCAATGTACGCGTGCTCGGCTTGTGGTTGAATGAGTTCAACTCCATCGAGCTGGTGTGGGACACGCAGGAGAAAGAAGCGCGCGCCATTACGCTCTGAAGCCAACCCAGGTTTACCCCGCCTCATCTTTGTTGAAGAATAAGAAACGCTGGTTCGAGGACGCGGTGTCAATAATTCAACTCACAATGCGCGCGACCGTAATTCTTGTCGTGGTTCTGTTCGCCTCGATTTGCGGCGCGGGTCAAAGCTGGTCAGCCAGGCTGGATGACAAAGTCCGCTTCTACCAGGTCACCGATGTGGGCGCGTTGATCGTCGGCACAAAGAAATCGCTGTACGCGGTTGATGGCATGACCGGCGACATCCTCTGGCGCCGCAAAGATACGTCGCTCGACGAAAACGATGTAGCACCCGTTCCGGGCACGGATTTGGTTCTGCTCAGTTTTGAAAAAGGCGAACGCACGCGCATCGAAGCGATCGACATCCTGTCCGGCGACGCCATCTGGCAGAGCGAAAAGTTAAAAGGCGCAGTCATGCAGATGTCGGTCGAGACTGAAGACAATCTGCTTGCGGTCGTGCTGGCTAGAGATGCTAAAGCCAAGGCCGGCGACGAATTGAAGCGACATCCGGTAGTGCATGTGCTCAATCTTTCGAGCGGTGATGAACTGTGGAAACGCGAAATCGAGAGCGACATCGAAATGATGCCGGCGCGCTGGCCGGAAAATGACGAAGTCGAGTTCACCCTCGACAACTATCACCCGCCAATGTTCCTGAGTGGAAGGCTTTACCTTTTCTACGAGGGCTCAACGTCGTTTGATGCGCGCAGCGGCAAAGAGCGCACGCGCGAGAAATTCCGTATCAATGAAAGTGGGCTAGCCCTCACCGAAGCGGCTCCGGTGGTCGATGAGGCATTTATTTACACTTCGGGCCGCGGCCATGTGCGCGCGATCCGGCGCGACGATGGTCAAGTCGAATGGGAAGCGAAAGACCTCGGTCTCACGCCGGAACTCATTCTGGCCGGCAGAGTGCTTTACGCCCGCACGGGCGGCCAGTTCACGCGCTTGAAAGACGGTGAAATGGTTGAGCGCGGGCCTTACGGTGTGACGGCGATCGACTCGCGCAGCGGCAAGATTCTTTGGCGATACAAAGGCGCTGACAAAGGCATCACCAATGTGGTTTTGCCCGACGCCAACTCAATAGCGATCGCCGATCACGATGACTTGATCATCATTGACACGACAAATGGAAAGCGCCGCGCAAAATGGCCGCACCGCATTAAAGACGCATCGTTTGCCCTGCTTAACGATCGCAATGAAGTCATCATTGGCGGCCGCGAAGAAATTGCTGCCTTCGATCCGCGGGGAGGGCAAAGCCTTTGGCGGGCAAAGTATCCGCCCCCGGGTCGAGGCTTTTTGCGGACCATCACCGCCATCGCGGCGCGTGCTGCTTCGCTATACTTTCGTTTCGGCGGCACAGCGACGATGGCTTTCCGCGGAGTTCAGGTGGCCCGCGCGGTTTCATCTCTGAGTTGGTCCGGCCTTGCCGCGCGCTCATCATTTTCAAATCTGCAAAGCCTGGCCACCAACGCCGGCCGATCGTACGTCAATGATCGCTTTCGGGCCTTTGGTGTGGCCGCGCGCGCGCGTCCCAATCTGCGCCTTCCCGAAATCAGGGTGCGTGAAAGGCTGGCCCAGCAACGGCCTCGCAATGTGGAAGACCGCCTGCTTGATCGGCTTGACCCGGCCCATCAACTGGAAAGGCTTTCAAAATTTCTCTGGCATCGCGAACGTTTGGCGGCACTGCGTGGAGACTGGATGTATTTCTATACCGATCTGAAGGGCGTGGATGGAAACGGTCTGGCCGGGGTGAACATTAACACCGGCGCAGCGGATCGCGCGATCCGGCTCAGCGATCTGGATGAAAGGTTCGTGACCGACGAAGTGGCGGGCATGCTTTACTCCGCGGACGGGAACCGGCTGATTGGTTATTCGGTGAATAATTAATCCTATCGTCGGCTTCTATCGACGGCTTTCGGCGCCTTAGAACACGACATAGCCAGATCGAAATACCTATTGGCGTAGGTACCTACCGAGTCTTCGCAATGATCTTTCGTTCCAATATTGCCATTCTCAGCGCTTTGTCGTAGTTCAAGCAGATTTCGGCGGCACGTTTCAGATCTTCTGGCTCCGTAACAACCTGCTCATGGACGATCTCGGGCACGTCATCAAGCCTGAAACAGTGTTGGTAACAGTCGAGCACAATGTCTTGAACTATGCGCTCTTTTGCTTGCACCAGTTCATCCGACGTCGAGCAGGCTCTGATAAAGGTTTGAAGTTGCGGATGGGTGACGTTGATCTCGACAGTTAATACGCTCGAACCATCACGATCGGAGCCCTCGCCCCAATAAGCGCAATCGACATCCTTCACATCCAGCGCATCCCTATACTTTTCCAAGTACGCACCGAAGGGTGCGACCTTCTCTTCGGCAATAGCCTCCGCAAGCGCATCACGGTCGTGCCCATCGGGGGCGCAGAATATTATTTCTGGCTGGACCGCTTGGGTACGCTTCTTTTGTCGTTCCGCGGGCTTGGCTTTGATGCCAATCGGAACCTGAGCATTGATCAGTCGCCCGTCCGTGCATTGCATTGACAAAACCAACAAGCCAATCATTTCGGGCTCAGTAACGGGACTCTTCGGCCGTTCCGCGCAACTCAGCGTTACTGAGCCATAGCCTCTGCCGTCCACGTCGGCTTTACCAACAATGGTAACTTGATCGTGCCCGTCCTCATTCAATTCAAGGCGTGCGAAACAACGGGGATTATCCCCGTGAAACGAGTATCGCGGCGACCTCGCGTCACTCCTGAATCGCGCTAACTTTGCAGTGCCCTCTGGAATGAGCAACGCCGTATCGGAAATAAACTCCAACATTTGCGGAGGATCTGCCGCCGGCACTTCCGGCCGTGGTTTTCCTCTCCCACCGCCTCCGCGCTTTCCTGGCGCATCGCCGCCTGACTTCTCGGAAGGCTCCGCGGCGGCATCAGAAAGAATGCTGGACAGGAACCTCGTGATCTTTTTGTTTAGTTCTTGACTTGACTGCTTCGCTTTCTCCTCGTGCCTGCGTCGCTCAATTTCCGCAAGCGCCTCGTCGGCTTCAAGGAGACGAGATACCCTTTGTTTGAGAGCTCGTGTAAACGGTGTGTTCTTCGGTGTCTCGCGAGAATTTGAAATGATGTTACTGAGTGCTTCTTCATCGAGTCCGTCAAGCCTAACTTCAACGACTGAACTCGTGGCAACTTCAGGTAGATTCCCGTCGGCGAGAATATTGGATGTCATCTCCCCATGATTTTGACCGTTGAGTGTGATTACGACAGGATGCGATTTCTCGACGTAATTACGCACTGTGCCCCGATCGCGAAGAACGAAAACAAAGACACTAAACTGACCATAGCCATCGCCGTCAACGATCAGCGTTTCTGACTTCTCGCCCGATCTATATTCCACGACTTCTTCACCCTTGTTCTTCTTGTCTTCGAGAAGCCGAAAGTAAGCACCCTTCACCGTTCTAATTCCCGAGGTTGTGTCCCCGCGAGCGAATTCGCCCCGGATCTCAAATGGAAGAGGATACGAGAAGAAGAGTCGACCGAAGCGCCCGGCCGGAGTATCTTGGTGGATTCCGACCGCGGTCTTGAGCCAATCCCCGCGGTTGTATCCGAAGTGCCAAATGGAGGTGCCCGGAAGAGCAGAGGCTAAAGAAGGAAAGGCCTCGGTTGAGGCTCGCAGAGGGTATCCGTCAGTATCAGCGAACCATTTGCGTACTATCGACTGCTTCGATGCTTCGCCTTCTGGTTCCGGAAATATCAACGTCCAGAAGAACTCCGATGGCTCGGAGTCGAAACGTGGCTGGGTCAAGATTAAACACAACTCGCAGAACGCAAGTGCACTACTACCACCGTGGCCAAACTGACCAATGGCTTCAAATGTCTTTAGCTTGTCGTCGCTATTGAGATCCAAAATGGTTCCCGCCATTCTGTGGCGACTGATGCCAAGTCCGGTGTCGCGGACGAGTACTGTGACCAGTCCTGAGGGTGACTTATACTTCCGGTACCTCAGGTCGACCCCCTCGTCTTCGGGCCAGAATTGAATCCAAGGCTTTCCAAATTCCACCCGCTTCTCTACCGGACGCCAATCACACGTATCGCGATCAGGGTTGAGGAACCTCTGTGCTGCGTTTCGAGGTGTAAGGCTCGCATCACTATTGTTCATGCCCGACAATCGCCGGGCAGCCGTTACCGATGCGTCAAAAGCATTTGCGATCCTTTCAGTGATCCCTCGATCGCTTTCCGCGGCCGCGTCGATTGAGGATTTCTGATTTAGCCGGCCGAAAACGTTTGAAGACGTGCCTGCTCGACGCAGAACAGATTCTAACGCGCGCGCATTGGCCAACGTCGGTTCTTCGATTGTTTGCCGCAGAGCGGTAGTTACGACGTCCGTTTCTGGCTTCATTGTCAGCTCCCGTTTGTTAGGTTTCGTGAGAAACTCTCCCTCAGCCGTTACGAACGACTCTTCTCACACTGATATACTCATTTGAGCCATTTGATAGTTACCTCGGATTCCACCTGTTTGAATTCAGGATCGCCCGTTAACAAGAGCGCCTTCTTCTGCTTTGCCAGGGCTGCGGCGAAGCAATCAGCGAAAGACATCTTGTGCTTTGCCTTAAAGCCCGCCGCTTCATGCGCGAGGTTCCAATCAGCGTCAACAAACTCGATTCCCAATTGCCTCAACTCATGAACCCCGCGGTTGGCCTCGCTCTCCGACGTGCGGCGAGCGAGGATGTACCAAACCTCTGCGGCGTTAACGACACTCATAAACAGCGGCATCTGTTCTTCGTGCGCTTCGGCGATAATGTCGGCCACCTTTTCCGCCGAAGGTTCGTCCTCGAAATAGGCCATGATTGCCCACGAGTCGAGAACAATCGCTCTCGGTTTGCGTACCATTTACAATTCCTTCTCTTTCTTCTTTTCAGCCATCAACGCCTTTAGCAGACCTTTTCCCTTGAATCTGCCGCGTAAGCTGTGGATGTATTCGCGGGTAATTGGCTTCAATACGATCTCATTCGCGTCCTCATTGAGATCGATTTGAATGCGCGTTCCCTCCTTGATTCCCAGCTTTCTCCTTATAGATGACGGAATAACGATTTGCCCTTTCGATGTTGCGGTAGTCTCCGGCATGCAGCCTCCTTTCCAACATTAGGCAGGAAGTATAACTTCTGACACAATGTAAGTCAATGCATTTAATGTGTACTTTAGAACCGGGGTGGGACGAATGCTGGGACCAGCGCTTCCTAAGTCTTCACCGCCTTTTCCAGAGAACCCCATGAACGCCGCAACAGTTCGTTGATCTTCGCCCAGTCCTCTTCCTTCATCCCGCCGCTTTCGGCTTTCGCGTCGCGAATCGTCATCGCCTCCGCCCGTAGTTGTCCGTGCTCCATCAAACGATCCACGGGTATCTGATAAATCGCAGCCTGTAGTTCAGCGAGGGCCTTGGCCAGATCTTCGGGTGCATGCCGAGCCCGCTCGCGATGAATAATCCACCACTCGAGTTCGAGACGCGCCGCCCGATCAACCTCAAACGGGATGTCGCTCATCTTCCGAATCCCGCCATAGAACTTGACCAGATCCGGCAGGGCCTTTTCATAGTCGCTGCGGCCGTGTCCCTGCTTGAAAGTGAAAGCCGCATTCGCGGCGTAATACGCAACCTGGTTCGAACGGACCAGCGGCATGTGGTACTGAGTACGCAACGTCTCGGAAAGCTGATTGAAAAGCTGCAGACGCTGCTTCTCGTAATACGAGCGCCACATCGCGGTTTCCAGGCGCGCCACTTCGTCCGCGTCGAATTCGCGCAAGTGCGTCGTGCGCGGAATGTAAGATCGTAGAGCACGGCGCCCACGACCAGCACCAGTAGCACCAACACGACTCGAAAAACAATTTTGCGGGCTCGCCTCGACATTATTGACCCGGCATGATATTTCAGAATCACTCAATTCAGGACAATTTTTTGAAGCTGGAGAATCGGAAACATGGCTTACACACATCATGAACTGAAACATAAGACACTGGCTGAGTTGCGCGATATCGCCAAGGATATCGAGCACGAGGCAGTCCAGGGCTACACGCAACTGAACAAAGAGCACCTGGTGGTGGCCATTTGCAAAGCCCTGAACATCGAGATGCATGAGCATCACGAAGTGGTGGGCATCGATAAAAGTGTCGTCAAAACGCGCATCAAGGAATTGAAGAAAAAGCGCGATGCAGCGCTCACGGCGCACGACCATGCGCAATTGAAAAAGGTACGCCGCGGTATCCACCGGTTAAAGAGACAGATTCACAAAGCGACCGTGTAAACCCGCATTTCGGCCCTCACGAACGACTTCTCGAGTTTTACTTTTATGGCCTGCGAACATTTCGTGTCGCGGGCCAAAATATCTAAAGACCCCGCAACTCGACTGCAATCAAAGCGGAAGCAAACCGTGCGGAATAGGCGAGCTGACTCCGCTAAGATTCGTTGGAGATTACTCCGGGAATCTTACCCCTCTCTCCTCAGGACATGGCTTAACTTTACGAGAAGGGACCAGAAGTTATGAGAAGAAATTTTGTAATGATATTTGCTTCAGTTTTGATCACGGTCGTGTTCGCGATCGCGATGTCGCCGGACACGGCCGCGCAAGGCAGAGGCCGCGGCAGTGGCGGTGGCGGGGGATCTTCAGCAGGTGGGCCACCTCCGGGGGCCGGAGTTGATCGCGGCTTGGGACGATCCTCCGACAGCTCGCTCGGACGCGCCGACACAGGACGCGGCAATGCTTCCGATCGTTCTAACGGGCGTTCGGATGCGGGCCTCGATCGTGCACGCATCGCCAGCGACAACCTCAGGACCGCCGATAACGATATGCGGCGTCACCCGAATCTGGCTAACGATCTTCACGTAAACGCCAACGACCTGCGCGCCGGTTATCAAGCCGCGCTCGCAACTAATCCAAACCTGACGTTTGGTCAATACGTGGCCGCAACCAGACTGGCCCGGAATTTGGGAGACCGGAACCCGGCGATTACCCGCGCGGCGATCCT
>Ga0134124_10005467_pt1 | contig 10214 bp, 8 predicted proteins | sample KB304_FD_96880 | JGI IMG/M metagenome (GOLD analysis project Ga0134124, IMG submission 96880) | Terrestrial soil microbial communities without Nitrogen fertilizer from Kellogg Biological Station, Michigan, USA - KB3-0-4 | ecosystem: Environmental > Terrestrial > Soil > Unclassified ... | reverse complement strand
GTACTCGGGTGGGAGCCGAGATACGATCGCTGCAGGTGTGATGGCTTCTGGCTCCGCACACGACATGCGGTTGTTCGCAATTTCGTCACCTACGATCGAAGTGAAAAGTCACTTCGCCCTCAGCTCATGCCGTATGTCGGAGCCTTTGGCTCGTCAGCACTCGCTACAACGTGGCAAGGCGAAAATGCGTCGTGGACCGTACGTGGATATCAGGCTGCGATCACCCAGGTCTTTGTGGGTTCGGCTATTAATTGGGTCGGCGAATTCGCGCCTGAGATCTTCGGAGTTTTTCACAAAAAGAAAAAGCCGAGTAAATAGACCGAAATTACTCCTTCGATGACTCGCTACCTCGGCGCATTCACCACTACGTAAGACGTACTCGAACCAACGAATTGGGGCTGATACCAGGTACTCCCGCATTGCTGATACGTCACTCCGTTCACTACGACCGTCGTGCAGGAAGGCGGGAGTGTATTCACCATCGATCCGACTATTGCTGCCGTAGCCACGGTTGCAGCCGTCACCGCAGCTGCGGTCGCGACTGGGTGGTAGCAGCATCCTCCTCCGTAATATCCCCCGTAATACCCGTTGTGAACATCGACATCTACATTTCGGTTCACGTTCACATTGCGATTCACATTGACGTTATTATTGACGTTTGCGTTGCGATTAACATTCGCGTTGCGATTGATGTTCGCGTTGTTATTTACGTTGGCGCCGCGGTTAACACTGGATCTAGCTTCGCTGCGGGCTGCACCGCCACCACCGCCTCTGCGTTGTGCCGTCATTCCGCTTACGAGAGCTGCCACTAGCACTGCAGTCCAGATCGAACGATAACGAATCGAATACATGCAAGTCTCCTAGTACTACTTACTGGCCTTTGCTTCCGCAATGGTGATCTTTTGCGCGTCCTTCGGAGGATCGAACACGAACGCTGCCTCATTGAATGAAGGCGCAAGATTCCAGGTCAACTCAGAGCTGTATTGCGGTCGTGATTCGTCGGTCGTCGTCGTCAACACCAGCCGGCGAGGCAACGGGAAATCTCCCTGCTGAATCCACACTTGCCAATCCAAACCATCCTGTCGGAACGCATAGTGTTCGCAGGTTACGCCGCCTACTTCGCTTGGGCCGACATTCATTGCACTCTTTATCTCCCCTACATTCGAACGGGAGGTCCCCCAGAAGAACAGATCTTCTAGCGGCATTTCGATGCCGAACTTTTCATCGAGTCGATCAGCAAGTTCGCCGATCGTCGGCGGCGCCGGAACCGTTGCGTAAAAGTTGACTCGTTGCGCATAAACCGTGAAATTCTTCCCGTCGAAGAAGAAGAGCCGATGCGTCTGGGCGTTGTTGATTTCCGCTCGAAGGTGATCAGGAATTTTCGCTAACAGGTTTATATGACTGTCGAACTGGATCCGTTGACCATCGTCCAGTACTTCATCTCTCGTTGTCACGGCATCCACCTGGTACGACTTGAGCGAGCGTAGATAAGTACCCATCTTGTTCAGAGCCTCGAGCGCCTCAGGATCCACGTCGCCCGAACCTTTTTGTGCAGCAGCAGGTTGTCCTTGAGCAGCCGCGTGCTGTACCGGTAAGTGCATTGCCAACGCCACCAGTAGCGTCGCCATTGCCAGCATAGGAATTATTCGTTTCATCCAAGTCCTACCTCCTCTTGAGTCGAAGCGAATTTCAAGTTATGGATGGGGTCCTAAACTCAACACTGCCAGTTGTGACAGGGCTCCGCCAGTTCGTGCGAATAATTGGAGCAGAGATTCTCAAGTTCTGCGTTTTCGCCAATGCCGTAATAGATTTGCATTATTGTCGTTTGTTGCTGCATGTCGGAGACTCCCCTCCAGAGACACTCAAGCGGAATCGCCGGGGTCGCGATTCCACACGCTGTAGGGGGATTCTTGAAAATCTTAAGATTTCTGCTGGTGGCCTTCGCCGCCTTTGTTGCGCTCTTGTGTGTGCTACCGATCATGGCCCAACAGCCTGCCTCCGGTTCTCTGACCGGGTATGTGATCGACCCTTCTGGAGCTGCTATTCAGAAGGCCATCGTTTCGCTGTCCGATTCCTCCCGAGGCATCAAATTCGAGACGATTTCGGACGAACGTGGCCGCTACCGCTTTCTTGACCTAAAGCAAGGCTCATATCAGCTCACAACTTCAGCCGCAGGCTTCACGACTATTCAAAAAGACGTAGTCATCTTCGTCGGGCGCGCACTCGATGTGCCTGTCGAGATGAGCGTTAATGCAGAGTCTTCGACAGTTAAGGTCAACGCGATCGTTGGCAATGTCGACACCACATCCTCCACGGTGGATAAGGTTATCGACTCCAAAGACATCGACAATCTTCCATTGAACGGTCGCAACTACCTTGAGCTGGCGTTTCTTGCTCCTGGAAATGCTCCAGCTCCTAACTTCGATCCAACCAAGTCTCACACTGTTCTGATTTCGTCTGCCGGACAACTCGGCCGTGGCGGAAACGTTCTCGTCGACGGAGCCGACAACAACGACGATGTCGTCGGTGGCTCGTTAGTGAATATTCCGCAGGACGCAGTCGAAGAATTTCAAATGGCGACGAGCCGTTTCTCCGCCGCTTTGGGCCGATCCAGTTCCTCAGTCGTAAATATCGTCACCAAAGGCGGAGACAACAAACTTCGCGGTACTGTCGCATTCTTTGAGCGCGACAGTGCACTTCAGGCAGAGCCTCTCCAGTTCGGGTCGAGCACTTCAACTTCGACCCCGCCCTTCCATCGTCAGCAATATGCTGCTTCGCTCGGTGGCCCGATCAAGCAGGACAAGGCTTGGTGGTTTGTGAGTGTCGAAGATCGCCAGCAACTCGGCGGTCAATTGGTCGCAACCCGCGATACCGTTCACCAGACATTCCCAACTTCATTTGCCCGTGAGCCCCTCCATGACTGGTTGGCGACCGGTCGCATCGATTGGCAGGTGACAGCAAAAGACCGACTCACCTTCCGCGACTCTTCGGAACTTGAAGACGATCTCTCTGCCAGCACCTTGGATCGCGCACTCGCATCTGCATCACAGCAGCAGCAGTCCAGCAACCACCTTCATTCCCTCTCCGCGCAATGGACCCACATTTTCTCGCCGAGCCTCCTCAATCAACTTAGATTCAGCGATAACAATTTCTCGAATTCGATCTCGCCCACCGTCGCCGCTCCGCAAATCAGCTTCCCGTCGTTTCAAGACGGCGCCTCATTTCGAGTTCCCCAAGGTACGAAACAATTTCGACTTGAATTTGGTGACACGCTTACGTGGACGCGTGGTGCTCACATCCTGAGCGCTGGTGCATCGCTCCAACGCGTTGATGCAGACTTCGATCTCGGTGTTTTTCAGCAAGGAATGATCGTCGCAGTCGAAAATTTCCCTGACTTCGATCGCAATGGCGACGGCATCGTCAACGACGATGATGTCCTCTTCGCCGTCGGACTTCGCAGCGCCAACAACACGCAATCAGTCGTCATTCCCGACGCCCGAAATTGGTATTCGGCTTTCTTCATCCAGGATGACTGGCGCGTTAGCCGAAAACTTACCTTGAACCTCGGTCTACGCTACGAGATGGATTCAGACGCGAATAATCGCAGCCGCTATTCGGAGATAAATCCGATCGTTCAGCCTTTCCTAAAAGGTTCGCGTCGCAAGCTGGACAATAATTGGGGGCCACGGGTCGGATTCGCATGGGCGCCGCTAAATCGAACTGTGATTCGCGGCGGCTACGGCATCTATTACGATCGCGTCACTCTTGAGATCGAATCTCTGGAGCGCGGCTTGGATGGCCGCACTCTCCCGATCAATGCTCATCTCGGCAACCTTGCGTTCATGATGCCAGATGGAACTTTCGCCCCAGGCGCGCCGACCCTCAGTAACGCATTCGCTGGTCCGGTGATTCCAGGAGCAGGCGCCTCTGGGATCGACATCATCGACAACAATCTTCGCAATCCAATGGTGCAACAGTTCAGCCTCGGAGTTGAGCACGACCTCGGCGCTGGTAACGTCGTACGAGTGGATGGCATTCACGCCTTCGGAACTCACTTCATCATCGGTCGCCCGATCGGAACAGTTTTCAATCCAACGGCTGGCGGACCCGACACCGTGACCAATATCGAGTCGAGCGTTGGTACGAAGTACGATGCCCTGCTCGTCTCATACCACAAGAAGTTCGGCAATCGTGGAGAGTTCAGCGCAGCTTACACACTCGCGAAGTCGTTCAACTATGCGAACGACGATCAGATTCCGTTTACGCATGCGCCGATCGATCCAAACAATCTCCACTTGGAATACGGTCCAACTCCAAATGACCAGCGTCATCGATTCGTGTTCAGTGGCACCGCAAAGCTGCCGTGGAAATTCCAGTTCTCGCCGATCTGGACGCTTGCTTCCGGAGTTCCAATGGACATCGTGATGCCGGATGGAAGCAATCGCATTCCGCTTCTCGGACGAAATGCCGGAGGGCGACAATTCCACAACGGCCGCGAACTGAACGCATTTCTGCAACAGGTCAATCAGTCCGGCGGAATCAACGGAGAATATCTCCCCTACGTTGACGACAACACGCGATTCAATGACTCCTTCCAGTCCTTCGATCTGAGGCTGAGTCGAACTTTCCAATTCAATGAACGCTTCCAGATTCAGGGCATGGCTGAGGTATTCAATCTGCTGAACCAGACCAATATCCTTGGACGTTCGAATTCGAATTATTCGGGATTCCAAAACGTGCTGGCGCGCGATGCTAACTCGCCATCGGATCCGCTGAATCCAAGCAACCCTTCCGATCCGTACATGCACTCGAGTTCGTTTGGCAAACCGGTTAGCGGAGCCGGAGGCGTGTTCGGCTCGGGCGGAGCTCGCGCTTTCCAGTTGGGAGTGAGGTTCAACTTCTAACTGGCGGTCAGAACTGCCACAACGTAACTATCAATCTCCGGTTGAGGACGCAGAATATCCCTCACCGGGGATTGGTCTTTTCAGCTCATATTATCGGCATCTCGCGATTAGCCCTCGTCGCCCCTGTCAAGTCTGCCAGTGGGAGAACTGCTGACGGCTTACTAAGTTCTCCAAGTGCAGTTTGGCGACTACGCCGAGCTTCGTCGCGAGCACGTTATGGAACAGACCAACAGACCTGAAAGAACCCTTCCCAAATCGTCCTGCATAATTCTGATCTTGGTGATGTCGCTGATGCTTGGCTGCCTATCGGGAGGCGGCAGCACAAGAAAAACTTCTTCCATAAGAACCACAAAAAAAGTCACGTCGTCCGCTGCGGAGCTTAGTTCCCGAAATCAATCCATCTTGAGTCTTTACTCCGGAGAGGTTGAAGCAGCAGCCGACAAAATCATCCTGGAGTCGCCGTCACCAGCAGCTAAAAGACAAGCGCTGGTCTGGAAGGCGGAAGCTATTCCGGTGCTTCAGACAACTTTGCTGAACACAGACCCGCTGGCGGCGGTGCTGGATACGTGGGTATTCCTCTATCAGATGGACGCGTACATGAATCGACCAGACGTAAAACAGCGATTAGGAGACTCGCATTCCGGCGTGGTTGACACATTGCGAACCATGGATACACAGATGACGAATCTCGTGCGGCAGGGAGCGCCGACCGCAAACGTCGCCGGTCTCGGAGAAAAAGCCAGGCAATGGGCCGAAGCTCATCCCATCCAGACAAGTTTGGCTGGGCGCCAATCAGTCGATGCAGAGGTCATCCGCAGAGTGGGGGAAACTGACATGGGAACCATGGCCTCGATCCAGTCTCTGGGAGAGAGCCTGGGAGACCTGACCGCCCGAATGGACTCGTACAACGTCTACTTACCTAAACAAGCCCGGTGGCAGGCGGAACTCCTACTGAGAGATATTGCGAGCGATCCTCAGGTTAAGACAACATTTTCCAATGTTGGAGCGCTCTCGACGGCACTGGCGAAAACGTCAGGCAGTTTGGACAAAATGCCGGAACTTATCGGTGAGACAAGGCAGGCCATCAATGCAGATGTCACCGGCCAACGTTTGGCGACGCAGACTTTCCTGCGAAATGAAAGACTCGAAACTCTTCTCGCGCTGCAGCACGAAAGAATCGCTACGGTCGCGGCCTTGGATCACGAGCGAGTGGCAGCGACAACAGATCTTCGTGGAGAGCGCCAGATCCTGCTAAGCGAATTACAGAACCAACAACAAGCGATTATGCAGTCGATTAACGCTACAACCGAAAAGGCGATTCAGGATATCGACAGTAGAAGCCGTAGCCTGATCGATCACTTTTTCGTGCGAGCTTTCGAACTAGTGTTGTTCACGCTCGCTTTGTGTGCACTGATAGGTTGGATTCTCCTTCGACGGTTCGCCTCCATTCGCCAGCAACGCGATAAGAGGCTATACGATCGCGCTGCTTAAGTAGCATGCGATCTTTAATGTTCCTTGGTTGTCAGCGCCGTCTTAGGCTGCGACTCAAGCATGTCGACTGCCTGAGCGACTGTGAGGTTAGGCGGAATCCGTCGAAAGTCGCTGAACACCCAGAACACCTGTTTGTTCAGGCTATGAAATAACAAAGCCCGCCCCGTCACATCGACGTCAACCAGAGTTGCGACCCACTCGCCCGCGGAGATTTCCTCTTGCCGAAAATGAAATGATCCGCCTTTCCGAATCGTGCCTAAAAGACCGCCTCCAAACTTCACGTCCTGATCGATTGTGGCCTTTAATTCCAACACTCGCTTCTGCGCAGGATCGACGATCATTGTTCCCTTCAATGAATGGACCAGATGGGCAGTGCGAGTGTCTGGGTCAAACGCTGGGTTCGGAGTGAAGCTGAGGCTAACGTATTGCCCAGACTTACCCTCATCCCGAAACAGCGATGAATCAGGTAGTATGCGCAGCATCTCGAGCCCCTGCCGCACATCATGCCAATAGTCGTTCTTGTTCTTCAGTTGCTGGTCTCGGTTATTGAGCAATTTTTTTAAGCGTAGTTCCTCCGCCTTCTGTTCATTGGCATTCAGCTGCAGTCCGTTGCGAGACATCACGCGGTAAATGGGACCATCAGCAGTGTGTACGACTTGCAATGTTTCTTTCTTTCCTGATTCCTCTGTGCGCAAGACATACATCCATGGTGTGGGATTTTGTCGCGCGCGCCATTCATTCTCGGCCACTCCTCGTACCAATTGCTGCGCGTCAGCCTGGCCCTGCAGTGGAACACTTGGGATCAGCAGCGCGATCAAAAACAGGAGGTATGAAATGGACCGTCTCCTTTGCATCTTCCCGGTTAGATGTTCGCGCTCAAAAGAGGAGGCTTCCCAAAAACTCCTTTCCGCCGTGACGAGGGATTAAGAACGTAGCCTGGAACCCCGAGTGCGGATAACATCCTTTGCAGCAACCCACAGATGCTGAGCGGCGTAGCCTCGCCAGGGACGCCACGCCTCCGCTCGCTCCTCGAGTGCGCGCGTAGACATCGCTGCACCTTTACCACCAGCGATGCGACGCAATACCACGTCCCCCGCCGGAAATGCATCCGGCTCACCGAGCGCGCGAAGAGCAACATATTGCGCGGTCCACGGACCAATTCCCGATAGCGAAGCCAGGCACTCTGTAACTTCATCAGCGGGAGCATTGAAATCAAGTCGTCTCTCAATGACTGCTCTCGCTACGGCCCGTAAAGCAGCTTGACGTGCGCCCGTAAATCCCAATCCCGTGAGATCGGCGTCGGCGATGGCCTCAGGTCGCGGAAACAAATGCGTGAGTCCCTCAGCGCCGCTCGCGATTCTTCGGCCGAGTCGCGCAACCAGTCGCGCCGTGAACGTGCGTCCCGCCGCAACCGAAACCTGCTGCCCAAGCACGGCACGCACCACGCACTCAAACGGATCCCATGTACCAGGTATGCGTACCCCAGGACGTCGCTTCATCAGCGATGAGATAAGTTTGTCCGACTTCATCGCCCCTGCAATATGTTCGGGATCCGCCGTCAGATCGAATACTCTGCGTGCGACCGCGGATAATTGAAAGAGGGATGCAGGCGGCGCTCCACGCACGCGAAGTTCCAGCGCGTCTTCTCCTTCGATGGGCTTTACCGTTATCACTGCTGAGGTGCCCATCAGATCGATCGTTCGTGAATACCGATTGGCGTCGACGTGCTCGATTCCTGCCACGGCCCGCGTAGCTAGAAAACCGAGCACCTGCTCCCAATCATATGGCGGCCTGAACGCCAACTTGAGCGCCACATCATCTCCGTCCCGCGTTTCCCCTCTGTCTCGCCGGTGCTTTCGCATTTCGCGCGGAGAACGCTGATACGTCTCCTGGAACACATCATTGAATCGCCGAACACTCCCGAATCCTGCCGCCAGTGCGATTTCCGTTATCGGCAGATTGGTTTCATCCAGCAATCGCTTCGCAAATTGCAGCCGTCGAGTCTGAGCTACTGCGAGCGGAGAAGCACCCACGTGTTGGAGGAATAATCGATCAAGGTGTCGAGAACCTATTCCCAGTCGTTCTGCTAATGCCTCCACCGGAACTTCATCCAGAGCTCCGCCTTCAATGAGCCTCAACGCCTTTCGCACCACAGCCGAGGTTCCGAGCCATGCCGGAGTACCGGGCGCAGCCTCGGGCCTGCACCGCAGGCACGGTCTGAATCCAGCTTCAGCCGCCGAAGCCGCGTTCGGGTAGTAGCGAACATTCGCACTTTTCGATGTTCTTGAAGGGCAGATAGGTCGGCAATAGATTCCCGTTGAAGTTACGGCAATAAAAAACTTGCCATCAAAGCGGGAGTCGCGGCTGACGCGTGCCCGATCGAGCGCACGATGGTCTAGACCAATCAGATCACTCATACACCGCGACTCTACCTTGGCACGCTCCATACAACTAGCCATTTTCAGACATGGCTGAGTTTTACACAAACCTGCCCTGCACCGGATTACTTGGCCATGACCGCGTGATCGGCGGTGCGCTCGACCGGAGCTTTGCGCCGGAGGATGGCGGCGGAGACGAGAGTAATGATCAGGCCGACGGGCAGCGGCTCCATGAAGGTGTAGGCCATGTTGATGAAGGGGTTTTGGTAAAGCTGCTGGGAGTGTTGTATGGCGGCGACCTGCGCGGCGATCGTGGCGGCGTCAAGCCCCGAGGACTGGACTTTGTGTATCTGCGCAGCGAAGTAGCTGTCCATGAAGTGGGGCATGAAGTTGAAGTAGAGCACCTCCCACATGGCAACGTAGCAGACGGTGGTGATCAGGGTGATGAGGATGCCGCAGGCGAAGGCGCGGCCGAATGAGATTTGGCCATCGAGATTGTTGTCGCGATAGCTGCGGATGCCGAAGTACACCAGCAGGAACGACGCCACCATGATGGTGTAGCCGAGAGCCATGCTGTGGCCGGTGCCGATCTTGTCGGCAAGGAGAAGCGAGCCGCCCATCAGGACCGAGATGATGAGGCCGGCTATGAGGCCGAAGGTGAGAACGGTTCTCTTCATGCGAGTCTCCTGTGTGAGTGAGGTTGAGTCACGATGCGATAAACGGGGCCGGATGTCATCATCCTTTCGGGTGATTTTGCTGGAATCGTATGAAAATCGTTCTTTCGGGTGACGTGATCACCGCAGGAGGCCTAGTTCTTTGCCGCGCTGAACGGCCTGGGTGCGGCGAGCTGCTCCGAGTTTGTCGAATGTGCGGGCACAGTGTGTCTTCACGGTGTTTTCTGAAACGAAAAGCTGCGTGGCGATCTCACGATTGCTAAAGCCGCGAGCGATCAAAGTGAGGATTTCAAGCTCGCGTGCCGTAATGCCGAGGATCTGCTGTTGGGCCGCATCGGGAGCAAAGGGTTCTGAGGCTGCGGCTTCCGCGGGGACAAGTACTTCTTTTACTACGACCGTTTCTCGGATGGTTTCGCGACTGCGCGTGATCCGTAGACCAAGCCAGATGCCAAAGGTCGCGAAGAGGATTGCGACCAGCGCGCTGTAAAGCTCGACGGAATGCTCGATGATGACGAAACGGTATTCCGTGTATTGAAGGATGGCGATGAGAAGTCCGCCGACGAGACCGAAGATGAGGACGTGGCGCCTCATGGTGGGATTGCGGAGGAGTATATCACCGCCGAGAAACGATTCATCGGGTCGGCCAAGCCTTTTAGGGAGTGGGCACTACGCGATAGTAGACCCCGTTCGCTCCATAGGACGGGCTGAACCACGTGTTGCCGCACAAATAATAAGTGCCACCTCCCGAGACGTTGGGTGTTACGCAG
>Ga0134124_10005466_pt1 | contig 10215 bp, 3 predicted proteins | sample KB304_FD_96880 | JGI IMG/M metagenome (GOLD analysis project Ga0134124, IMG submission 96880) | Terrestrial soil microbial communities without Nitrogen fertilizer from Kellogg Biological Station, Michigan, USA - KB3-0-4 | ecosystem: Environmental > Terrestrial > Soil > Unclassified ... | reverse complement strand
GTTTCGCCTTGCTGCCGCGCCTGCTGCTCCAGCATTTCCCCTAACGTCTCGCACGCTTCAGCTCGCTCCAGCGCCGCTCCTGTGCCCCACTCCCGCAGTAGCCCGCGCTCCGCTTCACCCAATAGCGGGACCCTGCTCAGCTCCGCCCGCGGCGCTCGCGCCACTGACTGCAACCATGTTTCTAAGCGCTCCGCCAGCAGCTTTATCATCGCTGCCGAGTAACAGCCGGTGTCATATCTCAGCCGCAACTCCAGCCGCTTTGCCGCTCTTTGATAGTGGCACTGCAACAGCACTCGCTGCCGGCTTCGGCAACTCTCTGCACTCAGCACCGCCACTCGCAATGGTCCATACCCAGCCACGGTCTCCTCGCGCTCTTCATACTCGTAGCCCATGCCTTCTTCCGCCGCACGTCCCTCTCCCGGCGTGTAGTATTCCTGCCAGTCGTAGACCTCACGATACGACGCCGCCACTCGTTTAATTATTTCCGGGAATGAAGCGGTGGCTGCGAACCGGAGCGGCACCGGGAGATATTTGCTGAAGAGACCGAGAGACTCGTGCAGTTCTTTGTACAGGCCACCATCGACGGCCGCGCCAACCACAAGCTCGCGCTCGCCCGTCAAGCGCCACAACAAACTCGACCAGGCTGCCAGCAGTAGCTCTGACAACGAAACATCATAGGCCTGGGCCAGCGCTTCCAACTCCTGCACCAACTCGCCGTCACTTTTCAGAGTGATGTATTCCGGCCGGTACTTTTCAACGGCATCTTTTTCCAGCGGCAGTCGCAGCACAGCCATATCTGAGACCTGCTGCTGTTCCCAGAAGTGTCTTCCTTCTGAACTTTCAGTATTCAGTAGCTCGTGCTGCCATTCCGAGAAATCCGCATACTGCACTGCTTCCATTTCCAGTTCAGCACCGGACAAACGGGCCGTATATCTACGACCTAGCTCCCGCACCAGATGCTGCAACGACCAGCTATCCGCACACAGGGGCGAGATATTTAGCATAAGGACGTGCCTCGCAGGCCCAAGCAGCGCAAGGCAGGCAGACAACACTTCCCCTTGCTCATGATTGAAATCTCTTTGTGACTCGCGCCGCTGTAACTCCGCCAACTGGGTGGTCTGTTCCCCCGCCGCGAATTCCTTGAGATCAACTTCACGCCAGCACCACCGGCCCTGCTCGAGAATCACCTGCAAGGGCAGATTCATACCCGGTATGCTGCGAAACGCAGTGCGCAAAATCTCGTGCTGCGCGACCACTTGCTGCAATGCTTCCTTAAGGAAACTCTTGTCCAGTTCTCCTTCGAGGCGCAGTGCGCACTGTGTGCGATAAGCCGCCCCGTCTTGCTGGCACAGCAACCATAGATATTCCTGTTGCGGCGAGAGACGATATCCCTCTATCACTTCCTGTTGCATGGTCGATTTCTCTTGCGATCTAATTAAGGTGTGTTAAGGAGGCTGCGCTGTAATCAGCGGAAATCATTTTGTGCCTTTGTGCTTCTTTGGGCTGGAACACTTTCCGGCAAAGCTGCCGCTGGCTGTCGGCCGCTCAAACTCCCGCAGGCTGCTCTAAGCTTTATCCGTCGTGCCAATCCTGCGACCGTTGGAAAGTTGAAAAGCTCCCGCAACGGAATCTCCATATAAAGGCGCTCTCGTATTTGAGAAATAACGCGCGTGGCTGTGAGCGAGTGACCACCCAGATCGAAGAAATTATCCTCCACCCCGACCCTTTCCAGTCCCAGTATTTCAGACCAGATGTCTGCAAGGCTTTTTTCCAGAGGGGTGCGTGGAATTACATAATTCGTCCCTTGTTTCAAAAGTTTCCCTTCGGGCGCCGGCAGTGCTTGCCGATCAACCTTGCCGTTCGGTGTGAGAGGCATTTTATCCAGGTTCACAAACACTGAGGGAATCATAAAGTCGGGAAGCTTCTCTCGCAGGACGTGACGCAACTCACTACTCGCCAACTCCACAGACGGCTCTGCTACAAGGTATGCAATCAATCTCTTGTCGCCGGCGATATCCTCTCCGAGGATAACGACACTCTCGCGGATAGAAGGGTGCTCGTTGAGCACGGACTCGACTTCACCCAACTCAATACGAAAACCGCGCAGTTTCACCTGATGATCCAAGCGTCCTACAAACTCCACGTTCCCGTCCGGTAAGACACGCGCCACATCACCGGTGCGATAAAGTCTGGCTCCGGAAGTATGACTGAACGGATGCGGAATGAATTTCTCCGCCGTCAAATCAGGGCGGTTGAGATAACCATGAGCCAAACCCAGCCCTCCGATGTATAGCTCGCCCGGCACACCTATAGGCGCCAGGCAAAAATTCTGGTCGAGTACGTAAAGCTGCGTATTGTTAATGGCGCCACCAATCACTGGCACGACATCACCTTGATAAACTCGTGCGATGCTGGACCAGACCGTCGTCTCGGTCGGGCCGTAAAGGTTCCAAAGCTCCGCCCCTCTCTTTAGCAACTGATCGGCTAAATGCCCGGACAAGGCTTCTCCCCCGCAGAGAATCTTCAATCCACGTTGGCCGCGCCAGCCTGCTTCTATCAGCATGCGCCAGGTTGCAGGAGTAGCCTGCATCACGGTCGCGCCGCACGTAGCTAACATTTGCGATAAACGGCTTCCATCAGCAACCACTTCATCTTCAGCGACGATCAATCGCGCCCCGACGATCAAGGGCAGTAGCAACTCTAAAACAGCAATGTCAAAAGAGAGTCTCGTCGTTGCGAGGATCGTATCCGCCTCCGCCAGCCCAGGCTGGCGCCTCATAGAGTCGAGCAAGTTGACCACAGCACGATGCGGGATTTGTACGCCCTTTGGTCTACCGGTGGAACCCGAAGTGTAGATTACATAAGCCAGGCTTTCGCTCACTGTCTCTTCAGACAGATTCTCCCCACTATGTCTGGCAATGACCTCCCAATCGGAATCCAGACATAACCATCTCAACTCGCTGCCAGGCACGGGGGAAGTTAGATGGTTTTGCGTCAGCAGTATTTCAATTTTTGCATCCTTCAACATGTAGGAGAGTCGTTCGAGTGGGTACGAGGGATCCAGGGGGACATAAGCTCCGCCTGCTTTCAAGATACCCAGCATTCCCACCAACATCTCGAAAGATCGTTCAAAGTAGAGGCCAACAAGCATGCCGGCGCTGACGCCCAAGCTTCTTAATTGGCGCGCCACCCGGTTGGCCCGCTCATTTAACTCCGCATAACTGAGTTGCTGCGTTTCAAAGATGACGGCAACCGCATTAGGGGTTCGCGCCACCTGCTCTTCAAACAAGCGGTGCAGAGTTTTGTTTCGGGGATTCTCGGAGTCGGTGTTGTTACGCCCTTCAAGCAGTTGGATCGTTTCCCCAGTGGTTAAAAGAGGTAGGTCTGTCAGCCGTTTTTCAGGGTTAGAAACGATGCCTTCGAGCAGCATCTCGAAATTGGACATCATGCGAGCTATTGTGCTGTCTTCAAAGAGGTCGGTGCAGTACTCGAAAATTATGGTAGGAGTTTTCTCATTGTCTCTGATGCCGAGCATCAGATCAACATTGGAGTTGCTGCTTTCAAACTGTACTCCACTGACGGCCAAATCAGACTGCCAAAGATCAGAATCCTGAGTGTTATGAATGAGGAACATTACCTGGAAAATTGGATTTCGGCTTAAATCTCTCTCGGGTTTAAGCTCTTGAACAAGTTTTGCGAACGGCAGGTAATTGGCTAATGCACCGAGCGACGACTCCCTAACGCGACCCAGCAACTCAAGAAAACTCGGATTGCCCGATAGATCAACTCGAAGGACCATCATGCTGAGCAGAAAGCCAATCAATCCTTCTGTCTCCGGCATCTCTCGATTTGAATAAGGCGTGCCGACGAGCAAGTCTGTCTGTCCTGTATAGCGGTGAAGCCAGACGTAAAAGGCCGCCAGAAAAGTCATAAAGGGAGTGGTCTTTTCCCGTCTGCCCAGAGCTTTCAGTTGGGCCCAAAGAGTGACGGATGGGGCGCCGAATTGTCTCTTGCCTCGGTAGGACTGGATCGCTGGCCTCGGATGATCCGCAGGTACTTCAAGGATGAACGGCGCTCCCGCAAGCTTTTCCTTCCAGTAGGAGAGCCTCGTCTGCATGATTTCTCCCTGCAGCCACTGTCGCTGCCAGTGAGCATAATCCGCATATTGAATCGGCAATTCAGGTAGCGGTGAAGGCTTGCCTTCGACATAAGCTTCGTAGAGAACTGCCAGTTCTCCCCATAACACATCATGAGAAAACTTATCCGTGATGATGTGATGCCAACTGACAACGAGCACTTTTTCTGTGTCGGTCAGATGCAACAATGAAGGCCGGAAGAGGGGCCCAGTGGCGAGATTGAACGGTGCGTGTCCTTTCAAGCCAATCAACTGTTGTAATCTCTCTTGCTCTGGTATGTGACTGAGATCTACCTGCTCCAAAGTCATCTTTAAGGAAGGGGCGATGACTTGATGCGGCACGCCACTGACTGTCGGAAAAGTCGTACGCAGGGTTTCATGCCGTCTCACGATTTCATTCAAACTTTCCTCCAGCGCCCACAAGTGAAGCGTGCCCGTCAGGCGAACGGCAGTACATAGGTTATACCCAGAGGAGTTCGGCTCAAGCTGGTCCAGGAACCACAATTGCTCCTGGTCCAGCGACAGGGGACAAAGTTCGTGTTTATCTCGGAGAGGGATTACAGATAACTTCAGCAGATTCGAGTTCTTCTTCTCGAGCTGCTTTTTCAACAGCAAAAGCTGCCCCGGTGTGAGATTACGGATGCGATCAGCGAGATTATTCATTCCGTGTTCTTTATAGGAGAAGTGAGGTTCAAAACTCGTGAATCGTGCTTCTGACTTTGAGGCAAAGCCGTTTAGACGTGAGCTGGGATGGAGACCTTACTGGCGTCCGTCCTTTGATACTTCTTGTTTAAGATGCTCAGGTGATGCAAACCGTCCATGACGGTATCAAGCGGTAAGCCGAAATCTATCAAACAGGCGATCTCGTCAACGCCGGTTTCCAACAGCTTGTCTACCAATCGTGAACACTTGGCGACTGTGCCGCATAATAGAATCGTGTCGAAGTAACGTTCGAACGCGTAGGAGACGACCACGTCCAAGTCGGCTTCTGTCAGATTTTCATACTCAAAGGGTACGGAATAGACCTCCGGTCCCAGTTGCTTGAGATTGGAACGCAAGTAGTGCATTAAAGGTGTTCTGATTTGCTCTTTGACAATCTCATTATTTTCACCGAGGAATGTGTGAAGCATGACTGCAACCTGGCCCACCGCCGGATGATATCCGTGCTGGGCCAGCGACTCACGATAGAGCTTTATTTTCCCGGCGAGCACATCCAGAGGTTGCGAGACGATTGCTGTGAGGACATTTGCGCCCATTGCGCCTGCTTTAACCCAAGACTGTGGGTTGCGCCCAATCGTGATCCAGGTCGGCAGGCGCGGCTGAATCGGCTTTGGCAATATTTTAACCTTGACCTCCAGTCCATCCGCTCCCTTAACGGCGAGCGACTCTCCGGCCCATAAGTTTTGGACGACACGCGCGTTTTGAAAAAGCAGTTCTTTGCGATCCTGATAGGTATCCGGAGACAGTACAAAATCCAGTGGATGCCATCCTGAGGCGAAAGAAACTGCGACTCTACCATTCGAGAGATTGTCTACCACGGACCACTCTTCGGCTACTCTGATCGGATTATGCAGAGGCAAAGCAATGCTGCCTGCTCGCAACTGTATTTTTTCGGTAATCGTGGCGAGCGCAGCGCCCAGCACTGATGGGTTCGGATAAAGACCACCAAAATCCTGAAAGTGGCGCTCGGGTGTCCATACGGCTGAAAACCCATTTGTGTCGGCAAACTTCGCGCTCTCCAATAACAAACGATACTTCCCAGGCTTATCTTTAGACCCGTCATCTGAGAAAAAGAAGAGGCTGAACTGCATGCTCCTCATAGCCGCGTTGCTATGAGGATGTTCTTCATCGGACGTCTCTTTTGGCAGAGAGTCTCCATGGGCCAACGCCTCGCCCGGCGCCGGATGAATGTCAGTGAGTGGAAACAGGCTGCGCTCCTTCTTTTTTTGTTGCTGTAGCTTTAGCAACTCGCGTTGTTTGGGTGAAAGAGATTCAATTCTCTTTGAAATGTCGCTCATTCTTATATCTTTCCTCAACATCCAGCCCCATGACAGTAGCGATGGTTGCGTCTACCTCCTCGGGTGATAACTTTTCAATCTCGGCGAGCATCAATTCCAACTCTTCTCCATCTGGGTTCTGTAATTGGAGCTCGGAGATGATGGCGGCCAGCCCGGCTATGGTCGGCGACTCGAAGAGAGTGCTCATCGGCAACTCCGGTGCGAGCTCCGTACGCAGGCGAGACATCAGTTGAATCGCGACAAGCGAATCTCCACCCAACTCGAAAAAGTCGTCGTGGAGACCTATCGACTCGATGCCTAAAACTTCTTGCCAGATAAGGCGTATCGTTTGCTCGTTCTGATTGTTAGAGGATTTATCAGAATCAACAGTTATCGTTGAGAGAGGAGCAGAGTTGGAGCCGTTCATGTCCGGCGCTTCTACTGAAGCTTCCGGCTTAGCTTGGTTATTGGCGAACAGCGGTTGCGCGTCTAGCCAGTAGCGCTTGCGCTCAAACGGATAAGTCGGCAAGGGTATTCTCCGACGTTCTTCGTGCGCATGAAAACCGGCCCAATCTATCTTGACACCGGCCAGCCAGAGTTGGCCGAGCGTTTGCAGCATTATTTCAAGGTCAGATGATTTTTCGTGGTGATGTCCTAATGAGGAAAGAGCTACAGTCGCGCCTCTATCGCGCGCCATCTCTTTGACGAGTTTGGTAAGCGTCCGCCCCGGCCCGACTTCCAGAAACAACCGCTCCGGTTCCTTCAATAGTTCAACTATGCCGTCCGCGAGACGCACCGTCTGTCGCAGGTGTTTCGCCCAGTAATCCGGACTCGTCGTCTGCTCCGGCGTAATCCACGTGCCTGTTAAGTTCGAGATGAAGGGAAGCTTGGGCGGATTTAATTTTACCTTGCGCAACTGGGTAATGAATTCCTTTATCACGGGTTCCATCATCTGTGAGTGGAAGGCATGGGAAGTGCGCAACGGGCGTGCAGGTATACTCCTTTCCTGACACCATTTTTCCAGATGGCTCACAGCATCTGTCGGGCCGGAGATTACGCAGAATGAGGAACCATTGACCGCAGCGAGAGACAACGACGGATCGGTCTCCAGCATGGCCTGTGTGGCCCCCTCTCTGACAAACACGGCCAGCATAGAGCCGCGCGGAAGCTTCTGCATTAACTGACCGCGCGTTGCTACCAGAAAAAGAGCGTCCTCCAGCGACATGACTCCTGCCAGACATGCCGCGACATACTCGCCTATGCTTTGACCGATCATTGCCTCGGGATGAACTCCCCATTTCATCCAGAGATGGGCCAACGCATATTCGATAACGAAGAGGGCCGGCTGTGCGATGGTGGTCTGATCGATCTCCGGCGCAACCTTTAGTTTCCCGTCGGTCTCCGGGTAAAGTATGTCCCTGAGGTCGAGCTTTAGATGTTGCTTGAGCAATTCCACACAGACATCGGCCTGCTCACGGAAAACCTTCTCACGTTGGTATAGTTCCCGCGCCATCCCGCCGTATTGATTTCCCTGTCCCGAAAACATCATTACCACCGGGCGTTCGCGTTGCTGCTGAAAAACACTCTTCCATACTCTCGCACCGTGTGACTTTTCCAATGACTCCATGGCGTCACTCCGGCTGTGGCACATGATCACGCTACGGTGGCTAAAGGCTTTCCGGCCAACCTGCAAAGTGTAAGCGACTGAAGCAAGATCGACTTCCGGATGCTCTCTCAGATGAGTGAGCAGGTTAACTCTCACGGCTTCAAGTGCGGATTCCGTTTTGGCTGAAAGTAGCAAGAGTTCGAGTGGCCTGCTCTCAGTTGCCGGTGATGTCTGTGACCATTCTTCCATGATGACGTGCGCGTTAGTTCCACCGATACTGAAGGAGCTCACACCGGCTCGTCTCGGGACTCCCACTGGCTCCCATTCGGAGAGATTCGTGTTTACAAAGAACGGACTGTTCGCAAAATCAATTGAGGGATTGGGTTGCTCGTAGTGCAGGCTCGGGGGCAATTTTTTGTGTTTGAGCGACAGCGTCGTCTTGATCAATCCCGCTATACCCGCCGCTGTATCCAGATGTCCGATATTTGTTTTCACAGAGCCGATGGCGCAAGAATTTCTTTTGGCGCTGGCCGTGCGAAAAGCTTTTGTGAGGGCGGCCAATTCAATGGGATCACCCACGATGGTCGCGGTTCCATGCGTTTCAACATAACTCACCGTCTCCGGCTTAACCTGTGCCATGGCGAGAGCTTCAGCGATGACCGCAGCCTGACCGTCTACGCTCGGGGCGGTGTAGCCAACCTTAAACGAGCCGTCATTATTAATCGCTGAACCCCTAATCACGGCATGAATGTAATCTCCATCTGCCTGTGCATCAGAGAGACGCTTGAGCACAACGACCCCGACGCCATCTCCCCCGACCGTCCCGCCGGCATTGGCGTCAAAAGCGCGGCAATATCCGTCCGGCGAGAGAATGCCGCCTTCTTCATAAATGTAACCACTCTTTTCTAGTCGTTGTATTGAGACTCCGCCTGCCAGGGCCATATCGCACTGGTAACTCAACAAGCTCTGGCAGGCTACGCAGGCAGCAACCAATGAAGTCGAACAACCACATTGAATATTGAGGCTCGGTCCCCTCAAATTCAATTTATAAGAAACCCGTGTGGCGAGATGGTCAGTTTTATTTCCAATGAAAATTTGTAAGTTACTCGTTGACTTCACAATCTCTGGATGGGAATAGACATTGAGCAGATAGTGATTGAGGCTGGCTCCAGAATAAACTCCAATGCGGCCCTCGTAAGTCTCGCAGTCGTAACCAGCATGTTCCAATGCTTCCCCGGCACATTCCAGGAAGAAGCGGTGCTGCGGGTCCATAATTTCTGCTTCTCGCCGGGTGTATCCGAAGAATGAAGCGTCAAATAGTTCTATATCTTCAAGGACGGCTCCTGCCTTAACATAGAGCGGATTTTTCAGTGAGTCGGGATCAACATTGGCGGCTTCCAATTCTGCAACAGAAAAAAAGGTGACTGAGTTCACTCCCTCAACCAAATTCCGCCAGAACTCATCAAGGTTTTTGGCTCCGGGGAAACGACCAGCCATACCGATCACGGCAATGTTCGTTAAAGAAAAATCTATCTGGTCTTTCATCCGCGTTGCCCTTCCTTGAACTACAAAGCTGTGGTGCTTTGGCGCCTCATTCTTTGCTCGACCCGCTCCTGAATTTTCTCGAACGTAATCTCTACTACTAGACCTTACGGAACCTCTTGTTAATTCTGAATCCTGTTAAGCTCGCTGCCGTTGTAAAGCCGCAACCCGCTTTAGCCCGCGCTGTCGTGCTTCTTCTATCGAATCGAGCTCCGTCTCTCCGTTGATGTAATCGGCGAGCGCCGCTACAGTCGGATGGCGAAACAACTCAACCAACGGGATGTCACGCCCGAGCGTCTCCTGGATCAGTCGTCGGATTTGTATCAGCGCCATGGAGTGACCGCCGAGATCGAAAAGGTTATCGGCGATGCCAACGTGCTTGATGTTCAACACGCGTCGCCATGCTGCTGCGATTACTCTTTCTGTCTCGTTACGCGGTGTGACGTTTGCGCGCGTAATACCCATCTCTTTTGGAGGAGAAAGCTTTCGATAGTCAATCTTCCCGTGCCGGCTCAGCGGCATGCGCTCCAGCTTCACCAGCACCTGCGGCACCATGTACTCCGGCAAGCGCTCACGTAAGTAGCTGCGCAACTCCGCCTCACTGACTTCAACCTCCTCGATTCCCAAAGCCAGCGACTCCCGCCACAATCGCGCCGTCCCATTCCCGCTGCGCACCTCGCTCAGCTCTGCGGCGGCTGCTTCCTCCACTTCTATTCGTCGCGCATAGAGACTGTAGATATTCGTTCCTACCAAACCCGCTTCCTGCTCCACCGCCACCACGAATCCCTGCTCAGCCAGCAACTGCTGCATTTGTTCCAAGCGCCCGTCCAGATCGTGTACCTCCACCACCACCTGCCGGATCTTCTGCCAGTCGTCCGGCTCGATTCCCTCCAGCACGTCCCATTCGCTCTTCTCCACGTCCAGCTTCAGCAGAT
>Ga0134124_10005465_pt1 | contig 10216 bp, 8 predicted proteins | sample KB304_FD_96880 | JGI IMG/M metagenome (GOLD analysis project Ga0134124, IMG submission 96880) | Terrestrial soil microbial communities without Nitrogen fertilizer from Kellogg Biological Station, Michigan, USA - KB3-0-4 | ecosystem: Environmental > Terrestrial > Soil > Unclassified ... | reverse complement strand
GCTGGAAGCCGGCGACGAGCGCGTTCGCCTGTTCGGTGGCGCTCGTGTAGGCCGTCAGCACTACTGCGGGGAGTTCGCGCACGGAGGGCGACTGGTGGCGGCGAACGCGGCTGATGAACGTAATCCCGTCTTCGTCGGGCAGCGCGATGTCCGCGATGATGGCCGAGACCGTCGACGATTCGAGCGCGTGGTACGCATCGGTCGCCGTGCGGTAGGGCATGACGCGCGCGCCCGCGTGCTCCAGTACCTGCGCCGTCAGCTCGCGTGAGTCTTCGTGATCCTCGATGAGCACGATCACGCGTCCCTCGAGGCGCCGCTGCGACGTCCGCTTCGGCAAGCCCCCGTGTGCGGCGAGGCCGAGGCTCTCGGCGCGCGGCAGGCGCACGACGAACCGGGCCCCGCGGCCCGCGCCCTCGCTTTCGACCTCCACGGTCCCGGCATGCAGCCGGACGAGATCCTTGACCACCGCGAGGCCGAGGCCGAGACCGCCGAAGCCCCGCGTGGTGCCGCTCTCGGCCTGGCGGAACCTGTCGAACACGTGCGGCAGGAACCGCGGGTCGATGCCCATGCCGTTGTCGGTCACCTCGATGCGGACGTAGTCGTCGTCGCGAAAGGCCCTGACATGCACGCGGCCGCCGGAGGGCGTGAACTTGATCGCGTTCGACAGCAGGTTCCAGAGAATCTGCTGCAGGCGCGTGGCGTCGGCCAGCACGAGGTCGTCGGCCACTTCGGCGCTGCTGTCGATGGAGACGCCCTTCGCGTCCGCCGAGAGGCGCACGCTGTCGATCGCGCTGTCGATGGCGGGCTCGACGGGCAGCGGCACCGGGTCGAGCGCCAGCTTGCCGTTGGTGATGCGCGACATGTCGACGAGGTCGGCGACGATCTGCGCCTGTGCCTGCGCGTTCTTGTCGACGAGCTCCAGCGCCCGGCGCCGCGCCGTGGCCGACAGCTGCTCGCTCATCAGCATACGCGTCCAGCCGAGGATGACGTTCAACGGCGTCCGCAGCTCGTGCGACAGCGTCGCGAGGAATTCGTCCTTCAGGCGGTTCGACTCGCGCAGCGCTTTTTCGGTCCGCTCCGGGGTCAGGTCGCTGACGACCACGGCCGTCGTGCGCGTTCCGTCGATGTCAAGCGCCGTCGCGGACAGCTGCGCCGGAATCACCTGGTTGTCCACCATCAGGTGGCATTCTTCCCGGAATGTCTCGGCGGCGAGCAGGGTCTCGAACTTCGGTACGTATTCAGGGGCGACAAACGACGAGAACCGCCGTCCGACAACGCCGCTGTCGGGATGGCCGAGGAGGTTCTCGAGGCGGCGGTTGCAGAAGAGGATCGTCCCGTCGGCCGACAGCGTCATCGCGCCCTCGCGCATCTGTTCGACCATCAGCCGGTACGGCTCGTCGGCCGTGCGCAGCCGGAAGACCTGCTCGCCCTCGGGAGCGTGCATCACGATCGCATCCACGTGTCCGTCGCGGATCGCGGCGAGCGTGTCTTCGGCTTCCTGCAGCCGCCTTCGCAGCGACTGCGTCGACTCGCGAGACCGGCGTGCGGCGGCATGACGGCGGGCCACGGTCTACCCGAGCCCCGGCGTCAAGGAGAGTCCGGCGAGCACCTTCGCGTCATCCGACAGATCGCCGACCAGGTGGCGGAGCGGCGGCGGCGAGCGTTTGACGAGCGTCGGCGCAGCCAGGATCTGATCCGCGCGCGCCTGATCGATGTTCTTGTACAGGTCGACGACTTCCAGGGTGTAGCGCCCGCGCAAGTGCTCCTCGCAGATCCTTTGGATGTTCTGGATCGCGCGAACCGATCTGGCCGTCGCGCCGGTGACGTACAGGCGCAGCAGGTACCCCGCCGCCTTGTCCCTTTTGCCCCGGCCTCCCTTGGCTGTGGGCCCGCGCGATGTCACGAGCGCTGCCTCGCACGCCGCGCTTTCGGCCGCAGATCGAGCCCCACCAGCACACGGTCCGCGTCGGACAGGTCTCCGATGATCCGCTTGACCGGCGGGGGCAGCCGCCGGACGAGCGTCGGCACGGCGACGATCTGATCGCCGCGGGCGAGCTGCGGTTGTTTGAGCAGGTCGACGACTTCGATCTCATATTCGCCGGCGAGATGTTCCTCGCACAGTTTTTCCAGGTTTGCGAGGGCGGCCGTGGCGCGCGCGCTGTGGCCGGCGACGTAGAGCCGCAGGATCCACTCTTTGTGGCCGTCTGCCCGGCCGTTTCGCCGTGGGCGCGCTCGCGTCATCGCCCCGCCCTGGCCGCGCGTCGGCGCGGCGCGCTGAGCGTGGCGGCCATCGACGAATCGGCCGTCACGCCGGTGTCCGTGATGCTGAAGCGTTGCTCTTCCGCCGTGTGCGACATCCCGCGAGCCTTCACGATCACGAGGCGGCGGGCGTTGGCGCTCCCCGGTGTATTGCGCAGCACGATCCAGGTGTCCATCAACGACGACACCCCGCTCTGCGCGTCGCTCCCATCGGCGCTGTTCGAGAACAGATGCGAGAACAGCGACGTGATGTTTTGCGTCTTGAGGTAGTCGATCAGACGGATGAGCGTCGACTGAATCTCGCCGGCGCTGCCGCCCATGAAACTGGACACGGGGTCTACGGCGACGACCGACGGCTTGAAGTCGTCGACCTCGCGATGCATCGTCGCCAGGTGGGCCTCGAGGCCGTACAGCGTCGGTCGCGCGGCATGAATGCGCAGCAGGCCCTGCCTGATCGGCCGCTCCAGGTTGATGCCGATTGCCCGCATGTTGCGGACGAACTGCGACGGCGACTCTTCGAACACGAAGCAGAGCGCGCGCTCGCCGCGGTCGCAGCCGGCGCTCAGGAAGTGCGCCCCGAGGCTCGTCTTGCCCGTGCCGGCGGCGCCCGACAACAGCACGCTGCTGCCGCGATAGAAGCCACGCCCGTCCAGCATCTGATCGAGCCACTCGAGGCCGGACGACACGCGTTCGGCGCTGGCCTTGTGCTCGAGCTGCAGCGACGTGACCGGCAACACCGCGATGCCGTCGCGGTCGATCAGGAACGGGTACTCGTTGGTGCCATGGCTCGAGCCTCGGTACTTCACGACCCGCAGCCGGCGCGTCGAGATCTGATCGATCACGCGGTGGTCCAGGACGATGACGCAGTCGGAGACGTACTCTTCGAGGCCCTGACGCGTGATCGTCGTGTCGCCGCGCTCGCCCGTGATGATCGTCGTCATCCCGCGTTCCTTCAGCCACCCGAACAGCCGCCGCAACTCCGCGCGGAGGACGCCCGCGTCCGACAGGCCGCCGAAGAGCGATTCCACCGTGTCGAGCACGACCCGCTTCGCCTTGACGGACCGAATCGCGTCGTCCAACCGGATGAACATCGCCTCGAGATCGTATTCACCGGTCTCCTCGATCTCGGCGCGCTCGACGCGAATGTATTCGATCGCGATGCGTCTGGTCTCGATCAGCCGATCGAGGTCGTACCCGAGCGAGCGCACGTTGAGCGCCAGGTCCTGCGGCCGCTCTTCGAACGTGACGAATACGCCCGGCTCGCCGAATCGAACGGCGCCGTTCATGACGAATTCGAGGCCGAACAGCGTCTTGCCACAGCCGGGTCCGCCGGCGATGAGCGTGGGCCGGCCGCGCGGCAGGCCGCCGCCCGTGACGTCGTCGAAGCCGCTGATGCCCGTGGTTACCTTGGGAAGCGCGTGTGGGGCCGCGCCTCGAGCGCGGGGGCGCGGTGTCGTGCGTGACGCTCTGGCCATACGGGGAGTCGTGCACCTCCTGAAAGACCGGCAAGTATACAGGCCCGCACGCGTTCTTCAAGCTTGCGCCTGCGCGTGCTCGACCTCGGTCTTCTTCGCCTCCTGTTTCTCTTGCTTTTCGGTTTTCTTCCCGGAATCGGTCTGCGCCCAGTCTTCGTCGAACGTCGACGCGATCTCGCTGACGACGTGGCCGTTGCGCACGATGATGCCGGCTTCGCGGCGGTTGTCGAGTTCGAGCTTGCGCAGGCTCATGCTGCCGATGAAGGCGTCCCGCCTGTCGCGGACGATCGCGCGCGTGTGGAGCCGCTTGCCCGGATATTTCTCGTGCGGCAGGTCCTTGGCGTTGTTGCCGACCTTGCCGATGATGCGGACGTCCACGCCGCGTTTCATGCGATCCTTCAGGAGCTTGACGATCGAGCCGTCGCTGACCTTCGGGTCGTAGATCAACAGCTCGCGCTTCGCCTTCCGGACGAATTCGCCGAGCATGGTCCGCGAGTTTTCGGGGCTCACGACCAGCTGGCTCCCGTTCGGGACGAATGGCTGGCGGGTGACGTCGGACTCGAACAGCTTGAGCGCGTCGGCCACTTCGGCCTTCCGCCGTGTCACGATTCCGAAACTCCGGCTGCCGGTGGTGTCGAGCGCGGTCAGGTTGAACGCCATCAGCCACAGCTCGCTGCGGTCGACGATCATCATCTTCCCGTGATAGCGGACGAACTCGTCGCCGGTCCGTGCCACGGTGGCGCCGGCCTCGAGCAGCTTCTGTTCGAGCTTGCGGAGGTTCTTCTCGCCGCCCTTGTTCGTATGCGCGATGAGCGTCCGCACGAGGACGCCTCGCTTGACGGCGGCATCGAGCGCCTTCTGCACTTCCGGCCGATCGAACCGGAAGATCAGCAGATCGATTTCCTTCGTGGCCGCGCGGATGGCCGTAACGAAGGCCGACAGGCCGTCGCGCGGCTGGACGATCAGCTTCACTGGCCCGCACCCTTGAAATTGGTTGATTCCATGCCTGTTGAGCACTGTGCAAGTGAGATACCAGAGCGAACCCATGCGGTAACTGCCCGGAATTCCAAGGTTTTTCGGCTATGTTTTTGCACGGTCGCGGTTGGGGACGTCCTCGAAGAGAAGCGAAAGACACATGCGTCGATCCGCCGCGATTCTGCTTGCCCTCGTCGTCAGCGCCGGACAGCTTCTGGGCCAGCCGGGGCAGGGACAGCGGCTCCCGAACGCCGCCAACTCCGTCAAGCTGGCGGTCATCGGGGACAACGGCACGGGCGACCGGCCGCAGTATGAAGTCGGCGCCCAGATGGCCCGCTCGCGGGCGGCGTTCCCCTTCGACACCGTGATCATGCTGGGCGACAACATGTACGGCAGCCAGGAGCCCGCCGACTTCGTGAAGAAGTTCGAGCAGCCGTACAAGGCGCTGCTCGACGCCGGAGTCCAGTTCTTTGCCACGCTCGGCAACCACGACAACCAGCTCAATCGCTACTACAAGCCCTACAACATGGGAGGGGAGCGGTACTATTCGTTCGCGAAGAGGAACGTCCGCTTCTTCGTGCTCGACACCGACTCGCTCGATCCCAAGCAGCTCGCCTGGCTCGAGGACGCGCTCCAGGGATCGACCGACGAGTGGAAGATCTGCTACTTCCACCATCCTCTCTATTCGGACGGCGGCACGCACGGCTCCGCGGTGGAGCTTCGCGTCGTGCTCGAGCCGCTCTTCCTGAAGTACGGCGTCCAGGTTGTCTTTGCCGGACACGAGCACTTCTACGAGCGCCTCACGCCACAGAAGGGCATCTACTACTTCATCTCGGGCGCGGCGGGTCAGCTCCGGCGCGGCGACGTGCGCCGGTCCGAGTTCAAGGCGGCCGCGTTCGATCAGGATCAGAGCTTCATGCTGGTGGAGATCTCGGGGCTCGATCTCTACTTCCAGGCGATCTCACGTATGGGTCAGGTCGTCGATTCCGGGGCGATTCGCCGGGGCCGCTCATGAGCGCCGCCACTCCGCTCAAGCGCGCGGGGCGTTTTGCCATCGACTACTACGCCGCTCTCCCCGTCGGCGTCGTGGCCGCGCTCATCTGGGCGCAGGCGGACGCCGAGAGCTACTTCCGCTTTTCGCACGCGGCGTCGTTTGCCGTCAACGAAGTCGGCATGGCGCTGTTTCTGGCGGTGATGACGAAGGAGGTCGTCGAAGCGCTCTCGACCGGCGGCGCGCTCCATTCGTGGCGCAGGCGGTCGATGGCGATCGTCGCGGCGGTCGGAGGAATGATTGGCGCTGCGCTCACGTACTTCGCGTATCTCGAAATGGGCGATGAGCTCTCCGTGCTCGGACCCGGCTGGCCTGTCACGACTGCCGTGGATCTCGCGTTCACCTATTTCGTCGTCAAGGGCATCTTCGGGCGCCACTCCGCGGTCTCCTTTGTACTGTTGCTCGCCATCGTCACCGACGCGATCGAGTTCCTGATCGTCGCCTTGCGGTATCCGGTCGCCGACGTGCACGTGACCGGCGTGATTCTCATGGCCGCGGCCGTCCTCGTCGCCATCGCGCTTCGCAAGTCGCGCGTCAGGCATGCGTGGCCATACATCGCGATCGCCGGCGGGCTCTCATGGGCGGCGCTGTTCTGGGGCGGACTGCACCCGGCGTTCGCGCTCGTGCCCGTCATGCCGTTCGTGCCCCACGCGCCTCACGACTACGGATTTCTCGCCGAGGCCCCGCCGGAGGCGCACGATCCGCTGACGGAGTTCGAACGGAAGTGGCGCTACGCGGTCCACATCGTGGTGTTCCTGTTCGGCCTGGTGAACGCCGGCGTGCTGCTGCAGGGATTCGGCACCGGGAGCTGGGCGGTGCTGACGGCGACGCTCGGCGGACGGCCGCTCGGCATCGTGCTCGCCGTCGCGGCAGGCTGCGCGGCCGGCCTGCATCTGCCGGCCCGCATCCGCTGGCGCGACGTCGTCGTCATCGCGTTTGCCGCGTCGATCGGCTTCTCGTTCGCGCTGCTCGTCGCGACCCAGGCGTTCGGCATCGGCCCGGTGCTCGTCGAGGTGAAAATCGGCGCGCTGCTGTCACTGTCCGGCGCCGTGGTCGCGCTGATCCTGGCGGCCGTGCTCAAAGTCGGCAGATTTGCGCCGAAAAACGCCCAGGTCCACACCTGAGCTCGATTGGTCCCGCGCTTGCACTATCCGGCCACGGGGAGGCCCGTATGTGTAACGCGCGACCGAAACTCTTCCGCGCTGCGGCGGCGATTGCCGGAGTGGCCACGGCCGCGACGCTGTCGTTTCAGACCGCAGCTCACGCGCAGCGTTCGTATCGTGACGATCTGACCCGCCTGCAGCGCATCGATCCGGATACGTTCATTCCCGTTCGCACCAACGAATACATCTCGAGCGATCGCGCCGACGGACGCGTGTTTCCCGGCCAGGTGGCCGACGACGTCTGGGACGATCAGAGCCGGCTCGCCGTCCCGGCCATTCCGCGAGGGGCGCCGGCCGAACTGGTGGTGCGCAACACGCGGAGCGGCGACCTCATTCTCGATCTCGATTCAGTCGTCGCGCACGGTCAGCGGTACTCGGTGTCGGCTGAACCGGAGCGCATCGAATCGGAGCAGCGCCTCTCGCGTGACGCGCCCGCGCTGATTGGCGGAGGCGCCGTGCTCGGTACGATCCTCGGCGCCATCGCGGGCGGAGGAAAAGGCGCCGCCATCGGCGCCGGTGTCGGCGCGGCTGCCGGCGCGGGCCTCTCAGTACGAGGCCGCCAGGTACGCGTGCCTCCGGGCTCGGTGCTCAACTTCCGCGTGGATCGCCCGCTCGTCATCGGCATGGCGGATCGAGGCTACGACCGCGATCGCCGTCACTTCCATCGTGACGCCGATCGGCAGTTCGATCCGGGCCCGCCGCCTCCGCCGCCCGACGACCGCAACTAACGCGAGGTGACGACGATGGCTCTCCGCCTTCGATCGATTCAACGACCGGGAGCAGCGCTGCCGCTGCTCCTGTGCTCCTTTTTCCTGCTTGGGGAGCCAGGCGGGTCGAGGGCCGTCGCGGACGGCCCCGTCAAGGAGGCGCCGAAGGCGTCGAAGAACATCTCGAACGAAACGCGTTTCTCGATCATCCAGCGGGCGCAGATCTGGAAGCCGACGACGATTCCGGAGATGGATCTCAGGCTCGGTCCCCAGGGGAAGGGGGCCTTCGCGCCGAACGCCGCCGTCGCCTGCGACTACGTCGAGGAGAAATTCGAAGGCGCGTCGCCCAAGTTCGGCTGCCGTCTCGACGATGGCACGGTCGTGAAGGTGAAGTATGGGACCGGCGGCGAGGTGCAGGGCGAGGTGCTCTCGAGCCGGCTGCTGTGGGCGCTCGGGTTCGGCGCGGATCACATGTATCCGGTCGTCGTGACCTGCCGGGGGTGCTCGGCGGATCCCTGGACGAACCGGAAACCGACGAACGAAACGCACGTGTTCGACGTCGCGGTCATCGAACACAAGGCATCCGGCCACGCGGTCGAGACCAAGCGCGTGAAGGGGTGGTCCTGGCCCGAGATCGACATGATCGACAGGACACAGGGCGGCGCACCCGTCGAGCAGCGCGACGCGCTGAAACTGCTGGCCGTCTTCATACAGCACAGCGACAGCAAGCCGGAACAGCAGCGCCTGGTCTGCCTCGGACATCGTGACGACGTCGATCAGGAGGGCAACAGCGCCGAGGCCTGCGCGGCGTCCTTCATGCTCATCAACGATCTCGGACAGACCTTCGGGAAAGCGAATTTTGGGAATCGGAGCAACGTCAGCGCGGTCAACTTCGACGGCTGGTCGAAGGCGAAGGTGTGGTCCGACGACAAGATGTGCGTCGGCAGCATCTCGAAATCCAGCACCGGCACGCTCGATCATCCGAAAATCAGCGAAAGCGGCCGCGCGTTCCTGGCCGGCCTTCTGAGCCAGCTGAGCGACGGCCAACTGCGCGACCTGTTCGAGGTCGCGCGCGTCGACCTCCGGAGCCGCAAGCCTGGCAGCAACGAGCCGCCTGCCAGCGTGGACGACTGGGTCAATGCGTTCAAACACAAGCGCGACGAGGTGCTGAACCGGCGTTGCCCGGCCTAGGGCGATGGCCTCCGCCGATTCCGCGAGCCAGCCACCAGAGCATCCTGCCCAACTGCGTATCGCGCAGCTGCTGCGCCCCTACTGGAAGACGCTGACGATCGCGTTCGTCGCCGTGATCGGCGAGACGCTGACGGACGTCCTCGAGCCGTGGCCCGTCAAGGTCGTCGTCGACTCGGTGCTCAAGTCCAAGCCAATCGACGGGCCGCTGGGCCACCTCGTCGCCGGCGTCTTCGGCGACAACGCGTTCGCCGTGCTCAACTTCGCCGTCACCGCCGTCATCGTGATCGCGGTGCTCGGCGCGATCAGCTCCTACGTCGAGAGCTCCTTCACCAACAACGCCGGCCAGTGGGTGGCGCACGACCTCCGCCGGACGCTGTACCACCACATCCAGCGGCTTTCGCTCGCCGAGCACAACGAGTCGCGGACCGGCGATCTGATCAGCCGCGTGACGAAGGACACCGACGCGGTTCAGGAGTTCATCAACTCGGCGCTCCTCGGCATCTTCGTCGATCTGCTCACGCTCGGCGGCATGGTCGCCGTCATGTTCTATCTCGACTGGCGCTTCACGCTGATGGCGCTCGTCGTCGCGCCCGTGCTGTTTCTCGTGGTCTTCACGTACACGCGGCGCATCAAGGCCGCGTCGCGGGCCGTGCGCAAGCAGGAAAGCGAGCTGCTGTCGCGCGTCGCCGAGGTCCTGACGTCCATTCACGTCGTGCAGGCGTTCGCCCGCGAGGACTACGAGGAGCGGCGCTTTGCCTCGGAGAGCGCGCAGAACGTCAAGCTGGCCGTGGAGGCGAAGGCTATCAAGGCGAAGCTGTCGCCGATCACGGAGGTCATCGTCGCGGTCGGCACGGCCCTGGTGCTGTGGTACGGCGCGCGGCGCGTCATCTCCGGCGAGATGAGCGTCGGCATCCTCATCATGTTCCTGATGTATCTGAGCAAGATGTACAAGCCGATGCGCGACCTCTCGAAGATGTCGGACACGGTGTCGAAAGCCGTCGTCGCGCGCGAGCGGATCGAGGAGGTGCTGAGCATCGACAGCCGCGTCCGCGATCTGCCGAAAGCGAAGCGGGCGCCGCGCTTCAAGGGCGAGGTCGAATTCGACCACGTCACGTTCGGGTACGGCGGAAACACCGTCCTGAACGAGGTGAGCCTTCGTATCGAACCGGGCCAGTTTGCCGCCATCGTCGGGCCGTCAGGCACCGGCAAGACGACGATGGTGAGCCTGATCCCGCGCTTTTACGATCCGGTCTCGGGCCAGGTCCGGATCGACGGCACCGACGTCCGCAAGTACACGCTGAAGTCGCTGCGCGACCAGGTCAGCCTGATTCTGCAGGACACGCTGCTGTTCCGGGCCACCATTCGCGAAAACATCGCGTACGGCCGGCCGAACGC
>Ga0134124_10005460_pt1 | contig 10221 bp, 7 predicted proteins | sample KB304_FD_96880 | JGI IMG/M metagenome (GOLD analysis project Ga0134124, IMG submission 96880) | Terrestrial soil microbial communities without Nitrogen fertilizer from Kellogg Biological Station, Michigan, USA - KB3-0-4 | ecosystem: Environmental > Terrestrial > Soil > Unclassified ... | reverse complement strand
TTCCCCAAACTCGCACGCCCGCGTCGTAAACGGTCAGGGCACAGTTCGTGAACGTCGGCAGGCAGGTCGGCCCTGGGCAGGCGTCCCAATCCGCTTGCGTACCGGTGGCAGTGGCGAGAAAGGAATAGTCGTTGCTCTGCTTGGACGTGGCGACAGAAGCGGCGTCGGAGTAGCCCATTTCGACTTGCGCGGCGTCACCCGGCGCGAGGTCCCCCACGCTCGGCTCGAAGCCGATCTCCAGGTAAGAGTCCGCGTTCGGCGACGAAATGCTCTGCACCGAACTCAGCACACGGTCCTCGAACCGAATCTTGTTCGAACAACACGTGTCGCTGTAATAGACATCGAGCGCGGCGGGAGCCGTCAATTCGTCTCGGAAGTAGTAGCGCACGCTGAGACTCGAAAGCGGCACCGCAGCTCCGGTTCGGTTCTCGATCTTGACCAAGAAATCGATCAGCTCCGTGTCGTCGGCGGGCCGCGCGTTCCAATAGTAGAGTCGAAGCGCCGCGCTCGAATCGCACTTCGGCGCAACGTCGCTCGGTCGCTCGGAGCCAACTTCGGCCTCCAAGCGACCGCAGCCAACGAGCATGAGGCAGCTGGCGACGAGCGCGCGGCGAACCACCAGGTTCATTCGCTACCGAGCAATCGACGCACGTCGCCCGCCTGGGGACTGCGAGGGAATCGGTGCAAAAACGCTTCGCCTCGCAGGCGAGCGGCGTCTCTATCACCGGCTGCCATCAGCGCGCGCACGCTCAGGGCCTCACGCTCTTCGGCGAGCGCGCCGTGCGGAAACTCCGCGCGAGCTCGGGCGAGCAGAGTCAAAGCCTCCCGAGCGTTGCCCGCCAAGAGCGTTCGGCGAATGGCAAGCACCGCGGCGCTCTCTTCGCGTAACCGGCTCGAGACCAGCGACGCTGCACTCGCGTCGCTAGCCGGAGCCGCCGCCGCGTCGGCGTCGACTCGACGAGCTGGCAGCGCCGATTGCGCCTTGCTCGGAGCGGCGGGTGTCGCACTAGTTTCGGCGGCGTTCGTCGCAGCAGTGGGGGCGCTGGCGACTGCCGACGGAGTTCCGTCGTTCATTTCGAGCACGGCCGCACCGTGCGCCAACTCCGGCGGCATGCTGGAAGCCGCCGCACGAGCCGCAGCACCGTGCACCGCGGGCGAGTGTTGCGCCGACGCGCGCGTGCTCGCCGAGCTCCGAAGGTGCATTGCCTCCACCCCTGCTCCGCCCAAAACGGCGATCGCAATCACGCCCTTGATGACGCTGCTCGACGCCAAAGCCAAGCCTTTGCTCACGGCGCCTGCGGTACTGGCCGTCTCGACCGTCGCGACGCCATTCTGCGCGGCAGCGCTCGCACCGCCAAGAGCCGTGGCCGCGGCCCCGCCCGCCGCGGCCAACGTGACCGCGGACCAGACCTGGCCGCGCAGCTCGCTCGGCATCCGCTCCGAAGCACCTGCCAGCAAGAGCTCGCTCTCCTCCGTCGAGGCCCCGCTGGCGAGTTCGGACCATCGTTTGGGGTCTTGCATCACTTACTCCCCGCGCGCAAAAAGGGTCGGTCTTCTGCGGCGCGATGTCTGCCGAGAGCCGCGCGAAACGCCACGCGCGCCAAACGTAGCCGACTGAACACGGTGCCGGTAGGAATACCGAGCGCCTGAGCGATCTCGCTCCCGGTTAGGTTCTCCAATTCGAACAGCACGAACACCAGGCGTTGGTCCTCAGCTAGAGTACCGAGCAGCTGATCGAGCAAGATCAGCTTTCGGCGCTGCTCGAGCGCAAAAGCCAGATCGGGGGCGGTAGCGGGTTCAATGTCGAGCCGAGCAGCGTCGGCGACTTCGTAACGGCGATGGGCGCGCTGTCGTCGATCACGCGCGACACTCCGACAGATCGTAAATAGCCACGTCGGCACGGAAGAGCGGCCTTCGAATTGCGAGAGCGTGCGATGCACGGTCAAGAACACCTCTTGGATGGCATCCGCAAGATCGTCCGCGGGCACGCCCAAACGACGAAGGTTGCGAAACACGAAGTCCGCGTGCTGCTCGTAGATGTGCTCTAAAGTCATGCGGCAGTCAGGCTTCGGCTCCGTTCATGGTTAGAGGAGGCACGGCTATCAGCCCATCACCGAAACGACCGCAGCTCACCAAATCTGCAGCGCGAGCCCCAAATCAGTGACCAGCGCGAGGCCACTCGACTGATAGGCGTCCCCAGCGTAACCCACTGAAAATACTTGCTTTTGCAGCGGAACTACGGCCTCGGCCCGGAGGCTCAGCAGGAGCCTGGGAGCCAGCTTGAATTGCGCACGCGCCCCTCCGGCCAGCGCCAGGTAGGCGAGGGAGGCGCTGGTCGTGGTCGGGTACCCCTCCCCGGCGCCGCTCGTCACGCCGCCCAGAATCGACAGCACGGGACCGAGCTGAAAGTCCCCAGCCGTGACTGAATGAAAGCCGCTCAGCTCCGCGTAGCTGAGTCGAACACGCACCACGCCGCTGCCGAACGCAAGCTCACGGCTTCCGCTCGTCGCGGCCCCTAGCTCGAACCACGTACGCGCGCCCAGCGAGAGGCCGACCGCGCCGCCGAAAGCCCAAGTCGCGCCTTCCACCAGACCCAACCCGAGTCCGAAGCGTGCACCCAACCAGACTCCGGGATTGGGCCGCCCCGGTTGCGGCGGCGCTGGTGCTCGCGCCTTCGGCGATTGAAACGCCGGATCGAACAGCAGCGCTAGGGTCACGGCAACTGCGTCAGCCAACGCTTCACAATTCTCGCCACGATCGAGCAGCACGCGCTCGCCTTCGGCCGCGCCGGTTAGACGCAGGTGAGCCTCATAACCCTGTTCGGCGCGCGCAAACACGACCTGCACCGAGAGCCTTCTCGAGTCCTCGCCGCCCGCAAGCGGCCTGCCCACGATCGCCTCCACGGCGGACGTGAGCCGTTCGGCGCTCGGGCAATCCAACGCGCTTGGCGCACGCTCCACGCCGAGGACAGCAGAGAGCGAAGCTCCGAGGATCAGCCACGGCGTCACGCCCCGACGCTACACTGCGCCCGGGGCCTGTCTTTTCTTTTTTGTTGATGGTCACGCGGCGCGGCGCGCACCGGCGCAGCCTTCGGCGACGCGGCCCGGCGATCCGCAGAGAACGATTGGGCACAACGGCCGCCGCAGGTCTCTGCGCCACCAAGGCCCAAACCGCCCTCCCAGAGCGAACGATTTTCAAATACGGCGGGCGCGACCGTCCCTCTAATTCCGTCATGAACAAATGGCGACCGTCGGTTCGAGCGCTACGCTCCGCGTTGATCGGGCTTGCAGCGGTGGCGTTTGCATGCTCGAGCACATCCAATGCTGGCCACGAAGGGAGCGCTGGCTCCGGCGAGTCGGCAGCCCAGGCCGGCAGCTCGAGCGCTGGGACGGCGGCGGGACTCACCGCCGGCAGATCGGGGCTCGGGTCGTCGGCAGGAACCAATTCGAACGCTGGCGGGCTCGGCGGCGAAAGCATCGCGTTCGGTGGTTCGGCTACGTTCGGCGGTTCGGCTACGTTCGGTGGCGCGGGCTCGGGCGGAACGATCCACAACGCGGGCTCAGGCGGAACCATTGCCCACGCGGGCTCGGGCGGAACGCTCCACAACGCGGGCTCGGGCGGAACCATTGCCCACGCGGGCTCGGACGGAAGCGTCGGCGGCGCGAGTGCCGCGGGCGCTCCGCCGCTCTCGGCCTCGCTAGTGCCCGCGCAGGGCGCCCTGCTCGGCCAATATTACGGCGATGGAAGCTTGGCCCAAACGGCGGCGCGCCTAGGACGCACGCTGGCCATTCACCTCGTCTACTACGCCTGGAGCGACGATTGGAACGTAGGCGCCAAGAACGATCTCGACGCCGGACGCATTCCCCTCGTCAATTGGGAGCCGGCCGGCATCGACTTCGAGAAGATCGTAAATGGCAGCCTCGACGCAACGATCAAAGCTCGCGCGTCCGGGGCCAAGCAATTGGGCGAGCCCTTCTTCCTCGACTTTGCCGCCGAGATGAACGGCGACGAAGCCTGGAGCGGCAACGACGCCAAGCTCTACGTCGACGCGTATCGACACATCCACGATCTGTTCGTCGCTGCTGGCGCCACCAACGTCGTCTGGGCTTGGTGCCCGAACGTGACTGACACCGACGGGAGCAACAAGAGCACGCTCGACTATTATCCGGGCGATAGCTACGTGGATTGGACGGGCGTCGACGGCTACAATTGGGGCAGCGGTGATTGGCAGACGTTCAAGGACGTCTTCAAAGACATCTATCCACTCTTGGCCGGAAAGAAGAAGCCGATTTTGATCGGCGAGATGTCATCGTCGGAGACCGGCGGCGACAAAGCCGCTTGGATCACCGCCATGATTCCGACGTTGAAGGCGAGCTACCCGTTGATCAAGGGCGTGGTCTGGTTCGACGTCGACAAGGAGCGCGATTGGCGGATCAATTCATCGGCGAGCACGCTCGCGGCCTTCAAAGCGATGGCTGCCGATCCGTACTTCAACCCCTAGCAATTCAAGCAAGGCGAAGGCAGTTTTCCGGCGAGCACGTCCAGCGTCCGTGTCGATCCCCGTAACAACTTCTGTTCTGTTCAGGCAATAAAGACGTCTGTGCCCTTAGTCGAATCAGCACCGGGTGCGGCCGCAGCAATTCCGCTCCCGAGAGGATTCAACGTGCGCCTGAACACAACGTGGTACCGAACTAGGAAAATTACGCTGACGGCAATGGTGCTTGCGTCGGCGACCGTCGCGACGATTCCTTCCCCGGCTCGGGCGGACAACCCGATCGTGCAGACCTTCTATACGGCGGACCCCGCGCCGATGGTACACGAAGGCAGGTTGTACCTGTACACGTCCCATGACGAGGACGTCACGGTAAAAGATTTTTATACGATGAACGACTGGCGGCTGTACTCCACCGCTGACATGGTCAACTGGACCGACCACGGCTCACCGGCGGGCCTCAAGAGCTTCAGCTGGGGGACCGACAACGCTTGGGCGCCGCAGGGTATCGCTCGTAACGGCAAATTTTACCTGTACGTGCCGCTGAACAACAACACCGGCGCCAGAATCGGCGTCGGCGTATCCAACACCGTCACCGGCCCGTTCATGGACCCGTTGGGAAAGCAGCTGGCCGCAAGCGGATCGAGCAACATCGATCCGACAGTGTTCGTCGATGAAGATGGACAGGCTTACATGTACTGGGGGAACGGCACCCTCCGGTACGTGAAGCTGAACTCGGACATGTTCAGCACCTCGGGCAGCATCACTAACGTGGCGTTGGATGGCTTCACTGAGGGCCCGTGGTTCTACAGGCGAGCGTCGCTGTATTACATGGTCTACGCCGCCACCAACGGGAACGAGTACCTCGCCTACGCGACCAGCAATAGTCCAACGGGGCCGTGGACCAAGCGCGGCGACGTGATGGGCACGGGCAATACGTTTACGAATCACCCCGGCGTCGTCGATTTCAAGGGGCATTCGTTCCTTTTCTATCACAACAGCGCATTGCCGGGCGGCAACAACTACAAGCGCTCGGTGTGTGTGGACGAGTTCACCTACGGCGCCGACGGCAGCATTCCGAAGATCACGCCGACCACCAAAGGACCGAACGCCGTCGCCACGTTGAATCCGTTCAAGCAAGTCGAGGCCGAGACCATCGCCTTCTCGTCTGGACTCAAAACCGAGGTGTGCACCGACACCGGTGGCGGCATGAACGTCACGTCGATCAGCAATGGCGACTACATCAAGGTGAAAGAAGTCGACTTCGCGGACGGCGTGACGTCCTTCGACGCTCGGGTAACGTCCGCGGCCAGCAACGCGAAGATCGAGCTCCACCTCGACAGTCAGACCGGCACCCTGCTCGGAACGTGTGACGTCTCGGGCGCATCTTCCTGGACCACCAAGACCTGTACGGTCAGCGGCGGTGCCGGGAAACACGATTTGTTCCTGAAGTTCGTCGGTGGCAGCGGTGATCTGTTCAAGTTCAATTGGTGGAAGTTCGACGGACCCACCATGCCGAGCGGCGGCGGCGGCGCAGGCGGTACCGGCGCAGGCGGCGGTTCTGGCGGGACAGCAACCGCTGGTCGGGGCGGCTCGAGCCAGGGCTCGAGCGGCAGCGCTGCCGTAGCGGGCACGTCATCGAGCAGCGGCGGTTCGAACACTGGTGGCACTGGTACCGGTGGAGCGACCGTCATCGCTGGCTCGAGCAACGGCGGCAGTTCCGTCTCCTCGGGTGGGACGGCCAGCGGAGGCACCGGCGCGGGTCGTGCGGGCAGCGCTCAGACTGCCGCTGGTGCCGGAGGGAACGCCGCCACTCCCGCGGATGCTGGCGGCTGCAGTTGCCGAGCAAGCTCGAGCGCGGGAAACGGCGGACTAGCCGCCGCACTCGGGATGTTGGTTTCGGTGCTCGCTCTGCGGCGTCGGCGCCGCGAGCTCCATTGATCGAATTGGAGAAAATGACAGCGCTGTTGCAGCTCGTCGCGCGACTCGCGCGCGGCGAGCGCGCTCGAGCGACCAGCGCAGCCGCGAAGTGGACCGAACCTGGGGAGAGGCTATGTTCCTCTCGTGCTTAAGTTCGTTCCGGCGCTGCTCATTCTCTCGCTAACGTCGGCTTGCTCGTCGGATGCGACACCGAACAATCCCGCAAGCGGGGGCAACCTGGGCTTGGGCGGCTCAGCCCCCGGCTCTGGTGGTGCTAGCGCTGGCGCGGTGAGCGCCGGTGGGTCCGCGCTCGGCGGCGCGACCTCTGCCTCCGCAGGCAGCGCAGGGAGCATTGCAATCGCAGGCGCCGCTGGCGTCGCTGGTTCGGTGGCAAGCGGTGGCGCGGGCGGCTCCGGGGGCATTCCACCGAAGGGCCTCGGCGCGTGCACGATGCCCACGAATGCCAACTTCGCCGACGCGCAGGCAAACTATCAAAAATGGAAGACTGATCTGCTCACTGCGGACGGCGCAGGCGGCTTTCTGCGCGTGAGGCGGCCGAACTCCGGCACGCAGGTGAATTCATCGAACTCAGAGGGGATCGCCTACGGCATGGAGATCGCGGTCTTCATGGACGACCAAGCGACCTTCGACAAGCTCTGGCAATACGAGCAGATCCATCGCGGCAGCAACGGCTTGATGGATTGGGAGATCTCTCCCACGGGTGGCGTCCTCGGCTCGGGCGCCGCCTTGGACGGTGACGAGGACATGGCCTTCGCGTTGGTGATGGCCGACAAGAAGTGGGGCGGTCAAGGGTCGCTGTCGGACACCTATCTGAACCACGCCAAGAAATTGATCGACCTGATCTGGCAGCACGAGGTCGACCACACGCGTAACGATGTGGTCATGCCGGGCGACCAGTTCGCTGACGGCCAGATCATCAACATTTCCTACTTTGCGCCGGCCTACTATCGGATCTTCGGGCAGGTGACGGGCAAGACCAGCGAGTGGAATCGCAGCGTCAAGGCGAGCTACGACGCGATCGAGGCCGCGCTGAACGCGACCAACAAGAATACGACCAATGGACTGGTGCCCGCTTGGTCGACGCCAGCGGGCGTGCCGACCGCACCGGCGGGCACCTCGCACCCGACTCATCACCAGCTGGATTCGTGCCGCACGCCCTTCCGCGTGGCACAAGATTATTGTTGGTTCGGTGAGGCGCGGGCGCTCTCTTACCTGCAGAAGATCACCAGCTTCTATGCCGGCATCGGCGCGCTCAACCTAGTCGACGGCTACAACCTCGACGGGACACCGTTCGACGGTGCTACGTTGCACCTGGCGGCGTTCGTGGGTGGTGCGGGTGTCGGCGCGATGGCCGTGCCAGAGCAATCGAAGCTGCGCGACGATGCCTATGCCGGGATTGCCGGCTGGCAGAGCCTGATCGGCGGCAGCGTCTACTACAACGAGTCGTGGTCGATGTTGTCGCTGCTGATGATGAGCGGCCACATGGTCGACCTGACCGCCAAGTAGCTCTGCGCCGGGACTCAGCGCGCGCCCTTCGCCCGCTGTTCGTACTGCCGCAAACGCTCCTGAATCCCCTCGTCTTTCGCCTTTTCGGGCAGAAACGCGACGGCAGCGCGTTGTGAGTGGAGCGCCTCGTCGAACCGCCCGAGGTCATTCAGGAGCGAGGCTTCGGTGTCGAGCTCGCTGCTGCCGATGGGGTTGAGCGCGACGGCGCGCTCGGCAAAAGCGAGCGCCCGCGGGAGATCCGGCAGATCGCGATAGATTTCGGCGAGGACTCGCAGCTGCATGGGAGAGTTCGCGACGGGCACGAGCGGTAGTGCGGCCTGCATCACGGGATCGCCGAGCTGCACTCGCGCGTTGGGATCTGCTCGCTGCTCAGCGCGCAAGAGCACGATCGCCAGCAAGTAGCGGGGATCCTTCGGGGCCAACTGGGCGGCGAGCAGCAGGCTGCGCTCGGCGTCCGCGAAGCGATGTCGTTTGAGCGCGGAGAGACCGCGAAAGTAGTGCGCCTCTGCGGACTGCGGGGCTTCGCGCACGGCGATCTCGAATTGTGCGTCGGCGATTCGTGAGCCGTCGCCGGGCCTGCTCGCCAAGCGACCCCACAGGACGTGCACTTCGTCGTCGCGCAGGGTGCGCGTTTGCAGTACTTCCGCTTTGGGCACTGAAAGCTGTGAGTCGTAGACGACGAGCTCGCCGCGCGCGAGGTAGCGCTTGAGCTCGCGGTCGAGATCCGAATCCTTGACGCCCGCGAACGCCTGACTCCACGCGGCCGCCACTTGCTCATCGCGCACGATGCTCAAAAAGCGGAGATAGCGCGCGTTGAATGGGCTATCGCGATCGCGCAGCAGATGGACGAATGCCCAAGCACCGAGGTACAGGGCACTGCCACGCTCCTGTGCTTCGTGGCTCGGCGTTCGATCGAACGCGAACTCGTAAAATCCGTGCCGATCGAGCCTGAGTAGTTCGCTCGGCGGGGTCACTTCGTCGATTGGGACGACGAAAACCGAGGAGCCGTCCGCAGCGCGTCCGGCGTAGCCTTGAGCGTCGAGCGTGAAACCGATGTGCGGTAGGCCGGCGCCGACGCGCACATGACCGTTTTCGATTTCGATGGTGGAGAAATACTCGGCCCAGCCCTCCTGGAGCCAAGGGGGCGCGGGACCGAAGTTGCGATCGAATAGCTGGTGCGTCAGCTCGTGCAAGCAGGCAATGCGGCTCTCCGGCGTGAGTTCGCCGTACAGGACCATGAATTTCGAAGGCTCGAGATCGCTCGGCAATTGCCGAGCGAATATGCCGCCCGCCAGGGCGGGCTCGAAGGCGTGAAAGTCCGACTCGTCGCGGAACACGACCACGGTCGTGGGCTCGAGCGCCACACGGGCGTGCTCGAAGGCGGCATGCTCGATCGCGTACACGCCTTGCTCGAGCTGATCGGCGATCCCTCGAGCGTCTTCCGGGTCCAAATCAGAGACGACACGAAAATGCGCCGAGCTCATTTCTAGCCAAGGGTTGCCACCCTGGCCCGGGCTACGCGGAATGGCACCAGACCCGCCGCAACCAGCAAGCACCAGCAATAGCGCAGCCAACACGACCCGACCCAATCGACGATTCAACACGCGTTCGCTCTACCCCTGTAGATGAGAGATTCGACACATCCGTACTCCATGCTCACGGCGAAAGTCATCCTGCGCGTTGTCCGCCCGCCGCGCACTGAAAGGGTGTCGCTCGGTCCCGACGCTCACTCAGCCGCCGAAGCAAGCCGTCGAGCAGTTGCTCAATAGACAACTGATCAGGGCGCTCGTTCGTGAGCCTATCATGGTGCCACAGTTTTTGGTCGCGCAAGGAGTGGCGCAACTACTCACTTGAGCGACCTGCGGTGCGGTACCGCTGCCCGCCACGGTTTCGACGAGGCAGGCTTGCATGCAAGTGATCTCACCGCCGTTGGCTGGACCGCCCCAACCGCACTGGTTGCCCGGGTCGATCGCGAAGCACTCCGAATATTCAGTACAGCATTTGGCTTGAACGCACTTCTGGCACGAATCGCTGGGATCTGCGGGAGTGCAGGAGTTCGGCGTGCCCAACGCACTGCCGTCAGTCGGATCGCACTGGAACGATACGGGGCCGGCGCTGCCACCTGCTCCCGCCGACGGACCGCCGGCTTTCCCAGCAGTACCCCCGTTGCTCGACCCCGCAGCACCGCCCTTGCTCGACCCTGCAGCACCGCCGTTGCTCGACCCCGCGGCTACACTCATCGCGCCGGAGCTACCCGCGCCCGAACCACTATGGCCCGCACT
>Ga0134124_10005459_pt1 | contig 10226 bp, 9 predicted proteins | sample KB304_FD_96880 | JGI IMG/M metagenome (GOLD analysis project Ga0134124, IMG submission 96880) | Terrestrial soil microbial communities without Nitrogen fertilizer from Kellogg Biological Station, Michigan, USA - KB3-0-4 | ecosystem: Environmental > Terrestrial > Soil > Unclassified ... | reverse complement strand
CAAGGCGGGAGCCGTATGCGTAAAAGCGCCCGTACGGATCTGTGCGGGGGGCGATCAGTGATGATCGTCCCTACCGCGTCCAAGTATCGATCAGAGGTGCGACTAGTGAACTTCGGCCAGCAGGTTGTGCTGCTTCTTGGTGTCGCACACGCTAGCCAAGCTCTTTCTCAGGCGCTGACCGAAGTGCTCCGCTTTGATCTCATCCGATTCCTGGCAAAAGGCATGTCCTAGTTCGTGGCTGACCGCAAAATCCAGAAACTTGTCGAACGAGATATTCCATTTCGTCATCAGTTCAAGTTCCCGCTTGGGCTTGAGCACTAGCAATGCCTCATCGAAGAATGTCTGGCGATTTTCCAGATGGCTGAAAGCGGGGCTAGCCGGGTTTAAGTGAAGCTGGGAGACGAGCTGCTTCCAATCGTCAGATCGAACCAGGATCCAACTCCATTTGCCCAGTTTTTCGGAATCGTATTTTCGCAACACCGTTTGTAAGAAGGCGGTCTGCGTCTCACATTCCGGGACGGAATAAGGGCCAACACAGAAAAACTGTTGTCCGGCCGGCGTAGCGGACCGGATCTTGAGCGCATTCACGTGGGAGTCCGATTGGGCCTTAAGAAGCCCAGGTAACGCAAACGCAAGCAAAGACACCAGTAGCGTGGGGATTTTCTTCATGGAGCCCCAGACTGCGAACTGTGTTGTCGCAGAACAGTGGGCCAGTGGGCGGACGCTACTCAATAGCGCGGAGCTAGAATGCGTCGTACTTGCTCATGACCTGCCAAGAGCTTGCAATTCAGCAGGTTGCGATTAGATATGTCCTTATTCCATTCGACAGCAATGAAGGAATTGCTAAACTAGCGGTCAATTCTGACGGAGGTTGGAGTGTCTCCTCGTTTCCTGACCCAGGTCCTTTACCGCTTCAGTACTTTTGAAGCAGATCCACAGGCTGGCGAACTGCGCAAGAATGGGCTCCGGCTGAGGATTCAAGACCAGCCTTTCCAAATCCTGCTAAGACTTCTGGAACGGCCCGGCCAGATTGTCACTCGCGAAGAACTCAAGACCACGCTCTGGTCAGTCGATACCTTCGTTGACTTCGACAACGGTCTGAATATGGCGGTGAAACGGCTTCGAGAAGCACTCGGAGATGACGCCGACCACCCCAGATTCATCGAGACCCTCCCACGCCGCGGTTACCGCTTTATTGGCCAGGTGGACGGCAGAGCTCCCTCCGCAAGCGAGAAAGCAAATGATGCCCCCAGCCTCCGCTCAAGCTTAAGAACGATCGGCATCTGGACCGTCGCGGTTTCCTTCTTTGCGCTCGCCGTCATCCTAGTGTATCGGCGAACGCGCTCGGAACCGCAGTCGCCTCCACTCGCTCCGCGGCCGTTTACAGCTCTTCCAGGAATCGAGACCGCCCCTGCTTTCTCGCCCGATGGGTCGCGCATTGCGTTTGCGTGGAAGGGTGATCCTACATCCGACGAAAATGGATTCGATCTCTACGTTAAGGCTATCGGCAGTGAAACTATCCTACGTCTTACCCATCATCCGTCTGAATGGCTCAGCTTGGCGTGGTCCCCTGATGGCACTGAAATCGCCTTTCACCGTATCGCGGGCGCGGACACGGGAATCTATGCTGTCCCGTCTCTTGGTGGACCCGAAAGGAAACTTCGCTCGACGCGCGCTCCTTACGTAGGCGTCACACCCGTGAGTTGGTCTCCTGACGGAAAATGGATCGCTTTTGCCGAATCTTCGCCTACGGAACTCGGCGATCGGATCTCACTCCTTTCCGTCGAGACTTTGGAAGTGCACGGGTGGCCTCACAACCCCAAGTGTGGTGCCGAAGCACAGCCCAAGTTTTCCCATTCGGGACGCAGTCTGTCGTACCTATGCGTAAGCGATCGATCCCTCGAAATATATACCGTTCCACTAGCTGGAGGTACACCACAGCCCGTTGTCGCTTTTGCAGACGGTTTATTTGGATCGGAATGGAGTGCCGACGACACTCGATTGCTTTTTTCAAAGAGGACTCCTGAAGGCGCCGAGCTAAGGGAAGTCGACCTTTCCAACCACGCCGGCCGACAGCTCCTTTTTTCATCATCGGCAAGTTGGCCTTCGATCTCTCCACGAGGGAATCGTCTCGTTTACAGCGTGGCCTCAGAAAACGTTAACATCTGGCGACGGGACCTTCTCCATCCCAAGTCACCGGCGGTTAAGGTCATCTTCTCTACCCGCCGCCAAAATAACGCGCAATATTCGCCGGACGGCAGACTTATCGCCTTTGAGTCCACGCGTGCTGGCCCGTGGGATCTCTGGATAAGCAATGCTGACGGCACAAACCCGGTACAGCTCTCGCGGTTAAATTTGAACACCGGGCACCCCCGATGGTCTCCCGATGGACAAAAGGTTGCCTTCCACGCCCTCTCCGCTAATCTGAATCAACGTGAAGTCTATGTCGTCGATATTTCTGAGCGTGTTCCCCGCAAGCTGGTCACCAACCTCAAGATGCCATTCGATCCAAGCTGGTCAGCGGATGGCAAATGGATCTACGTTCGATCGAAGGAAGAGAACGCTCCTGAAATCTATCGTGTCCCTTCGGGTGGCGGCCAGGCGATTCCATTGTCAACAGCGTCGGAGGGCCTTGTCGACGAGGTCCTCTATTTCGCGGACCAGCGCTATCGCTCCACAATCCGCGGGATCTCACTAAGAGGCGGCCATGGAGCGTTTCCGCTCGATGACTTGCCGCCGGTCAACAACTGGAATGCTTGGACCACCGTGCACGGAGGCATCTATTTCGTGCCGGTAGGCTTGCCTGACTCTCTTCGTTATTATGACTTCGCTTCCCGGGAGATCCGCGACGTTCTCAAATTGCAGAAGGATTTCAGCGACGGCCTATCCATTTCCCCCGATGGCCGTTATCTTCTCTACTCTCAGGTCGACGATCTCAATTCCGACATAATGCTCGTCGAGAACTATCGGTAGGATTCCATCACTCGGAATAAAGCATTTTCACGACCGCGTGTTTCAACAACTAGAGAACTCAGTCTCAATCCTAAGTCCGCAAATGGTGAGCGAAGGAGCCGCTTCTGCCGCGACCGAACTGAATTCGCCCGACAGATTACCAACGAGCCGTGGTCGTCGATGGCAGAGGGTCAAAGGAAACGAAGAAGACCACTCTCAGGAGTGAATGGAGAAGTGCGCTCAAAAAGAGTTTGACAGAGCCAGCACCGTTAGGGATGCCCTGTAACTAACCAGGACTTGACGGGCTTGTCCGCAGAGACCAACCACATTCTCTTGCTCGAAAAGACCGTTCCTAGAAATGCGCGAAAGCTTGGCTTTTTTTTTGAGGCGATAGATAATCTCGATATGATTCGTTGCAACCAGCTCGGGGCACGTTTCGTTAGAAAGAGGTAACTTGTGCTGGGCAGCGTATTGCTCTCTTCGCTCTCTACAAAGAATATGGAGCGTGTTAACACGTCCGAAACCCAAGAGTCGTCTGTTCCAACTAACCGAATCCTGCCGACCGTGAATGCCGTGCTGCTGGTGGGAATTAGCTACTATGTCGGGACACGGATCGGCTTTGCCTGGACTCCCAGCGGTCAGCCAAATTCGACTTTCTGGCCGCCCAACGCTATTCTTTTGGCCGCCTTACTGCTGACTCCACCAAGAGCATGGTGGATGTTCCTTCTGGCAGTCCTTCCCGCCCACATGTTCGCTCAGCTCCAAACCGGAGTGCCGGTGTGGACGGCTGTCGGATGGTTCGTAACAAATTGTATCGAAGCGTTGATCGGAGCCTATTGCATTTCAAAACTCAGTGGTTCGGCAAAAAGGCTCGACGGCGTGCGCGGGGTTCTCATCTTTGTGACCTTCGGTGTCCTGTTTGCCCCCTTGGCAACCTCGTTCCTGGATGCGGCTGCAGTAGTAATTACGGGCTGGGGACGGGATTATTGGCATCTTGGAATGGGCCGATTTTGGACTAATGCACTGGCCGAGTTAACAATCGTCCCAGCCATCGTGATCTGCAGCTCAAACGGTATTTCTCGGATTCGGAGAGTCAGTCTAGCGCGATGGGGGGAGGCGGCTCTGCTGGCGCTTGGAACAGTGCTGGTCGCCGTTTTGGTGTTCGGCTTACGAGGTCTGTCACCTGCGACTACTCCGGCATTGCTGTATGTTCCTCTTCCTTTTTTGTTGTGGGCTGCTGCCCGATTTGATTTGGGTGGATTGAGCCTGTCTCTTTTGTTTCTCGCGCTGATTTCGACCTGGTACACAATGCACGGACGAGAACCGTTCCCGTACGCGTCCTTGCCACAGAACATCCTGTCCCTGCAAATTTTGTTTTGTACGGTCGCTGTACCGCTTATGTTTCTGTCGGCCGTTATGGCCGAGGCGCGACGTGCGCAAGAGTCTCTGCGTAGGATTAGTGGCAGCCTGATTGCGGCACACGAAGAGGAGCGGAGCCGCATTGCTCGTGAGTTACACGACGATCTGAGCCAACAAATGGCGCTTCTTCAAATTGGCCTTGAGCAATTCGAGCAAGGCGGGACCAGGCCTTCCTGTGAGGCCCGGGAAAAAGTACACAGCCTTAGGGAAATTGCCGAGCAAGTGTCCTCCAATATCCACGACTTGTCCCGCCGGCTTCACCCCTCCAAACTCGACGTTCTGGGTCTGCTGCCATCCTTAGCTGGCTTCTGTAAAGAGTTCTCTAAAACTCACCATCTGCAAGTGCAGTTTGCCCACCATGACATCCCGAAAGAAATTCCCAAGGACGTGACTCTGTGTTTGTTTCGGATCGTCCAGGAGGCTTTGCGGAATGTGGTGAAGCACAGCGGCGCTCCACAGGCCAAGGTGGAGCTGCTTGGTATTGGGGATCGAATTGAGCTTTGCGTCTCGGATACCGGGATAGGATTCGATCCTGCGTCTGCACACTGCGGACAGGGTATCGGTCTAGTGAGTATGAGAGAGCGGCTGCGGCTGATTGAGGGAGAGCTAACGATCGAATCGGCATCCCCGCATGGCACGCGAATCTGCGCCAGAGCACCACTGCCTGCATTCCATGACACAAGCAAACAAAAAGCATATAAGGCAGGAGCATGAGTGCTGGGAGCTGTTCCATAGCGGCGCATCTAGCTGCCCTATTCCCTCGGCTTCTGAACGTTGGTATGCGGTTCTCGTTTGTCAAATGGCGCTGAACGCTTCGCAAAATGGGCGCCGCCGACGATGCCTTCCATTCCACAATCTTCAGCGCCGATGACACTGCCGCCGCTATTCCCTGAGTTCCTGCGACGCCCGAATCTCGTTCGGCCTAAGTCATAGGGTGCCTCTAACCTACCCTTCCGTACGTTGTGTAAACACATTATCGGCTGGCGCTTTCCAATCTGTGCCCGCCGAGACAGATGCCTCACGTTCTGAGAAGAGATCATCCGCGGCGCAGTCCTTTGCCGTCATCGCTGCGTCTAATCGCGAAGGACCGATAGTGTTACTCGTGACGCCTTCAGGGCGATGACCACGACTCTTTCAAAAACTTGGGACATGCTGCAGCTGGTCAGCCATGGCGGACCTGCCCTATGCAATGTTGCCGTAACGAACGCATGCAATGCTGCGTGCGATTTTTGCAATTTCGCGCGCGGAAAAGTAAGCCGTAGCAATCTCCGCTGGCTGGACGCTGACCAGTTCGCCCGAGCCCTCACCATTCTGTACAAACGAGGTATTCGATATGTGAGTTTCTTCGGCGGCGAACCGCTCCTACATCGGCGGCTCGCCGATCTCGTCAGAATGACCGTCGATGCGGGCATGGGACCCGCGCTCATTACCAATGGATGGCTATTGTCGGAGCAACTCGACCGCCTCGTTGGCGCCGGTTTGAAAACCATTTACATCTCAATCGATGCACCTGCTCTTAGCGCCCACGAGAGTAATCGCGGTCTTAAAGGACTCAGTGAACGAATCCGCGTCGCCTGCGCGCACATGCGAGAACTCGGGATACCCCCACTTGCGCAAGTCACCATGAGTAAGTTAATCCGCGACTATCGTGATCTCGGTGCGCTTCTTCGCGAACTTGGTTTTTGTGCCGTAGCGTTCTCGTATCCACAACGAAGCAAACTCGGTTCATCATCGCTCGCCTGGTCGGACGACTCCCAGCTGATGAACTTCACTACGCCGGAGCTCATCAGCGCATTCGATTCCCTTGATCAATTGCGCCGCCAATTCCCGGTTAACAATCCACGCGCTTCGGTCGCTGACATGAAGCGTCACTTGCGGGGAGAGTCCGAGCGGTTTGTGTGTTACGGAGGCTATAAAAGCTTCTACATGGATTGGAACTACGACATGTGGCGTTGCGACGCTTGGAATGAGCGGCTCTGCCGGGTCTGGAACTTCCTTGACACACCGCTCGTGCGCGACGGATGCACTGCTTGCATCGCAGACTGCTACCGCGATTCAAGTGTGATGTTGCACTTTGCAGTGTCTATCGGCGATAGCATCGACCTTCTAAGAAAAGGCCAAGTGATCGGTGCGCTCAAGGCGCTAGCCAATCCATCCAATCTCACGTCTCTCGGCGCAGTGGTCGAGAATGCTCATGTATTGTCGCGTCTCGCCAAACTGGGTTAGGTCGATTTGTTTCGTAGTTCTTTTGGCGTTCGCCATCATGGGGTGCCGCTCAGCCATACAATCCCCCGTGAAGTCGAATGCCGTCGACCTCCGCCGCATTCACCCCGCGCCGGGAACCACTATTGTCCGATTCGAGCAGATTGATGATGCTGTATATAGAGGATCGAAACCAAAGAGCGATGCTGACTATGAATTTTTACGGTCGAAGAATATCAAATTCATCTTGAACCTGCGGTTCTTCCCCTTTCTTTCCGAAACTGAAACTCAAAACGCTAGAAGGCACCAAATGATTCCCATGACGGCGACGATTAGTGCTTCTCCGGTGCAGCCCACAGAACGCCACATCAATCAAATCTTGTGCGTGCTGCGGGATGAGCAGTTCCATCCGATCTACTTTCACTGTGACCTCGGTCGAGACCGCGCTTCTTTGATTGCGGCGCTTTACGAAGTCTATTTTCGCGGTGTTTCCAGGGAGAAAGCTTGGCAAAGAGCGGAGCAATTCGGTTTCAAAGGTGGCTGGACTCTTCGCGGTTTGAAAGCATATTTCGACGAGCATACCCAAGCTCCTATCTCTCGCTACATCCCAAATTGTTCCGCCAATAGATAGTTCCGCAGCTCCGCTATTTTGTAGAACTGCAAAAGGCCGATCTGCCGACGAGAGCTTAATGTCGTACACAGGTCTTGCTCTAGATTTGTGATTGAAGTCCATGGGGACTGAATGAGTAACCGCAATTCTAGAACTTTTACCTGGATCGTCGGTTTGGAGTCCCAGGGCCGAAGAAAGAGCGAAGGAAGCACCAATTTTCACGTTTACTAGGCTTAGAACGCAGAACAGAAGGCAACGGCACTGCGCACGTAGTCCCAAGCAGTAAGGGGCATTGGAAGAAGATCGGTGTTCTTGAGGTACCTTTTCTGGCCATGCCCACGGCTCTCAAATGGCAGCTGAGGTGTCTCGCATGTTTCCACGCACTGTGCAGAGCGGCTATCAGTGCCTGTCTCTATTTTGTGCTGAATATTGCCTGACTCTATTTAGGGCGCTATCGTATCGTTCGCCCGACGCCGCTAGCTCGATTCGCGTGGACTGTTAAGCATCTCGGTCCTCTACTCAATTTCGTGTATCAACGGTCAGATTGTCCTTTAGAAAAAGCTGCGATTGCGAACGAGCGTCTCGTCGAATCTCCAGGGCCGCCTCGGTGCGCTGATCCTTCACTCGGCCCTGATGATGAAAGTACCGCGTGCCGTTGTGCGTACACCTGTTTGCCGGCACAAGGAATCGCCCAACTCCGATAGATGGCCTTCAGTCGACTCATCACTCGCGTTATATCTCGCGTGATCGTCAGATAACTGCGGGCCAGTTCCTTCAGAGTTCGTACCCCGTGCTCGCCGTGATAGACCGGCTGAAGCTTGTTCCGATATAGCAGTTCAGCCAACTCGCGTGCGTCGTTGCGATCATTCTTGTTCGCTACTTTTCCTAGGGTGTTCTTGCGCGGGTCGCAGACCAGCACTTGTGCAATGTGTGGCTTGAGCAGATTGTGCAACCAGGGGGCACAGGTTCCTTCTTCAAAGGTCAAATGCAAACTGCCGCGCAGGCCGTGGACAAACTGGAGAATCGTTTCCGCTTTGGTCTCGAGAATGGCTTCCATCACCAGCTTGCCGGCGGAATCCAGAATAGCGACGGAGATCGTTGCTTGGTGAACATCCAGCCCAATATACTTGGCATCATTCATGAGGGCGCTCCTTGTTGCAGGTAATGATGCGAACGATCAAAACCTACTTCAAAAGGGCGCCCTTTTATAATGCGTTTACCAGGCATTGACCGCAGCCTGTGTGTAACCTACCGCAATGAAATCAAATATAGCGATTCGCATTTCGCTCATTGCCCTATGTGCACTTTTTTGTTGTCCTATACGCGGCGAGCAAGTTTCACTCTCCCACGCGGTACGGCAGCATCGAGGAATATCTGCGAGCCCACAGCGTCCATTTAGTCGCCCTGGGAGCCGTCGCACTCTCAATCTGGCTGATAGAAACAATTCGGAGGAGGCGCGACCGCTAGTAGCCACCGTAGCGGAGGCAATCAGTTCACCACGACTAAGGCGATTTCTTTCCTCGTAAGGCGAGTGTGGTCTCTGCCACCCTTTTGCCCAGAGACCTTGCAATTGCAAGGTCATCCGCCGTTGGCTGCAGTTCACCCTTCGACCCGGCAATGGTGCTTGCACCATAAGGCGTCCCACCGCGTGCTTCAGTGTGAATCATTCCGGGCATAGAGTAGGGCACACCTACGATGACCATGCCTAGGTGTAGCAGGGGAATCATCATCGTTACTAGAGTTGTCTCCTGTCCACCATGGGTAGTCGCAGTCGAGGTAAACACGCCAGCAGGCTTGCCTTCCATTTGCCCGGTCAACCAGAGTTGTGCCGTACTATCGATTAGCTTCTTCATCTGTGCGGTCATATTGCCGTAGCGGGTGGGGCTTCCGAAGATAACACCGTCAGCCTCACGCAAATCATCAAGCGTGCATTCAGGAATGGAAGTGTGAGATTGATATATCTGGTAGGCGTGGCCCTTTTCCGCTTCCATGTGTTGCACGTAATCTGGAAATTCCTGGACACGGCGGAGAACAACGTCGATGCGGGCGACCTCCTGAGCACCCTCTTGAACCGCTTTGGCCAGCGCCTGAACATGGCCGTATATGCTGTGATAGACGATAAGTATTTTCATCCCTTCCTCCAAACGATGCTTCGTCTACTTAAGACTTGTGGGTCGGGGTCGGGCAGGAACGAGCGACTGCATACCACGTACAAGATTCAAACAATTCCGAGGAGGTGGACGGCTAGTTGCACGGCCAACGTGATCAGCGGCATCGAGTCCCGTCTTTTCTCGACGGCGATGAGATTGCGGCTTACGCCTTGATGAATTCTGCGTCGATGGTGATGGCAACATCATCACCCACCAGAAGACCGCCAGTCTCAAGCGCGGCATTCCACACAAGTCCGAAGTCTTTGCGACTGATTTTCGCTATTGCGGAGGCACCGATGCGCGTGTTGCCCCATGGATCTTTACCGGCAGCTGTAGGGCCTTCCACGGCGAGCCAAACCTTTCGAGTGACGCCGTGAATCGTCAAATCACCTTCAACTTCCAGTTCGTCACCGGGCCTTCGTATCACACTGGTTGACTTGAACGAGACCGTTGGAAATTTCTCCACGTCGAAAAAGTCGGCGCTCTTCAAGTGGGTGTCGCGATCCGGCTCGCGGGTATTGATCGTAGCCGCGGGGATGTTGACTTCGACCTTGGAGTTTGTCACGTCCTGTTCGTCAAAGCGCAGCGTGCCAGAAACACCGGAGAACTGGCCCTTCACGTTGGTAATCATCATGTGCTTGACCTTGAACTCCGCCGCGGTGTGAGCCGGATCGATGTTCCAATTGCTGATGGCGACTTGAGCTGTCTTCGGTGTGCTCATCTTGATGTCCTTTATTTCACTCCCCGATATTAGACCTTACGTCCGGAGGTGCACGTCCAGCACCTATCAAAAGTGACAGATCCACAGTGCTTCCCAGTTGTGGCGGAGATTATCGGACAAGTTCCGGCAGGAGCGCCAGCCAGGAGCAGCAGAGTGTGGCAATCTGCGCGCT
>Ga0134124_10005458_pt1 | contig 10226 bp, 12 predicted proteins | sample KB304_FD_96880 | JGI IMG/M metagenome (GOLD analysis project Ga0134124, IMG submission 96880) | Terrestrial soil microbial communities without Nitrogen fertilizer from Kellogg Biological Station, Michigan, USA - KB3-0-4 | ecosystem: Environmental > Terrestrial > Soil > Unclassified ... | reverse complement strand
TCGAGGTCCAGTTCCGCTCCGATCGTGCCCGGCGAGACCTCAGAGATCTCGACACCGCGGCGGCGAATTTGGGTGACGGCTGGTGTGACGGCGAATTCGTACATGAAAAGTAGGTTAGACCGATGCACCGGGCACAGATTGAAAATCCGGTGGCTAACGAAACGGGAAGTATAGCAAAGTGGCCGCGAGTTGCAGAGTGTGGCCCCGTGGCACGCCGCATTCTGCGCGTGAGATCTCGGGTCGAGACGGCCACGGCGGATAGCATTGAACCCGCCTGCCGACCGCAGTTGGTACTGACAGCACGACGTCGCGCGTCGAGACGCCCGTGCCACGCTTTCTGACCGTTTCGTTGACAACCTGTTGCGCTGGTTTTAATCTCTGCGTGACCTGGATTGAAATTGCTTACACCGCCCTCACTTCAACTTGAATTCATCCCGGCAAAGCATGAACGACGAACAACCAGAGCAATCAATCGAACCGACCGACGGCGATTCAAAGGCTAATTCTGCAACCCGCTGTGTGCTTTTGGCGGAAGATGATCGATCGGTAAGACGCTATCTGGAAGTGACCCTGCAACGGTCGGGCTACAACGTGATTGTGGCAGGCGACGGACTCGAAGCGATGAAACTGGCCCTGGCGTCCGAGATCGACGCCGTGGTGACCGATGCAATCATGCCGCACTTGAGCGGACAGCAACTGGCCCGTTTTCTGCGCGACAATCCAAAACTTGCGGGCGTTCCAGTCATACTGCTGACGGGCCAGGAAAACAAAGCGGCCTCAGCAGCACCTGACGATCTGATCGACGCATTCCTTTACAAGCCCATCAATACTCAGCAGCTCCTCAACTGTCTTGAAACGCTTCTTAAGCGTTGAGTTTCCCAACGGCGTAATAAGTTAGACGACGGCCTTCAACAAGCTGCGAAGCAGCGGTTGTAATTAAGCCCAAGACGAGGCTTTGCGAGTCTTGGGTAGTCGTTCGGTAGATTTGAGAGCCGCGTAGCGGCGGCGACAGTGCGTTGATTCGGGAGATCCGATTTGCTGCTATGGCTATCGCCCCTTCGGGGCTCGATCGTCTCAAGATCCGTTGACCCAAGACTCGCAAAGCCTCGCCTTGGGCTTAACTACATCCGCCCCGATGAATCGGGGCTGGTTCAAATAACGAAGTCAAGCAAAGAACGATGGTCGCTGTGCGATGATCATTGGCTAATCTCTTCGCGGCAGTTCAGTCAAATACGTAATCTGATTCTAGATCGACCAAGCTGCGCGGAAACCTCAGGAAAGCAATTGGTCCAGCGAGGTGTACTCTTTGCCCTGAGAGATCGCGACCGCCTCGTACGTTAGCTTGCCTGCGTATGTGTTCACGCCTTCTTTTAAACCCGCGTCTTTGGCTACGGCTGCCTGTAATCCATTGTTTGCCAGTCTAAGCGCGTAGGGCAGCGTGGCGTTCGTCAGAGCGAAGGTCGAAGTGCGCGGCACCGCCCCGGGCATGTTGGCCACGCAGTAGTGCAGCACGCCTTCAACATAGTAAGTCGGCGCCGAATGCGTCGTGGGATGTGTGGTCTCGACACAACCTCCCTGATCGACGGCCACATCAACCAGCACGGCCCCGTTGGGCACGTCCTTCAACATGTTCCTGGTCACCAGCATCGGCGCGGAAGCTCCCGGCACCAGCACCGCTCCCACGATCAGGTCAGCAGTGTGAATCGCGTCATGGATCATGTAAGCGCTCGAGGCAAGCGTCGAAATCTTTGAAAGAAAGATGTCGTCCAGCTCGCGCAGCCGATCGAGGTTGTTGTCGATGATAGTGACGTGCGCGCCCATGCCCACCGCGATCTTTGCCGCGTTCGTACCCACTACTCCACCGCCGATGATTACCACGCGCGCGGCCGGCACACCCGGCACACCGCCAAGCAGCACGCCGCCGCCGCCGCTCATCTTTTCGAGATAATGTGCTCCGACCTGAATCGCCATACGACCGGCAACTTCCGACATCGGCGTCAGCAAAGGCAGAGTGCCGCGCCGATCGGTAATCGTTTCATAGGCCACGCCGGTGACTTTGCGTTTGAGCAACTGATCAGTGAGTTCAACGTCCGGAGCAAGATGGAGGTAGGTGAACAGCAACTGGTTCTCGCGCATGCGTGGGTATTCCGGTTCAATCGGCTCTTTCACCTTCACGATCATATCGCCTTCGCCCCAGACTTCATCGGCTGAATTCAGAATGTTCGCGCCCGCCCGCTGATAGAGCGAATCTTCAAAGCCCGAACCAGCACCCGCATTCGTTTCCACCACCACGCGGTGTCCTGCATCAGTCAATGCGCGCACGCCGGCAGGTGTTAATCCGACGCGATACTCGTTGTCCTTGATTTCTTTTGGAAGTCCAATGATCACGATGTCTGCTCCAGATTAGTTTTCCGAGAATCAAGTAGAACTGTTTATTTGGGTTTGGGCGTTGGTGACGGCGCGCCCTTCGGTGGCGGAGGCTCAACCTTCAAACTGTTGCGCACGCCATCCCAGATCGGCGTGATCTTTTTGAGTGCTTTGTCCGGCCCGAAGAAAGTCAGTACCACCAGCCGATCGCTTAGTGTCGTCCAATAGATGCCCGCTTCGCCCGGCTCTCCGTCAAGCACTGCCGTAATCCGCACACCTTCCGAATCAACGCCACCGATCTTGGTTGTAGCCGGCGCCTTCTGGGGCTTGCCGCCCATGTCCACAAACTGTTTGTTGGTGTAAGTAATGTAGGGATCGACGATTGCGGTCTTGGCCTGCGTTACTTTTTCAGGCGTGTTGACCTTGCCGCGATGAACAAAGAATTTAATTTGTGCCTCGTTGTCTGCACGAGTCAGCGTGAGCTGCTGTGCGTCCGAATTGCTGTCGTCGATGACCGTCCAGCCATTCGGGTAGTCGAACGAGAGTCCGTCTTTCGCGAAGTGTTTGGTATTCGCGTCCTGAGCAGAGCCGGCCCCTACCAACAGCGCCATGGCGATTATCGACACGAAAAGCAGCGTTAATTTCATTCCATTCCTCCCGGTGGTGAGCCGACATCTTAACGCGTTTTCATCCATTCGACACAATGCCGAAGGCGCGTTTTCATTTCGTCGCGATCCGCATGGTGAATGCGGCCATGACCGGGCAGCACCCATTCGAACTCGTAATCGGTGAGCTTTTCCATCGACTTGATTTGTTCGGCCCACGAATACCAGCAGGCGCTGCGAAACGCGATCAAAGTATTCCGGTTCGGTGACCACGCCAGGTGGTCTCCGGAAAACAGATATTTGCGGAGATACAACAGCACCGTGTGACCGCGTGTGTGGCCCGGCACCGGAATGGCGACCAAATCACGGTCCAGTTCCAACGCGTCAACGCCGTGAAGGATTCTTTCAACTCCCAATCTCGCCGCACCGTCGTCAGCATGCATGACCCGCTCGCAACCAAATCTTTCGGCGAACCGCGCGTGGTCGGCTACATCATCGCGATGGGTGAGAAACATTGTGCGCACTCCGCCCATGGTCTCGATCCGATTTACCAGTTGCGTGGCAAATCGCGGCGAATCGATCAGGACATTGCCGCCTTCACTGGCCGGACGAACGATCAGATAGCTCCAGGCGCCGAAGCTCGACTCGGCAGTGAAGCCACAGAAATAGACATTGCCGGCAATCTGCATGGGGAACGCGTCGATGCCGATGTGCGCGTCGTGATGTTCGGTGGCGCCAATCGACGCCGTGGGACACGCCACCAGCGCCATCAGTGCCCGCTTCGTCTCTTCCGCGGATTGTGGTTGATGCGAGACGACTGAATACTCGCCGTCTTCAGAAAAAGTTTCCGGCGCAATTTGCCGGCACGCGTCACAGTCAATGCAGGTCGAGTCGACAAAAAAATCCCCCGGAACATTGTCGGGCAGTCGTAAAGCAGGATTGGCCATTCGGTTAAATACTACCTGCGCCAGCGCGTGGGTAAACTCGCATTCTTATGATGAGTTAGGATCAACAGCAGTTCAAGTTGCTCCACATGGCCTTGCCTCGGGACTCGTCCGAAACTAACATCTCCCGAGATTCCAATTCGGCACCCCAAGCGGGCGTGGGGATTGAGGAGGGGCGACGACCGCCCCGACAATGAAGAGACACCTTATTATGGACCTAAGCTTTATGGAGAGCCGGTATTTCCTAGCCGTCGCGTCCGGTTTCGGCGGAATCGTCATAACTCTAATTACCCAGTACATTTTGAACAAGAGAGGACTATTCACATATTCGGTTCGACATGAACGCGTGAATGTTTCAGCTGATGATGCTGTATTCGGGTCTGTACGAGTTACTTGGAATGGTAATCCAGTTGCCAACCTTTATTTGTCAACCGTCGAGTTGATTAACTACAGCATGAAGGATTACGAGAATGTCGTTGTTAAGGCATTTACGAGTGACACGGTCCTACTGACTGAAAGGACAGAGATTGTGGGGACAATCCAGATCGCTAAGTGGGTTGACGAATTCGCTCGACAACTCGCAGTAGCTCCCGGACAACAACCCACTGATGCGCAACTCGAGTTACACGGGATGCGTCGGGAATACTTGCTCCCGACAGTGAACCGAGGACAAATAGTTCGGCTTCACTTTTTGAACGCCGCCAAGACTCAAGCCGGCCCGTCCATCTGGCTTGATGTCCTGCATAAAGGCGTCAAAGTGAAGTTCCGTCCTGCTCGTCCCGAGATTTTTGGAGTTCCCCTGCCGACAGCAGTTTGGATCGGAATGGCCCTGGGTATTCTCTTCTGGGCTATCCTCATTAAGTTTATTCATATTCTGTGGCTCGCAGCCCTCCTTGCTTTTGTGTACGGGCTGTTTGCTCAGATTCCGGGAATTCTCTTTATCAAAGCTTGGCGCTGGCTGCGCGAGTCGGTCGGAGGTTAACATTTCTAAAAATGAGGTAACCATTATTGGCATCCCTGACGGTTCTTGATTGTTATTGCCGTCACGCTTTAACATCACCACATGAGTTACCAGCACATCATTACGATCGAGCCAGGCAAGCGCGGCGGTAAGCCTTGCATTCGCGGAATGCGGATCACGGTTTATGACGTCCTTGAGTACCTTGCGTCGGGAATGACACAGGAAGAAGTCCTCAATGATTTCCCATATCTCACGAAGGAAGACATTCTCGCCTGTCTTAGTTACGCCGCTGATCGTGAGAAGCGTCTGATGGTAGTCGAAGGGTGAAACTACTGTTTGACCAAAACCTCTCGCCGAAATTGGTCAAGCGCTTAGCCGACCTTTACCCTGACTCAAATCATGTCTACGACCTCGGTATTGACCGATCCGATGATAAAGAATTGCGCGAGTATGCGCGCCTCAAGGATTTCGTAATTGTCACTAAGGATGCGGATTTCAGCGACCTTTGCATATTGCTTGGCTTTCCACCAAAAGTGATTTGGATACGTCGTGGGAATTGCAGTACCAACGCAATTGAATCAATGCTACGAGATCGGAACGCGGAAATCGAAGCTATCGCCCGAGACGAAATCATGGGAATCCTGACGCTGTTTTAAAAGACGTGGCCGTATGTTAACGCTCAGACGATCGTCAATACATGCTGTGGTGATCATTTCCCTTTACTGCATTGTTCAAGCCCAGACACCTAAAACCTCGATCAGCGATCTCGCCTGGCTCAGTGGCTGCTGGGAATCGAATCGCAACGGCCGTGAAATCAACGAGCAATGGATGAAGCCTGCGGGCCAGACAATGCTCGGCATGGGACGCACCGTCGCGAAGGGAAAGACGGTTGAATACGAATTCGTTCAGATTCGTGAGGACAGTGACGGTTCGATCTACTACGTGGCAAAACCTTCAGGACAAAGCGAGGCGTCTTTCAAGCTGATCAATTACCAGAATCGCGAAGCCACTTTCGAAAATCCCGAACACGATTTTCCGCAGCGAGTTATCTACCGGCTGGAACCTGACGGCTCGTTGTTCGCGCGGGTGGAAGGAACATCAAACGGAAAGAACCGCGGTTTTGACTATCCAATGAAACGCGGCCAGTGCAATTAGTCATGACCACGCGCAAACACGTACACGAAGAAGTCTTTGACGTCAGCGCCGAAAAACTGTTCGAGTTGATACACACGCCCAGCGCGATTCGCCGGTGGTGGGGCGCTTCGCACGTTATTGTCGATCAAAAAGAAGGCGGAGTATGGGTGGCAGTTTGGGGAGACGAAGACACGCCCGAGTTCATCACCGCGGGCCGCATGAGCGTTTTCGATTCGCCGCGTCGCATCGTCTTTTCTGATTTTGAATATTTCGCTCGCAGCGGCCCCCTGCCCTTCGCCGCGAATCTCACCAGTGAGTTCAATGTCATTCCGCTCGAGCCGAACAAAACATTATTGCGAGTAGTACAGGATGGCTTCCCGTTGGATTCAGCCGCGGATGAGTTTTATGCCGGTTGCAAACAAGGCTGGCGCGACACGTTTGCCGGAATTAGAAAATACTTATCAGGTGAAACGGCTTCCGGCTGAGACGCCTCGCGCGGTCGAAATCCCCGCCAATTCATTTCAACTTGTTACTCACGTCGTCCGGCAGATACGAACGGAAAACATAATCAGTGTCCGGCCGGGCCAAATGACAGCCCTGGCAGTTTTCCAACTTGCCGCGCGACGTCACTTTGGTCCCGCTTCCCTCCACCACCATGAATTCCCAGTCACCGGTCAAGGGGTTGAATCCCTTCTCACGCCTGATCATGACGGTGAGAAGCTCTGGAGTCTGGCTCGATTTGTCCGGCAGTTTCTCTTTTACAATCGTTGAGCCCACCGGGAAATTCGGTTTACGTTTTTCCATCATCGCTTCGCGACCGATTGCGTTTACGTAGACCAGAATGTACTTGTCACGATGAGGGTTGGTTGGGCCGTTAATGCTGACGGGACGGACCGCTGCGCACAATTGCGCGGTTTGCATCTCCATCAGCTGCGCCTCGGTGTTGACCCTGGTCCAATTGCGATAACCCGCGATCTCTTTCAAGTCTTCCGCACCCGGCCCGTTGCGTCGCACCGCCGCAGTGCTAAATGACCCCGCTAGAAAACGACTCCCTGACCAGACAGTCAGGAGCAGAAGAAACAGAGCGGGAACAATGATCAGTTTTCGAGAGTTGTAGTTAATCATTCTTGTCTTACCCGGGTGCTTTGCTTCTGAAAAATTCGATATCGGCTGCGTCGCTCAACTGCTCAATGGCTTTGCCACTCCGATGCGCGGCAAGTCTTTGACTTGCCGTTGAGTAAAAACCGATCACAAGGGTCTGTGACCCGAACCTCCGGCGCGGTCAGAGACCGCTCAACAATTGTACTGGTTATATCGGCAAGTCGGAGACTTGCCGCGCATCGGAGTGGCCGAGCCATTATTTGGATTTCCGCTTTCCACAAAAGGACCCGCCCGCTCTGGCCCAGTTTTAAGTGGTTAAAAGCCCTCAGGGCTTCTTTGTCGGCGCCGGCTTCAACAATGGCGGCGCTCCCGGCTTGGGTTCAGTCTCCTCCGGTTTATCCGGTGGAAAATCGCTGTCCTCAACGTCCGTGATTTTTACTTCAGCACCAAACTTGCGATAGCCGCGAAACAGAATGTCATTACGCGTCTGCTCGCGTTGCAAACCCAGGTGGCTGGTCAATTCAATAATCGCGCGCGACGGCAACAAATGGTCGACCTCGTTTATCTTCACCCACTCGTAGTCGATCACGCTGCTCGCGGCGCTGATGGGAAAGTCCGGAGGGATCTCGACTGAAATAGTTTCGAGCCGCAGCACGCGATTATCTTCGCGGTCAACCCAAATCCTTCCGCGATAGCCGACGGTCACTTCGGCGGAAGCAGAGTCGATGCTTGCCTGGAACTTCAATGTCTGGCGCGAAAACTCACGTTTGACCGTGTATTCGTAAACAATGGTCTTTCGCCCGCGCAAGGTGTCCGTGTCAACCATTTCGAATTCGGTGCGCGTTTCGGGCTGGAACAACTGCGAAAGCATCGACACGTATTCGCCACTGGAGGTGGTGCCTCCCAGCTTGTCTCCGTAACTCGATCCTTCCCGCTCATCGACGTTGGGAGGCATGCCGTTGACTGAGAGGAGCTTGTATTGCTCGCCGAGGTTCTGGCGATAGCTCACCGCGATCGAAAGTCGATCGTAAACGTTCCAGTTACTGGTTGAGCCAAAAGCGCGCGAACGGGTGATCTGTTGCTTTACCAGATAGTCAGGCATGTGGTCCGCCGCTCCCAGGGTCGCTTTACGCGTGCGCTCAAGCAAATCAAGGCTTTCGGCGGTGCTCGGTAAAACAGCGGCCGTGGGATTCTCGCGACGGCGATTGGCTTCTTCCAAAGCGTGGCGCAGCAACGAGTCGTTGCCGCTCTTGGTCGCCGTCAGGCTGAGCAGCCCCGGCGTTATCGGAAATCCAATGCCGCGCTTTCTGATCTCATCGAGCAGTTTGTCGCGCCCTTCGGGATGCCGCGGCAACTGATACAACAACGCTACATATTCCTGGTTGGTCAGCGGCGGTCCGTGCTCAAGTTGCGTCGGCTGAGGAAAAGGAGTGTCACCGCCTTGCGCAACAGCGATCGAAAACGAACCGGCAATCAATGCGGTTAAGAAAAGACCGAACACCAGACTATGTACTGAGCGACAAAACATTCTGAACTCGGGTGGCGCGTACCTGGGTGAAGAAAAGAATAACATTTGTTGAGTGTATGAGAGCAATTATGGGATCGGAAGACTGCGAATCATTTTCTCGCTGATAGTAGTCGTGATGGTTGATGACGACGTGTCAGTCAGGGTCGGGCTATACATAAGAAGGCCCACCACTTCGGATAGCCCGTTCGGCAACAGACTCGCGTCGACATTGGCAGTTTCTTTCCCCATAACTTTTAGATTTCCCATTACGAGTTTTTTGAAACCAGCTGACGTGACCACGAGTTCATAAAAACCCGGAGCAACGTTCGAGATCACAAAGCGCCCGTCATCAGCGGATTTCGCTTCGTATGATTTCTTTGATTGTGCATCGTTGAGTGTGATTACGGCGCCCGGGATCACCGCGCCGTTGGCGTCGAGAATGGTTCCGGCAACTGCGCCATTTTCGATCGGGTCCTGAATCAGCGCACGGGTTATCTTCACCTGTTGGCGACAGGCCTTGTCCCCTTCCGTCAACTTTTGACCAAAAGCGCTGCCGCACAAACTTATTACGGTCGCGAAGAGCGCACCCGCAATTCGCGCGACCCGCTTGCGAATAGCCCGCAGACCTACCGGGCAATCCTTCGTGATGACCGTACCGTCGGAACGTCGATAAAGGCGGGCGCAGATGCGTCCATCAGTATTGGCAATCAGAGACTTGGCCTCGCTAGCGGTTAATTCGGCTATGTTGTAAACGTGCAAATTACACAGATCACAGAAGCGGGTCCGCTCGTCGCCCTTCATCTGCTCCCAGGTGGTCGGGCATGGCGAGGCGATTCTAAGACGATCCAGCTGGACTTCGGTTTTCATAGTTTCATCAGAGTAATGACGAAGCTTCGACTCTGAGTCGCGGGTCGTGGTTGCCCGAAACATGCGACGGGGGCCGGTTACCGGCAGAAATGTTGAATCGCCTGGCCCAAAACTGCTACGCAACTGTGCAGTTCATCGATGGGAACAAATTCGCCCGTACGGTGCGCCACGCGAATGTCGCCCGGCCCGAAAACAACTGGCTCCGCGCCAAGCGCGATCATGCTCGGGGCCTCAGTCCCGAAGGCTATTGTTGCCGGAACCCGGCCCGAGGCGTCAGTGAGGAATTTAACCAGGCGCGATTCCGACGCGGTTTCAAAACTTTCATCGGCGCGCGCGGCTCTTACCTCGCAGTCAAAGTCCGCGTCGGTCCTTTTGAGATCCGCCGCCGCTTCTTTCACCAGATCCAGAACATGATCGGTCGCCTGCCCGGGCACTGAACGCCATTCGAGCGTGAAACGGCAAGTGCCGGCCACAATATTTTTCGCCGATCCGCCATTGATCAATCCGACGTTAAGCGTCGTGTGCGGCGGAGTAAACGTGGCGCGCGAATCTCGCTTCAATTCATCGGCGATCTTTTCTATGCGCGTAATCAGCCGTGCCGCCCGAAAAATCGCTGAGGCTCCCAGGTCCGGGTATGCGCTGTGAGCTTCGCGTCCGCGCACCACGATCTCTGCGAGACAATATCCTTTGCCCGCCTTCATGGGCTGGAGCGATGTAGGTTCGCCGACGATTGCATAACG
>Ga0134124_10005457_pt1 | contig 10226 bp, 4 predicted proteins | sample KB304_FD_96880 | JGI IMG/M metagenome (GOLD analysis project Ga0134124, IMG submission 96880) | Terrestrial soil microbial communities without Nitrogen fertilizer from Kellogg Biological Station, Michigan, USA - KB3-0-4 | ecosystem: Environmental > Terrestrial > Soil > Unclassified ... | reverse complement strand
TGATCGACCCGACTGCCCAACGCCCGTCTTCACAAAAAACTGCCACGAACCAGCACTAAGCCGCACGTTGACGAGTGTTAAAGTCGAAGCGCTGTTCACCGTCACACCTGCTGACGGGTGCAGACTGCAAATGTTGCTGTTAACCGGGCAGAACCAGACTTCGCTGGCTCCAGTCACAAAGTTTGTACCTGTGACTGTGCCACCGAAGTTCTGATTGGCTATGGGAGTCGCCGGATTCCACACAAAATTACCAATAGTCGGTATCGCTCCGCCTCCGACACGTTCCCAAAAGATTTGCGCGACTGCTAAGCCACCATTTTCATAGTATTCGACGCGCAAGTCGTGGCCGCCGGCCGCGAGGTCGAGTTCGACGGTGTAGTTGGTTGCCCCCTGATCCCGCCATTGATCGATGCGCAGCACGCCATCGACATAGAACCGCACGCCATCATCGGCGCGCAGCGTAAAACTGTAGCGGCCGGAATCGAAGTTCTGGCGTCTGGTCCAACGTGCAGAGAAGTTGTCACTAGCGACGCCGCAGGCGGCACTCGGACTCCCAGTCCCCCAATCGTGCGCAAAGAAAGGCCCGCCATTCACATCGCTATCATCGCGTACCATTACCGGCGAGCCGCTCAAGTCGCGATTGTTGAAGTACTCACCTTTCCAACGATCGCTGGTGACCGCCGCCACGCAGAACGACGGCGCTGCCTGGACCGTGAACGGTGCCGAGCGTCCTGACGATCCTGCCGGTGTTTGCACAAATACCTGCCAGGATCCGGCGCTAAGTCTCACGTTTTCCACCGTCAAGCTGGTTGGAATATTGACCGTAACGCCAGCGGCAGGGTGTAGACTGCAGTTGTTGCTGTTGACTGGACAGAACCTTACCTCAGTTGCATTGGCGACAAACGCCGTACCCTGTATCGTGCCTCCAAACGGCTGACCGGCAATCGGCGTCGAGGTCATGTTGAATTTAGAAATGGTGGGCACGGCGTTGCCGTCAACGCGTTCCCAAAAGATCTGCGCGACCGCGTCACCGCCGTGTTCGTAAAACTCCATGCGCAAATCGTGGCCGCCGCTGGTCAGATCAACCACTTCGGTGTAGTTAGTTGCACCTTGATCGTGCCACTGATTGATGCGCAGCACGCCATCGACATAGAAGCGCACACCATCGTCGCCGCGAACCGTAAAACTGTAACGCCCGGCATCGAAGTTCTGGCGTCTGGTCCAGCGCGCAGAGAAATCATCACTTGGTACACCGCAGCCGGCGTTGGGACTTCCGGTGCCCCAGTCGTGGGCGAAGAGAGGGCCGCCGTTGATGTCGCTGTCATCACGCACCATCACTGGCGAGCCGAAGAGATCTCGATTGTTGAAGTACTCGCCGCGCCAGCGATCGGCCGCAACCGTTGCCTGACAACCCGAATTTGGATTGTCGTTCATTCGTTGCCAAAAGATCTGCGCGACTGCTAAGCCGCCATTTTCATAGTACTCGACACGCAGATCGTGATCTCCGGCCGCGAGATCCAGTTGCACGTTGTAATTGGTCGCTCCCTGGTCGTGCCACTGATCAAGGTGTCGCATGCCGTCGACGTAGAAGCGAACGCCGTCGTCCGCGCGAACGGTAAAACTGTAGCGGCCTGCTTCGAAGTTTTGACGTCTGGTCCAACGTGCGGAAAAGTTGTCACTAGGCACACTACAGCCTGGGTTTGGACTTCCCATACCCCAATCGTGTGCGAAGAAACTGCTTCCATTGGCGCTGCTATCGTCGCGCACCATCACCGGCGAGCCGGCGAGGTCGCGATTGGCGAAATACTCGCCCCGCCAGCGGTCGGCGGATACCGATGCCTGACAGCCGGAACCTGGATTTCCATCACGCTGCCAGAAGATCTGCGCGACTGCATCTCCGGCATTTTCGTAGTATTCGACCCGAAGCTCATGGTTGCCGGAAGTGAGGTCAAGGTCTACGGTGTAATTGGTTGCGGACTGATCACGCCACTGGTCGATTCGTAACAAGTTGTCGACATAGAAGCGAACACCATCGTCCGCACGAACAGTGAAACTATAACGTCCAGCTTGGAAATTTTGATTTCTGGTCCAACGCGCCGAGAAGCGATCGTTCGGCATGCCGCAGCCGGCATTCGGGCTATTGGCTCCCCAATCGTGTGCGAAAAAAGTGCCGCCATTGTTATCGCTGTCGTCACGTACCATGACTGGAGAACCGGCCAAATCACGATTGTTGAAGTATTCGCCGCGCCAACGATCGTTGGCGACGTTCACCTGACACGCATTGCCGCCGGTGATTAATTCCCATCTAAACCTGACTACGGCATTACCCGTTTTTTCGTAATACTTTACTCTTATGTTGTGTACGCCGCCTCTGACGAAGTGATCGACGCGATCTTCGGTCTCAGATCGGTCGTGCCAGCTATCTATGATCAGCTTGTCGTCGATAAAGACCTGTATACCGTCATCGGAGCTGGCGATGAATCGATGCTGGCCTTCGGCAAAGTTGAATCGTCCGGTCCATTCAAATTCGAGGTTGTCAGTCTGATCACTGATTTCCGGTGCACCGGCGCCCCAGTCATAGTTGATTGGTCCCGCTTCGCAGCGTCTCATTAGAAATTTTTTCTGTGGTTGACCATTTTCTTCTTCCCACTTCCAGTAGTCGGCTTTGTACATTCCCTCGGGACAGGAAAGATCGGGTGGCGTGTTGGCAAAAGCTTTGTCCCAGTGGAAGGTTGAGGAAACACGGTGATCGAACAAGAAGTTTACGAAGGCGCCGGACTCGTTGAAGTAGTTCTTTATTGTGTAACCCTGGTCCGGGAAGATGCATTGACCAAAGTCGTTGTCCCCAGGCTTGTCCTTCCTTAATTCCGCACAACCCAGCGTTTCAGCACCCTCACCAAAGACGTCAGCATCGTCGTCATATTCGCCGGCCCACGAACCAACTTGCGGTTGTACTGCGCCATTCGAGGGACCTTTATTATCGTCCTCTACGAGCAGAGGAATCTCCGTGTAATACATCACACCGACTTTGATGGATCGCGCCGCGGCTGTACCTATTGAGAATTGCGTAGCCTTGGTATCAAGAAACCTGTCTTCGCGATAACGAGTGCTATCATGGGAGTGCTTGTCTGGGTTTGGATCCGGGTCGTCAGGTAAGTTTGAGTGCCAGTTCGGACTGGCCTCATCGGGTTTTACGTAAGAGTCTCGTTTCTCGAAAATGGTTATGTCGTGTTCGTAAGCAATATGAGGAGAACGTTCTCCATTGATGAACTCGCTAAATCCACTAACGTCGTCCCACGTGAAGTAACTCGACAAAACCTTTTGATCTTTGTCGTATACGATTCGACCTCTAGCAGGGGTGAACTTCCACGGATCGTTCGGAAATGGATCTTTTTTGCCACTCGCATTAATTCCGGGACGCGTGGTCGCAGCGTGAAGCGCAGATTTGGCGCTCGTTTTGCTGCCAGCAACATCGGTGTCCACTCGAAAAGTAGCGTTGCCGGTTGAAAGCCCTTGGACCAGACTCACAAGCTTGTCCGGCGTGTCTTCCGCTACCATCCTCGAGACCATCAGCCCCTTTTGATTGAACAATACGAGTTGCTCCAGGAACTCATCAAGCAATTCCTGACGCGCGTGTTCCATTTCCGAGATCGTGCTGGCACTGACACCTCGCTGGAGTAACATGTCGTTCGAGTCGACGCTAAGGTTCCTGATGTGCCGCTGAAGAAATTGCAGGTGCCTGCCTTCAAAGTCAGTAAGGGATTCTTTTAGGGTTTGACCTTTACTTGTGTTGTATCCTCCCCGGTGGTTGCCCCACTCGTAGAACACCCGGAATACACGCAGAGTTGTCTGCGGAATATGGTTTCGAAGAGTGCTCGCCGGTACACACTCGCCAAACGTTACTTCAACACTCGCGCGTTGGGAGTTGCTTGAGCGAAGGCGCGCAAGGGTTTCGTCTTGCGTCAGGGCGCGACTGCTCTCAATTGCTGACTGAGTCGCCGACGGCGCCTGCGCAAGGTGGACCGTTGAGTGCGCAAACAATAAGATCAGGGCAAAAAGAATGAAAGTAAGGTGAGTAGCCTTCATGGGTTTTCCTTCTGAACACCAAATTACTAAAATCCGATATGGGGATCTTCAACATCTTGTATCTGGTGAACTGAGGAAAACGTGACATACCCGACATCGACCTATTTCCACTCTCCCTGAATAACGAACGGAGCCCAAAAGTACGGCGCGCGCCAGCGACTGTCGGCAATCATCTGGACCTGGACCTCTCGCAACGCCGCGGCGGCTGATTTGCCGTTTTTACTCAGCATGATCCGATAAAACCGGTGCATAAACTCAGCAGTAACTCGATCGTTTACGGGCCAAAGACTCACGATGATGCTAGGAACCCCGGCATACATGAAACCACCGGTTAGTCCCCTGATGCCCTCACCGCGTACGTCGGTTCCCAGTCCGGTTTTGCAGGCGCTGAGGACCGCGAGTTTGGCGCGCAGTTTTAGTCCATAGATGTCGTGGAGAGTGAGCGAGCCGGGTTGCGATCGACCTCGTTCATCCACTTGCGAGAGCACAATCGTTGAGGCGCTCGGATCGTTATCGTTGATCAGCGCGTGAGTGGCGAAATGTATAACGTTATATAACCCTAATTCTTCGCTCAAAGCCCGCGACCTGCTCGCCGCAAAGTCCAACGCGAGCAGTCGGTCGCTTTCCGGCAGCAACGAGCTGATTTGCTGAGCTTCCCATCGTGTTCCAAGTAGACGTCGGAAACCTTGCGGATGAAGCGTGTCAGACCTTTCAATTGCCGGCATCAGGTAGTGGGCGACAGAGGCTTGTCCCTGACGAGGCGTCACTCGCGGATCGTCGGCAGTGAAAACAGGATCTGCGAACACGGCCAGAGTTTTTGGCGCGGGAGCGCGGCCATCGATTTCAGTACGCAACGTCGCAAGCACCGATGCAGACGGCAAATTAACAATCTCGTGGTCCACAATTAGTGGACGGTCCAAAGATTCACCGGGCACCGGTAGCGCGGCGAAAGGAATAATCTGGAGAGCGCCATCTGCGACGATGACCAGACGTTTCGTCCCCAACATCGACGAGATCGGACTCAACAATGTACGGCTCAACGTCCGAGCTTCATCCGCAAACTCGCGATCCTCCTGCTTGAACCGCAGGTGCCTCCGGGTCTCTTTCTCGCCTTGTCGCAATTGGTTTCGCGAAGTAAGCAGATGATTAAGTTTTAGAGCCCGCGTTTCGATCTCGCTTTTCTTCGGTAATTCGAAGCCCCGTACCTCATTGGTTGATATAACCCAGAGATAACTTCTTTCTTGTCCGAGCGCGAATTCGAGCAAGAGTGTATTGTTGTCGAGTAGCTCTTGAATGTTGGCGGCTGCGAGCGGGCGTGAGAAGGCCGCTCCAGTTCTGGGGCTTATGTCACCGGCTTCAGCCAAAATTGCCAGCAACTCCCTGGCGCGAGCCCGCTCGTGTGCCGCCAACGCTTGTTCTGCATACTTCCGGGTTTTATCCACTCGGTCGAGTTGCATTAAAAGGTCGACATAGAATTCGTAGTAGTCCTGAACATTGGCGAAATAATACGTGCGGAGGTCGGCGTTTTCGCCGGTCTCACGCAATGGTTCAATGAGTCCGATGACCTCTTGCATTCGCAGCAACGCCTGCTGAAGATCGCCTTGCCGGTAATGAACACGCGCGATTCCATAAAGGCTTAAGGCTTCACCTGTACTGTCATTAGTGGCTTTTCTCAGAGTTACCGATTCGTCGAAGGACTTCAAAGCCTGTTCGAACCTACCCATGGAATAGTTGATCCAGCCGAGTATGGAAGCGGTGCTGGCCTGCCCATGTTTGTCCTTCAGTTCCGTGAAAATGGCTAACGCTCTCTCAGCCGAGTCCAACGCTTCGAGGTTTTTTCCAAGTTGATTCTGCGCACGGCTAATCGCGGCGAGATTGATAGCTTCGCCCTTGCGATCTCTTGAGACTTGCCTGCGCGCGAGCGCCAACTTGAAGTGATCGAGTGCTTCGGCATGATTTCCCTGGATTGCATTCACCCAACCGATGCCGTAGAGAATCTTCGCTTCGCCACGAGCGTTGTTGGTTTCGCGGAAGAACGAGTAAGCACTGGCGAAACTTTCAAGCGCTTTTTCCTTCTGGTCTAGGTAGAGTTCGGGCCAGCCGCGATCTGCCTGCGCGATGGCCTGCCCGTAGCGATCACCCACGTGTTGCATCAGCGCCAGCGAACGCGTGAAAGCATCGATCGCGTTCTCGTGTTCGCTTCTCGATTCGTAGCTCCACCTTATGCGATGAACCGGTAAGGGGAATTTCACCATTCCGTACGCTCCGATCTCACTGTGACTCCAACCTAGGCCGTAGAGGGCAAACGCTTCTTCATACGGTTCATTTAGTGAGTGCCAGAGCGCTCGGGCGAGTTCAAACTCTTCGACTGCGGCTCGGAGGTTGTCGAGTCCTCCACGCTCGCGTTTCACTTCGGCCTCGGTGATCACCTTCTCGGCCTCGATCCGTTTGTCGTCGCCGGTCTGTTGTTGGCGTTGTTGAGCAATTCGAATTTGATAACGCGCCATCACTGCGGAGTCCTGCAAAGACTTCACCAGCAAACTAAACGTGCCACCTTGCACGGCGATGATTGATATAGCCTCAGGGCCGTGGGAGCCATTAGGTCTATCGACTTTTGCCGCTCGGGTCCCATCGGGCGCACAGATCGTTAGCGCCACATCGATGCCACGCTGGTCCACCACGACATTAAGAAACTGTTTCTCGTAGACCGAGATTTTGTAGAGATGGCTCTGGCCGCCTTCAAGTTCTCGTTCGATCACCATTCCGGAATCGAGTTGACGCACGTCTGTGGCCGCGCCAGCTTCGCACTCGGAAAGGGGGCGTACAACGTCGCCGTCGAAAGCAAAACAATTGCCGACGAACGCGAAGCTGAGGCACAAGCCCAACTTGCAGGGAAGCAAATGAACACGATCTCTCAGTCTCTTCATGAGTTTCACCTATTGCCGGTTCGCTTCATTGAAGCGACTCTGGTAACTGCAACCTCGTAGTCGCCGACATACTCTCGATGGCTTGTGCCCGGTGCTTCGCGTTCAAGACGTAACACGTAGGTGCCATTCTTGATGTGACTGAGGTTCACAGAAAGATTCAGGATTCTTCCATTACGACTAACTCCTCGGGTGTGAGTAATCGCACCAAGGAAGGCTTCGTCTCTGATACTGACGTGATACACGCCTTTCTTACTATTATGGGGCAGCACGATTCGTAGCGCAGTCGGACTTGAGTTTGACGCAACGACAGTGACATCCGGTTTTGTTTGTGTGGGAACGTCAGGAGAACGAGAGTCATCGCCGTCAGGCACTTTGGCAAGATCGATCGTCTGAACTTTTGCCAAAACGTCATTTGGCGGTGTCAACTCCTGCTTTGGTTCAGCTATTGGAGGCGACGTTGACGGTCTTGCTTCAGGTGTCGGAGTTGGCGACAGAGTGTTGATGGTTTGATGTTCCGGTATGCTCAAGGCGAACATCAGAGCTATCGCACTTAAGATTCCCAGCGCCCCTACGGCCAATCCGCTGAGCCAACGTCTGTCCCATACTTTCCGAATCACGGCAAGTATCAGCGTGGCAAAAATCGTTCGTTTACTCTCGACATTTGAGCGAGCTAAGTCCCTCAGGTTGCGACACTCGACACAGACTATACAGTGATGCGAGATCGTCTTGAGAACCGTTTCATCCACGAGTTCAGTGAACCAGAAGCTTTCGAATGTTGCGATGTTGATGTGTGCTTCGTCTGTAACAGGTGAAGTTGTCCACATCCGCTGGGCGACGAGTTTCAAGGCAAGCTCGTCGCTGCGCGAGCGACAGATTGGGCAATAGGAGAGATGCAATCCCGACGAGACTCTGTCACTTTCGGACAGCTCACTCCGAGCGAGCAATTCCAGTGTTTGCTGTGAAAGATGTTCAGTGGAGTTCACCTAGTGCCCTCCATAAAAGAGCTTTTCTGCCTGAGGACAGTTCCTCAATTTTTCTAACAGCCGCTGCTTTCGTTTTCGCGCCGTGGCGGCTGTAATCCTTTCTCTATACATCTGGTGGTATAAAGCTTGGAAAGCATCAGTTCCGTCTAGGGAGGCGAGGAGCAGGTCGGCATTCTTTTCGTCCAGACATTCGACTAATACCCGGCGTAGTTCCTTGACCTCGAGCTGCTTTAACGGACCCGGTGTCTTTGTCCAAACACCCAACTCGCGAGGCTCGCCCTCCGGCAGCAGTTCTTCCGTGTCCCGGACGCCGACTAACAGACTTTGAACTTGAGATTCGTCTCTACCAACTCGGTTGCTTAGTTCTTCAAGTGTCGGCTCCCGCCCGAGTTCCATAGCTAATTCGGTTTGTACCTTTTGCAAGTGCTTGACGATTTTCCTGCCGTGATCGGTGATGTGAACGACCCTTGAGTTTTTCCAGAAACGCACGAAGGCGATGTAAGAACGAAAACCGACAAAAGCGTTTAGCGAGCCCCGCAACGGATCAAACCTTGTGATCTTTTTCGAAACTTCAAGGTTGGCCTCCTGGATCAAGTCAATTAGGTTTGGCCAAGCATTCCATTGGGCGCAATGGAACCGTGCGAGTTCCACGATATATTTAAGGGTTGATTCGATCAGCGCCAGAACCGCCCCCTCGTCATCGTTTTTTATCTTCTCAACCAAAGTAGACACAGAAAAGCCTTCTTCCCGAAAATCAGGGAACCGCCTGATATTTTTCAGGTAACTCCTGAATTCCTCCATGTGAGGTTGTCTCCGTATTTCTTTTAATCAAGCGGTGTCGAAAAAACGTGACATGGGAACTCTGATGATGTGAGTACAGGATAAAAGAGTTTTCAGCAATTTACAGTAAGATTAGTGGGCCGGGGCAGAAGTCGAACTGTAAGTATCCCGGGAATTCGGCCCATGAAAGCAGAGATTTCCAGGCAAAATCGATTAATCAAGTCGAACAGCGATCTTGAACCCGGCGATCTTCTATCTTCCCAAGTGTGTGTATATTGAGGGTCTCAGCTTTTATTTCATCGATTGTTACCTGAGACTCAACCCTTCTTGAGGAAACTCGCGAAATGAGATTAGTCAAGGCTACAGCAAATGGCTTCAACGTCGGAAAGATGACGATCAAAATGCCAAACCTGACAAGGGCAGCGGCGAGTCTTCCAAGCTCAAATGGAATTATGAGCAACACGGGAGGAACTAGTTCATAGATCAAATATAGAGTGATGAATCTCACGATATAGAAATTCTCCTCTTGAATTTTGCTTATTGAGCGAGGTACAAAATCAACACCTCCTTCCTCATTAAACGGATGTAGTGTCAAGGTAACATTCGAAGGAGCTGTTACGATAAAGCGGAACCCGACTTTCTGCGATCGTTCGACATGTTTAATAAGATAACGTTTGCCCGAGTCACCTGAGCTCAAATTCTCTACCTCCTGTACGCCAATCTCCTTTTCAGGAATTGGATCAAGGAAACAATCGAGGAGCCGGCTTTCTTGAGAAAACTCAAACCGAATGAATTGATTCTTGATTACAGTGTTTCCGGTATTCTCGACATTGCAAGCTACATGATAGAGCCCCTCAATGACTTGGTTCTTGTACAAGACCTGTACGTTGTCCTTGATCTCGCTTCCAATCTCGAATAAGCCTTTTCTAATTGAAACATCATAGGAAAGCTGCTTCTTAGGTTCTTGGCGACGTTTCAGCTGAGCCAGCACATAGCTTCCGATGAATGCTAGGGCAGCCGAGACAACAGCAATGGTGATCTTTACCCAGAAGTCCTTAGAGAGGAATGTGTCTGAACTTCCGACGCCGTCATTTTGGGAATATGACGTTTCGGCACAAAAATGCAAAAGAGCTAGAAGTGCAAAGATGTTTTTTCCCATGTAACTGCCTATCCGTGATTAGAAATCATCGGAGTAGTTCAAGTTTAACGGTCGTATCGAGAAGTCATTGTAGAATCTTGCTGAACGTGAGAACTCCTCCGCGAAATGTGAGAACGCCAAGTTTATACACCCTCTAAGTAAATCAGGGCAACACGAATCCTTATCGGTTGTCGTTAGCACATGATGTGTCCGGTGAAATTAGCAAATGAAATGTCCGGTCTGAGCGGCACGCTCAAGAGCAGCATGACAGGATGGAGTCATGAAGCTGATGAGCGCAGCCGCAGTGGAGCG
>Ga0134124_10005455_pt1 | contig 10228 bp, 12 predicted proteins | sample KB304_FD_96880 | JGI IMG/M metagenome (GOLD analysis project Ga0134124, IMG submission 96880) | Terrestrial soil microbial communities without Nitrogen fertilizer from Kellogg Biological Station, Michigan, USA - KB3-0-4 | ecosystem: Environmental > Terrestrial > Soil > Unclassified ... | reverse complement strand
CTCGTGCAGCGTCGAAATCACGCCGCCGCGCTGAAAATATACTTCGCTTCCGAAGTATATTTTCCTCCACGTTCGACAATGCCAGGCGTTCCTCCACGCTCGACAATGCCAGGCGTTCCTCCACGCCCGACAATGCCAGGCGTTCCTCCACGCTCGACAATGCCAGGATCAAGAAATCTCGTGCAGCGTCGAAATCACGCCGCCGCACTTGAAAATATACTTCGCTTCCGAAGTATGTTTTCCTCCACGCTCGACAATGCCAGGCGCGGTTGCGCTGTCACCCGAAATTCGACGCCGAAGGCTACGCCGAACTCGGCGCGCCGCGTGACCATCAAAAAATTCTCGGGGCCCGAACCACGATTGTCGGGCCCGCGGTCAGACGCTCATTGCGGCGTTTCGACCACGCGGTGGGTCTTCTTCGCTTTGGCGATGCGTAGCGCGCGCTGCTCTTCGGCTTGTTTCACTTTGTCGGGGTCGACCAAGAAGGGCGAGAGGCGTTCGCTCTTTTCGAACTTGGTCTTGTACGCGGCGGCGTCGAACTTCGTCTTGAAGGGGCCGATGCGGACGCGCTGCCAGAGCCCGCGTTCGGGCACGTAGGCGGCTTGACGAAACGCATGGTGGCCGCGCTTGCGCAGATCTTCGACCAAGCGATCGGCGTCGGCTTGGTCGCGATAGCTGGCCACTTGCAGTTGATAGCCGCCCTCCATGCCGGAGGGGGCGAGCTCTGCGCCGTCCGCCAATGACGAAGCGGAGTGGGCCATGGCCGTCAGCGAGTCTTTGGGGTCGGTCGTCACCGGGGTGGCGCTGAGCAGGGTGCCGACGGGCAGCGGCACGACTGGCAGGCGATCGGTCGCGGGCGGAGGCGCGCTGGGGACCGCCGCGGGATCGAACGCGGGTTGTTCGACCAGGCGCCCGCGACCGTCCTTGACCGCGGCCAGCGCGGTCGTGGGCGTGCGCGAGTCACTCAGGATCCCTGGGAAGGTGACGTCGTGACCGTCGAGCTGTTCGGCGGGCGTGGTCGTGTTTTTGGCGCTCTTGACCAGCTCGGCCAACGGATCGCGCTCGGCGCGTGCGGGCGGGCCCGTGCGCTTGGCCATCACCAGCGCCACCGTGACCAGCGCGGCGCCCCCCAAGGAAGCCAGCAAGAGAGCACCCAAGCGCGAGGAGCGCGCCGAACGATCTTCTTCTTGGATCTGCTCGAGGTTGCGGACGTTCACGGATTCCGTTGGCACGCCCTACGGTTAAACCAGGGCCGAAAATTGGGCTAGTTTTTGGCGAGCAAGCCCAGCAACGCTTCGGCCTTCCACAGGGTTTCCTGCACTTCTCGGTCTGGGTCGCTGTCCGCGACGATGCCGCCGCCCGCAAAGTAGTGACCTTGGCCGTCGCGCACGGTCAGGGTGCGAATCACCATGCCCAGCTCCAAACTGCCATCGTGCGCCAGGTAGCCGAACGCGCCCGTGTACAAGCCACGGCGCGCGGCCTCGAGTTCCGCGATCAGATCCATGGCACTCACCTTGGGCGCGCCCGTCACGCTCCCGCTCGGCAACATGTGCTCGAGGAGTTCGTGGCGGCTGAGTTCGGGCCGGAGTTCGGCTTGGATCGTCGCCACGCGATGCAGCACCGTGCCGTGCGCCTCGACGTGCGGCGGCACTGTGAGCTTCACCGTGCCGGTGCGGGCCAAGCGCGCGAGGTCATTGCGTTCGACGTCCAGCACCATGGTCAGCTCGGCGCGCTCTTTGGGGTCACTGTCGAGCTCGCGCGCGAGCTCCGTGTTGCGCTCGGCGTCCGAGCCTCGTGGCCGCGTACCCTTGATGGGCGACGTCAAGATTGATCCAGAAACGTTGGTTTTTATGAACAATTCTGGCGAGACCGCGATCACGTCCAGCGGGCCCCAGGCAAAGGCAGCGGTGTACGGTGGGCGGCCGCGCTCGAGCAGCCGAGCGAGCACGTCCAGCGCCGTCCCGCGAACGCGCAGGTCGAAGCGCCGCGCAAGGTTCACCTGGTACAGATCACCCGCGCGGATGTGCTCGAGCGCGCGCCGGATGCGCACGCGGTGCAGCTCCGGATCTTCGAACGCGCCGAGCGGCGCGAGTTCGACCTTGCCCGGCGACGACTCAGGCGCGCCGAGTCGTCCGGCGAGCGCGGCAACGGCTGCAGCATCATCACCGAGCACGCGCACGCCGGTTTCGCCGATTTCAGCGACCGCGGCGTAGCGCAGCCAATGCGGTTCGACCACGTGCGGCGCGTCGCGCGACGCGCCGTGCCCGCCGCGTTCCAGGTCGCGCCGACATTCGTACGGCAAGAGCCCCACCCAACGCGGGACCTCGCACTGCGACGAGTCCACGCCGTGGCCGAGCCGCAGCTCTGGCTCCGGATCGAGCGCGTGACTGTGCGCGATCGGATCACAGGCGAGGTACGCAAGCTGCCCCTGTTTTGCCCAAAAGAGCGACAAATAAGGGCGATCAGCCAGGCGCCGCGCGAGCTCCAGGGGCGCTGCCGTGAAGGTGAGTCGTTGCTCAAACATGAGACGCACTCCGGGCCTCACCCAGCGTGTCAATCACGCGACCGCTCGGCGCGACGATGGCGTTGCTCAGGGGTGCCACGGCCGTCGCACCGGGACACACCACGCAGCGCTCCAAGACTCCCTGCCCCTCGACTCGTGCGCCCGCGCCGACCACTGCCTGACGCAGCTGCACGCCGGCCGCGAGCTCGGCCCCGGGTCCCAAGAACGCTTCCATCCCGCGCGCGGCGAGCCAGTCGAGATTCGCGCGCAACAAGCTCGGCAGATCGCCTGCGTCAGTCCAAGGCGTCGTGACCGCGACGCTGGGCACTCGACCGCCCGCGCGCAGCAGCGGCAAAACCGCGTCGCCGAACAAGCAGCCACGCTCGGGCAACGACGCGAGCGCGCCCGCCCCGAGCGCGAGCACGCCTACGTAGTCGCCGCCGCGCGCTTCGGTCCCGAAACGCTCACCGCGCAAACGCACCACGTTGCCTTCGGCGTCCAACCCGACCGTGCCTTCACCCAGCGAGCGCGGAGCGACGCCGAAGCAGAAAGATTGGGGCTCGCAGCGAACCAAAAGCTGGGCGATCGGCGGCGCGACCAAAACGTCCCCGTTCCAGACCACCACTTTCTCGCCCGAGAAGTGCGCGCGCGCGCCGGCCACGCCACCCGCCGTGCCGCGAATGTCCGACTCGACGACCACCTGCACGTCGAGCGGAAAGCTCGCGAGAACCGGCGCAAATTGCCGAGCCAAATGGTGCACGTTGATCGTGAGCCGGTCGACGCCCGCTGCCTGCAAGCTCGACAGGGCGTGCTCCAAAATGGAACGATCCCCCACCGGCACGAGCGGCTTGGGCAACTCGTCGGTCAGCGGGCGAAGACGCGTGCCGAAGCCCGCGCACAAGACAATCCCCGAAGGCACGCGCGCATTCTAGCCCGCGCGCGCGCTCGAGAGCCAGTCCTGAAGGGTAGCGCGAAACTCGCCCACTCCGCGCCGGGCGTGTTAGCCCCGGGCCATGAGCGTGATGTCCGTCACTTGTTGCTCGCTGCTCTCGGCGGTGTGTGCCTTCACCTTGGTGAGCGCTGCGGGCTGCGGCACCGACGCACAAGGAGTCGATGACTGCCGCGAGATCGAGCAAACGCGCTGCGCCGCGGCCAAGAACTGCGGAATCGTCAGCGATGTCGAGGCGTGCCAGCGCTACTACCGCGACCAGTGCCTGCACGGCCTACCCGTACCGCCGCCGGGCTCGGTCAAGCTGAAGGCCTGCGTGGACGTGATTCGCGCGGCCGGAGTGTGCGCGCAAGCCTCGGGAGTGGACACGAAACTGAGCGAATGCGATCCGTCACTGTCCGATAGCGCGCCGGAGCTCGAGACCGCCTGTGATCTGGTGAAAGAGCCGGAGAAGTCGCGAGAATGCTTGTTCTTGACGCCCGGCGCCGACGCGGGCGTGGGCGGCGCGAGCCACTCGGGCGGCGATGGCGGCGCAGCGGGCGAAGGCGGTCAGGGCGGCGCCGATGGCAGCTGATTCGCTGTTTGGCTGAATTCGGTCGAGTGGCCGCTAGCGTTTCTCGGCGCGCCGGTGCTATGCGATGCGCGCCGATGCGATTCGCTCCTTACTTGATTGGCTTGGGCCTGGCCGTACTGACTCCATTGGCGTGCGGCAGCAGTACCGGCACAACGACCGCGGTCGTGCGGCCCCAGCTGGTCGCCGTGGATCCGGATGATTTCATGGGCCACGTTGTCTGTGAGCCGCCGCCGGACCCCGCGCCGGACTCCGATGCGGGTGCGGCGGGCGCCGGTAGCGTTGCTGCTGTGCCGCCGCCACGCGATCCCGATGCGGTCCACAGCTACGTGGCGACCTTGTTCGACGTCACCCCCGATGCCGATGGCGGCGTGCCCGACCCGGGCGTCCCGCTCGCCAGCTCACCCCCGACCACCTGCGCGCAGCAGGTGACGTTTGCGTTCGTCGTCGACGGACGTCGCTACGTGGCGGAGATCGACGCCTATCACGAGGAGCCGAACGAGCTGCTTGCAATCACCCCCGGCTCTCGGCTGGTCAATCACGCGGATGGCACCCGAGCACTGCCGGGCTGGAACACGGCGGTCTGCGGCGGTTACCCCCCGACGCCCTCGCGCGACGCCGGGACGGGCGGAACGGGTGGAACGGGCGGAACCGGCGGTGCGGCAGACTCCGGCGGTGCGGACGACTCCGGCGGCTCCACGAGTGGCAGCGGTGGGTCCGCAGGCGGCCCACGCCCCCCAGGTGTGATTTCCTACGTCTCCCTCACGCAGACCCCGCACAACTGCACCCAGGTTTTGGAAGCCCCCCCAGCCGAGTAGCACGCCGACCTTGCGGGACGGCCCTTCGGCGGCTACCACGTAGCAGACCATGCCGCCGACGTATTCCGACGCACCATCCGGGTTCCCGCGTCCGGGTCGGGTGGTGAAGATCGCGATGAGCGTGGTGACCGGGCTCACGCTCGCGTTCGCCGTGGGCATGAACTGGGCGGGCGTCAGTGCGGACACGTTCGAGCTGTTCTGCGGCAACACGCTCGCGATTTTGCACGGTCAGATCTGGCGTCTGTTCACGGCGGCGCTATTGCAGTCACCGGTCAGCCTGTGGCCACTGCTCAGCTTGCTGATGTCGCTCTACTTCTTCGGCGTTCCGCTGGAGCAGCAATGGGGCGAGCGGCGCTTTGCTCGCTTCTTGCTCGGCCTGGTGATCATCCCCTCGGTCCTGCAAGCGCTGTGCGACGTGGCGTTGCCGCCGAGCGTCAATCGCTACCTGATCCCGGCGTTTTGGTTCGGCGGGCTCGCCGTCAGCAGTGGGCTCGCTGTCGCTTGGGCGCTGACCAACCGCGGCGCCGTGGTTCGCCTATACGGCGTCCTGCCGATCACGCCCGGCATGGTGATCGGGCTCGCGGTCGGCACGCCGTTCGTTTACCTGCTGTTTCGCTCGCTGCCCCCGGAGGGGATCCCCGGCGCGCTCGCTGGCTGCTTCGTCGGCTGGTTGCTCGGCGCAAGCACGCCCTCGCCCCTTCGCCGCTATTGGCTCAAATTCCGGATCGGCCGCTTGGACGCGGAAGTCGCGCGCGAAGCCGCCCAGCGCAAAAAGCGCGTCGAACGCTCGCGCCTCAAGGTGATCGAGGGCGGCCTGGCCAAGCCAGACTCGCCCGGTGACGGCGAAAAAGGCCGCGGTCCGGACGGCCGTTGGCTGAATTAAGAGGCGGATAGGCTCGCTTCGCGGCGCGTGCTAGGACGCCGGCCCATGCGAACCTTGCTCGACCCCGAAAGCGTCGCGCGCGGATTGCGTCGCATGGCTGGCGAAATCGTCGAGCGGCACGCGGGCGCGTCGGATCTGGTGCTGGTAGCCATTCGCCGCGGCGGCCTCGCCGTAGCCGCCGCGCTGAGTGATTGGCTCGGCGAAATCGAGCAACACTCGCCGCCGCTCGGCAGCCTGGACATCACGCTCTACCGCGACGATGCCTCCACCGCGCTGCCCAACCCCCGCATCGGTCCGAGTCAAATCCCCTGCTCCCTCGACGGTCGCCACGTAATCCTGGTCGACGACGTGCTCTACACCGGGCGCACGGTGCGAGCAGCCATCGACGCCCTCATGGACTACGGACGGCCGCGGCTGATCGAACTCTTGGTGTTGGTCGACCGCAACGGCCGTGAACTGCCGATTCAAGCCAACTACGTGCTCAAAGCCGAAACCGTGAGCAACGACGAACGCATCGACGTGTTCTCGAACAGCTCCGGGATCCACGCCGTGGTGCAGTCGAAGAACTCGCCCACCATCCCGCCCGGCGCGCCGCGCCCCGAGGTCAAATGACACAAGAGCGCATCCGCCACCTACTCGGCATCGACGACCTCAACCGCGAAACCGCCGAGCACCTGCTCGACTTGGCCGACACGTTCTTGGAAGTATCACGAAGGCCGGTCCGCAAAGTCCCCGCGCTGCGTGGCAAGACGATCATCAACGTGTTCTTCGAGGCCTCGACGCGCACCCGCACGAGCTTCGAACTCGCAGGCAAGCGCTTGTCGGCCGACGTCGTGAACATCGGCGGGTCATCGTCGAGCACCAGCAAGGGCGAAACCTTGCGCGATACGGTGAACACCCTGGACGCGATGCACGCCGACGTGATCGTGATTCGCCACGCGGCCTCGGGCGCCGCACACTACGTCGCACGCTACGCGCGTGCCGGCGTGGTCAACGCGGGCGACGGCATGCACCAACACCCGACGCAAGCACTGCTCGACGCGTTCACGATCCGCTCGCGCAAAGGCCGCGATTTGCGGGGCCTGAAAGTCGCGATTTGCGGGGACATCACGCACAGCCGCGTGGCGCGCTCGAACGCGCTTTTGTTGCGTATGCTCGGCGCAGACGTGGCGCTGGCAGGGCCACGCACCTTGTTACCCACAGGGGTGGAGTCACTCGGTTGTCGCGTCTACGATCGACTCGAACCCGCGCTCGACGGCGCCGACGTCGTGATGATGCTGCGCATCCAACGCGAACGCCTCGGCGCGCCGCTCTTGCCCGCACTGCGCGAATACGCGCGCGTATTCGGCCTAAACGCGACGCGCTTGAAACTCGCAAAACCCGACGCGATCGTCATGCATCCCGGACCAATGAACCGCGGCGTCGAAATCTCCGAAGAAATCGCCGACGGCGATCACAGCGTGATCTTGAATCAAGTCGAAGCCGGCGTCGCCGTACGCATGGCCGTGCTCTATCTCGCCGCGAGTGAGCCGGGCGCGCCGACCGACGGTTGAATCGAGTTGAGGCGAATACGCTCAACGCGACACAGCAACACGCATATACGCCGCACAGAGACAGTGTGGTGCCGTGTAAGCAACGCCTGTATTCCAAAACTAGCGGAAAAACAGGCTCATTTTAAGCCATTCCAGGTCTAGACACTCGCGTCCAGGTTCGGCTAACTCTTGCGACCATGAAATTACGATTGCTATCGATGGCGGGGTTGGTTGCGTTCTCGAGTGCGTGCCTAGTCGTGGGTTGCAGCGACGACGATGGAGTCAGCGGCGCTGGCGGCAGCGGCGGCGCGACGGGTGGCAAAGGCGGCAGCGGCGGCAAAGCCGGCAGCGGCGGCTCCTCGGGCAAAGGCACCGGCGGCTCCGCCAAGGGCGGCGATAACAACGTAGCAGGTGAAGAAGAACAGGGCGGCACTGGACCGACGGGTGGCACGAACTCGGGCGGCACGAACTCGGGCGGCAAGGGTGGATCGGGTGGATCGGTCGTCAGCGCCGGCGCTGGTGGCGCGAGTGGCGGCTCTGGTGGTGCGGCTACGGCGGGCTCCGGCGGTAAGGCCGGCGCTGGTGGCGCGAGTGGCGGATCTGGTGGCGCGAGTGGCGGCTCCGGTGGTGCTGCGTCGGGTGCCGGTGGTGTTGCGTCGGGTGCCGGTGGTGCTGCGGCGGGTGCTGGTGGTGCTGCAGCGGGTGCTGGTGGTGCCGCGGCAGGTGCTGGTGGTGCCGCGGCGGGTGCCGGCGGATCTGGTGGTGCTGCGGCGGGCGCTGGTGGAACTGGCGGAGCGGCAGCGGGAGCTGGCGGCTCCGGTGGCGGCGCCCCATTGGCTACCGGGTGCACGAAGTTGACTGCCCCTTTCACGACTACGACTACGACCGCCCAGCAGTCCGGCTACAATCTCCCTCTCCCCGCCACTGCCAACCTGACCGCCGCTACGATTAGTGCGAGCCTCTTCGTCGGAGCGGCCGGCTCAGCAGTAAACCTGCAGTACTATGTAACTGGCAACATCGGCGGGGCCAGCTGCACTGCCTATGCGGGCTTCCTCCCAGTGACTGCGTTCACGTCGGGGTTCGCAGCAGCCACGCTGAACGTCAGCTCGCTGCTGGGTAACCCCAGTGCTACCCCCCCAGTGGCCCCCGCAACGGCCTATTGTGACAGTGGCCCCAATGGATCGTTCGACGGGCTCCAGATCACGAGTATCGGGGTCAACGTTATCAGCGCCACGAACGCTACAGGAGCCACCGCCACGGTATGGCTAGACTCGCTGACAATCACGAGCGCGACTCCCACCACCGCACCGTTTACGTTCGATACGAGCACGACGTTTGTTAAGGCTGGTTACCCCACCATCACCGGTGCGACCGCTGCCTGGCAAGCGACGTGCCCGTGAACTAATGGGCGCGCGGACCAGCGGACCCCACCCGGGTTAGGCCTCTAACGAGGGGACCCGACCCGGGTAGGCCTCCAGAGGACCCGACCCGGGTTAGGCCTCTAATCTGAATCGCGGAGACCACGCGGGCGTGGTCCTCGAACAGAATCGTAAACGATGTTTTGCGGTTCCGGTCGAAACTGAGGCGGCGATGGCGAGAGCGGATGTGAACATCCGCTCTCGCTGCGCGGTTCGGCGTACGCCGCGCACACCTTCGCGTTCGCGACCTCAAAGGTCGTTACACGAAGAGACGTCGCACACCGACAATACGACTATGACGGCACGGTCGGCGCGCAGACGACGCTCGCGTAGATGCGCAATGCGTAGGTGCCGGCGGGGAACAGCGCTGCGCGATTGCCGTTTCGCCACTCATTCCACGCAGCGCGATATTCACGGACGAACGCGAGCAGCTGATTGATGGCGCGGACTCGCGCGGGCGTCGACTTGGCCGCGATCCGCGGGTTCGGATTACCGCGGGGTGCAGGCGTCTTCGGGGCGGCGTCGAAGCGCTGTCGTAATACGGCGTGGCCGCCAACGAAGGACGACCCGCGAAGTCTCATGTCCTCTCTCGCGCGCCTCACGCGCTTTGCCACCTCGGTGTTCAGGTGTGCTTGAAGCTGTGAGTCACTCAGCTCATCGAAGATCTGCGGTCGCACGAAACGCAGGACGACTGCGTCCGGAAGCGGCCCGTCTGGGGGTCGAAGAAGTGGTCCGGCATCTCGATTTCTCGCTCCTCGCCGAAATGCTTCGAGATCACACCGGGCCAGTCGTTCGGCGCTTTGACGAGACCAGCAACTGTCGGATTGGCTAGTGTGTACGCCATCTTCTCGAGCACATCGTTGTCTGCGACAAGTTGGACGACACTCGTCTTGTCCGACGCCCAGAGGTTCTCCCATCGGCCGAGTGAAGCGTTTTGACTCTTCGCGACGAGTTTGTGGAAGACCTCGAGAAACTCGGGCAACCGCGCTTCTGGATCGGTCAGAACGCCGTGCCAGTGATTGGACATGAAGCAGACCGCGTGGAGCTGGATCCCGGTGCGCTCAGCGGCGAGCGCCAAGCAATACTGGATGTTTTGATTGGTGACGCGCGAGGGGCGAAGCAGAAACTGTCGCTGCGTGCACCGTCGAGTGACGAGATAGCTACGGCCCGGCAAGATCTGTCTCGGCGAGGTCACCGAAGTCAGTCGGTCGCCCTCGAAGCCAGTTGCCGAGCGGCGCGTCGAATTTCATTCAGTGCGCAACTAGATCCACCTGAGTGGCTTGGCTCGCATCGCCGCCCAAAAATCGCCCAGCCACGACCGAGAAACTCGCCGGCAAGTCCGTCACCAACAACTCCAGTTTGCGTTCCGGCTCGCGCTCACTCGGCGTCTTGGCCAACCGCTCATCGGCAATCCACTCAGCGACGACACTCGCCGTCGCCTCCGCACTATCCACGATCGGCACCGGGTACCCCGCGAACTCCGCCGCAGCCTCCGCGATCAGCGCTTTCAACAACGGAAAGTGCGTGCACCCGAGCACGATCACCGACGCGCCT
>Ga0134124_10005454_pt1 | contig 10229 bp, 5 predicted proteins | sample KB304_FD_96880 | JGI IMG/M metagenome (GOLD analysis project Ga0134124, IMG submission 96880) | Terrestrial soil microbial communities without Nitrogen fertilizer from Kellogg Biological Station, Michigan, USA - KB3-0-4 | ecosystem: Environmental > Terrestrial > Soil > Unclassified ... | reverse complement strand
CTGTCGCTGTATTTTAGTTATTCCAGGTGGCTTGTCATCGCTTCGATGACGGCTGGAGTGTTGGCGGGAATTACGAGTGCTTCACTGATCGCCCTGATTGCCCTTTATGTCGCCAACCCTCAACGACCTACGCCGCAATTTGTCTTAACATTTGTTGGCCTGTCGTTGTTCGACATGGGAGCGGTATTTCTTGCTAACACACTCTCCGTCCGCCTCTCGCAAGCCACGATACTCGACCTGCGCATGCGCATGTGCCGGAAAGTGCTGTCTGCGCCCTTGCGGTTATTGGAGGATGTCGGCCAGCCCCGCATTATGGCCGTACTGACGCAGGATATTCCTGATATTACGGCGGCCATTCTTCAAGTACCACAGCTCTGTATCCATATCGCCGTGCTGGCGGCCTGCCTGGTCTATCTCGGCTGGCTTTCGCCGGTGATGCTGTTGATTTTGGCGTCGTTTCTGGGGGCCGCCGTACTCGTCGTCAATCGGCTGGAACGCAAAGCCCAGATCTATGTTAGAGACGGGCGCGACGAGCTCGATCACTTACAAGGTCATCTTCACGCTCTCAACGATGGCGCGAAGGAACTTAAGCTTCACCGTCCCCGTCGCGACTCTTTCTACTCTGATGTCCTCTGGCCGTCGGCCAAGAAAATTCAGACTCTCAACGTTCATGGGCAAACATGGTATTCGTTGCTCAATAGCTGGGTGCAGGTAGTTTATTTCCTGATTATTGGAACGATCCTTATTGCCTTACCGAGTTTGGTGGTTGGTGAATATCGCCAGATTCTAACCGGTTACGCCCTGACCATTCTCTTCATGAGGGGTCACATTATGGGAGCAATGGTAACTATTCCGTTACTCTCTCGGGCTCGCGTTTCGCTTCGGAAGGTAGAGGATTTAGGTATCTCGCTGGCGTCCGTGGATGGCCCAGTTGCTACCACCGCGATAACGCAGACGATAAACGCATGGAACATACTCGAGCTGAAAGCGGCGACGCACACCTACTATCGTGAGAAGGAAGACAGCAACTTTATGCTCGGCCCCGTTGATATAACGCTGCTACCGGGCGAACTGGTTTTCCTCGTAGGCGGCAACGGGAGCGGCAAGACTACGTTGGCGAAAATGATTTCGGGCCTCTATGCGTCCGAAGGAGGCGAGCTCCTGCTCAACGGTGTGCCGGTTACAGAGAAGAATCGGGATGATTATCGCCAGCTCTTCTCCGGAGTCTTCAGCGACTTTCATCTGTTCGAGATTCTGCTGGGAATAGAGAAGGTTAATCTTGACGAGCGCGCGCGTGCCTACCTCCAAGAGTTTCACCTCGAGCATAAAGTGGAAGTGAAAGACGGTATGCTCTCCACCACGAAGTTGTCGCTTGGACAGCGTAAACGCCTTGCCTTGTTGACGGCTTATCTTGAAGACCGCCCCATCTACATTTTCGATGAGTGGGCGTCGGGCCAGGATCCGGTCTTCAAGGAGATCTTCTATCTAAAACTTCTGCCTGAGCTGAAAGCCAGAGGTAAGACCGTGCTCGTGGTCAGCCATGACGACAGGTATTACTCCATCGCTGACCGTATTATCAAACTCGATAACGGAAAGGTTGAATATGACGAGCCGGTCCTCGGCGAAACAGAATTTTCCGGGGCCGTTGCCGATTGTGCCATCGTTCAGGCATAGACAGTGAGAGTTAAGAATCATGTCGACCTCCTATGCAAAAACTACGAACACGACCAGTTCGTGGATATCGTTCATCAAGCCTGCTCCTGCAGCACGACTACGGCTGTTTTGTTTTCCCTACGCCGGCGGCGGCGCGATGATATTTCGTAAATGGGCTGATGCGTTGCCGTCGACAGTCGAGGTCACTGCCCTGCGTCTGCCTGGGCGTGAAGGGCGTTTGCGTGAAGAGCCGTTTGTCAGTTTGGCGCCCCTGGTGAGAACGATCAATGAGGTGCTCGAACCGTATTTGGACAAGCCGTTTGCTTTTTTCGGTCACAGTATGGGAGCGGCCATTGGCTACGAGTGGGCGCGTCTGCTGCAAGGCGAACGCGGCCTCCAACCTTTACATTTGTTTGTTTCGGGTCGCCGCGCCCCCCAGTATCCCGACGACGACCGCCACACATATGCTTTGCCTGAGAAGGAATTTGTCGAGGAGTTGAAGCGCTTGAACGGCACTCCCAGAGAAGTGCTCGATCATCCCGAATTGATGGAGATGATGCTGCCGCTTCTGCGAGCCGATTTTTCTGTTTGCGGTGGCTACGAATACAGTCCCGGCCCACCTTTAAATTGCCCGATCACGGCTTACGGTGGTTTGAGTGACACCAGCGTGACGCGGGCGACGCTCGAAGGGTGGCGCGAACATACGACCTCAACCTTCACCTTGCGAATGCTGGAAGGCGATCACTTCTTTCTCCATTCTTCGCAGTCACTCTTACTTCGCGTCCTCTCGCAAGCTTTGCATCAACTTATTGCTTAGCTCAAAAGTCGGAATCGCACTTGGATCGGGTCAGTACAGGGAGCGGTAGCGACCTGGTTCGTGATCAGCATGCGAGATTTCCTAGCGACTTTGACTCCCATAGTTGACCAGGTCGCTACCGCTCCCTGTACTGACCCGAACCAACATTGATCTTTTGACTTTTGTGGCAAACCTCCAACTTATTTGAAAGCCTTTAGGGGGCAATTAAAAATGACATTGACAATCGTACCTCCTCAGGAAGAGATCACGCTCTCATCGTGGGCCCAAAATGTCGAACGTTCGGCCTTGCAGGAGATGCTGGCCTTAACAGCGCAGCCGGACATCGTTTCCTTCGCCCTCGGATTGCCGGCGGCGGAATTGTTCCCGCGGGACCACTACGCAGACGCCGTCAGACGCGTGCTGGCTGCCGATGAGCGGGCGCTGCAGTATGGCCCACCCTGCCAGCCTCTGAAGAAGCATGTGCAGGAGTTGATGCGAAAGCGCGGTGTAACTTGCCGGATGAGTCAAATCTTCCTGACGACCGGAGCACAACAGGGATTGAGTTTGATGGCGCGAGTGCTGCTCAACCCGGGAAGCCAGGTGTTGTTTGAGGAAATGTCATACCCGGGATTTCAGCAAGTCATCTTACCTTTCAAGCCACAGATTCTTACGGTGCCGACTGACCTCGACACCGGCATGGACGTAGATGCTGTTTCGGCGCTGCTCGAAAGCGGCGCGCGCCCCGCATTTATCTATACAGTTACCGATGGGCACAACCCTTTGGGCGTTGGCATGAGCGTCGCGAAGCGCCGGCAACTCGTCGAACTGGCGCGACATTATCAAGTACCTATCGTTGAGGATGATGCTTACGGGCTCATCTACTATGGTGAAAATTCTGTCGCTCCAATGCGTGCCCTGGACGAGCGCTGGGTATGCTACGTCGGCTCTTTCTCGAAGATACTTGCGCCGGCATTGCGCGTAGGATGGCTGGTCGTGCCGGAGGAATTGATGCTGTCATTGTCGGTCGTAAAAGAATCAAGCGACATAGACACTGCCACATTGGCCCAACGGGCCAGCGCCGCTTACCTTGATTCAGGACATCACGAACAACACCTGCAAAGAGTGAGACGAGAATACCGCACTCGCCGTGACGCCATGGTTGCTGCGTTGGACCGGCATCTTCCCAAAGGGACAGTTTGGAATACGCCATCGAGCGGGTTCTTTCTCTGGGTTGAGTTACCGGAAAGTGTTAACGCAAGCGAACTGCTCAAGCTTGCGGTCATGGAGGAGAGAGTCGCCTTTATCCCCGGCAATGCATTTGGTGTGAACGGTGGCGTCCCGGGAAGCAATTGCATGCGCCTCAACTTTTCCCACCACAGTCTCGACCTTATCGAAGAAGGCATCGCCAGGCTTGGCCGCGCGGTGAAGAAATCGCTTGCCAACAATCCACCTCGCAAGTGGGCGTGGCAGGCAGCGAAGACAATTGGTGAGAAGAACCTGAAGACGAAGATAGTGTGAACTGCTGAGCTCTGACACTCGTTTCGCTTCTTTAGGAAAAGACCAGCCCCACTCCTTTCCCCTTGAATACATTCCAGGAATCGAGGTTTGTACATCATGTATTGTCAAGAATGTGGCCATAAGCAGGGATCGGACCAGCATTTTTGTAGAAACTGCGGGACGCGACTCGACGCATTAGTAGAGTCGAACGGTAGTGGGATTATGCGGGCCGGCCAGACTTTGGAAATCGCCCCGCTGACGCCTCGTGAGAAAGGATTGCGTCTGGCCGCGTTGTTCTTTGCCCTTGGGCTGGTACTGATTCCTCTAACGTTTTTGTTCAGCTCCATCTTTGTTGATAAGGCGATTTACTTGCTTGTGCCTGCGATCATGCTCTGCCTGACAGGATTGATTCGCGCGGGCTACGCCATGCTCCTTGAAGCCGGTGAAGGCGTCTTCCGCAAAGGCTTGAAGCGATCAGATTCGACTGCATGGCAACCTTCCTTGCCACCGCGTCAGGTTGGGATTAGCCATCTCATTTCGCTGAATAGAGAGACGGATGAGATGGTTCCTCCGCCGAGCGCTACCGAAAACACCACGCAATTGCTGAATAAGGCTCGACCTGATTCGCAATGACTCTCTCGTCCGAACTTTGAAAGCTCGTCGGACGTAATCATCACATTTCAACTTCGCAACAGTGAGTGGACCAACCATCATTCATTTGTGGTGGTCTGTTCTTGAGAATCAAAGGAGACGGTATGAGAAATCGTTTGACAGTCATTGTCCTTACAGCGTCGGCATTCGTTATTACTGGTGTCGCCATCACGCCAGCGCAGACTCAACAATCTGACGTTACCAAACAGTCAAAGACGGAGAATTCCGCGACACAGAATCGTGTCCTCGGCGAAGTGATGACGATAGATGCGCCTCAGAAACAGCTGAGCTTAAAGACCGCGGATGGCAAGCCGGCAAATGTCACCCTCAACGATAATACCGTTTATCGTCGTGTGCCTCCGGGTGAAATCAACCTGGACAAAGCGGCGAGTATAAGTTTAGAGGACATTGCCGCCGGTGATCGTGTGTTGGTCAAAGGTAAGCTCGATGAGTCATTTGTCGCGCGCGTAGTGATCGTGATGTCCAAGAGCGATCTTGCGGAAAAGCGCGCTCGAGACCGCGAGGCGTGGCTCAAACGCGGCGTCTCGGGTGTGATTACAGCTCTTAACCCTGAGAAAAAAGACATTACGCTGCGAACCAGTTTGGGTGCGAGTCCTAATAACACCATCACCGCCGTCGCTGCCGAGGGAGGGACGTTCCGGCGTTACTCGGGCTCCGTCAAATTCAAAGATGCGAGGCTCAGCTCGTTCGCCGAGTTGAAGGTTGGCGATCAACTGCGCGCGCTGGGCGAAAAGAGCGCCGACGGTACGCAGTACGTTGCTCAGGAAATAGTGTCGGGAACGTTTCGTACGATCAGCGGCAGGATAATCTCGGTAGATCCAGCCACGCATGAAGTGAAATTCACTGACGCGCAGACGCAAAAACCACTTACCGTTGTCGTCATAGAGGACTCAAATCTGCGCCGTCTCGCGCCCGACCTGGTGAAGCTCCTACTACAAAAGGCTGCCTCCTCCGGATCAGAGTCTTCAACAGATCTTCAGGACAGGGTCGAGAAATCATCCGTAATCACGCTTGCTGATCTTAAACCGGGCGATGCAATCATCGTTTCGAGTGTGGCAGGCGCAGATCCTTCGCGTATTACCGCCGTCCTGCTCGCGGCTGGCGTTGAAGAACTTGTGAAACGCCAGACGCAGCAACCTTCGCGACCGCTTAACCTCGGTCTGGGACTTCCCAGTGGCAGTTTGCCTTGAGATAGCAAGCCTTTGATAAGGTCTTCGATAGTATCGCCATCGCCCGAATCCCTTACGGAATCCTCAAACTAGCAAGGAAAAAAAAGATGCAAATCACTCAAAATAAAACTAGCAAGCTTATCGTGTGTGTGCTCTCGCTGGCCCTTTGCGTTAATACTCTCGTAGCTCAACAGCAAACTGGAGTACTGCGCGGTCAGCTCAAGGACATTCTGGGGGGTGTTATCCCTGCCGCAACTGTCACCGTCGTAAATGCCAATGGCGTGGAAAAGAGAACGCCGACTGATGGAGACGGCCGCTACGAAGTTTCGAGTCTCGTAGCCGGCATATATACGGTGCGTGCCGCTCGTGAGGGATTTGCACCGTATGAAAATACCGGCGTCGAGATTGTTGCCGGTCGCACTGTAACTCTCGACGTTGCCATGATGGTGGGGCTGAAGGAAGAAAAGGTCGAGGTTTCATCTGCGGCGAGGAACATTAGCGTCGATGCGGACAACAACGCGAGCGCGATCATCCTGCGCGGCAAAGACCTCGAAGGCTTATCGGATGATCCCGATCAGTTAGCGGAAGATCTGAAGGCGCTGGCAGGTGGTATGGAAGGGCCCAACGGCACGCAGTTTCTGGTAGATGGCTTCACTGGCGCGCGCCTCCCCTCAAAGTCATCCATTCTGGAAGTTCGCATCAATGCCAATCCGTTTACAGCCGAGCAGGAAAATCTGGGCTTCGGTCGCGTGGAGATCACCACCAAGGCGGGCACCGGAAGTTTCAATGGGCAGGGTTTCATGAATTTCAATGATGAGAGTCTCAATGCTCGCAATCCTTACGCGCCCACTCGTGCGCCGTACCAAGCGCGCCTCTTCGGCGTGACCGCGGGCGGGCCGATTGTCGCCAAGAAATCCTCATACCTTTTCGATTATGAGGAACGGGACATTGATGAAAACGCCGTCGTTAACGCGACGGTTCTCGACTCATCATTCAATATTGTGCCGTTCAGCACAACGGTCGTTACGCCTCAGCGGCGCAAGAACTTCACGGCGCGCTTCGATCACCAGTTGAATAAAACCAACACGCTGGTGGCGCGCTATAACTTTCTGAAGACGAGTACGGAAGACGCCGGCATCGGCGGTTTCGCCCTGCCCTCCCGCGCGATTGATCTTTCTGGCACTGAGCACACGCTCCAGGTCTCCAACACAATGATCGTGAATCAGTCTACGTTGAACGTCACGCGCTTTCAGTTCATCAGCAGCCGGAACGAGCGGGCCGGCGATAATTCGGTTCCGGGCCTCGTCGTGCAGCAGTCATTTATTGGCGGTGGGTCGCAGGTGGGACTAGCCTCTAATGATTCTGATCGTTTTGAGCTGCAAGACTATGTAAGCCACGTCCGGGCGTCGCACTACTGGAATATTGGCGGACGTTTGCGCCTGTCACGGATTACCGATGTCGCACCGTCGAATTTCGGCGGCACCTACGTTTTCTCGTCGCTTGAACAGTTCCGTCGGGTATTGCTCGGCGTTCCTGCCGCCAGGCCTTCGCAATTCACTATAGCCGATGGCAACCCGCGTGCGACTGTTAACCAGTGGGACTTTGGCGGATTTATTCAGGACGACTGGCGCCTGCGCCCCAACTTTACGCTTTCATTGGGCGTACGTTTCGAGTCGCAAAACAACACGAGCGATAAATTAGATATCGCGCCACGCATCGCATTTGCCTGGGCGCCGGGAAGCACCAAACCTGGCGGCCGGCCAAAGACAGTCATTCGCGGCGGCGGTGGTATCTTTTATTCCCGTGTAAACGAAGATTTGACGCTCCAGGCCAATCGCTACAACGGCATCAATCAACAACAGTTCATCGTCGCCAATCCGGAGTTCTTTCCAAATATCCCTCCCATCGAGGACTTGCAGGGATTTGCCGTTGCGCAAACGACGCGTAGCATAGCCGACGATTTGCACTCGCCTTACTCGATCAAGGGAGTCATGAGTATCGAGCGCCAGTTGCCGCTGAACAATTCGACTCTCAGTGTTGTCTACATCTACGAAAACGACCGGCGGCTTTTGCGCTCGCGTAACATCAACGCTCCGCTACCCGGGACCTTCACGCCAGGACAGCCGGAAAGTGGGGTCCGCCCATTCGGCAATTCAGGCAATGTCTTTCTCTATGAATCGTCAGGCAAGAGTGTGGCCCAGACCCTGATGTTCATGTTCAGAGGTAACCTTCATAAACAGTTATCGATGAATGCGAGGTTTGGCATCGGCAAGGTCGATGGCGATACGGAAGGGGCGTCGTACTTCCCGGCAAACTCCTATGATTTGCACAGCGAATATGGACCACAGTCTTACTACTCCACTTACGCCGGTGTTGTCTCCATGATGTACCGTGCTCCGTGGGCCATCACCGTCACCCCGATTTTCAGGTGGCGCTCGGGTGAGCGATTCAATATCACCAGCGGACTCGATACCAATGGAGACGTGATTTTCACGGAACGTCCGGCGTTCGCTACCGAACTCAGCAAACCCGGTGTAGTAGTAACTCGGTTCGGCGCGTTCGACCTGAACCCTGCTCCGGGCCAGACCCTCATTCCACGGAATTTTGGTGAAGCCCCTGGGCAATTCCAGGCAAACGTGCGCGTCAGTAAACTCTTCGGCTTCGGAACCGTCGCTGGCGCAGCTTCCGGGGCAGCACCGGAAAAACGTTTCTTCCTCATGGCTACTGTGCAAGTGACAAATCTCTTCAACAGCGCCAATCAAGGGCCGTATATAGGCAACCTCAGTTCGCCGCTCTTTGGCGTTTCAAACACATCCGGAGGGCCGGCCCGTCGTATTGAAATGCAACTGCGTTTTAGTTTCTAAACAGACTTTGCCTCAAAAAGTATCAAGGTCCTATAGGAACAACTGTAGGGGCGGCCCTCTGTGGCCGCCCGTGGGTCAAAACTTGAGCATTTACTCCTGAACGGGTGGCCCACCCCTACAGTTGCGCCCTTAAAAATCCGACTTTTGCGGCAAAGCCTTTCTAAACAGACAATCACTCTCGAGGTCCATCGAAAAAATGAAAAACAAAAACAACTCTGTACTCATCTCGCCGTATGGTGGCGAGTTAATTGATTTGCGTGTCGCGCCCGAAGCACTTCCAGGCTTGAAGGAAGAGGCGGGCCGTCTGCCGGCGCTACAACTCTCCGACCGTTGCGTCTGTGATCTGGAACTGCTGGCGGTAGGAGCATTCTCGCCACTCAAGGGTTTTATGGGGAGTCGAGACTTCCAGAGTGTGTTAGACGACATGCGGTTATCCAGCGGTCACATTTTTCCCATCCCAGTTACCCTCCCGGTTGACGCGGATGCGGACATTCATCTGGGTCAGGACATAGCTCTGCGTGACTCAAGGAACAACCTGTTGGCAGTAATGACCGTCGAGGAGATTTACGAATGGGATCATATGGAAGTGTCTCAAAAGGTGTATGGGACACAGGACCCTCGCCACCCGCTCGTCGCCGAGATGAGCGGCTGGGGACGCCGAAATATTTCGGGCCGCATTCGAGTTTTGCAGTTACCCTCACGCTATGATTTTCAGGATTTACGCCTTACGCCCGCCCAGACGCGCGCGCATCTCGAGGCTCTTGGTAAGCGTAATGTAGTCGCTTTTCAGACTCGCAATCCCATGCACCGTGTACATGAAGAGATGACGAGCCGGGCAGCCGCGGAAGTGAACGGTGTCTTGCTGCTGCATCCGTCGGTCGGTATGACGAAACCCGGCGATGTGGACCATTACACGCGCGTGCGCACCTACAACACACTCGTCAGGCGCTATTATCAGAATGGCGGCGCGGTACTCGCGCTGCTCCCTCTGGCGATGCGTATGGGTGGACCACGTGAGGCTTTGTGGCATGCTGTCATCCGGCGTAATTTCGGCGCGAACCACCTGATAGTTGGGCGCGATCATGCCGGGCCGGGTCTGGACTCCAATGGAAAACCCTTTTATGGTCCATACGATGCGCAGAACCTGGTGGAAAAGTTCAGTGAGGAGCTGGGTGTAAAAGTCGTGCCCTTCAAAGAGCTTGTCTATCTGCCGGCCGAGAATCGTTATGAAGAAAACTTCAAAATCGAGCCGCACGTTCAGACGGCGGCAATTTCGGGTACGCAGGTGCGCAACGACTACCTGAACAGAGGCAAGAGGCTGCCTGCGTGGTTTACGCGGCCAGAAGTAGCAAAAATCCTTGAGGACACTTACCCACCGCGTTATCGCCAGGGCGCTTGTCTATGGTTCACCGGCCTGAGCGGATCGGGAAAATCAACCACCGCCGAAGTGCTCACGATTCTGTTACTCGAGCACGGCCGGCAGGTGACGATCCTGGACGGCGACGTAGTTCGCACGCATCTCTCTAAAGGACTCGGCTTCAATAAGGAAGACCGCGATACTAACATTCGCCGCATCGG
>Ga0134124_10005453_pt1 | contig 10229 bp, 6 predicted proteins | sample KB304_FD_96880 | JGI IMG/M metagenome (GOLD analysis project Ga0134124, IMG submission 96880) | Terrestrial soil microbial communities without Nitrogen fertilizer from Kellogg Biological Station, Michigan, USA - KB3-0-4 | ecosystem: Environmental > Terrestrial > Soil > Unclassified ... | reverse complement strand
TTACGTTATCATTGGCAAGGCTGGAGCATGATACTGCCAGGAGCATGAACCTACACGCGATGCTAAGAGTTAGTTTGGTCATAGCAGTCCTCAGTGACGCAGTTCCAGTGCCCCATGGCAGTCCGCAACCCTCTGTGCCTTGTGTTTCTCCAAATGCCTGAGGTCGGATCTCAACCCCATGGACCTAGACCGTGCCGGGTCGACTATCGCACGTGTTCCCACTTTTCAGCAAGGATCCGAAAGTCGGTTGGCCTCGAGTGAGGGTCGCCTCTGAACAGAGCCCCTTCCATCGGCATGTCCATGAGCGAGCGCTCGAAAATTCCCCCGCCCAGCTCGGAGTCCAGGCCCCAGGCGCGTCTTTTGCGCGCGAAAAGGCGGCTGTCAACCAGCTCGGCGAGGCGTTTGGCGGCCTGGGCGAAGCGATGAAGATAATCCTGATCCAAGGAGACCCCGGCGGCGCAAAGGATTATCGGATTGAACTTGAGGGGCTGCGGCCGAAACGTTTTAGCGTTGAATATCTGAAAGTAGAAATCTGGTGCTCGATTGCTGGCCTCACATTGGTTCCAGGATGGAGACCACGCCTCCATGCCAAGAAAGGTTCCCCGTTTCGAACTTTTAGTGGTCGGCCATGAACCGCGCTTCCGAACCGCGGATCCAAAAGTCCATTTCCGGTGGGATGCCTCGTTCCAGCCGAGCCGGCCGAAGCGGGCAAGTTTCCCGGGCTCACCATGGACCGTTTGGTTCACCCGCACTGCTGCTGGCCCACGCGGAACAGCAGACAGCGGCTCGAAAAGGGCTGCAGCGATACGCCAATTCGACCAGTGCCACAATGGTCGCAGTCTCGGGTTCCCGAGGATCAGATAGACTTCGTACTCCCGGTTATGGTACGCCATACGTAAACGCTGGAATGCGCGGGCTTATCAATCCCCACCTTGCAAGTCGCGGCTAAACTCTTCGAATCGTTGCGCTAACTGTTCGCGAGTCGCGGCGTGGTGATAAATCACCAGGCGATAGCGGAACCGCCGGGTTTGTTTCGCCGGAAGCGTCCAGTCGCCCAGCGCCGACACGTTCGGATTGATTAATCCTTGCTCGTCGGCGCGCCAGCCGCAGGGATGATTCGGATTCGTCGGGTGATCGAACACCGCGATGCCATAGGTGTCGCTTCCGAACGGGCGTTCGACGTTGCACCAGGCGGCGCGTTGTTGTTCGCATTCGCGCCCGCGCAGGCCCGTTGAATTCAGGTGCGTTTGGCGAGGATTGGCCTGGTCCCACGGCATGCGCACAGCCAGGCCACCCACGAAGAACTTGCCGAAGGTCACGTCGTGCTCCTTCGCCCGCAGCAGCAGGTCGAAGTCAACCAGGTAAACCTCGGAGGACTCGGGCGCATGGATGGTGATGGCGTCCTCTTCTTCGAGCACCACGCTTTGATTCGGAGCCACCAGTTCCACGAGCGCGCGCCAGGATACACGATCGGATGTCTCCTTTAAATCGAGCAGGCGGACGAACCGTTGTTTGCCCTCGTCTTCCTTCCAATAATTGAATCCGTTCACACGGTGAAAGCCCGTGAAAATGCCGTGCTGCCACGGGTGGTCCGCCGGTTTGTCTTCCGTCAGCACGATCCGCCCCGACGCGTCGCGCACGGGGTGCAGATACGGCCGCGAGTTCGTGTTCATGACGTAAGTGGCGAGTTCAATCCAATTGCTTTGTCCAGGCCACTGCGAGCGGACGACGAGCTTCCCCTCGCCTGATTCCGCCTTGATCCGGCTCGAGCCGCCCGACGGGTCCACCCTTACGTCCGGGGCGCCGGGAATGAGTTTTGCGCTCTTGTCCGCCGGCGCTTTGTCGAGGGCGAGAAAAGCGAACAGGTCGCTCAAATCCTTTCGATCGAGGATCGTCTCGATTCCTTCCGGCATCATCGAAAGCTTGCTCATCCGGGTGTATTTTACGTTGCTGCGCGGCACGCTTTCCTCGCCTTCCCCCGGCATCCGCACGAGCATGCGCTGCTCGTTGTCTTCCGCGATTAAGCCGGTGAGATTGCGGCCGTCCTTGGTGACCACGGTGGTAACCTGGTATCCGGGCCCGATCACGAGACTCGGATCGAACACGTTGGAGAGCAATTGATCGAATGATGCGCGGCCATTCGCCGTCAAGTCCGGGCCCAGCTTTCCGCCCTCGCCGTAAATCGCATGGCATTGCGCGCAAAAATTTCGGAACACGGCCTGGCCGCGCCTCGGATCCCCGAGGTGTTCGCGAAAATACGCGGCCATTTCGCCCACCACCTTCTCGCGTTCGGGATTCCGGTCCTCGCGAACCTTGCCGAACGCCTTCTCGACCGCCCAAAGCGCGTCGCGGTCGTCGCTTTCCAAAATCTTTCGCAGGTGATTTGCGTTGAGCGCGCCCCTGGGCAACTTGTTTGCCAGCACGGCATCGAGAAGTTTTCGCGCCCAGGGTTCGCGTTGCATCAGCAAATCAATGGCGAGCGGCTGAAGCTCGGGCGCGAGTTTCGCGTACTGGCTGAGCAGGACATCGGCGAGTTTCGGATCTTCGACCCGGCCCAGCACAGCGAACGTGCGGCCGGCGAAACGTGTCGTGGCAGACGACCAAACCGCCGGCAAAACGGCGAGCAACTCCGGATCACGAAACGCGACAAGTGCATCCAGGGTTTGCAGCCGGGTGGTTTCGGGTTGAGCGGTGGAAGTGAACCGCTCGCGAACCGCCGTGGCGTCGATCGGCGCCAGGCCCAGGCGCGCCCCCAGCAGTTGCGCACTCAAGAAGAGCGGCGTGTCCGCCCCGCGCGCGAGAAACTCCTGCAACACCGGCTTCAGAGCCGCTTTGAGTTGCGCGCCGGCCGGTTCGCTCAACGCGCCGAGGTTCGCCGAGATCGCCGACAGACATTGTTTGGCCGCTTCCCCATCCCGGTCCGCAACAAACTTCACGAAAGCCGCAACCGACGCCGCTTCGATCTTTTTCGCGCTGAGCATGCGCTCGATAACCCGCGAGGAGAGGGCCGCCAACGCCGGCGACAAATGTTCTCTCGCTGTAACCAGGGAAACGAACCGGGCGCTGTCGGTTTCAAGCAATGGATTCAGATTGTTCCAGGCGATCGAGGGGATCACTTTGTCGTGGCCGCAGAAGGCAAGCGCTTCGCTCAGGCTCGCCAACGCGTCGAAGCCCTTGATTTTGCGAGCCGCGATGACGACCTGCACTTGAACGTCCGGCGAGGGGTCACGCGCCAGGGCAGCCACTTTGTCCGCAATAGCCGCCGGCAGGTTGGGTGAATCGCCCGCGGCGCGAACGCCCCAGGCGCGGTAAGCCGGATCGGAATCGGCCAGGATCTTCAGATGAAATTCCGTTTTCATCGCGCCGCTGCCGATCAAGGCCCAGAGAGCGTGCAGGCGCGCTTTGCGTGTCCCCGCCCCCGGAGTAAGGACGAGATTCTCCAGGACGGTGCGCAGGCCGGCGGGCGGGCGAGCAACCCCACCACCGCGTGGAGCGCCCGGGACAGCGCGTCCTGCTCCGGAGCCTCCGGACAACCGCTCCGTCAAAATTCGCTGCGCCGTCTCCCGAAAATAAATATTCCCGCTGGCGAGACGGGCGATCAGTTGAGCGTCGGTTTCAGCGGCGAGATCCATTTTTGGAGCGCGCGGCGTGTTCTTATAGCGCAGCCGGTAGAGCCGACCTTTGAGACGGTCGACGCCTTCCGGATCGCGCGCCGCATCCTGCGAGCAATGATAGCGATCGTACCAATCCAGAATGTAGAGGCATCCATCCGGCCCCAGCTTCAACGCCACCGGCATGCACCACGCATCGTTGGCGGTGAACAGGTCCGCTTCGGCCTGGGCGAGATAAGTGGCGCCATCTCGTTGCAACCGGTCCACGTTGATCGCGCCTGCATGGACGTTCCCGACGCAAATGCGCTCGCGGTATTCCGGCGGATAGGCGTCGGTGTCGAGATTAACGATGCCGCAGTAGGCGGTTTTCTGATGGCCGTGGTCGGTAATCGAGCCGAGCGGAATCGTGAACGCTGGAAAGGCGCCCGCCTGCCGCTGGTATTGGCCGGTTTCGATAAAATGGAACAGGTGGTCGTTCGCCCAATAGCACGCTTCGACGATCGCGCTGCCTTCGGTGACCCACGCGATGCCGTAGGGATTGCTGGTGCCTTCGCTGACGATTTGGAATTCACGCGTGCGCGGGTTCACCCGCCACAGCGCGCAGTTGAATTGGTATTCCTTTCCATTGTTCGAGCGGACGCGGCTTTGGTTGAAAACGCCGTTCAATCCGTAGAGCCATCCGTCCGGCCCCCACGTCAGCGAATTGGGCAGTTCATGCGTGTCCGTGCGGCCGAAACCAGTCAGCACGACTTCGAGGCTGATTTCCTTGCCGTCCTTCTCTTTCATAAAGAGCAGGTCGGGCGCATTGAGCACCCAGACGCCGCCATAGCCGGTCGCGATGCCGGTCGGGATGTTCAATCCTTCCGCGAAAACGCCGACTTGTCCGGCGCGCCCGTTCGCGTCGATGGCATCCAGCAGCTTTACGCGGTCACGGCCGACACCGCCGGACTTGCGCGGATATTCGATGCTCTCGGTGATCCAGATGCGTCCGCGATCATCGAAGCACATCGCAATGGGATTCACGAGGTCGGGTTCACTCGCGACCAGTTCGACGGTGAAGCCCTCGGGCACGGTCATCCTGCGAATGGCTTCTTGCGGGGTATAAGGCTGGTTCGGCGGCTGATCCTGACGCCACGGGGTGACGTCATCCGCCGCCACACTCGAAATCTGCGTCACCATCCAAAGCGAACCGGCCAGGCCAATGCTGCACCGCAGGATTCCCGGGAAAATCCGATGCATGGGCGGGAGATTAACAAGGCAGCGAACGATTCACAGGCAATTTTGCGAATGCACGGTTTCGTTCCCGTTTGACACCCCCCGCCCTAACCGATAGACATCGCGCCATGAAACATCCCCCGCTCCTTTCCGCTTTGAGCGCCGCCGCTTTTCTCCTCGTGATCTCCCCTTCGCATGCCGCCAGCCCGCTGCCCCGCAGCAATCCGGAGGCCCAGGGCATCTCCTCCCAGGCGGTGCGCGATTTCGTCGCCGCGGCTGACCGGATCAACACGCTGCACAGTTTCATGATCGTTCGGCATGGCCGGGTGATCGCCGAGGCCTGGTGGAAACCGGAGGCGCCGGACAAACCCCATGTGCTCCATTCGTTGAGCAAGAGTTTCAACTCAACCGCCGTCGGGCTGGCGATCGCGGACGGCAAACTGAGCCTGGACGATCCGGTGCTCAAATTCTTTCCGGCCGACGCCCCGGCGGACCCTTCGGAGAACCTCAAGGCCATGAAAGTGCGCGACCTGCTTACCATGACCTGCGGCCACCAGACCGAGGCAAAAAGAGACGGCGGACCTTCCGTGAAACAGTTCCTGGCCCATCCCGTTCCGCACCAGCCCGGCACGCATTTTCAATATAACACCCTTGGCAGTTACACCCTGTCCGCCATTGTCACCAAAGCGACCGGCCAAACCACACTGGAATTCCTGAAGCCGCGTTTGTTCGAGCCGCTGGGGATTGCCAATCCCGAATGGCCGAGCAGCCCGGAAGGCAATTCGCTTGGCGGCTATGGCCTTAAGCTTTGCACCGAAGACATCGCCAAGTTCGGCCAGCTTTACCTCCAAAAAGGAAAATGGAATGGCAAACAGTTAATCCCGGAGGCCTGGGTCCAGCAGGCCACGAGCAAGCAGGTGCCCAACGACCAGGAAGGGCACAGCACGATCGGCATCGATTGGGTGCAAGGCTATGGCTTCCAATTCTGGCGTTGCACGCATAACGCGTTTCGGGGCGACGGCGCCGCCGGCCAGCTTTGCGTCGTGATTCCGGATAAAGACGTGGTCATCGCCATCACGGCCGACACCGGCAACTTTCAAGGCGAGATGAACGCGATCTGGGAAAAATTATATCCGGCATTCCAGGCCGAAGCGCTGCCTGTGGACACCGCCGGACAGGAAAAGTTGAAGCAAACGATCGCGACTCTGGAAGCGCACCCGGCGAAAAAGGGATAGGGCCAACCCCGGATTTTACAAATATGCCACCCGGCTGAGGTTCGGGATAGGGCCGGTTGATACCCCGTAATTGTTGGTCGACGTGCTACATCGATGCCCCCGGGGGTGCTGCCATTCTCAATTCTCGACCATTCCGCAAAAAAGTGAATTTTATGCTTGCACGGCCTGATATTTGATGTTAGTATAACTAACATTAAATGAAAGCGGCCACTCGTTCCTATCATCAAGGCGCCCGGGCGGAGTCCGCGGAAGCCACCGGCCGGCGGATTATCGAGGCCTTCCTGGCGAGGCTGATGGACCAATGGTTTGATGAGATCACCCTCGACCGGGTGGCGGAGGACGCCGGCGTTACCGTGCAAACGGTGGTGCGGCGTTTCGGCGGCAAAGAAGGTTTGCTGGCCAGCGCGGTGACGATTTTCGCCGAACGGGTTAGGGCGCAGCGCGCCGCTCCGCCGGGAGATATTGACCGGCTGGTTGAGAATTTGCTCGCGGATTACGAAAATACCGGCGACGCCGTGATGCGCTTGCTGGCGTTGGAGCAACGACACCCCACCCTCGAACCGGTTCTCGAGCTCGGCCGCGGCGAACATCGGCAGTGGGTTTCCAGCGGATTCGCAGCACTGCTGCGTGGCCTGGAACCGCCGGTACGCCAGCGGGCGCTCGATGCGCTGGTGATTGTCACCGACGTTTACACCTGGAAACTGCTGCGTCGCGATCTGGGGCGCAGCGTGCGCGAAACCTCGGCCACGTTGAAGAATTTGATTCAAGCGATAATTGCCCAAACCTCAACCACACAATGAAAGAAACCATTGAAAAGCAATTGAACTTCTTATTTACCACCTGGGAGGGCGGCGGAAACGTGAGCCCGGCGCTGGTCGCCGCGCGCAAGCTGCTGGCTCGCGGTCATAAAGTCCGGGTCATGAGCGACGAATGCAACCGGCCGGAGTCCGAGGCCGCCGGCGCGACCTTTATCGCCTGGCGTCGCGCTCCGAGTCGCAAAGACCGCTCGCCCGAGAGCCAGACATTTCGCGATTGGGCCGCCCCCACGCCGCAGGAAGGCCTGTTGGGCGTCATCCGGGACAACTGGTGCGGGCCCGCGCTCGCTTACGCCCAGGACGTCATCGAGGAAGCGCGCCGGGAGGCCCCGGACCTGGTGGTCACCTGCGAAGCGTTATTTGGCGTGATGGCGGGTTGCGAGAGCATCGGCCAGCCATTTGTTAACCTTTGCCCCAATATCAGTTTCGCGCCATTGCCCGGAATTCCGCCGCTGGGCCCGGGACTGGCTCCCGCGCGAAATGAGCAGGAACGGGCGATGCACGCGGAGATTGCCCAGGCCTGTGGCGCGATGTTCGATTCAGGCTTGCCCGTTTTCAACACCGCTCGCGCCGCGCTCGGCCTCGAACCACTGGACCATCTCATCGATCAGTTCCGAGCTGCCGATGCTGAACTGCTTGCCACCAGCCGGGCCTTCGACTTTCCGTGCAGCGAGTTGCCGGAGCGTGTTCGGTACGTTGGACCGCAACTCGCCGATCCCGCCTGGGCGCGAAAATGGACTTCGCCCTGGGCAAAGTCCGACCGGCGTCCGCTGGTTGCGGTCTCGTTCTCGACGACTTTCCAAAACCACGCGGCGGTCCTGCAGAAGGTCCTCGACGCCCTGGCGCCCCTGCCCGTGAAGGTGCTGGTCACCCTGGGTGGAGCGATCAAGCCCGGCGAATTGAATCCGGCGGAGAATTGCGTCCTGGTGGAGAGCGCTCCGCATTCGGAGGTGATGCGCGAGGCTGCGTTTGTGGTCAACCACGGCGGCCACGGCACGGTCATGCGCGCGCTGGTAAGCCGCGCGGCGATGCTGGTGATCCCTCACGGCCGCGATCAAAACGACAACGCGGTGCGAGTGACGGAGCGGGGAGCCGGCCTGTCGCTGATGCCCGATGCGCCGGTCGAAGCGATCCGCGCAGCCTGCCAACGTCTCTTGGATGAGCCGTCCTTCCGCCGCGCCGCGAAGGAATTGGGGGATCAGGTCGCCGCCGAGGAGAAAAACTCAAGCGTCGTCCAGGAATTGGAAGCCGCCGCCTCGCGCGCTTGCCGGGAAGTCGTCGGCGTTTAAGCCGCCGAGACGCCAGGGACTGCGCGCGCTTTTATCGCGTGCAAGCCGTTCGACCTTTCGCTCCGCGCGGAATGTTGCTATCGCTCCTGCAATAAGGGCGGCAGACGCCAAACGAAGGCGCCACGCCCGGTAGACGCCGCCAGAAATTTCCCATCCGGGGAAGCCTGCATTCCGAATACGCCGGTGTTTAGGGACAGTTTGCAGATCGGTCTGGATTTGGTGAGGTCCCAGATAGAGAGCTGGCCCTGGCGGTGATGATTGACCACGAGATGGCGGCTGGCAGGAGTGAAGGCGATTCCCTTGTACAGGTCCGGGACCCTGATCAGGCCGAGCCGTTTGCCGTTGGTTGCGTCGAACAAATGAACACCTTTTTCTCCTTCGGCAACCGCGAGCTTTTTTCCGTCAGGGGAGCAGGTGATGTCTCTGGCTTTCCACCCGCCCGCCTTGAACTCCAGCAGGCGCTCGCGCCGCGGCCACGACCAAACAGTGACCTTTCCGCCGCACAGGGTCGCGAGCCGGGTTCCGTCGTGGAAAACCGCCATGGCGTCCACCGAGGCGTCGGTATCGTTCGCCTTTAAGACCGGCAGGGCGTGCCCGGTCTTTGAGTCGAACACAGCAATGTCGCCGCACCAGGAAGAACAGATAATCTCTCCGGTGGGAGCATGTTCGAGTCCGCTGATTTCTTCGTCGCGCTTCGTGAGTTGGTGGAGCAGCTTGCCCGTTTTGGCGTCGCAAACGGAGAGGTTTTTGCGAATCCTTCCGGCGGTTACCTGTTTCCCGTCCGGCGAAAACACGATTTCGTAGATGTGAGCGCTGACGCCCTGGCAAGCGAGGCGTTGCCGGCCAGTCGCGAGGTCATAGAGGCGAACGGGACCGCTTGCTCCGGCGGCCGCCAGGGTTTTGCTGTCGGGGGAAAACGCGAGCGCCTGGGCCGGTTTGATGTGCCAAAGCGGCTCGGTCGGATCCGGGGTCGAGCCGGATTTGGCTTTGGGCTTTTTAATCCGGGCGGGCGGGTAGGACGAATCAAACTCCTCGTGGAAGTGCTGCGCCTCATCACCTCGCTCGAAACCGGCTTCCTCCAGTCGTCGCAGGACCTTGGCGCAAGCCAGAGCCCGGTTGCGACCGAGGAAAAGGCCGATATCCCGGAGCCGTTTGGCCTTTTGCACCAATCGTTGGACCACACCGAGCAGCCTGTTAAAAGGGGGTGAGCCCAAATCTTTCGCGGTCAGCTCCTTTAGCCATTTACCATCATCGTCCAAAAAGACGCCGGTCTCCCACAACCGCTGAACGAATTTGCCTCGTGAGTGACTTTGGCCGGCCTTCGGGCTGCCGCGAAGAAAGTCTTTGCAGATGCCCGCGATTCTGCCCTTCCCTAATCCTGGATCGTCCAGGGCGGCCAATACCTCGAAGCAGGCCTCAAACCGAACAAAAGCTGCCAGCTTTTCTAAATCATCACGGACGACGCCTTGCTCGAGCAGCCGTCGCAAGGCGTGACTCCCGTCTTTGAGCGGCCCCTGGGACAGTTGTTCCAAAAAATCGAAGTCTTCAGCAGTGCCCTGCCCCTTCGAGTTGACGTTCACGACCTCGTGCCAGATCCGTTCAAGAAAATCATCACCCTTTGCCATGTGCGTTCTGATTGTTCACAGGTGTCAGCCCCGGGCCATCAGTCCCGGGTCATCAATCCTCGCCCACTATTTACACTCGTCCCGCCCGAATTGCGAGGAGTTGTGCTTGTTTAAATAGTGAGGACCGACACCCCGGGCCTTACGGTCCGCTGCGCGCGCGGAAGAAGCGGAGGGGATCGTTGGTCAAGCCCGTGATGCTGAATTCGAACGGGCCGGCGCCGACGATGATGTTGGTCAGCGGTGCCCAATCGACGAGGTTGGTCGAGGATTGCACATAGTAAATCGCCCCGGGATCGCCGGTGAGCCGGAGCTGAAGGGAAGCATCGGGCTGCCAGGAAATGGTTGCCAGTTCGGCCGGGGCCGCCGTCAGGATGCTTAACAGCGCGTTCGAGCTGGTCATCGAGCCGGCGATGTTGGTGACGACGACGCTATAATTTCC
>Ga0134124_10005452_pt1 | contig 10230 bp, 5 predicted proteins | sample KB304_FD_96880 | JGI IMG/M metagenome (GOLD analysis project Ga0134124, IMG submission 96880) | Terrestrial soil microbial communities without Nitrogen fertilizer from Kellogg Biological Station, Michigan, USA - KB3-0-4 | ecosystem: Environmental > Terrestrial > Soil > Unclassified ... | reverse complement strand
GATCGCCATGGACAATATCGTGCTGTTCCCGCATCTCGGCTCGGCGTCCGTCTACACCCGCACCCAGATGGATCAGCTTGTGGTCGACAACCTCCTGGCCTGGGCGGCCGGCAAGCCGCCGCTGACCCCGGTGCCCGAGACGCCATGGCGGCCCGGCAAGACGCCATGACGGCGCCATTCTCGGCGTGCTAGCTTTTTCCCATGACGGGCGGGCTGGGCATTGGACTTCGGGGGTCTATGGCGCTTGCGGCGTTGGCGCTGACGGTTGCCTTTGCGCACGCACAAGGCGCGCCCCCGGTGAGCGATTTTGCCAAGGACCTCGTCGCCACCGCCTGGGAGATCTCCAATTCCGATCGCGACAAGCGCTGTCCGGTGACATTCAGCGTCGATCCGGCGCCGGGCGGTGGTGGCTTCAAGCTCGAGCTCGACCCGGCCTGCACCATCGTGCCGCTCAAGCAGGTGGTGGCCTGGATGCTCGGGCCCAAGGATCAGCTGCGGCTGGTCGACAGCAACAAAACTCCGGTGTTCGAGTTTGCCGAGGTCGAGAGCGGGATTCTCGAGGCCGAGCGCAAGGGCGAGGGTCTCTATTTCATGCAGACCCAGGCCGCACTCAAGGCCGAGATCCGCAATCCCGAGCAGCTCTTTGGCGAATGGCAGATTGTGCAAGAGCTCGACAAGCCGCTCTGCCGGCTCACCCTCGCTGATACGGCCGCGGGCCCGGAGAATACCTACAAGATCGTGGTGAAGCCCGGCTGCGAGGCGCGCATTGCGGGCTTCGGGCTGACGACATGGCGGCTCGACCGTGAGCAGCTCGTGCTGTCGGGCCGCAGCGGCTCGTTGCGGTTTGCCGAGAGTGACCCCACCACGTGGGAGCGTACACCTCTGACGACCGATCCGTTGCTGCTGATGAAACAATAGAGCATGATCCCGAAAAGTGGGAACCAGTTTTCGGATAAAGATTATGCTCAAACAAAAAGCTAGGCCATGATCCCGATTCAACTTGATCGGATCATGGTCTAGTGCTCGCGACCGGCCGCCAGAAGCTCGAACGCATGCAGGATGGCCGGGCCGTTTATATCGGCGCCGAGCGGGTGGACGACGTCACCACCCATCCTGCGTTCCGCGCCGGTGCGCACACGATCGCGGCGCTTTACGATCTCAAAGCGGATCCAGGCAAGCACGATCTGTTTTCCTATGAGGAGAACGGCGAGCGCTACGCGCTGCAATGGCTGCGCTGCCGCACGCGTGAGGAGCTCGCGCGCCGCATGCGCGCACTCAAGGCCAGCGCGGACTTCACCTACGGTCTGATCGGACGCTCGCCCGAGCAGGTCGCGGGCCTGATCACGGGTCTGGCGATGAACCCATCGGTGCTCGAGAACCTGCATGCGGGCTTCGGAGAGAACCTCGTTCGCTACTACGAGCGCGCGCGGCGCGACGATCTTTATCTCTGCTTTGCGGTCGTGCCGCCGACTGGCCTGCGCAGCCGTGAGCTGTTTCCGGGGCAGGAGCGCGACGATCCGAGCCTGCAGGTCGTTGCCGAGAATGACTCCGGCGTCGTGGTGTCCGGCATGAAGATGCTGGCCACCGGCGCCGTGTTCGCGGATGAGGTCTGGATCGGCAATCTCACGCCGCTCGACGAGAAGTTCGGCAAGGAGAGCATCACAGCGGCGCTGCCTTTGAATGCGCCCGGCGTATCGCTGTGGTCCCGCAAGCCCTATGCGGCCGGAGTCACGCAGGAAGCCGACTATCCGTTGTCCTACCGCTTCGACGAGACCGACAGCGTCCTGGTCTGCGAACGCGTCCACATCCCGTGGGAGCGCGTGTTTTTGCATGACAACGGCGCCATGTCGCGGCGCATCTACATCGAGACGCCGGCGAACTGCTACCAGAACCACCATTCCAACATCCGCTTCTGGTCGAAGCTTGGCCTGATTGCCGGGGTGGCGAGCCGCATCTGCGAAGCCAACGGCATCGACAAGATTCCGGCAGTGCGCGAGACGCTCGGGCGCCTGGCTGCGCTGGAAGCGACGATCGGGGGGCTGGTGCAGGGCCAGATCGAAGCGTGGGAGGAATGGCCGCAAGGCTACGCCATGCCGAACCGGCGCATCATGTATGCGGCGCTCAACTGGTGTCAGGAGCACCATTCCGAGATCGTCGACATGCTGCGCACCCTGCTAGGCGGAATTCCGCTTCTCATGCCGGCCTCGATCGACGTCCTTGCCGATGCCAACCTGGGCAACATCTTCGAGCGCTGGTGGAAGACGCCCTCGATCGCAGCGACCGAGCGCCACAAGCTCTACAAGCTCGCCTGGGACCTGGTCGGCACCGAGTTTGCCGGCCGCCACATGCTTTATGAGAAATTTTATGCCGGCAATTCACTGGTGGTGCGCAACCAGAGTGACCGTGAGGCGCCCTGGGAGACCTTCCATGGGATCGTGGACGGTCTGCTGAGGGACGTGGACCTGCCGGCTCCGCCCCGCAAGAGCGAAGGGCCGTAAACTATCGCTCGGCCGCCTTGCGTGGTCTTGCACTCGCGGGCAAGTTTCTTAATCTTAATGCAGAGCTACACGGTGAGCCGTTGACACAGACGCGCTCCGGCATGAAATTCCCTCGAAATTCGCCCGTGTGGCCGAGGGCGCAGCTCCGTTGGATAGATGCCAGTAAGTCGCAAGAACTGGGGGAACCTGCCCAGGGCTCCGGCCATATTCCCGGCTATGCTGGCCGACAGCGGATGAGGGACAGCAGATGAGCGAGCCCGAAACGCCCCCTAGCTCTGAGCATTCCAGCTCTCAGCCTTCAAGACTTGGCTTCACCTCTATCGTGACGGGGCTCGGTCTTGTTGGGCTTGCCGTCGTGCTCATGACCGGTGCCTATCGGCAGGTCGTCACGTCTTATGGGACCAGGGCACTTGCCCAGGGGCCGGCCAAGCCTGACAGCGGACCGCTGCTTGTCCGCGAGGGCGACCGCATTATCGTGCCTGAAGGCTCGCCATTACGTTCCAAGTTGACGGTTGAAGCCGTGGCCGAGCAGGAAATCCAGCGGACGCTGGTTCTTCCGGCCATCGTCGAGGCTGATCCGAGCCGGCTGGTCAAGATCGTCCCGCCACTGGCCGGTCGCATCACCCAGCTCAAGGTTCAGCTCGGCGAGCGCGTGAAGGAAGGCCAGCCGCTCGTCGTTCTCGATTCACCCGATCTGGGAACCGCCTACGCCGACCACGAGCGAGCCACGGTGCTGCTGGAGCTCGCCAGCAAGAATCGTGACCGGGCGCGCAGCTTGTCCAAGATCGGAGGCGCGGCCGTGCGGGACCTGCAGCAGGCGGAGACCGACTACGTGACCGCCGACGTGGAGCATCACCGCGCCGACGCGCGGTTGCGGCAGATCGGCGTCAACCCGGAAGCGACGGACCCGTCGAAGACGTTGACCATAACGGCGCCGATTGCGGGCAGTGTCATCGAGCTCGATGTGGGAGCCGGTGCGTTCTGGAACGATCCGAATGCCTCGCTGATGACGGTGGCCGACCTCAGCTCGATCTGGGTGACTGCGAATGTCCCCGAGAAGGACACCGCCATGGTTTCGAAAGGGCAGGCCGTCGAGGTCGTTTTCGCAGCCTATCCCGGCGAGGTCTCCAGGGGCCAGGTTCTGTTTGTGAGCGACATCGTCGATTCCGACAGTCGGCGCACCAAGGTTCGTATTGCCTTTTCCAATCCCGAGATTCGACTGAAGCCTAATATGTTTGCCACCGTGAGCTTCTTTGCGCCGACGCAGAAGGTCGCAACGGTGCCGACAACCGCGCTGGTCTTGAAAAATGACGGTGAGCGCGTCTTCGTCGAAGTCGCGCCGTGGACCTTTCAACCGCGCAACGTCGAGATCAATTATCAACAGGGCAACTCAACTATCATCAAAAATGGCCTGAACGCCGGCGAGCGCGCCGTCGTGAAGGGCGGAGTTTTGCTCAATGATTGATCGGCTGGTCGGCTACGCACTGAGCAAGCGCCTCGTCGTAGCGATGATCTGCATCTTCATCTGCATCTTTGGTTACTATTCTTGGACTCAGCTGGCGATCGAAGCCTATCCCGACATTGCGGATGTCAACGCCCAGGTCATCACGCAGGCTCCTGGGCTGGCGGCGGAAGAGGTTGAGCAACAAGTCACCATTCCGCTTGAGCGCGAGCTCAACGGCACTCCCGGGCTCCTGACCATGCGATCCAGGAGCACCTTCGGCCTGTCGTCGATCACTCTCATCTTCCGCGAAGGCATCGAGGACTACTGGGCGCGGCAGCGCATCCGGGAACGCATCGAGAATGTGACGCTGCCAGCTGGTCTGACGTCCGAGCTCGATCCGTTGACCTCGCCAATCGGCGAAATCTACAAGTTCACCCTCGAATCCGACAGCAAAGGGCTGCGGGAGCTGTCCGAGATCCAACGCTGGACGGTGATCCCCGACCTCAAGCAGGTTCCCGGAATTGCCGACGTCGAAAACTTCGGCGGGATCACGACTCAATTCCAGTTGGAACTCGATCCGCAACAGCTGACACGCTTCAACGTATCCCTCAAGACCGTCACCGACGCTATCAGCGCCAACAATGCCAACTCGGGCGGCAGCGTGCTTGCGCGCGGTGAGCTTGGCTATGTCATCCGCGGGATTGGCCTTGTCCAAACACTCGAGGACATGGGCAATATTGTCGTGACGCAGCACGCCGGCATACCGATTTTCGTGCGTGATCTTGGCAAGGTGAGGCTGGGCATTCAGGAACGCCACGGCGTCCTTGGAAAAGATGACAACAATGATGTGGTTGGCGGAACGATCCTCTTGTTGCGCGGCGAGAACCCCTCACGTGTATTGGAAGGCACCCACGCCAAGGTCGCTGAACTCAACGAGCGGCTGAAGGACGACGACGTCCGCATCGTGCCTTCGCTCGACCGATCTGATCTGGTCGGTGCCACGGTCGACAAGGTGTCCCACACGATCCTCGAAGGTGTAGGTCTCGTCATCATTGTGCTGATCCTGTTCCTGGGCAGCCCGCGCAGCGCGGTGATCGTCGGCATCACCATCCCGTTTGCCATGCTGGTCGCCTTCATCTTCATGAACTTCACCAAGGTCCCGGCCAATCTGCTGTCAATCGGCGCCATCGATTTCGGGATCATCGTTGACGGCGCGGTGGTGATGGTGGAGGCCATCTTGCGACGGCGCGAGGCCAAGTCTGCGGAGCCGCTCACGGAAGCAGACGTGCGCGAGGCCGCCACCCAGGTTGCCAGACCGATTTTCTTTTCGACGCTGATCATCATCACGGCCTACCTGCCGCTGTTTGCATTGGAGCGCGTTGAGGCCAAGTTCTTCGCACCCATGGTCTCAGCGGTTGGATATGCGCAACTCGGCGCGCTGTTCCTCGCCCTGCTGCTGGTCCCGGGGCTCGCCTACTACGCCTATCGCAAGCCCCGACCGGTGTTCCACAATCCGGTGCTGATGTGGCTCGGAGTGCGATATCGCCGGGCGCTGCAACACTCGCTTGACCGCCCGCAAATCGTCTATGTGCTGAGCGCCTGCGCGGCTGTGGCGGTTGTGCTACTCGGCATCAACGTGGAACGCGAATTCCTTCCCGATCTTGATGAAGGGGCGATCAGGATCCATGTCACCATGCCGCCCGGCATATCGCTTGCGAAAGCAACGGAGATGGCCGCGGATCTCCGCAAGGTCGTGCGCGAATTTCCGGAAGTCGAGTCTATCGTCACGGAGCTTGGCCGCAATGACGAGGGCCTTGACCCTTGGACGCCATCGCACATCGAGGGCGATATTTTGTTGAAACCTCCGAGCGCCTGGCCGAACGGCGGACACACGCGCGATGTGGTCCGCCGGCTGGCCGATCGTTTCCGCGACTTGCCTGGTTATGATATCCACGTCAGCCAGCCGATCATCGAGAGTGTGGTGGATCGTGTCTTTGACGTGCACAGCCAGCTTGTGGTTCGGATCTTCGGCGACGATTTCAATGAAATGCGTCGGATTGGAAACGACATCATCGATGTCCTCAAGACTGTGCCCGGCACCGAGGACGTAGCTTTCGACATCGATCAGCAGCCGCCCCTGCCGCAGATCGCCATCAACGTCGATCGTGCCGCACTCGCGCGCTACGGAATCAATGTGGCGGATGCGGCGGACCTTATTCGAATCGGCATCGGCGGCGATGCGGTGAGTCAGGTCTTCATTGGCGAGCGCCGATACGACACGAGCGTGCGTTTCCCCGAGAACGTCCGCAACAGCACGGAGGCGATCGGTTCACTTCTGCTCACGTCGAGCGACGGCGCCCTCATCCCGCTCTCCCAGGTCGCTCGCATCACAACGCAACTCGGCGAAAGCACCATCACGCGTTGGATGAACAAGCGCAGCATGACGGTAAAGCTCAACTATCGCGATCGCGATTTGCCGTCGCTAATGGCGGAAGCGAAGGCGGCCATCGCCAACAAGGTTACCTTCGACCCGCGCAAGTATCGGATCGAATGGGCTGGCGACTTCCAGAACGAGCAGCGGGCCGAGGCGCGCTTCAGGATCATCCTCGGCCTCGTCATCGGACTGATGATCGTGTTGCTCTACGCGGGATTTGGCGTCTTCCGGCATGTCGTGCTTATCCTTGGCGTGGTGCCACTGGCGACGCTCGGCGGCCTGGTTGCACTCCACGCCACCGGTACGACCCTTAACGTTGCGTCTGGTGTGGGCTTCATTGCCTTGTTCGGGGTCGCAGTCATGAACGGCGTCATCATGGTCGCCAACCTCAACCGCGTCCGCGAGCTTGGACAACCGTTGTCCGAGGGCGTGCTGTCCGGAGCGAGCGAGCGGTTGCGGCCGGTGCTGATGACCGCGGCGGTCGCGACTGTCGGCATGCTTCCCGCCGCGCTGGCGACGGGTGTCGGCAGTGATGTCCAGCGCAATCTTGCCACGGTCGTGGCCGGAGGGTTGGTCTTGGCCACGTTGCTCACGCTGTTCATCATCCCGACGCTGTATTTTGTCATTGAGCGGTGGGTGGAACGGCGGGCGCGTGCGAGCCAGGCCCAAACCGCGCCCGTATCGGGGTGACGTCGTTGGCCTATTGGCGGCCGACGTTGCACATCTTTTCTGACCTCATCCACAGACTTGTTGCCGGGCCGCTCGTCGCGAGTCGCGCGAGCGTCTAGCGTTCAAAAGTGCGAATCAACGCACTCGTGACGGCAAAGCGGGGACCACGATGCATGCCGTCTGAGTGCCGCGTCGGATTGGAACCTGTCACGCCATGCCCGTGGCAACACGTCGATCTCCGCCGAAACCGTGCTGGTCTGTGGCCGGCGATGGTCGTGTGCGGAGGCGTGCCAGGTCGTATCTGATGCTGTGCACGGCGATGCTAATGTCGGGCTGCGCAGTCGGGCCGGATTTCGAGCGCCCCGAGGCTCCGCCCGTCAGTGGGTATACGGTTGGCCGGCTGCCGGCGAGCACCGTCGCCGCCGATGGCCAGACGCAACGCTTTCATCAGGGCCGCGACATTCCCGGCGAGTGGTGGTCACTGTTCCGGTCGAAGGCGCTCCAGACGCTGATCGAGGAGGGGCTGCGCAACAATCCCGACCTGGAGGCGGCACAGGCCGCATTGCGCATTGCACGCGAGAACACTGCTGCCCAGCGCGGCTTCTACTTTCCCAGCGTCGATGCGAGCTTCAACGCGCTCCGGCAGAAGGTCCCGGCGGATATCACCGGGGAGGTGCCCAATCCCAGGATATTCAATGTCTTTACCGGGCAGGTGAGCGTGTCCTACACGCCCGATGTGTTTGGCGCCAACTTTCGCAACGTCGAATCGCTTGAGGCGCAGGCTGAGAACCAGCGTTACCAGCTCGAGGCGACGCATGTGACGCTGGCGACCAACATCGTGCTTGCGGCGGTGCAGGAGGGTTCGTTACGCGGTCAGATCGCGGCAACCGAGCGCATCATCAAGATCGTGCGCGACGTGCTCGATCTGATGCGGCAGCAACGCAGCCTTGGCCAGATTGCGGAAGCCGATGTTGTCACGCAGGAAGCGGCGCTTGCCCAGGTCGAGCAGACGCTCCCGCCGTTGCAGCGGCAGCTGGAGCAGCAGCGACATCTGATCACTGCGCTGATCGGCCGCCTGCCAAGCCAGGAGCCGACTCGCAGCAAATTCACGCTTGAGGCCCTGCACCTGCCGCGGAATCTGCCCGTGACATTGCCTTCGACCTTGGTCTCGCAACGCCCCGATATTCGTGCTGCCGAGGCCAATGTCCATTCCACCAGTGCCCTTATCGGGGTTGCGATCGCCAATCGATTGCCGAACATCACTCTCAGCGCGACCGACGGCAGCCAGGCTTTTGACATAGGGAAACTGTTCTCTCCGGGCACCGGCTTCTGGACATTGGCTGGCAGCGTGGTCCAGCCGGTCTTTCGCGGCGGTACCCTCTATCATCGCGAGCTGGCCGCACGTGCTGCATTCGACCAGGCGGCTGCACAGTATCGCAGCACGGTCATCACTGCTTTTCAAAACGTGGCGGATGCGCTGAGCGCGCTACGGACCGATGCGGTTGCCGTGGAAAAGACCATCGCGGCCGAGCGCGCAGCCATGCGTAGCCTGGACATCGCGCGGCAACGCATGCAACTCGGTGATATCAACTATCTGCTGCTGCTGAATGCCCAGCAGACCTATCAGCAGGCGCTGCTCAATGTCGTGCTAGCCCGAGCCAATCGGCTTGCCGATACGGCGGCCCTGTACCAGGCGCTCGGCGGCGGCTGGTGGAACAAGCCCAACGCCAATCCAGAGCTGCCCCTCACCATCGGGGATTTCTTCCAATAAGACTCTCGCGCGGTTTTTTTAGGAACCCAGCAGCCATTTCCCGGCTGCGCGCCCTGCGGCTGCCCGCTTAAGAAGTGATTAACTCTCCGGCTTAACGGTTAGTGGGGCATCAACCCTGTATGCTCCTACCGTCGCGGTTGCATTCTTGAGTTGGTCCGTATCCGATGCCCGGTGAGGTGCAAACGACAGCCTTTGGCGAACTCATCGTGCCGGTGCTGCGATCGAGCGCACGCGGCGGCGGCAGGATTCTGTCATTGCGGCGGCTCTGGTGGGCGGCCATTGTGCTGCTCGGAGTGTCGGCCGGCGCGGTTGGGTTCACGATCTGGCAGCTGCGAAACGATGCGATCGGTGCCGCTGTCGCCGAAGCGGGGAATATCGCCACCCTCCTGGCCGGCCAGCTGTCGCGCTCCATCCAGTCGATCGACGCCGTCCTCATGGAGGTCAAGCGCTCCACGAAGGGCTCCGGCCTGGAAACGAGCTCAGGATTTCGGAGTGCCTTCGAGCACGAGGAATTTCAGGAATCGCTAACCGAATATCGCAATCGCCTGCCGCAGACGTTCAATCTCGCGATCGCGGATCGTGACGGAAATCTCACGGTGTCTACCGCGGCCTGGCCTACGCCGGCGATCAATATCGCGGATCGCGACTATTTTCAGGAAGCGCGTGATCGCCCGGGCGATCGCCTCGTGACGTCAATCCCGATCAAGAACAGGATCGATGGATCCCAGACAATCGTCTTTGCGCGCCGGCTGGAGAATCCGAGAGGGGACTTCGCGGGAGTGATATTCGCCGGCGTGAACACGCGGCATTTCGAGGACATCTACGGCTCCGTTCATTCCGTCCAAAGTCTCATATTCACGATGCTCAAGGCGGATGGAACGATTATGCTCCGTTATCCGCAAGGCCAGGATTTTGCCGGCCGGCGGCTATCCACGGAAGCGGGCCGATTGCAGGACTGGTCGCGCCAGAAGCAGGGCTTCCGCGTGCGTGCGCAATCGGACGGCAATGTTCGATATGTGTCGGTGCGCGAGATGCCGGAGTACCCGCTCTTTGTAAACATCTCGGTGACCGAGGATGCGGCATTGGCGGGCTGGTGGGGCCGGGCCGCCGCGATCGGATTGGGAAGCACGATCCTGCTGCTGTGCTCGATCTACTTTCTAGTTGCTGTCACCAGGAAGGTTCGGCAGCTCAGCACGTCCGAAGCGTCGCTGTCGCAGAAGTCGCATCAGCTCGACACTGCGTTGAACAACATGTCGCAGGGCCTGTGCATGTTCGATGCGCACCATCGGCTGGTGACCTGCAACAGGCGCTACGCCGAAATGTACGGGCTGGGCCCGGAGGCGACGCGATCAGGCGTCTCCTACAGCGACATCGTTGCGGCGCGCCTGGCGTCTGGCAACCTGCCGGTTGGGGT
>Ga0134124_10005449_pt1 | contig 10233 bp, 8 predicted proteins | sample KB304_FD_96880 | JGI IMG/M metagenome (GOLD analysis project Ga0134124, IMG submission 96880) | Terrestrial soil microbial communities without Nitrogen fertilizer from Kellogg Biological Station, Michigan, USA - KB3-0-4 | ecosystem: Environmental > Terrestrial > Soil > Unclassified ... | reverse complement strand
GGAGTTGAAACTTCATACGGATAACCTCCGACCCAATCCACGATATCGCGCCAGCGATTCATGCCGCGCCGGCGATCATATTGCGACCACGATCTGAAGTACGAACCTAAGTCGAACTTCAACACCGCGCGCGCCAGCGATTTCACTTCATCAGGCGCAATCACGACGAGCGTGTAAGGCACCCGCAAAACACCCGGCAACCGGTTGTACGTTTTCTTCAACCACTTCCAACGCGAGCTCTGGCTGCCGGTGTCATTATACAGCGCAATAAACAGCTTGCCTCCGGGCGCGACGAGTCGATGAACGTTTTCCAGCGCCGGCCACATTTGGCCCGTGTGGTGCAGCACGCCCCACGAATAAACGATGTCGAAACTTCCGAGCGTGGCGAGATATTGCTGATCCAGAACGGAAGCTTCTTCGACTTTCCAGTTGGGATCGTTCGGAAAGTAGCGACGCCGAAGTTCATTTGTACACGCAACCGAATTCGGATCGTAGTCGAACGAGTGCACGCGCGCGCCCAAACGCCGCGCCGCCAGACTGAAGAGCCCACTACCCGAACCGATGTCGATGAAACTCGAACCTTCCAACGAATCAACGTCCAGCATCTGTTTCAGCGACGCTTCCGCCTCGTTGATACGATTATCGTCGAGTAGCTCGAGAAACTGGCTCCAGTTCTTGCCAAACTCAAAACGTTCACCGCTCGCCGTCTCGGCTGCGTGCCCGCTCAAGTTGGATATGTTTTCTTCCTGAATCGCCACGTTACGGATTACACCAACTCCATCAACACCTCGTGGAACCTTCGCGCGACGGCTCTCGCTTCGAATTCCTCACGCACATCTGAACGTCCCCATCCCGCTACCAGATTATCTCGCCGCTCCCAGATGAACGAAAGGAACTGTCGCACCACTTCGGCCACCTGCTCCGCTGAACCCGGATCCGCTACCCATCCACCGAGTCGCGAAATCAAGTATGACGCCGTTCCGGGAGGTGTTAACCCGATGATCGGACGGTCTGCACCAACGTATTCAATCAACTTCGACGGAAGAAACACGCTCTCCGAGTTCTTCGCTACCGGCGCATCAATCACCATCAAACCCGACGCTGACGACATCATCGTAAGGCTGTCGCAGTAATTCACACGCGGACGAAATTCGACGAGACCTCTCGGCAACTGCGACAGGCCCATCTGTTCGAGATTCAACTCGTGCACGTCGCCGACGATTTCGAAACGGAACTTCTGCAACAACTCTGGTTCCTTGACCGCGAGAATCTCGAGTGCCTGGAACAGCGGTTTCGGCGTGCGACTAAGGTAAAGATCGCCGAGGTAGCGAATCACGAGCCGGCCGCCGTCGTGATCCGGAGCGCCGGAGAAAAGATCTGGTTCGTAAGCGTGTGGAACGATTCTGACTTTCGAGCGGAGCGACGGCTTGTATTTCTCCATCACCAGATCTGCTGTCTCTCTCGAAGTGAAAACGAGCCGATCTGCACGCTCGATCACACTGTGCTCGAGTCGTGTGTTTAGCGCTCGTGTCAGTCGATCGTCCGTTCGGAACGGACTGTCAACCCACGGATCGCTGAAGTGCGCGAGCCATGGAAGTTTCAAACGTCGCTTCAACTCCAGGCCGATGATGTTGTCGACGAGTGGAAACGCAAACGTCACCAGCACGTCCGGCCGGTACTGCTGCGCGCTGATGTACTCGTCGATCTTCGTGATCACAGGTTTCTTCCACGGACCGAACTGGTCCGGTGTTCTGGACCACACCGGCAGGTAAACTCTTCGGGAAAAACGATCCAGGAGATGGCGGCCCGGCGATGTCGTCATTGGAACCCGCAATATCTTCTGAAGAAAACACTCCAGGTCTCCCAATCCGGGTGACTCGCTCTGCTCTGCGCCGTTGCCTTCACAGACCAGGACAGTCGAAGCTCTCAAGTGTTTCAGCAGTCGTGAAACCTGGATGGCGCGTGGTTCTTGTTTTGGTGGATAAGAAAACGAGACGGCCAGTAGCTTCGGAATGACAGAGTCGTCCCTGTACTCGGCTTGTTCCCCGAGCGCTGCATTCGTGGGTAGCTCCATCTGCGAAGGAAGAAGCGTCGACATTCGTTACTGGAACCGCGAAACCCTACAAACAAATTAATGCGAAGTAGACCTCAAACACCGGTACAACGCAATAACGTAACTCATTCTCGCCGGCGAAGTCGGTACCCCAGTGCAGCAAGGCCAGTTGCCAGCGCCACCATCGTGGCAGGCTCGGGGACTGGATCGACGACGTTGAAATTAAAAGTATAAGAGTTAACCAGCTGGCCCTGTAGTTCACCGCCAGGAATTAGAAAATCGGGGGCACTATTCAGCAGATCTATGGTGAGTATAGCGGGAACGCCAAGAGAGTTGGCTCCCGGTGAGACAAATGAAAAGATGAGAGTGAATGGGGGACTTACGCTACCAAACAAGGGTATTTGAAACTCTTGAACGATTGGCGCGCTACCGACCTCCTGATATGTGATTCTCAAGATTTCAGTGGCGCCCGGTGCAAGTGTGCCGGTGATATCAACGCTGAAGGTGAGGTTTGTTCCAATCAACGTCACACCCGGATTCGACTGCAGGTTGACCTGGACCGTTTCGTTATTCTGAAACGCGGTCACGTTACCGAAGACGAGGGGATCTGCCATCGCAGTCCGCTCCATCAGACCCGTCAGAAACAAAACGGCGACCAGAAACAACGCCCGGTGGAGCGTTTTACTTGATTTTGCGAGGTTTTCCATTGGTTTTAACCGCAAAAGAGATAAACGCCGAATTCATCTCTTTTACCATTGCCGCCCTCTCGATCGCTCAAAGACTTCGGCAAAGATAGTAGATTAGCTTTAAATACTCAATAAAAACGAGTTGCCAGCCGCGCGGGTACAGCCACCACGTCGCGGGACGCGGTGTTTGGATTCCCGGCGCGACGGGGTCGAGTCCGACCTGTGTGGCATTCTGACAGATGGTCCGAAAGGTCCATAATGCCCGCCTCGAATGGTAGCCGGAGGTAACAATCAGCATGGAGCGGAGGCCGTGCGCTTTTGAGTATTCGCAAACGCGCTCGGCTTCGTCCCACGTGCTGCTGACAGGTGGTCTAATCACTTCGATGTTCTGCGCGGGAACTCCCAGGCGCGTCAACTCGTTCACTGCGATTTCGTGAAAGTAAAGATTCCGTTTTTCGGTGTTCGACCATCCACCCTGCTGGTTGTCGGTTGTCAGCAGGATTCTTGAAGAGCGTTGTTCGGAATAAAGCTGAGCGGCGTGTTGTGTGCGCTCGGCGAGAGTTGATGAGCCACTGAGAACCACGATCGCATCAGCACGGTCCAACGGCTCGGACACAATCAACCCACGCGCGCCGAGTAACGCGATGAGCCACAAACCAAGCAGCAAAAAGGCGACGAATACTCGTCGCCGATTTTTCTGTGCATTCTGTTTCCCTTCGCTGCTTACCAACATATCCCCTGGTAGTCAGCGTCTGAAGTCTTATCAAACAGTCTGACCAGATCTATTACCACCTGGCTCTCTTTCCGCTTCTTTTCGATGTCGACAAACTCGTCAGCTTTGTTACCGATGACTAAAACGTCCGACGATTCGAGCACCTCTTCCATGCTCGAGCGCATCAGCTGCGCAATGTGTGGAATCTGGCGTTCGATGTATTCCTTGTTCGCGCCGAAGAGCCGCGCGAGCGAAACGTCGCGGTCGTAAATGTTCAGTTGAATTCCTTTGCCGATCAGCGTCTCGATCAACGTAACCATCGGTGATTCGCGAAGGTCGTCCGTACCTGCTTTGAAGCTGAAACCGAAAATGCCGACGCGCTTCTTCCCAGTCGCGAGCACCATTTCGACTGCGCGCTCGATCTGCTGGCGATTGCTGGGCAGTATCGAGGATAGAACCGGAACTTCCACGTCGACCTGCTTCGCCTTGTAGTTGATCGCGCGCAGGTCTTTCGGCAAACACGAGCCGCCAAACGCGAACCCGGGCTTCAGGTAATAAGACGAAAGATTCAGCTTCGTATCCTGGCAAAAGATGTCCATCACTTCGTGACTGTCGACGCCGAGCGCCTTGCAGATGTTTCCAACCTCGTTTGCGAAACTGACTTTCAGCGCGTGGAAACAGTTGCAAACGTACTTCACCATCTCAGCCGTCTTCACTGACGTCGCAATCACGGGCGCGTCGATCCCGTTGTAGAGCGCACGCACAGTGGATGTTGTCTCTTCGTCATCTGCTCCGATCAACGTGAACGGGGGCGCGTAGAAATCTTTCAACGAAGAACCTTCACGCAGGAACTCCGGATTGATGCAGACTCCGAAATCAATTCCGACTTGCTTTTCGGAGTGTTTCTCGAGCGTCGGAATCACGACGCTCTCGATCGTTCCGGGCAGCATCGTGCTTCTGATCACGACACTGTGATGACGATGCTTATCTTTCAGCGCCGCGCCAATCTCTTCGCAAACGCGCGTCACGTAGCGAAGGTCTAAACTGCCGTTCGCATTGCTGGGTGTCCCGACGCAAACCAGCGAAACGTCGGAATCACGAACTGCGGCTGCTGAGTCAGTCGTCGCGCTCAGCCGGTTCGCCTTCACGACTTCCTTGAGCAACGGTCCAATGCCTTCTTCGACGATTGGACTGTCGCCCGCATTGATCATCTCAGCCTTGTTGGCATTGACGTCGACGCCGATTACGGTGTGACCCTCTTTCGCGAAGCACGCCGCCGAAACACAACCAACATAACCAAGACCGAAGACACTGAGTTTCATCTAATCTTCCTGACACCTATCTAAAGAACTGAAATTTCACCCAGACTTGCTGGTCCAATCAACGTTTCGTTTCATCCGCGGATCGCCTAATACTCTCTTTGTTTCGCTCAGAGGGCAACAGCAGTACAAATCCATCCGCCCCTCCAGTGGATTGACCAAGGTCGAGTTGCGAAAACAAGTTGTATAGGTCTGTCCAGGATATGTTCGGAGTATCGCCTTCGACCCAATTCCATTCCGGCTTTGGAGTCGATGCGAACAGGCGCTTTGACAGCCAGACGTCTCCGCCCTTCTTCCAAACCGACTCCGCGCTTTTCAAGAAATCGTCACGCCATGAAGTTGTTTCCGACCTTCCTGGCGTAATAACCGCGCCTATCTGCAGGTTTTGCTTTCGATTGACAGGATTGAATGGAAAAGTGCGGTTGAAGTTCACAAGTTCGTCTTGCCAATTTGCGGTGATAACAATACTGGCTGGCCTAAGACTTGGAAGAATGGCGCTAACGCGTTCGGCCGAAGATTGTTGCTGCTGATTCAGCCGAGGCGTTGCGAGTACAGAAACATTTAATGCAGTGGCGCCGGCAAGAAAGACGAGGACGACATATTTCAGGATCGGTCTGCTGTTTACCTCAAATGAGACCCCAACGGCCAACACAAGAAACGGAAACAAAGCGAGATATCTTTCCGGATCTCCTCCTTGCCAATAAATGGCGAACGCGAGCACAGGTATACCTGCACAAGCCAGCAATGCCAGCACGCGTCTTCCCCTCGAATTACTCAGCAGGCTTAGTATGATTGCAAGTACAAACGTATAGAAGGCAAGCAACTTCCAAAAGCTCAATCTGACCAGATCGAGAAACGATACTGGATTGAACGGGTCTTTCAGGAGGTAACGCTTAAAGAGCATGCCATCACTTCCCATGCTCACAAACGCACGCGCAAATCCGAAAATCGCTCTCATGATTCCACTGTTAGAAGTCGTAGCGGCCCCGCCCGAAGTCAATGTGAACCAGGCTTTGAACTCACTAGGGCTGTGAACTCCAATTTGCCACGCCACTACAACGTACACAGCGAGTGTCAGGATACCGGCTGCGACCAATGTTTGAATCGACACAACGAGTCGACGCTTATCAAAGCCGCGCAGAAAACCGGTTGAAAGCACCACCGCAGGCGTCACCACCACGTATGGAAACCACATGCAAACCGCACCAGCCAGTGCAACCGCCGCTAAAAGCGAGCGTGTACGACTTATCGCTTCATCCTGTTTATCCGGGTTCAGGAAGCAGAGAGCGAGAATGATCAAGCTTAAGCCCGGGATGTAGGGTGCTCCGCTATGGAAGTAGTTGAGGAAAGATAACCAAAATACAAATGCAATTGTGCTGGCGTAAACGACCCATCTTTTGCGGCAGATACGGCTAAGGAGCCAGTGAACTCCTAAAACACTAAGAAGCCCACTTAGCCAACTCAATACCATCAATACGAGCGTAGCCTGGATCAGCACATCGTTGCCGACAACGTATGCCGTCAGGGGCTCGGAGATCTTAAACACCAGGTATCCGAGAGGTCTCCAGAGGACGTGACCAAATTCCCAAAAATAATAATCGCGGCCGATAGCCCGTGCTGCAATTGCGTCGGCATAATCCCGCGTATCTCCCATGAAATACGCCTTGGTCGCAAAAGTTGCGACGCCATACACGAGCAATGGCCAACTGAATTCGCGAAGCGCACGCACGACCTGAGGGAATCCGTGTGAGGTTGACGACAGTGTTGGAAGTTGAGTTGCAGAGTTGGACGACTGGGACATTAGAATTCATGTTCCTTCTGTGACTAACGGATGTGAGGCCTGTGTCGCTCGCCCGGCTACACTTTGAGCAAGCTGCACAGGATTGCGAAATGATGTCTCGAGTCGCCAGAAAAGGTTGAACCGCAGAATAAACCAAAGCGCAAACAAACCATCCATGAATCCGATCTTCTTTCCTTGTTCATATGTTCGGCCGTAATAGCTGATGGGGGTCTCGTAAACTGCGCATTTGAGTTTCGCTACCTTCGCCGTGACCTCAATCTCGAAACCAAAACCGCTGGCGACAATCATCATGTTTCGGATAATGTCGCCTCTGAAGGCCTTGTAACCCGTTTCTACGTCGGTCATGTTCAGGTTAGTCAACATGTTTGATAGAAACGTCAGGGATTTATTGGCGAGGTAGTGATAGAAGTACAAAACACGCGAAGCCTTGCGCACCAGAAAGCGAGATCCATAAACAACGTCGGCATGTCCGTCCAGGATTGGTTGAATGACAACGCCGATTTCCGCCGGGTCATATTCCAGGTCGGCATCCTGCACTATCACAATGGCGCCTGTGGTCAAAGCAAAACCGGTCTTAAGCGCCTCGGTCTTACCCATATTTTTGCTGTGTCGGGTGTACCTGACCTGCGGATATTTTTCTGCCAGGGCTGGTCCAATTTCGGCCGTGCGGTCTGATGAGCAGTCGTCAACTATGATGGCTTCAAAGAGGTGGGGAATGCTGAGTATTTTGCTTACGATTGTCGCCAGTGTAGCCTCCTCATTGTAGGCCGGTATGACAACCGAGAGGCAAGCACAATTGTGTTTCTGTTCCGTCATTTCAACTTCCTCCAGCGGACCAATCCCCAACGTGATCTATTTGCGCCTGTTGGATGCAAGGCTGATGAGAAAACTCGTTCCCCAACTCAGATGGATGGTGGCAAACACCAGGGGCATTAATAATACGAGACCAAGACTGCGATCGCTTCTGCGCGTAGTATGCCAGCCTGCTGCAAGTGCGGCAAACAAGTAAACGATTGACTCAATGAGCAATAACCAGCGTGCCGGCGCCCAAATAATCGCAAGCAACGCCAGCACAAGCAGCGACAAAATAAAAGCCGGAGCGACAACATGGCGCAATTTTATCGAGCCCGGTTGCAGGCGAACCATGTGTGCCTTCCAACGACCGTAGCGCCAGTATTGAGCAGCCAATTTCCGGATCGTCGTACGAGCAAAATAGTCACAATGACCGCCTCGATCCAGAATTACCTCACGGCCTGACTGCCGGACACGGTAGTTGAAATCGTAATCTTCATTGGTCAGAAGTCCCTCGTTGAACCCGCCCAATTCCTGCCATAAAGACTTCCGGAAACAGGAGAAAGCGACTGTATCCACTGATTCCTGCGGCGGACCATCTGCGCCGAGACGATATCTCGCGTTGCCGATTCCAAACGGATGAGAGACAGCGGCAGCGATCGCGTGCGCGACAGGTGTGTCGGCGCCTGCTCTGACCAGGCAGGGCATTCCAACGACGCCTGCCGTGCCCGTTTGCAACACTTCAACACAGCGACGGATGTATCCATCAGACGGCGCGGCGTGCGCGTCCATGCGTGCGATTACACTTCCTTTCGCCGCGGCGATGCCGAGATTCAGAGCGGTTGGAATATTGCGGGCGGGGTTTTCAAGCAGCGAGACTGAAACGTCAGGCCTGCGTGTTTTGAAGTCTTCGATCACCGAACGGCTGTTGTCGTCTGACAGGCCATCGACGACGATGATCTCATATCGATCGAGTTCAAATTGATGTGCGAGCTGTTCGAGCGCGTGACCGATAAAGCGCTCCTCGTTGTAACAGGGAATGATAACCGAAACGGTTTCTAGTCCGTTGTTTGATGACATTGACTACCAAGCCACAGATCTGTGGACACAAAATTCTTCCTCAGTGTCGCTTCGCAAATCTCGGCAAAGCGTTTCGCAACTCCATCCCAGCCGAATCTTTCACGCACGACGCGCGCGGCGTCCTGGCCCAACTGTTCCGCAGCTTCACGATTCGTGAGCAGATCTATGACTGCGGCTGCAAACGTTTCGGGCGTGTCTGCGATGCGTAATTCTTTTCCGTCAGTCACCGGTAATCCTTCGGCTCCGACAGTCGTCGAGACGATAGCCTTCTCCATCGCCATCGCTTCATAAATCTTCAAACGCGTCCCGCCGCCGATTCTCAACGGCACGACGTAAGCGGCGGCGCGCTCCATGTACGGTCTGACGTCATCGACGCGTCCGGTAACAACTACCGACGCATCTCGCCGGCTCAACTCGAGCAGGCTCGGATACGGATTGCGACCGACGACCGTCAACGTCGCATCCGGAATTGCGCGTCGCACGATTGGCAGAATCTGTTCGGTGTAGTAGCGAATCGCATCTTCGTTCGGCAACCAATCCATTGAGCCGGTGAACACGACGTTGTGCGGATCGACGTTCTCCTTGCCGGAAGGCCGAAAGAAATCGATGTCGACTCCGGTCGGCACTTCAAACGCCGCTTCGACTCCGTACTCTTCACGCATCTGATCGCGATCTTCCGCGGACACTGCAATCACTGCGTTAAAGCGACGGCACGCCTCACGCTCGAATCGCACCATCTTCCGCCACTGCCCGCGAAGATAAGTCTTCTTCGCCGCATTGTTCTGGACTTCGAAGTGGCGCTTCCAGATCATCGCTTCGACATTGTGCTGGAAGAGGATCGACGGGCACGACAAACTGCGCGGAACATTGATCGCCGGCGCGAGAAAGTCGCAGATAACAACGTCGTCTGTCTGATTGTTTGAGCGCTCGACGATGTGCCTGCGCATCTCGGCAGACTCGTACTTCTTGATCGCGTAAGGAAAACGAGACGCGAGATTGGCGAGCAGCTCTGCGTAGAAACCTTTCGAGAATTTTTCACGCTGCTGGTGAGGCACGCAAACAAGCTCGTGGCAATACTCCTGCGCTTGCTCTCGCGCGGCTGCGCCGGCTGAACCATCATCAAGCGCAAGGTACGTGATGTGATGGTCGCGCTTGAGCTCTTTCAGCATGTTGTAAGTGCGGATCTTCCCGCCCTTATCGACCGGATGAAGCAACTCAGTTTTGACCCAAAGAATTCTCAAATCTGCGTTTATCTGCGGCTAAGACCTGGGCACCAGTTTGCACTTCACAACGGCCGTGGTGAACTCGCGAGTCAAACTGTTCGCAAAGTATTTCAACCGGCGAATCGGCACCGGCTCCATACTCTCAAACTTGAAGTCACTCTTCGCCACGATCTTCTTGAAACGTCTCAGCGTCAGTTTGTTGAGTCCTCCTGCAACTTCCTCGAAATGGTAAGCCGTCCGGCCCGTGTCTTCGCGATACCAGCGCATCAGCACGTCTTCGCTGAACACCAGATGAGACCACGGAAAAATCGAGAACCCGTGACCGCCGAGCGGGTGAAACCACGTTGGCCCAAAGCACGCGAGAACGTAACCGTCGTCCTTCAAAAGCTTTCGCATCACCTTGAGCATCGCGGCCGGATCTCCAAAATGCTCGAACGCATCGAGGCTGATAACGACGTCGACCTTTTCATCGGTATGCGTCGCGAAAACGCAACGACCATCGAGGCCGGCTGTTTTCGCAGCCGCGCGCGCGATTTCCAAAGGCTCCTCGCGTATGTCCAGCCCGAT
>Ga0134124_10005447_pt1 | contig 10235 bp, 8 predicted proteins | sample KB304_FD_96880 | JGI IMG/M metagenome (GOLD analysis project Ga0134124, IMG submission 96880) | Terrestrial soil microbial communities without Nitrogen fertilizer from Kellogg Biological Station, Michigan, USA - KB3-0-4 | ecosystem: Environmental > Terrestrial > Soil > Unclassified ... | reverse complement strand
GCGAGGGCACTGTGTTCCCCGTGTAGTTTCTCGGGCGTATCAAAATTATACGGGTCGCATAAAAACCGAATACGGACCTCCGTCGCGTGCTGCTTGGCTGCAAGAAATGCGCTCTTGTGACCCGTCTAGCTGCCTCCGAGTTCCGGCGGCGTGCACGGCATTGATGTTTTATTTATCTCGCGCTGCGCTGCGGATGAGCGGCAGAAACAGCCTCTCTGGTATGTCACCGCGAAGATGTCAGCGCATTCCGCATTCAGCGCCGTAGTTCAACTCGCGATACTGCTTTTTGCCGCCGTCTTCGAGGTCGCCGGCGACGCACTGATCCGAGCTGGGCTGCGCGGCAAGGTCATTTGGTTGGTCGTGCTCGGGTTCAGCGCGCTGGGCTCGTACGGGTTAGTGTTGAACCAGATCCCGCTGGATTTCTCGAAGCTACTCGGCGTGTACGTGGCGCTGTTCGCGTTGGTCAGCGTCCTCTTCGGCAAGTTCTTGTTCCACGAGCTGATTGCCAGCAGCACCTGGCTCGGGCTGTGCGTGGTGCTCCTGGGCAGTGCGATCATTCAGTGGGGCTGAGCGCAGGCGGTCGGTCAGGGGAGGCCAACGCCGCGGTAGGGATAGTTTTTTGATGCAGACGCGGTTAGAGACCGAAAGAGGCAAGTGGAATAATCCGAGCTTGAGCCATCGAGGAGACTACCCATGCAGCCGCCGTCTGCAGAAGAACGTCGAAGCGTCGACTCGCCCAGCGCTGACTTAGATGAAATCGAGCGATTCCATAGCCCCAAGCGAATTGGTCCCTCGTTGAAGATCGGCGGCGGGCGCCTGCAGATTCGGGTCGCGCTCGTCTTTCTGCTGCTCGCCGCGGTTCCCGGCGTTGCAACCGGGCCACTCAAGATGGCCTTGCTGTCGCTGCTTTTGGCGGCTTCATTGCTCGCGCATGAGCTGGGTCTCGTCGTGTGCGGGCTGGCTTGGAGCGAGCGAGTCGTGGTGACGCTACACGCGCTGGGCGTGCACACGGTCATCGAGCCGCGTCTCGCGCGTGGTCGTCAGTTCGTTGCGACATTGAGTGGACCGGTGATCAGCATCGCCATTGGTTTGGCCTTGGCGTGGCTGCAGCGTTTCTTCCCAGGCGCCCATTGGCTGACGATCGCGATGCGCATCAACCTCGTCTGGGGGGCCGTCAATCTGTTGCCCGTACTGCCCTTCGATGGTGGACGAGCGCTCCTGACCTTGACCAGGACGCGGCGTCAGTCGCCCGTGTTGCTCATTTCCGGCACGCTTGCCCTGGTCTTGGCGGTCGAGGGGTTGGTGGTCTTGCACAGCGCGCCCGTCATTTTCATCTTCGGTGCTGCGGCTTTCGCATCGCTGCTGCGTTGGTCGAGTCGGCGTCGAGTCGAGGCCGAGCAGGCACTGGATCTGCCCGGGAACCTGGCGACTGCACGCTCCTTGTTGAAAGAACAGCCTGAGCGGGCCAAGCAGCTGGCGGAGCGAGTTGCCGCGCTTTCGCGGTCGAACACCACCGCCAACGCGGCTTGGGAATTGATGGCGTGGGCCGAGCTCGAGCAAGGTCGCGCGGAAAGTGCATTGCCCCTGTTGCTTCGGATTCGACCGGTCACGGACGTGGATGCGTACTGCTTGGCAAGTGCGGAAGCCGCACTCGGTCAGACTCGCCGCGCAATCGACATCCTCGAAAGCGCTCGCGAGTTACGGAGTCTGCATGTAGCTGCGCTCAAGCTTTTGATCGATCTTCACGCGAAGCTCGGGGCTTTCGATGCGGCCTGCGCCGTGGCTAGCTCGGAGCTGGCAGCGCTGGATCCCCACGATGTTCGCTGCGTGATCGAAGCGGCGTTCGAAGCCAGCGCGTTCGACTCTGGAACGAAGCTGGCAGGAGAGCTGTTTGCCGCCACGGGCTGCCCGGACGACGCGGTCAAGCACGAATATGGTCTAATCCGCCTGCGCGACCCGAAAACCGAGAAGCTTGCGCCACGGCTTTGGCGAACCGGGACAAAATGAAAAGGCCCCGGACGTTTTCGTCCGAGGCCCCTCTCAGTTGCTCAGCGTATGCTCAGCTCAGCGGAAGTGACCGCCGTTGAAACGGAGCCCACTGCGGTCGAAGCTCTCGTGATTCTTGTGCATGATCAACTGATAGGTGAACGCCGAGCCTTGCTCGCCGATCAACGCCGACCAATGCAGGAAGAACTTCCACAGCCGGTACCAACGTTGCCCGTAGGCTGCGATGACCGCCTTCTCGTTGGAGATCCAGATGTCGCGCCAGGCCCGCAAGGTCAGGATGTAATGCGGGCTCATGTTCTCGACGTCGATCACTTCGAAGCCGCCGTCCTCGGCCGCACGGATCATGCCGGACAAGGTGAGGCTCGCGTCAGCACCCGGGAAAATGTAGCGAGCCATGAACAAGGCCCAGATCAGGTCTTCCGGGCGCAGCGTCATCGCGGTCAGCGGGTTTTGCGGGCTGTACAGGTTGCGAATGCCGGTCCACTGCAGCACGAACAAGCCGTCGTCCTTGAGCAGCTCGTTGACCTTCTTGAAGTAGCTGACGATGTTCTTGACGCCGACGTGCTCGCACATTTCCAGGCTGACGATCTTGTCGTACTGGCCCTTGACGTTGCGGTAGTCGCAAACTTCGACCTTGGCGCGATCGCTGACGCCGTACTTGGCGATGCGGTCGGTGCCGAAGTTCACTTGCTCTTGGGCGAGCGTCACGCCGTGGGTTTTCGCGCCGAACTCTCGAGCTGCGCGGGCGACGAAAGTGCCCCAGCCGCAGCCGATGTCGAGCAGCGTCTCGCCTGGCTTCAGTCGCAGCTTCTTACAAGCGCGATCGATCTTTTCGTACTGGGCTTGCTCGAGGGGAACGCTTGGATTCTCGAACCAAGCAGAGGTGTACACCATCGCTTCGCCCAAGCACCACTCGAAGAAGTCATTGCCGCGGTTGTAGTGCTCGCCGACGATCCGGCTATCCTGATCCTTGGAGTGAATCGCCACTTCCGGCAGGAAGTTCGTGAACGCCCACTTGAAGTGGGTGTCGGTCAGGCTGAACGTCGACGTCTCGTGGCGCGAGTTGAACAACGGCTCCCATTGGTCGTCCGCGATGTCGATCTGGCCTTCCATGTAGGCCTCGTACACGCGCGAGAACGGCACTTTCTTACCGTTCCACTTGCTGGCCAGGCTGGCGTCTTGGAACTTTACGAAGTCGTTGATAATTTTTCTCATGAGGGTCTTCGGGGAGTCCAGGGCCGCCGAATGGGCGGTTTCCATGCAGGCCGGGGTACCCCCCAGCGTTTCGCCGCCGCACGCCTACCGTGGGGTCCGTTCGCCCGTCAAGTCCCTGCTCCCACGGGCCGGTTCTTGGGCTAATGGCGCGTCGGGAACATTGCATGAAATCCCTACTTTCGAGGCGAATTCCCGGGGCGAGGTTGCCCTACTTGGCGGCCGCCACCAGCGCTCTCCTGGCCACCGCCATCTCTCGAACCGCGTTCGGTCCGCGGCAGCTTGCCGACGCGGTGATGGTCTACCTGCTCAGCATCGTGCTCGTGTCGTTGCGCTTCGGCTATGGGCCGTCGCTGCTGGCGGCCGTGCTGAGCGTGCTGTGTTTCGATTTCTTCTTCATTCCCCCGCTCTACACCTTCGCCGTTCACGACCTGACTCACGTGGTGACCTTCGGGGTCATGTTCTTCGTCGCGCTGGTGATCAGCGGACTGACCCAACGAGTGCGCGTACAAGCCGAGGCTGCCGATCAGCGCGAGCAGCGCACCGCGGCGCTGTACGCGCTGAGTCGAGACCTGGCTGCCGCCAAGCGCGTCCAGGAAATCGCCGAGATTGGTGCTCGACACTTGTTCGATGCGCTGGGACTGCATGCCGTCTTGCTGATGCCGAACTCGGATCGTTCTAAAGTCAGTCTGCTGACGCCAGAAAGAGCGGCGGCGGGTGATGAGCGGGAGGCGAACGTGGCTCAATGGGTCTGGGAGCACGAGCGACCAGCGGGACTTGGCAGCGACGTCTTTTCCTCGTCGCGTGAAAGTTACCTGCCGCTGCTGGCCTCGCGCGGTAAAGTGGCCGTGCTGAGCGTTCGCGCAGACGACCCGAGTCGGCTGCAGAGCCTCGAAAATCGCGATTATTTAGCGGCATTCGCCAATCAAATCGCGACCGCCATCGAGCGCACCGACTTGGCAGGGGAAGCGCACCGGGCGCAGCTACAAATGCAGACCGAGCAGATGCGCAGCTCTCTGCTCAGCTCGGTCTCGCACGATTTGCGCACGCCCCTCGCCGTCGTCACCGGCGCGGCCAGTAGCCTGCTGGAAGACACGATCGATGCGGCGACTCGTCGTGAGCTGACCGAGACGATTCTGCAAGAAGCGCAGCGCCTCAACCGTTTGGTGCGGAATCTGCTGGACATGACGCGGCTCGAGGCGGGGGCGGTACGCGTCAACAAAGAGTGGCAACCGCTGGAAGAAGTGGTGGGCGCCGCACTCAACCGAATGGAAGACGCGCTGGCCGGGCGCCAAGTGCTGACCAATTTGCCTGCGGACTTGCCCCTCGTGCCACTGGACGCCGTCTTGATCCAGCAGCTGCTCTTGAATCTGCTGGAGAATGCCGTCAAGTACACGCCGCCGGAGAGTCCGCTCGAGATTCGCGTTTGCGCGCGACCCGCGGGCGTTGAAATCATCGTCGCGGATCGCGGGCCCGGGATCCCGCCCGGTGAGGAGCAACGGATTTTCGACAAATTCTATCGAATCGGTGGCTCACGAGGCGGGGGCGTGGGGCTCGGGCTAGCGATCTGCAAGGGGATCGTCATGGCGCACGGCGGGCAAATCTTCGTCAGCAATCGAGCCGGCGGTGGTGCCGAGTTTCATATCTTGCTGCCAGTCGAGGGCCAACCACTCGCGCCAGAAGCTCCAGACCCAACGGAGGAAATGTGAGCACGGCCTGCGCTCGAAGCACTAGGATGGCCTCGTGACCGAGGTCATGCCGTTGCTACTGGTCGTAGAAGACGACACGCAGATGAGAAAGTTCCTGCGCGCATCCCTGACCAGCCATGGCTACCGTCTGGTCGAAGCGGTCAATGGTAGTGAAGGCCTGGCGCAGGCCGCGTCTTACAATCCGGACTTGATTCTTCTGGATCTTGGTCTACCGGACATCGATGGGCTCGTCGTTACGCAGCGTCTGCGTGAATGGGCATCCGCGCCGATCATCGTCATCAGCGCGCGCGGCCAAGAAGACGACAAGGTCCACGCGCTCGATTCCGGCGCAGACGACTACCTGACCAAGCCGTTCGGCACGGGTGAGCTCCTCGCGCGGATCCGCGTAGCGCTTCGGCACTCGGCGCGGGCGCGCCAAGAGCGCAGCGAGCCGGTTCTGACCGTGGGTGAGCTCAGCATCGACCTCGATAAGCGCAGCGTTCACCTGGCAGGAAAGGAAGTTCACCTCACGCCCATCGAATACAAGTTGCTGGCGACTTTGCTCAAAAATGCTGGAAAAGTGCTGACTCATCGTCAGTTGTTGAAGGAAGTGTGGGGACCCGGCTACGCCAACAACACGCAATACTTGCGGGTGTACATGGTCCAACTCAGGCACAAGCTGGAGCAGGACGCGACGCGCCCTCGCTATCTGGTGACCGAGCCGGGTGTCGGCTATCGGTTGCGCAGCGACAGCTAGCCGGCCGGACGTCTCGTCTTTATCAAATCTTGATCGGCGTCCGGCCAATGTTGACGGTTTCTTGATCCGCCCCGCTGCAAGTTGTCGGGCATGGGTCCTGTCATTCAAATCACGCGCTACCGCGCCGTTGCGCGTCGCGATGTCCCACTCCACGTCCCGAAGGGCGACTCCGATCTCTTGCCGATTGCCGTGTTCCTCTGGATCTGCAGCGCGGTGCGCGTGGCATTGACTTTTGCCCACGGGCAAGCCTTCGACGTCGAAGCGACCTTGGCTCTGTTGTGCGTGCTGGCCCTGCCCGTGTACTTGCTGCGCACTCGAAATGGGCACGATACCGCGCGGCAATAATCGCACGAGCGGGACATAAGGAAAGGATAAAAACGGAGCCGACCTGGCGGCTTTGCTTGCTGGAGAGTGGGCGGCTGCGGCTTGATTGGCGCGCCATGTCGATCGCTCTCAAGCGCCTCATTTTCGGCGCCCCCAAGGACGTCAAAGACCCTCACGCATTTCACAAGCTCTCGCTCGTGGCCCTGCTGGCCTGGGTCGGCTTGGGGGCAGACGGTCTGTCGTCATCAGCCTACGGTCCGGACGAAGCTTACCGCGCACTTGGCGAGCACACCGGTTTGGCGTTCTTTCTCGCGCTCGCCACCGGGGCCACGGTGTTCATCATCAGCTACGGGTATAGTCGGATCATCGAGCAGTTTCCGTCTGGCGGCGGCGGTTACGTCGTGGCCTCGAAGTTGCTCGATCCGCGCGTGGGAGTCGTCTCCGGCGCCGCGCTGTTGGTCGACTATGTGTTGACGATCACGATCTCGATCGCCAGCGGCGCGGACGCCATCTTCAGCTTTTTGCCGCCAAGCGCGCACGCCTACAAGATGGCCCTGGCCATTGCGGGTCTGGTGTTGCTCACGGTGATGAACATCCGTGGGGTCAAAGAATCGGTCAGCGCGTTAGTCCCTGTTTTCGTGCTGTTTCTGCTCAGTCATGCCATTTTGATCGCGCTCGCCATTTTCGGCAACGTCGCCCAGGCCGGTCACGTGGCGAGCGAGGTTCACGCCAGCATCAATCGCACCGGCGTCGCGCTCGGCACCTTCGGATTGCTCAAGCTGTTCGTGCACGCGTATTCGATGGGCGGTGGCACATACACGGGAATTGAAGCCGTCTCCAATGGCGTGGGGATGATGCGAGAGCCGCGTGTGCGCACGGCCAAGCGCACCATGAGCTTGATGGCCGCGTCGCTCGCCATCACCGCTGGTGGCATTTTGCTGGCCTATTTGCTGGTCCATGCGCACCCTGAGCCGGGCAAGACCATGAACGCCGTGTTGTTCGAGCGCGTCGCCGGCTCTTGGCGCATCGGCGGCATCGATTTCGGGCGTGGCTTCATCATTGCGGCCTTGCTCAGCGAGGGCGCCCTGCTGTTCGTGGCAGCTCAGGCGGGCTTCTTGGACGGGCCGCGCGTGATGGCCAACATGGCCACCGACTCCTGGTTGCCGCACCGCTTTGCAGCGCTCTCCGATCGCCTGTCGATGCGCAACGGCGTGATGATCATGGCGGCGGCCGCAATGGGTGCCTTGCTCTACACCCACGGCGACGTGTCCAAGTTGGTCGTCATGTATTCGATCAACGTGTTTCTCACGTTCAGCCTGTCCAACTTGGCGATGGCGAGATTTTGGATCCGTCATCGCGCTGCGCACTCGGATTGGAAGCGGCACTTGTTCGCGCATCTGGTCGCGCTGACTTTGTGCGCCACGATCTTGCTCATCACCATCCTGGAGAAGTTCGTCGACGGCGGTTGGCTCACGCTGCTGGTAACGGCGGCGCTGGTCGTGGCCTGCTTTGCGATCAAGCGCCACTATGGCGCCGTCGTGGGAGCGCTGAGCAAGCTCGACTCGGATCTGCCTTCTCCGCCGGAAGTGGACGCCGCGCTCGCCCTCGCCGCGCAGCCGGGCGACGCTGCCGTCCCGTTCGAAGATCACCACGGCCTGATGGAGCATCACACCGCTCGCGACCCGGATGTCGAAAAGCCGGTGGCAATCTTGCTGGTCGGTGGCTACAGCGGTCTGGGCCGTCACTCTCTCTTGACCTTGCTGCGCATGTTCCCCCACCACTTTTCGGGCATCGTCTTCTTGAGCGTGGCGGTGGTCGACTCCGAGTCGTTCAAGGGTGCCGATCAGCTGGCCGCGTTGGAAGCACGCACACGCCAAAACCTGCTTTGCTACGAACATTATGCGCGCTCGCTCGGCTTGCCCGCGGCCAGCATGTTCTCGGTGGGGACCGAGGTCGCAGTCGAGATCGAGAAGTCCGCGGAGCAGTTGGCGTCGCGCTATCCGCGTGCGCTGTTCGTCGCCGGCCAATTGATCTTCGAGGAAGACACGTTCTGGAACCGCGTGCTCCACAACGAGACCGCGTTCATGGTCCAAAAACGCCTGCAGCGCCGCGGTATGCCGATGATCGTAGTCCCCGTGCGCATCGATCTGCACGCGCGTCGGCCTCTGCGCGCTTCGGCGCTGGCAGCCTGAGCCCAGCAGCTTCAGCACTCGAAAACCGCGGCGCCCAGCGCACCGGCGCGGCGCGTCACGCGTGACGCGGCCAACTGGCCGATGGTTGTGGTTGTGGCCGCTTCTCATGCACGGTACGAGGACCGCCGAGGCTCTTAGCAATGTGCGCTCCCAGGCACCTTGGCAAGCGCTCCTGAGCCTCAGGTCTGGTTTTCGGAAGCTCTCTGCCTCGCACCGTTGCGCGGCGCGCCCGTGCGGGTTCGAGCCTGCTCGGCGGCTACCCATCTATCAACGACGCGAAACGGACGCGTCACACGAATCGACGGTTCGACCATGAAGCAAACTAGCCCCGCGCTCGCTGTTGGCGAGAACATCAACGGCCCAGCCGCGCCGCCTTTGGCCAGCGACGCACAGCTCCTCTCGCGAGCCGCACAGCTGCGCCAAAAGCCGGCGTCGCAGCACAACGAGACGGGTCGCACCCACGGTATGCCATTCATCTTCTGGCTGCTCGAGCAAAATGGCGTGCTGCTCGTGGCGGCGCCGACGGCCATTGCCGGGCTGGTGTTCGCGCTGAGCGGCTTGGGCTTCACCTTGGCCGGCGCCCTGGCCTTTGGGCTCACTTGGCTAGCAGTCCCGCTGTGCGGCGTGGTGCTGCCGTTGTTGTACTTGGTCTATCGCTCGCACCAATCGGACGGCGGAGCCGCCGAATGGAGCGAGTACTTCGGCTTCAAAGACGCGGCAGAGGGCAAGCGCTGGGCGGGCAAGAAGATCCCGATGGAGATTTTCTACGAGGCGTACATGGCCGAGAAGATCGACTTCAAGCAAGACGTGTACGAGGTCATGCTGCGGCGCAACCAGCTATTTCAGTTTTGCTTTACCTGGGGCGACGTGAAGTTCTACTTCCGCGAATTTCTGGGCCAAAACGTGACCCACAGCCAGGCCTCGGACAAGGGTGACATCGCCCACGTGTACGATCGCGGCAACGATTTTTATCATTGGTTCTTGGGCGAATCGATGACCTACACCAGCGGCATTTTCCGTGATCCGGAAGAGACCCTGGAAGCCGCGCAAGAGCGCAAGCTCGAGACCGTGTGTCAATACGTGCAGATGAAGCCGGGTGACAAACACTTGGACATCGGCTGCGGTTGGGGCCCGATGATCACCTACGCCGCGCAACACTATGGCTCACACAGCACGGGCATCACGCTCGCCAAAGAGCAGGCCGCCTGGGCCACAGAGCGCGCCGCCAAGGCCGGCGTATCCGATAAGGTCCGGATCATCGTCGACGACTACCGTAACTTGCCGTCCGAAAAGTTCGACAAGATCACCTGTCTCGAAATGGCCGAGCACGTTGGCATCAAGAACTTCCAGAAGTTCTTGCTCCAAGTGCGCAGCATGCTCAACGACGACGGCATCTTCTATCTACAGATCGCCGGCCTGCGTCGTTCGTGGCAGTTCGAAGATTTGGTCTGGGGCCTCTTCATGGCCAAGTACATTTTCCCTGGAGCCGATGCCAGCTGCCCGTTGGGCTTCGTCACTTCACAAGCAGAGCGCGCAGGCTTCGAGGTCCACCGGGTCGAAAATTGCGGCGTGCACTACTCGGTGACGATTCACAAGTGGTACCAGAACTGGAAGAAGAACGAAGCCGCGATCGTCGAAAAATACGGGCAAAAGTGGTTCCGCATGTGGATGATGTTCCTGTCTTGGTCGGTCATCATCGGCGGGCAGGGCAGCTCGACCGTGTTCATGATCACGATGAGCAAGAACATCAAAAACGATAAGTCGACCGTATCTCCAGACGAGGCCAAGACCGTGGCTTACAGCCGTCGTGATCGCTGGATCGGTCAAAAGCCGATCGCGACCCAGCAATAGCGCGTCGCGCTCGAAGCTCGGTGCTCGTCTCCCCCCGGACCCGGCGAAGCCGTCGCGGGTTCAGGGGGTCACTCGGGACATCGGCGGGCGAAAAGCCGCTCGAGCCTGTCGCGTCGACAGCAGCACGCCCGCCCAGAGCGGCAGTGCCAACGCGAGTTCTTGCCAGTTGGCCTGCGGGTTCTGGCCGAGGACATGAATGAGGAG
>Ga0134124_10005446_pt1 | contig 10236 bp, 10 predicted proteins | sample KB304_FD_96880 | JGI IMG/M metagenome (GOLD analysis project Ga0134124, IMG submission 96880) | Terrestrial soil microbial communities without Nitrogen fertilizer from Kellogg Biological Station, Michigan, USA - KB3-0-4 | ecosystem: Environmental > Terrestrial > Soil > Unclassified ... | reverse complement strand
TTTTCGCCGAGAAAGGTGGCCTCGGCGGGCTCGCCGCGCCACGAAAGGCCCGCTTCCACGAGCTCACTACGCAAAGCGGGCTCTGCTGACTTCGCCGGGTGACGAAAACGGGCTCCGGCTGACTTCGCCGGGGGCTGAGCGAGTGTCGGGGCACACGAAATGCCGCGGATCCGTGGAGCGCTGACAACAAACGCGCGCTTCGAGGTGCGTCGCTGGATTGCGCCCCTGGGGTGTCCACGAAGCGCGTCGAGCGCCAACTCTCGAATGATGCGAGGTTATCGAGTTTACGTGCCGACTACGCGGTTCGCGTAACTCATCACCAGGTACATGGTGAGAGGCGCGCCGCCTGGATTGCGGTAGGCGTGCGGGACGTCGGCTTCGAAGAAGATGGCGTCGCCGGTTTGAAGCCGGTGTCGAACCTTGCCGACGGTTAGTTCCAATTCGCCGGCGGTGACGACCAAGTTCTCCGTGGTGCCGACTGGGTGTGGGTCGGCTTCTTCGACCGAGTTCGGCGCCAAGTGGAGTTCGTAGAACTCGACGTTGCGCGGTTCGTCGAAGGGGAACAGTGCGCGGGACGTGAAGCTGCCGTCGTGCGAGGTGAGCAACTTCGCGCGATCGCGAAGTACGATCGCAGTGCTGGTGGCGGCATGCTCGGTGATCAGCGTGGCGAACGAAACGTCGAGGGCGCGCGCGATCTTCCAAACCACGTTGATGGTGGGCGTGCTGTGGCCGAGCTCGATTTGACCAAGCATGGCTCGGCTGACGCCCGAGGCTTTGGCCATGCGCTCCAGGGACAAGCCACGCTTGACGCGTAGGCGGCGCAAGTTCGCGCCCACGATGGGCGTCAAGTCGGCGTGGGCTTCCGCCGCCTCGTCCGAGGGTGGAACCTCGTCTGTTGCTTTCAGCGCGGAGGCGGAAGCGGGCGGCGGTTCCGAGCCGGGCGGGGGTGGGGAACTCCCGGATGCTCTGCGCCGTGAGACGCCGGTATCGCCCTGCCTGCTGGAACTCATTCGCAAAACGCCACTCCTGCCGGCGCGACGGTGCACCGGGCCTTGCTTGACGAGTAGCGAAGCGTCTAATATATTGGATGTTCCCCTGCAAGGGGAAAGCAAACGCATCAGAACATTTAGGCTATCCAGATGATAGAGTGATTTCCGCCAGAGCCGGGCGCTGGAAGTTAACTATCAGATTACATTGGAGATTATCATGGGTCTACACATCGGCAGCATCGCTCCTGACTTCAACCAAGAATCGACCGAGGGGCCGATCTCCTTCCACCAATGGCTGGGCAACAGTTGGGGGATCTTGTTCTCGCATCCCAAGGATTTCACCCCGGTGTGCACGACTGAACTGGGTCGGGCCTCGAAGCTGAAGGAAGAGTTCGGCAAGCGCGGCGTGAAGCTGATCGCCGTCAGCGTCGACGACGTGGCCTCGCATCACAAGTGGGCGGGCGACATCGAAGCCACGCAAGGCACCGCGCTCAACTTCCCGATCCTGGGCGACGCGGACCGCAAGGTCGCCAAGCTGTACGACATGATCCATCCAGAAGCGAGCGACACGCTCACCGTCCGTTCGGTATTCATCATCGATCCGAACAAGAAGATCCGCACCATCATCACCTATCCCGCCAGCACGGGCCGTAACTTCTCGGAGATCTTGCGCGTGGTGGATTCCTTGCAGCTCACCGACAGCCACAAGGTGGCAACGCCGGCGGATTGGCAAGACGGGGACGACGTCGTGATCGTGCCCGCCTTGCAGGACCCGAAGGAGCTCGCCGAGCGTTTCCCGAAGGGGTTCAACGCGGTCCGCCCGTATCTGCGCGTGACCCCGCAACCGAACAAGTGACGTCTCGTTGACTAGCGCCGCCCGGAGGGTGCAGGACGTGCCCAGCGCCGTCGCCACCCTCCGGAGTGATTGGGCGCCCGTCATAACTGAACATGCGAATCACTATCGGTTCGTCAGATAGCTGAGCTCATGTTCAGCGTATGAACAGTCTTGTCTTTTATCGAAGACTCTGTGGCTGCGTAAATATCGTTAAGAATTCGATGATTTAGCGCGCAGTGGCCGAATCGGAGCGCGCGCGGCAACGTGCTCCGGGCGCACATCACGCTTGACGCCCTGCACGCTGTAAGTATATCAAGTCGATAGTTTAAATACAGTGACGGTTAGGTCAGTTTAGTAGACGCGCGCAGCAGCAGTTCCTTGGAGCCACCATGCACATCGGTATCGTCGGCGGCCTCGATCGCAATGAGGGGTTTTATCAAGACCTCGCGCAGCGTGCCGGGCACCACTTCGAGCACCATAACGGACACCTTGCCGGTCGCGGCGCGGCGTCCTTGGGCACGCTCGTGGAGCGTTGCGACGTCGTCATCGTGGTGACCGACGTGAACAGTCACGCCGCGGTTTGGCGCGTGCGCCGTTTGGCCAAGCAACGCGGCAGCCGGGTGATTCTGACGAGCCGCTGCGGGCCGTCGAAGTTCACGGCCCTGCTGACCGAACTTGGCGCTGGTACCCAACCCGCGACTCCACCACTTCGAGCGGTCCCCTGAAAAGCGCGGACACACGAGCACATCACTCAACGCATTCAACGAACACACAGATAGAGGAAACCGAGCATGGCTTTCAATACTAGAATTGGCCCGACGGCGATCGCAGCCGCATTGGGCCTGGCAGCGCTCGCGAACGCGGGGTCGGCGCAGGCAGTCACCTGCTCTTCGGTGATCGCCGACAAGGGTCTGACTCACGTCATTTACGGCTCTGGCGGCAGCGCAATCACGGCTACGCTTGCCAAGGTCGCCTATGTGCTGAGCAAGGCGAATCCGCCGATCACCGTCTTCTACCAAGACGCCGGCGGTGCCCAAGTCGGGTATCAGACGCTCAAGAACGGCAACGGTGGAACGACCGCGCGTCCGTTCAAATATTTTCTCACCCTGGCTGATGTTACGGGTACCCCATCTCAGTGCACGGCGGATGATACGACCGCGGGGCGGGCCGTCGATTTCGCGACGACGGGCGGTACATTGGCCCTGTTCGACGAGACACTGCCCACGGACATCGGTACCTTCATCGGTCCGACTCAAGGCGTGAACGTGATCGTGCCGAAGGACTCGACCGAGACCGCGATCAGCACCGAGGCGCTTTACACCGTATACGGCTTCGGTCCCGCTGCCGATCTCACCGGCGCGACGAACCCGATCCCGTGGACCAAGAAGGAGTACATCATCCAGCGCGCGAGCACGTCCTTCGTGCAGCAGCTGCTGCGCGGTGCCATTCGCAGCCTGGGCGGCAACGCCACGAGCTTCCCTGCGGATTGGGCCAACGCCGCAACTCCCACGCTCACTCATTCTGCGAGCGGCAAGGACGACAATCAGGGCACGGTGGATTCGCTGGTGTGGGCCGCTGGCCAGAACCACGCCCAAGAAGCGATCGGCTTCACTTCTGGGCCGACTGCCGACAAGAACCGGGCTGTCGTGCACACTTTGGCCTACCAGCACGCTGGCCAGACTGCCGCGTATTGGCCGGATTCAAGCGCCGAAGCGTTCGACAAGCGCAACATCCGCAACGGCCAGTACTACCTATGGGACACGAACCAGTTCTTCACCAAGATCAACGGCTCGAACTCCAAGCCGAAGCTCAGTCAGATCGCCAACGAGGACGTGAAGAACTTCATCGGCTACTTCAGCGGCGAGCTGGACTTGCCCGATGGCTCTGACGACGTCACCAAAGCCGTGATCGACACCGGTAGCATTCCGCTGTGCGCGATGAAAGTGCAGCGCGAAACCGACTTCACCGGGCTCAGCTGCTACGCGCCTGCAAATCCCTGCGGCTGCTTCTTCGAAGCGATCGCGACCAAGTCGACGACTTGCGATCCGTGCTCCAAGGACGCCGAGTGCAGCGGTTCCACGCCCAAGTGCCACTCGTACCAATACCACGATGATCAAGGCGCTGTGAACAACGCTGGATACTGCGAGGCTTACTGATGAACTCCACGACTTATCGATTCTCGAATCGTTCACGCTTGTCTACTGCGCTCATGATCGGCGCTGGCGCCGTGCTCGGCTTGCTCGCTGCTTGCTCGTCGGACGATAACCCGGCGCCCAGCAAGCCGCCGGTGATCAGCACTGGCGGTGGTGGCCATGGCGGCGCGGGCGAGGGTGAGGCGGGCGAAAACTCCGAGGGCGGCTCGACCGTGAAGGGTGGCTCCGGCAACAACGGCGGTCACTCGAACGGTGGCTCTGGCGGCCGTGTCGTCGAAGAAGAAGGCGGCGCTGGCGGCCAAGCCGGTGAGGGCCCGATCGTCCCGGATTGCCCGGACACGGATCTCGGCTTCCTGAATCAACCTTCGAGCTCGCAGAAGTCGCCGTTCGACAATACCAAGCGGCTCGGCGCGGCGGCCTCGCTACCTGTCTTGCCCTGAGCGCCCGACAGCCGGGGGCAATCAGCCGATTGCCCCCGGCGTCCTTCTTTCCTTCATCGTTTTTCGAATCGTCGTTTCTTCGAACTCGATCTGCCCATGTCTTCCAAAGAGCCCGCCTGTTCTCGCTCGCTATTCGAGCCGCCCACGCGTGCTTTTTTCGCCTTGGAATTCGCTAGTGCTCAAGTCCATTCGCTTTCTCTCGCTCACGGTGTTCGCCACGCTCGCGTGGTCGTCGCCGGTCCTCGCGCAAAGCGCACCACCCCCCGCCGGTTCCGACAGCGACGACCTGGAAGTGCCCTCGAACCCCACTGTACCGGGGGCAGCGGCGCCGAAACCGCTGCCCGAAAGTAAGCCCGAGTCGAAGCCCGCTGCGCCGAAGGCGAACGGGTCTACTGAAGAGCTCTCGCTGCAGCGCGAGCTGGTCGAGCTGCGCGGACGACTCGACGCCTTGGAGCACGCACGCGCTACCGCGCCCGTCACGCAGCGAGCCGAAACTCCACGGGTGATACCCAACGCGGACACGAGCGGCAGCTCATACCTGGAGAAGAACGCGATTTCGCGTCCGGTTCCGGCTGGGCTTCGCATCGGCGGCTATCTGCAAACGCAATACGAGTCGAATCAGATTTCTGCCGATCAGCTTCAGCAAGGCGGCGCACCGATCAACCAAGATCGCTTCACGCTGCGCCGCGGGCGCTTACGCCTCGATCACGGCTGGGAATACGCCAACGCGACGCTGGAGCTCGACGCCAACACCACGCGCGGCATGAACGTGGGGATTCGTCGCGCCGAAGGCTCGGTCTTGTATCGCGGAAACAACGGCAAAGATTTGCCACCGCTGATCATGCTTTCGCTCGGCGTGACCGACCTGCCCTTTGGTTTCGAATTGCTGGAGTCCGCGCGGGTCCGCCCGTTCATGGAGCGTTCGCTCGGTTCGTCCGCACTCTTCCCGACGGAGATGGACGTCGGTCTGAAACTGTCCGGCGCGCTCTCCTTCGTTCGCTACGCCTTCGCCGTCACCAACGGTGAACCGGTGGACACGCTCAATCGCTACCCGCGTGATCCGAACGCTGCCAAGGATTTCTCCGGTCGAGTCGGCGTGGAGACGCAGCCAATGGCCGCGCTGTCGATCGGGGGAGGGACTTCGTTCTACCAAGGCAAAGGCTTCCACGCGGGTACGGATGCCACCAAGCCCTCGTTCACCTGGCTGGACGTCAACGAGGACCGTGCGATTCAGGCGAACGAGCTTCAGCCGATAGCAGGCGCGTCGGCGCAGCCTTCGTCGAACTTCAAGCGCTGGGCCTACGCCTTGGATCTGGAACTGACCCTGCGCACGACATTCGGCGCGACGCGCTTGGTTGCCGAGGGGTTTTTGGCCTCGAATCTGGACCGCGCTTATCTGATCGCCGATCCGACGATCGGTCAAAATGATGTTCGTGAGGCAGGCGGCTACCTGGCGCTGGTTCAAGACGTCACGAAGTGGGGCCAAGTCGGCTTTCGTGCTTCGTACTACGATCCGAACTCGGACTTTTTCGACAGCTTGCGCGGTCGACAAGTACCGACCTCGCTCGCGGTCACCACGCTCTCACCGATGGTCGCGCTACGCTGGCAGGACACTGCGCGGCTCTCGTTCCAATACGACTTCGTGCGTGATTCCTTGGCCAAGGATGAAGCGGGCGTGCCCAAGGACGCCAAGAACAATCAGCTGACCTTGCGCCTGCAGGTGGAGCTATGAAAAAGCTCTGGGTTCTCGTTGCGCTCGCTGCGTTCGGATTGGTCGGGTGCTCGAGTGAGTCGTTGACTGCTGGTGTCACCGAGCCGATCCGCGTTTCTTACGGGAACGGCAGAAATGCCCAGTTTTTGAGCGGGGATCTACCAGGCAGTGCGGCGCTCAGCGATCAGGACATCTTGAGTGGTGTGGTGCCCAAAGCGCCCACTGCCTCTTTGAACGTGAGCCTCGGGACCGTGCGTCAGGCCGAGACGGGCTTCGTGGCGAGCGGTTCGACATCGAGCGACGCCGTGGCCATCGGCATTCGATTCATGGATCTGGGCACCGGCTATTGGGTGTTCCCCGTGACCGGTTTGGATCCGACCAAGCCTGGCACCTACAACTGGAATGCGACGCTCGATTTCGGCGGAAATATCGAGCCCGGAAAGCACCCGCTCGGAGTCGTGGCGATCGACGCGGCGGGACACGCGGGGTCGCAATTCGAGACCACGCTGTGCGTCATGTCGGACATTCCCGACAATTCGAGCGCCTGCTCGGCGACCGCCAAGCCGCCCTTTTCCGTGCTGAGCTTGAACTGGGATGCCCCGGTCGATCTCGACCTGCGAGTCATCACCCCGCAGGGTAAGGTCGTCGATCCGAAACACCCCAGCACTGCCATGGCGGTGGATGGCAAGTACGACCCCAGCGCGCCGCACACGGGCGTGTTCGATACCGACGCAGAGCGTAACTGCGTGCATACCGGTTATCGGCGCGAGAACTTGACCTGGCAAGACACGCCGCTGTCCGGCACGTACCTCGTGTACGTGAGCTTGTTCGACGCCTGTGGGCAACCCGCCGTTCGCTTCAATCTCTCGTTGAATCGCCCAGGCCCTACAGGAGATGGCGGCACACACCCGTTGGAAGCCACTTATTCGCAGGCCGGTGAGCTGCTGGCCGTGGACGCCGACGCCGGAGCAAAGCTCGGGCTCTTCGTGACTGAATTTTCAGTGCAATGAAAGTGCACGCAACAAAGGCAAAGCCATGATCGTCGAACGTTTATTGAAGGTCGCTCTGCTCGGTTCGAGCTGGGTTTTGTATCTGCTGCTGTTTCTGTCCGTCGTCTCGTTCTCCGCGATGTTCGAGCGCTACCTGTTCTTCAGGCGCCATCGCGTCGACTTCGAGGTGTTGCGCAAGGACGTGCGCAAGCTGCTGCAGGACAACGACTTGACCGGTTTGGACAAGCTGCTCAGTAGCAGCAACGCCATCGAAGCGCGCGTCGCGCTCGAAGGCCTGCGTTGGGCCAACGGCGGTCCCGGCGCAATCAGCGACGCGGTCGAGTCCGAGCTCGCGCGGGTGAAGACCGAGCTCGAACGCGGCATGAATTTATTGGGTACGCTCGGCAACAACGCGCCCTTCGTCGGCTTGCTGGGCACGGTGCTCGGCGTGATCATCTCCTTTCACGCCCTCGGTGATGCGGGTCAAAATACCCAGGCCATGGGCGGCGTGATGTCCGGTATCTCGGAAGCCTTGGTGGCGACCGGCGTCGGTCTGTTCGTGGCTTTGCCGGCCGTGGTTGCGTACAACGCAATCCAGAAGCGCATCGGCGAGGTCGAGTCGCAGAGCTTGTCCTTGACCAAGCTGATCACGGCCTACGTGCGCACGGCCGATCGCGCGCAAGGCATCGCGCCCGAGGTCGAACCCGAGACGACACGCAGCGAGTCGTTCGAACGTGAGGACGAACCCCAGAGCGCCGGCGCGGTGAAGCTCGCCGGGGCGACGGAGTAAGGCCATGGCTGGCGTTGCTCAGGGCCGTGGTGGCCGCGGTGGGATCGTCGGCATCAACGTCACTCCGATGGTGGACGTGGTGCTGGTGCTGCTGATCATCATGATGGTGTCTGCGACCTACATCGTGTCGCAGAGCCTGAAGGTGGAGCTGCCCAAGACTGCGTCGTCGGACGAAACGGTGTCCAAGACGTACGTCGTCACGGTCACCAAAGAGGGAAACTATTACTACAACGACAAGCCGATCACGCGCGACGGTTTGGCCAAGGAGTTCCGCGGGGCGCTCGCGGCCAGCAAAGACGTGAACCTGGTGATCACCGCGGATGAAGATGCCCATCACGGCAAGGTGGTCGGGGTGATCGATCTAGCGAAGGTCGAAGGCATCACGAAGTTCGCGATCAACGTCGAGAAGAAGTAGCCGTGGCGCGTCGATCTGGACTCCTCGTTCTGAGCCTTCTGGTGCATGGCGCACTGGGCGCCGGTATGGCCAGCATCGAGATCAAAAAATCTCGAGCCAGCACGGCCATTTCTTACGCTGAATCCCAGAAAAAGAAGAAGCCGCCGGAACCCACCAAGGTCGATCCGACGCCGCCCGAGAAGACGCCCGCGCGCGCGCTGGCTCGTCGAGCCGCGCCCGCGCCGGCCCCAGCCGATGCGCCGCCGCCCCCCAAAGCAGCGGACACTCCCGCCGCATTCGACGGCTTGCCCGACTTCGGCGTGTCACTTACCGGTGGCGTGAACGGCACCGGGATCGCGCTTCCCGTCGGTGGTGGTGGCTCGCCGCGTGAGCGCACGGTGGAGAAAGTCGTGCGCAAAGCGGCCGCGCCCGTGGCAGCCGCCTTACCGAGCGACGGCTGCGACGAACCCGCCGCGAAACCCAAGCCGATCTCGGTGCTGCAACCCGGCTACACGGACGACGCAATCGCCGCTGCCATCGAGGGCAAAGTGCGCGTGCAACTCACGGTCGATGAGACCGGCAAGGTGATTGACGTGAAATTGATCGCTGGACTCGGGCACGGGCTCGACGAGGCCGCGCTCGCCGCGGCGCGACGCTCCACGTTCGCACCGGCTGTGCACTGCGGTAAGCCGACTCAAGCCACCTTCACGATCTCGATGCGCTTCAAACTGCCGACCTGAGCTCGGTTCCGGTCGTTACTCTCGTACTTTCGGATATCCCGTTGCGACGAATTGCCCTTCTTTCTTATTTGGCTCTCGCCGTGTTCGGCGTTGCTCGCCCCGGACTCGCGCAAACTGCCCCGCAATCGGGCGAGGACGCGGCGCGCCCGCGTCTGACGCGCCCGCCCAAACTCGCGAAATTCGTGGAGGCTCCCTATCCCGAGACGGAAAAGGCGTCCGGGCGCACGGCGTCGGTCGTGGTCCAAATCGCGATTTCGGCGACCGGCACAGTTGACGCGGTGAAGGTGATCGAATCGGCGGGGCCGGCCTTCGACGCTGCCGCAGTGGCTGCCGTGCAGCAGTTCTTGTTCGAACCCGCGGAGGTCAACAACCGCCCTTCGCCGATCCGCATCAACTATCGGTACGACTTCGTCATCAAGGAAGAGGCCCCGACGACCGCGCAGTTTGCCGGTCTGGTCAAAAATCACCAAACCGGCGAGGCGCTAGCGGGAGTGACCATTGCGCTCGACAACGGAGTGACGGTGCTCACGGATGAAGCCGGGCGCTTCGCGGTCGACGCGGTCGAGCCCGGGAAGCACCGGGTGACGCTGTCGAGGGCCGACCTGAAAGCACTCCAAAGCGAAGAAAGCTTCGAAGCCGGCAAGAAGGTCGACGCCACGTACGAGGTCGAGTTCAACACCCCGGAGAAAGACGCGGACGGCGACGGCGACGATCTGGAAATCGTGATCATCGCGCCCACGCTGACGAAGCAAGTGGTGTCGACCAAAGTCGAAGCCGATCAGGCGCGCCGCGTCGCTGGCACGTCCGGCGACGTGCTTAAAGTCGTCGAGAATTTGCCGGGTGTCGCGCGCGCCACGGCGGGCTCGAGCGCAGTGGTGGTTTGGGGTGCCGCTCCCGAGGACACCCGCGTGTACGTGGACGGGATGCGCGTGCCGTTGCTGTATCACTTCGGCGGCTTTCGCTCGATGATTCACTCGGACTTCGTACGCTCGGTGGAGCTGATCCCCGGCGGCTACGGTGCCCAATATGGCCGTGGCTTGGGTGGCTTGGTCAAAGTCGACACGCGCGATCCGGCGAGCGATCGCCTGCACGGCAGCGCGGGCGTCGATTTGATCGACGCAGCTGCGGCTGTCACCTCGCCGATCGGCAAGAACTTCTCCGCTGCAGTCGCCGGCCGCCGCAGTCACCTCGACGC
>Ga0134124_10005442_pt1 | contig 10239 bp, 11 predicted proteins | sample KB304_FD_96880 | JGI IMG/M metagenome (GOLD analysis project Ga0134124, IMG submission 96880) | Terrestrial soil microbial communities without Nitrogen fertilizer from Kellogg Biological Station, Michigan, USA - KB3-0-4 | ecosystem: Environmental > Terrestrial > Soil > Unclassified ... | reverse complement strand
GGGACCGACGGCACGACGATCGCGCCGAAGTTCCTGCCGTCGAGCTGCAAGGGCGTCTACCCGTGAGACTCTGGTCGCTGCTGGTCTGCGTAGCGGTGCTTCTCGTCTGCGCAATCACCGGCTTCGCCTACATCGGGCAAACCTACATCCCGATCGACGCGAACGATCACCTCCTTGACAATGTCAAGGGGCTCGGTGGACCGAAGAAGTGAGAAGGGCGGCCACTGGCCGCCCTTCTTTCCTGGTGGATGTTCGTTCAGGCCGTCGTCACAGCCAGCGGCTTCTCGACAGCGTTGTTCTTCTTGGTCAGGTACGGCTCGAGCTTGGCAGCGACTTCCTTCTGGTCGGTGATGCCGCCGAGGATGGCATCGATCCACTGCGGCTTCTTGCCGCGGCCGGACCACGTGTCGCCCTTCTCGTTGCTGTACTTGGAGCCGGCGATGCGCGCGAAGGCGACGAGCTCGCTGACTTCGATGCCGTTCTCTTTCATGTGATCGAGCACTTCGTGCATCACCTCTTCCTTCTTCGCCTCGATCTCGGCTGCAGCCGCAGCCTTCTTCTCAGCCAGCTGCTTTTCGAGTGCAGCAATCTCTTCCAACACGGTTGCCATGAGATCTCCGATCTTGTCTGTGAATGATTCGCCGTTTCGGCATTGACATCATAGGTCACACCTGGATAATCTGTCAATGCAACAACGCTGGTGTGTGACATCCAGCGCAGTAAGGAGTCAGTAGAGTATTGCCGTTCTGGAGCAGCAGCACCAGAATCATTGCCACGTAGAAAGGACACCATGGACTTCAAGGCGATCTTGAGTCAGGTGACGCGACCGTATTGGTCGCCTGTGCACCCCGCACAATTCACCAAGCCGCGCGCCCTGCCCGTCACGGGCAAGATCGTGCGCATCGGATGGGGCACGATGTACCCGACGGACATCGGCCGCTTCAACCTGATCTGGTTGCTGAGCGGCGTCGGAGGTACGCCGCCCGACAACTACGAGCGCTATGCGTCGCTCTTCCATCTCATCATGCAGGTGCAGCACGTTCAGCTTGGGCGCTTCAGCCTGATCGACACTGCCGCGCGTTACCCCCTCGTTGAGTTCGCTGATCGCGTGCTCGCGGCCAAGCACCACTGGTGCGCGCCGGTCGAGGCGGCTTTGAGACTGCACGTCTAGCGGTGGCCAAGCCCATCGCCCAGGTGCTCGCTGAGCACCCGCTGCCCTTCTCACTCCGGCATTCCGAAGAGCCGGACGTTTTCCTCGATCAGTACGAGGCGGTCGAGTCGCTCGAGGACTACTCGCGTGCCGGCTTCTATGCTGAGGTCGGGACGGGCAAGACCGCGATGTCGACGGTCTGGGCGCTTGGGCAGGACCGCGATCGCAACATCGTCACCATGCCGCCGGTGCTGCTGTTGCAGTGGCAGCGGTGGCTGAAGAGCGTTGGCGGTTGCGATGATGTGCTGATCTACCGCGGCACGCCGAAGCAGCGCAAAGAGCTGCCGCTTGGCCAGCACAAGTGGACGCTGATGACGATCGGGATCCTGAAGAAGGACTTCGCGCGCATCAAGGAAACCTTCAGCAAGCGGTCGCGCTGCGGCATCGTCGACGAGGCGACGTGCGTGAAGAACCCAGGCACGGGCAATCACAAGGCGGTTGCTGAGCTGTTCCCGTACGACCCCGACAACGTCAGCCTCGCACTCCTGACCGGCACGCCGTTGTCGAAGCCTGACGATACCTACGGCTACTGCAAGTTGATCAGCCCTACCGTGTATCGCAGTAAGGGGCAGTTCGACAACATCCACGTCGACAAGCTCGACTACTTTGGTAAGGTCACGGGCTGGAAGAACCTGGACCTGATGAAGTCGAACCTGATGCTGCACAGCATCAGGTTGCTGAAGGCGCAGGTGCTCAAGCACCTGAAGCATCCGAACTACATCCTCATTCCGTATGAGTTGGCCGACGAGCACATCGCGCTCTACAACCAGCTCGCCGAAGAGCAGCTGCTCGAGCTCGAGAACGGCGGCAAGATCGACGCGACGAGCGCGAGCAAGCTGTACAACGCGCTGCAGCAGATTGTCTGCAACTGGGATCACTTCTCCGGTGTTGACGATGCACGAGCCAACGCGTATGACCTGATCGACTACGTGATGGATGAGGCGGGCGTGATGGACCCGGCCAACTCGAAGCTCATCATCGCCACGTACTTCAAGATTACGTCGCGCGCAGTCCTGCACTATCTGCAGGAGTTCGGCGCGATCGGCATCTACGGTGAGATCTCTGCGAAGCAGCAGGAGATCAACAGCGAGCGGTTCAAGAACGACCCGACGGCGCGCATCCTCGTGATGCAGCCGGCGTCGGGCGGCTTCGGCAGTGACTACCAGCACGTCTGCAGCGAGGTGCTCTTTCTCGAGGCGCCGCGCCTGCCCATCCACTTCAACCAGATTGTCGGCCGCGTCTATCGCGACGGTCAGCCCTTCGTACCGAACGTTCACGTCGGCATTGCGCAGGGAACGATCCAACAGGCACTCTTCGCTGACATGCTGCACAGCGACGAGCTCATCAACAAAGTGCAGGGCAGCTTCAAGAACCTGCGCGACGTGGTGTACGGACGATGAATCTTCTCACTTGGCTTGGTGTGGTTTCGATGATGTTCGTCGCGGCCTTCACCTATCACGCGGCGTTTGTGCAAGCGCCGAGCATCGGGCAGTCGCCGCGCCTTTCGATCATCGAGGCGTGGGTCAACATCGTCATCGGCTTCTCGATCAACATCGTCGCGAACTTCTGGCTGGTGCCTCTGATGATGGGCGGCGGCCATCTCGATGCGTCAGCAAACTTCTGGGGAGGCTGGATCTACACAACGATCTCGATCGTGCGGCAGTTCAGCATTCGACGCTGGTTCAACAACGGCATTCACAAGTTCGTGCTCTGGCTTGCCGGCCTTTTCGGGGAGCGCAATGTCTGACCGCAAGCAGATCGAGCGCGATCACGCCGAGCAGATGGCAGCGAAGCTGTCGCCGGAAGAGTACGCGCTGTGGAGGACGACGCCGGTTGCATCCCGCATCTCGGTGCACCAGGACTCGATCCTGATCATGTGGTCGCTCGAGGGTGATCAGCCCAAGTTGATCGACGTGTTCACGGTCGTCGAGGTGCGTGCGTCGTGGCGCCTTGGCATGAGCCTGCGCCTTGACTCGAAGAGCTACAGCGAGGTGCCCTTGTGGATCACGCATGAACCAACGCCGCTGTTCGGCAAGCCTGTCTTCGTGTGGATGCCGTTCATGCCTGACGTTCGCTACGAGCGCCATCCGCGTGCCGATGGTTGGGTGATGCGCACATCGCTTTCGGTGCGTACGCAAAGCCACCCCGACACTCTCACTGACGGCGACATCTACCTCACGTCGATCGGCGAGTTCCGCGGACGCTATCCGCAGTTCGCGTCGACGCGCTTCTGACATGTCGTACTACTACTTCCAGCAGGATGGTGGTGAGGACGCGTGGCTGGCGCTGCCTGCCGAGATGCGCGCCGAGCACGAGCGGACCAACAAGCCGCGCTACTACACGGTGCTGACGGTCTCGCAGATCCTCTCGGACGAGATGACGGGCGAGGAGCGCGACAAGCTCAAGTACGAAGGGCCGCTCTACTTCGATTGGGATGCGACCGAGGTTGACTTCGCGACGCAGCAGACGATCAAGCTGCTGACCGCCCTGTCGGAGATGGGCGTCGCCCTCGACAGCGTCACGCTCTACGCCACCGGCGGCCGCGGCTACCACGCCGAGGTGCCGCAAGCGTGCTTCATGAAGAAGCCCGGCCCGGTGCAGCACCTGCCCACGATCTACCGCGAGATGGCGCTCAAGCTCGCCGTCGACTCGCTCGACTTGCGGGTCTACAGCCGTGGCCGTGGCCGCATGTGGCGCACACCGAACGTGCAGCGCGAGAAGGGCGGCTACAAGGTGCAGATCAGCTGGCAGGAGCTGCAGGCGATCGGCGAGAACCCGGAGCTGTACACCGAGCTGACGAGAGCGCCGCGGCCGCCGCTGCCAGTGGCCAAGCCTGTGCAGGCCGTGAAGCTCACGGTCATGTATGACGAGGCGGTGCAGACGGTCAAGACCAAGCTCGCGAAGCGGTCCAAGAAGCCGGCCGACACCGCGAAGCTGAAGGGGATGGAGCTGCCATCGCTCGAGGCGATGCTGATGGGCATCGGTATCAAGCCGGGCACGGGCTTCCACCCGATCGCCATGCAGCTCGCGATCGTGTCGGAGACGATGGGCTGGTCCGAGATCGAGCTGGTGTCGAAGGCGCAGGGGCTGATCGAGAACCACGCCGGCGACGGCAACCGCTACAACACGCCGACCAAGCGTGCCGAAGAGCTCAAGCGGATGCACCGCTACATGAGCGACAACCCGTGCTACGAGTTCTCGATCGGTGCGCTGAAGACGATGCTGACGCACGAGGCACCCGATCTCGACGGCATCCCGGTCACGGCCGAAGAGGTTGCCGAGAACATCGCAGCTGCGGCGAACGCCCCGGCCGAGAAGGAGATCAACGGCCACGACGCCTACGACGACATCGCCGGCGGCCTCGAGATGACCAAGTACGGCATCTACGTGGACACCGAGTTCGGCAAGAAGCGCATCTGCGCGTTGTCGTTCGACGATGTCGAGATCCTGAAGGACGCGCAGTCCGGCAACATCTCTTCGTACAACGTGCAGGTGCTGGTCAACGGCAAGAAGCTCGGACCTGCCTGTCTCGAGCTGGAGGTTTTCAGTGGACTGCAAGCATTCAACCGTTACGCCTCCCGCCTTGGCCATGCGATGCAGGGTGCTGATCAACATGTTCGCTCGCTCATGCTTCGAGTGGCTCAGAAGGCGACCATGAACAACAAGGTCAAGTACGGCGTCAAGCGCGAAGGACTTGATGTCATCAACATCCCTGGCCACGACAACCCCGAGTTGCACAAGCCGTTCCTGATCTGGGCAGACGCCACCGGTGTGCAGGTCGAGCCGCGCGTTGCGCAGACCGGTGTGGTGCTGCAGTTCCAAGGCTTCCCTGATCCGCGCGGCGTCTACAAGACCGATCTCACCGACGCGCCGCAGCTTGCAGATTGGGCCGAGACCGAGCAGCGCGAGATCTTCCGCAGCGCACTGCACTCGTTCATCCGCTGTCAGCGGCCAGACGTGATCAGCAACTACCTGGGCTGGTACACAGCGTGCTTCTATCGCATGCTCTTCAACAAAGCGTACGACAAGTTCCCGCTGCTGCACGTCAACGGCCATGCCGGTGCCGGCAAGACCGAGATGAACAGGACGATGCTGTCCATGTTCTACTACAACCAGACGCCCAAGGAGCTGACGCCGCAGTCCTCCATCTTCGCGATTCAGTCGAGCCTCGCCGGCTCCTCATCGATCCCGCTGATGGTCGACGAGTACAAGCCCAACGAGATGAGTCCGGAGCTGCACAACCGGTTGAAGCTGCTTTGGCGCGATGCCTACAACAACCGTGAGATCACCAAGGGAGGTGGCAACCGTGATTCCGAAGACTTTCGTGCTCTCAACCTCACGCAAATCGCTGCTCCGGTGTGCTTCATCAGCGAATCGATGGAAGACGAACCTGCCACGATGGAGCGTGTCGTCCTCGTCTCTGTCGTGCGCCCCGCTGCGGGAGTCGGCAACTCTTGGCATGCTCGCTTCCAGGAGTTTCAAGCGCAGAAGCAAAACCTCGGTGTCCTCGGTGCTCATCTTGCAGCCGAGATCGTCCACGGTTATTCGGTCGACCAGCTCCGCGCCGAGTTCGATCAGATGTACCGGGCGGCGCAAGACAAGTACATGTTGACGACAGCGGATCTGCAGGGTGGGTTGACCCCCGAAGAGATCCGCGTCAAGCAAGGTGCCAAGCAGCGGACGGTCTTCAACTTCTGCGTCTCTCAGTTTGGTCTGCACAAATTCCGTGCGCTGATCGAGATGATCTACGGTGAGCAGGAATTCGCCGAGCAGTTCGAGACGCTCGAGGGTGCGGTCTTCTCGAAGATGGCGGACCTGCTGCCTGCCACACAGGCCGAGTACCTGAAGGTGCTCAACACCTTCGCTGCGATGAGCTTCGATGATCCGCAGTCGCCCAGCTCGCTCGTTCCCAGCATCCACTACGCGCTCGGCAGCATGGGCGGCAAGGACACGATCGAGCTTTCCATCCGCGCTTGCTACAGTCGCTATCGCGTGCACTGCAAGAACATCCAGCAGCGAGCGCTTTTCCCTGGCGAGCCAGCGTTCCTGCACGCGATCAAGGATTCAACAGCCTTGCTGCAGAGCAGGTACAACACCGGTGCTGTCGCCGCACCGGGCGGCACGTACGTGTTCGACATGGACGAGTTGCGCAAAGCCGGCGTCGATGATTTCAGAGGAGGTGCCGACAAATACCGTTGACAGATTTTCCAAATCCACCTACATTCACCACTGCCCACATTGGGCGAGACACTGAACTGAACTGACCAAGGAGATGACATGCCACTTGTTCGACGCAATCCCGCCGCATCCTTCGAGGGTGCGCCTGCCGCAGCGCCTGCTGCCGCACCCGCTGCCGCCCCTGTCGCCGCAGCCCCGAGCCCCGCTCCTGCCCCCGCACCCGCGGCCGCACCGGCGCCGCAAGCCAACACGCAAGCCTCCGTCCCCGGCACACCCACGGCCGGCACGGTGGCGCTGGCCCGCTGCGCGCAGCTGCCGGCGGCCATGTCGCTGACCAAGAAGGCGCTCGACGAGCTGAAAGGCATCTTCATCGTCGAGTGGGACACCTTCCCGCGCCTGAAGAGTGGCAGCGGCGTGATCGTCGATGAGCGCAACAACAGCCTCGGCCGCGAGATCGAGATGACGCTCGTCAGCTGGCAGGACACCTGGGACATCAGCCCCGGCAGCGACAGCGACGAAGCCAAGGCGCACGTTCGCTACAGCGATGACGGCCAGACGGTCAAGGACGACGGCCGGCCCATCAACACGTATCTCGACGAGCTGCGCTCGATGGGCTACGACAAGGCCAATGTCAAGCAGAAGTGCATCTTGGTTGGCGTGCTCGACGCTGCCGAGAAGGACTCCAACCTGATCGGCCAGACGGTGCAACTGTCGCTGTCGAACCAGTCGAGGAAGACGTTCGATCGTCATCGTTTCAACGTCACGATGGACGTTGCGATGGGCAAGCGGCCATCGGTCGCCGGCGCGGAGCGGATCCATGTCGAAGCCGAGCCGGCCGTCAGCGGCAAGAACAACTACACCTTGCTCAAGGTGACGCAAGCTGCTGCCGCGGCCTGATCGAGAAGTAGTCGGCAAATGACGGAACATCCAGAGCACGGGTTGTTCCGTCTCTTGCGCCGCTGGCTACACTCGCTGCTTCATGAGGAGCAGCGGCACCACCACCGGCACCGGTATCCGGATCGGCTGATCCTGCGATTCGAGCACACCCACCACCGCATCATCGGAGACGTTCGCATGCAAGTCATTCCCTCACAAGGTTCACGCGTCGAACTGTCGGCGATCGATGCCGACGGTCTGCCGATCGCGGTGCCGACCCCGGCCAACTGGGCGCTCACCGGCGGATTCAACCTGTTCCCTGCCCCCGACGGCCTCAGCGCCACGGTCATCCCCAAGGGCAACACCACAACCGGCACGCTCGTCGTCTCGGCTGGCGGCCTGACGGTCACGGCCGACCTGTCGTACACGTCGACGGTGCCGATCGAGCGCGTGGCGACCAAACTCAACCTGACGTTCACGGCGCTTCCAGTGGAAGAGCCGCCGCCACCGCCGATCAACGGCGATGGCAACATCGCGACTGAGCCTCCGGTCGGCAGCTAACCCGCAGCTGACCTTCAAGACCCGGCCCGCGCCGGGTCTTTTTTCCGCCCTTGAAAGAGCAACGTGCGCATCTTCGTTGCAGACACTGAGACAACCGGCCTCGGCTCACCGCCGCAAGCGATGGCGTGCGAGATCGCGATGGTCGAGATCGACGAGCACATCAATGTGCTCGGTGCTTGGGAGACGCTGCTGCGCCCCGGCATACCGATCACCGAAGGTGCACAGCGCATCCACGGCATCAGCGATGCCGACGTGATGCGCGACGAGGTGCCGACGATCCGCGGTGCGTTGCACGAGATCGGTGGCTTTCAGCCGCTCGGTCCGATCTGCCTGATCTGTCACAACGTCCGCTTCGACCGACAGTTCCTCGCGCCTCACCTGGAGATCGAGGCTGAGCTCTGTACGCTCGAGCTGGCGAGGAAGCACCTGCCCAACGCACCGAACCACAAGCTCGGCACGCTGCGCACGTTCCTGAATCTGGCGCCGCAGCAGGAGCATGCCGCGATGGGCGACATCATGCTCGTCGTCGATCTGCTGCGCGCTCTCGTGCCGCTCACCGGCCGCACGCTGATGCAGCTGATCCAGCAGGCAGCCAAGCCGTCGATGCTTTATGTCATGCCCTTCGGTCAATACAAGGGCAAGCCGATCACCAGCATTCCAGTCGACTACCGCAACTGGCTGCTCGATCAATCAATCTCGCCTGATTTGCGGTACACGCTCAACGAACTCGCAAAGGCTTTCATATGAACTTCCAAGAGTATCTGCCGACCGTCGTCAAGCGCGCCAAGCCATTCGACGATGCGACACAGGCAAAGCACGGCTGTCTCGGCATGCTCACCGAGCTGGGCGAGCTGGCCGACAACATCAAGCGTAATCTGGTCAAGGGCATCCCGCTCGACCTGATCAACGGGCAGGAAGAGATCGGCGACTTCATCTGGTACTTGACGCTGTGGGCGCACACGCAGGGCTTCGCCGGCTGGGAACTCGACACGTACGCAAACGAATCCGCCAAGGTTGGTGCGACGCCTGTCGATGAAGTGCTGTTGCTTGGCGCGCTCGCCGCTGCTCTCTTCGTTCCGGAGGTGCACAGGGATGACAACGAGACCATGTTGAAGATGGTCTTCGGCTCCCTCAATGGTTTGATCTTTCGCTTCGAAGGCAACCTGCCGGCGATCCTATTCGCGAACGACGCGAAGCTCGAGAAGCGGCACGGCGGCAGCTTCAACGCCGAAGGGTCGACCAACCGCGACACTGTCGCTGAGCGCGCCATCCTCGAGAAGTCGCTGCGCGATCACCCCAGCACGAACTCGTGACCAAACGAACCGCGCACACAATCGCGCTCGCGAAGGCTGTCGCGAAGAACTTCATGCGCGCTGGCTTCACCGCACAGGATCTGCTGTCAGGTCAGATCCTGCTCACCGAGCTGCCGTGGCAGAACCCGCCGCTGATCGCGCCGGATCCGCTCGACGGCTATCCGTTCCACGACTACATCAACTACTCGGTCAAGGTCCAGCCCGAGCAGCTGTATCGCTTCTGGCGCTGGGCGCTGGTTTCGCTCTATTCGAGCGTGCCCTCCACGGTCGCCCTGACCGGCTGGCGCGGCTTGATGCAGGCGCTCCCGAGCGAGTCTGCGGGCGAGAAGCTGTTGCGCTTCTCGGTGCCTGAGAAGTACCCCGCGCATGACGAGTATCACGGCCACACGTTCACGCTCGAGGTGGTCGACCTGTTCATGAACTCGACTACGACGTGGGGTGGCCTCGTCAACGATCCGGATAACTACTTCATCGAGACCGACTTCGGTCCGGTCGGCATCGCCGACGGCCACATCATCGGCGACTGGCACCCTTGGACGGAGTCGATCGGCGGTATGGTCGACGCCTACAACGAAGCGCCGCGCGGCTTCGTGCGCACCACCTGCCGCCACGACCTGCTTGCCAAGGTGCGCTCGGTGCTGCACGAGAACGAGACAGCATTCCCTGAGTTCAGCGGCATGGACTACGCGCTGCAGTCGCTGGCCGTGCTGACGCAGGAACGGGTGTGCAGCGAGCTCTTCCAGGCGCTCGACGAGATGCTGCCGGATGCCTTCGAAGCCAAGCGGAAGATCCAAGTCATCGACGAAGCGCTAGAGCAGCTCGACGCATGGACGGCAAGCGATCGCGTGAAACTTGCCGCAATGTTCGAAATCTTGACGCCCGCCGTCTACACAGTGACGCAGTTTCACTCTAAGGTCTTCAACTACGCAACCCCCGTGCCGATCACGCTGTCCGACAAGCGACTCAAGCGCATCCGCGAGAACATCATGGAGACGCGCAACGAGCTGCTGAAGAACGTCAGCAAGCGCGACCGGCCTGACCTGGAGAGAGACTGATGCTAGTCGGAATCACCGGCAAAGCCGGCAGCGGCAAAGACACCTT
>Ga0134124_10005439_pt1 | contig 10241 bp, 13 predicted proteins | sample KB304_FD_96880 | JGI IMG/M metagenome (GOLD analysis project Ga0134124, IMG submission 96880) | Terrestrial soil microbial communities without Nitrogen fertilizer from Kellogg Biological Station, Michigan, USA - KB3-0-4 | ecosystem: Environmental > Terrestrial > Soil > Unclassified ... | reverse complement strand
AGATCGACCACAACTTCAGCAGCAAGTTCGCCATTTTTGGACACTTCATTGCCGAAGAGATTTCGCAGACTCACCCCACCACCCAGTTTACCGGTTCCAACGTTCCCGCCGTCAGCGACACCTTTGAAACTCCTTCCTACAGCGGCGTGATTCATACCACTTACACCATCAGTCCCACGCTGCTCAACGAAGTCGCTTTCAACTACAACGGAAACCGGATCGACATCCATGCCAATGGAATCTATCAGCGGCCCAGCAGCTTTGATGTGCCGCGGTTGTTCCCCGGTCCGAATGTCAATAACCGCATTCCCGCGATCTATATGACGGGATCAACCGGGAGCAATTACGACGCCAGCTGTTGGCCCTGGCACAATAAAGCGGGCGATTACCAGATTCGCGACGACCTTTCCTGGACCAAGGGGTCGCACCAACTGCGGTTCGGGTTTAGTTGGGCCCTGTACAAGAAGGCCCAAGACCTGTGCGGTCGCACGCAGGGACTCTTCGATTTCAACGGCGTGTACTCAGGAAATGACTTCGCCGATTATCTCCTTGGCCTGGGTAACAGCTACACTGAACTGGGTGTTCAGGATCGTGGCTATTGGAACAACGTTTCCTGGGCCTCCTATGTACAGGACAACTGGCGTGCCACGCGGCGCTTGACCCTGAACCTCGGCTTGCGTTGGGATGGTGTGCCGCACACCTATGAAGCCAACAACCGCGTGAGCAACTTCTATCCTAATGTCTACAATCCCGCGGATGCGGCGATCATCCTGCCCAACGGAACGATCAGTCCCTTTAGCCCAGGCCTAGGCGCCAGTCCGAATCCGATTCTCGCTGGCTATTCGTTCTACGTGAATGGTATCGGCATCCCCGGCCAGAGCGGAATCCCCAAAGGGCTGGTGGACAACCACTGGGCCGCCTTCGGTCCGCGCCTCGGCTTTGCTTACAGCCTCACCGGCAGCGGCAACACTGTGGTCCGCGGCGGGTTCGGGGTCATGTACGAACGCATTCAGGGTAATGACATGTACGATGCAGCGGCAAACCTCCCCTTCAGCACCGTCGTGACGTTTAACGGCGTCTCCTTTTCGAATCCCAATACGTCGCTGCTAACCGGGGCCACTCTGACCGCACCCATTACCGTTGCTAGTATTGCCGGCCTCAACAAGTCTCTTTACGACTTGCCGGCCAGCTATCAATTCAGCATTGGTATTCAACGCGCGCTCAACGCCGCGTCCGTTCTGTCGGTCGCTTACGTCGGCAACACAAACCGGCATCAGAGCTACTATCAGGAAAACAATCTGCCCCCCGAGAGCTACCTCCCCGGTCTGATCAATAACACCATTCCCGGCGGTTACAACACCGTTGTGCCCTACCTGGGATTCAATTCGATTAGCCTGGCTAGCAACGAGGCCAACTCTCACTACAATTCGCTCCAGGTTGAGTTCAGATCGCAGATGCGGCACGCCCTCACTCTTCACGTCGCGTACACTCTTTCCCGTGCCATTGACGGCGGAGGAGCTTTCCAGTTTGGGAGCGATGGCCAAGACCTCGGGGGCGTTTCCAACCCGTATGCCGGATGGCTGTACGACGTTGGACCGTCGCAGTATGACCGGCACCAACATTCTCCTGACCAACCTTATATACGACCTGCCGTTCTTCAAGAATAGCTCGAGTCGCTTCATGAAGACCGCACTCGGCGGATGGACGGTATCGGGCGTCGTTATCGCCGAATCGGGTCTACCGATCAACGTCGGAATCAGCGGCTCGCAGAGTGTCAACGGCCTGCCTAACGCGACTAACCGCCCAGACCTTTCCGGCAGTATTTTCTATCCCCACACCGTCAGCACCACTTTGGAGCAATCTATCCAATGGATCAGCCCTTCGGCCTTTTCGCTGCCAACCCTCGGAGGCTGGGGCAACCTCGGCTACGATGCGGCGCGTGGTCCGGGCCGCGACAACTGGGACCTCTCGCTATTCAAGAGCTTCATCTTCAGCGAAAACCGTGGCAGCAAATTTGAGCTTCGCGTAGAAACTTTCAACACATGGAACCATACCGAATTCAACGCCGTCAGCAGCCGCTTCGGCGCAAGTAACTTTGGCCAAGTCACTTCCGCCTTTGACCCAAGGGTCTTCCAGCTCGGCGGGAAGCTTTACTTTTAGCCACGTCAGTGGAGTGGGGTAACCCAAGCGTGGGTGATCGTTTCCGAGTACCCGACAATCCAAACGGAATCCACTAACTAGTCCTTTGCACCGAGGCCCCCTTGACGGCAGTCCCGTGGTGTGCACTTTCCAGGCTGTGGGTTCCGCTGGCACTCCCGTCGTCATGAAGCTCGCTGTGCTGATCATTGGGCCAGTGCTGGAGTTGGAGGTACGACCAATACCGGGATTGAAGCAGTCGCAGAGAAAACCGTCATCGTGGCGCTCGCTTGTGTAACAAGCCTCGTTCGGCAGTTGCCTAGGAGCGAGCGCCTCAGGGCCAGTCCATCTCGAGCGCATAGATTTCCTGGGTGCTGATATCGCGGGCAAACAGAGGAGAGTCGTCGGGAGCAAGTCCGAACCAAGCCACGATCGTTCCGGTGGTCCGGCGTCCGACGTTTTTGAGATCCCCTATGTTTTCAATCTTTCGATCGCTCAGCCGAAAACGGACAATGCGCTCACGAACGTCCTGCTTGTACGAGTCCTGAAAAAAGTAGATGTACTTTCCGTCGCGTGACCAGCTCGGGTAGCCCATTTCAAAGCCGAACGCTTCCGTCCACTTCTGAGTGGCAAAGTCAAAGAGCATCAACTTGAATGGTCGGTCGGCTGTGATGGCAGCAACGTACCTGCCATCCGGCGACCATCGAGGGGAAAAGAGTCCACTTGAATCAGGCAAGGTGGAAACGCGCTTGGACCTGAGGTCGATGGTGTAAATCGGGGCGGCGTTTGAGACCGCAAGGTACTCTCTCACGGTGCCGAAGACCAGTGAATTTCCGTCCGGTGACCAGTTCGCATCCATCTGACTCTGCTCGCTTGGGAGTATTCGCTGCGGCGTGCCGCCTTCGCTCGAGACTAGGTAGATATTCCAGGCGACCCCCGGAAGAGTGGCATTGAAGGCGATTTGTTGGCCGTCGGGCGACCAGCGCGGCAAAAGAACTCGCAAGGGCGGAAAGGTGAGCTGGCGCCGCTCGCTTCCATCCACTTTACTCCGCCATAGCGTGCCATCGGGGTAGGAAGCGTAGGTAACCCATTGCCCATCTCGTGAGAATGCCAGACCCTCAGCGGAGATTCCGGAAAGATAGGGCACGAACTGGCCGCTGCGCGAGTCGTAGCGGATGACTTCCGCTCGATCGGACTCACCGATGGCGAAGATCTCCCTGCTACCCTTGCTCGGCAAAGGATCATGGAAGCTCAGAGGGCCTGCGGTCAACTGGATGGGCTTATCCTCCCGCTTCCGCCAAGGGAAACTTTTCGCTTCCGGCAAGGCCCAGAGATCTCTTCTGCCGTCGCGCCTGGTTTGAAAAATGTAAAACCGCCCGTCTGAAGTCCATTTGCCGCAACAACATGCCTGACACATTCTGTGGAGCCCCGTCCCATCTAAGGCGGCCTCCATGAGCGACATGGAAAAGATTCGCATATCAACCTGGTTGAATCGAACGATGCGTGCGTCCGGCGAAAATCCGAAGGAAAATGGAATGCTGTCGGTCGTGAAGAGTTTTCGAGAGGAGGAACCGTCCCGGCTCACCGAGTAGACATCAAGTCCGTTGTTGTAGATGATGCCCGTTTCATCCGGACCGAACCGCGCATCTCCGACCAGGACCGTCCCGACGCGGTGCGGCGATCCTCCCGCGACCGGCTGCACCCAAAGCGAAGAGGGTCTGCTACCCACGTCAGTTGCTATCAGAAGATCGGTTCCTTCTCTCGACAGATCGAGCAGTCGAGACTCCTTGAGCGGCACCGAGAGGGGAACCACCTCGCCACCCTTAATGGACACCTGAACGATGAGATAGCGTGGACCGGGCAACACCTCGTTGAAATAGATTCGCGAACCGTCGGTAGCCATCGGGCCGGATTTTGCTTGACCGTCATCGGTGAGCGCTGTGAAACGCAGGACTCTTGGTACGCCCGGTGCTCGGATAACTGTCTTCCAGAGGGCCAGCGCGCCAACTGTGACGATGACCGCGCCGAGTATCACTAACCTGTAATACGTAGGTCTTACCTTGGTCTGTGGTGCGGCGGATGGAGCTTCTTCGGCGGGTTGGTCAGCAGAAGGGATACTACCTGTTACGGGCACGATAAACCGGTATCCGCGACGGGGGAGGGTCTCGACGAAGCGCGGATTGTCCGCGTCATCGCCCAGCGCTTCGCGCAGTTTGTTGATGGCTTTGTTGAGCCCGTGTTCGAAATCCACAAACGTATCGGCGGCCCACAGTTTCTGCTGTAACTCTTCGCGGGTGACCATTTCGCCCGGCTCATCCAGCAACATCGCCAGTACGTCAAGTGGCTGGCCGTGGAGCTTGATCTTCACGCCGCCCTTGCGCAGCTCACCCGCGCGCAAATCCACCTCGAAGCTGCCGAAGCGCACACGTTCGTGTTTTGCGCGGATGACGGCGCTGCCGGTTGTAATTGGGGGGACTTCACCCATCGGAAAGCTCTCGGACTGAGGGGACTATACCATGGGATAAAGAGACTCGAGCCGCCGGGCGCGAGAAATCCTCTCGTTGACCTCTTTCCTTTCAATCAGTTAGCAAGGGACAAACAATCCATGTTGCGGGGAGGCGCCGTCCATTGAGGTCCCTGTAGGGCTGCGCCAGAGTTGCCGGATCGCGTGAGCCAAAGGGTCAAGCAAGCAGCCCATGCGAAATTGAATCTCGGAACAATAGGAGTTTCACCATGAAATCGTATCGAAATCGTATATTGGCAATCGCCACTCTCGCGTTGGCCGCCATTTGCGCAAGCGCAGGCACGGCGAATGCGCAGTCCAGGGCCACCGGGCGCTTCACGCTGCCTTTTGAGGCAAAGTGGGGGAATGCAGTTCTACCAGCTGGAGACTATACCTTCATTGTGAGCAAGGCTATATCGCCCATAGATCGGCATTACTTTGTGACCTTCATCGGAAAGGATAAGGAAACAACCTTGATTGCGGCGAAAGACCTAAGCCAAATTGGTGCGGGAAACAGGCTGGTTGCTGTGCGCAGCGGAGGGAAGTATAGAATCCGCACCTTGCGCTTGGCCTTCGCGGACCTGATTCTGAACTTCCAGGCACCTAAAGCAGAACAGACGCTTGTCGCCGCGGCTCCCGAACTCATCCAGAGCGTGCCGATTCTAGTCGCCACGAAATAAATCAACGGTTGTCATTGGAACGGATAGCCAGCACATGGTCTATCGATATCGAGAGGTAACAACCGTACCCAGAGGGGCCACAATCGCGTGCGGCTGTGGCCCTTTTGGCCGTCACAGAACTGGTTTGGCCACGGTCACACGGGTGGCCTTTCTTGGATTCTGTCTCTTGGTTCCAGGGACTGTGATAGCAAGCCCGCAAAGGCAAAATCCACCGCCGCTCGACTCTACGCTGAGAGTCACAACCACGGTCGTAAACGTCTATGCCATCATCAGGGACAACAAAGGCCGCTTGGTTCCATACCTGAACAAGAGCGATTTCAAACTTACGGAGGAAAACGTCCCCCAACAGATCGGCTATTTCTCGCGGGAAACGAGCACACCGCTGAGATTAGGCCTGGTGTTTGATACGAGCCCGAGCCAGGAGCGTGTGCTAGCCACCGAGCAGCGCGAAGCCAAGGAATTTGTCCGCCAGGTCTTGGGTACGAAGGATCAAGCTTTTCTCACACGTTTCGACCTGGACGTGGAGCTGCTTCAGGACTTCACCAACAATCAGCAGTTGCTTGCACGCACGATTGATGAGACGCGAATCAACTACGCAGAGCGGCCTCTTCTGGCTGAACCATCGCCTAGCGCAAGCGTGGGGGGGTCTCACCTGTACGATGCGGTGTACTTGGCCTCAAACGAGCTGATGAAAAGTGAAGTGGGACGCAAGGTGCTGGTCTTGGTGACCGACGGAGAGGATCAAGGAAGCAAAATAAATGCCGCCACGGCTCTTGTGGCTGCGCAGAAAGCCGACGTCATCATTTATTGCGTTGCCGTCAGCGACCCCAAGTTTTACCAGGAGCGAGGGATGGGTTTCAAGGGTGATTCGGCTTTGAGGAAGATTTCCGAGAGGACGGGCGGACGATTGATCCGGGTGAATGGCACGCACAACACCGCGGCGGCGTTTCGAGAAATCGCCACTGAGCTGCGCACGGAATACTTCCTCGGGTACTCACCCTTGAATTTGCGGCACGACGGATCCTTCCGCGGTATCCGCGTACGGATCACCAGCGGTAAGTACAAAGTTCAGGCCCGCCGCGGATACTATTCCCGGAAGGAGTAGCCGACGATAGTTGGCGATGAATCGCGTTATCACTCACCATTCCAGAATCGGCTGGTCACTGAGGAAGCTCGAAATGCAACATTACGCGGAAGCTGACAGCCGCGGGGAGAGATAACTCGTTCAGTTTCGACAGGGCCGATTCGAAGAATGCAACAGAACAAGTATTGTATTGCATTGGGTGGCGGGTTGCTCCTAGGCCCACGACTGTATCAAAGGGCGTAAGATTTTCCCGACGCAAGTCCTTATCCCACAGTCTGGGAGAGGCTTTAATTTAGCCGTATCGAAGGAACTCCTTTGATACGGCGGAACCGGTATTGGTGTTCACAAATCTAGGTGTGATGCCGCGATTACGACCATGGCCGTGAATCAGCGTCAGGTCACTTTCCCCCATCTCCCAGGCCTGTTGCAAAATCTTGCCAAGAACTCCGTTGAATACAATTTCAGCGGGATGGTAGCCGTGAAGGTCGATTTCCATCTTTTCCCTCCCAGTTTGCTGGGACCTCGCAGCAAAAAAGGGTGTCATCGGAAGAATAGCGGCACTATCAGAGTCTGTTCACTATTTTCAAGGACCGGGTTCAATTCCGATCTTGTCGTTGACGGCCTCTCTCAATCGCTGTTTGCAGCCCAGATATTTCTCCGTGGTCTGGACCGAGACATGGCCCAGCAGAAACTGAATCTGTTCCAGCTCGCCGCCGGCGCTATGGCAAAGACGGGCGCACGATCTTCGAAGGTCATGCGGCGCGAGTCTTACGATTCCAACCTGGCCTGCGTACTGCTTGACGACATGCCACACCACTTTTCGGTCATTTCGGTGCCCCAAATCGTTCCCGTCCTACAGACGCAACGAAATAACCGCCCGCTGACCACGCTCGACGCTGCGAGCCAGTCGTCAACGGTCCGCTTAACCCACGAGGGCACGGGCACAGTTCGAACGTGACCGCCTTTTCCTATCAGATCGACGATAGCCCAGTGATCCTCGCGACGTTGGAAGTGATCAACCGTGAGTTCCGTCAGTTCGCGCCGCCGCAGGCCACAACCCAATAGCAAAGCAAGAATCGCTCGGTCCCGCTTGCCCTTCAAAGTGTCAGGATCAGGGAGCTGCCATAGCGTTCGAGCTTCCTCGGCAGTTAGCCAATTCCCAAGTCGGCGCCCAAGTTTCTTTGCGCCCCTTACGGCGAATGCCGGCTGCAAGGTCAGGGCTCAACAATCCAGAATCTGCGGCTTCATATGCCAGCCGCCGTACGGCTGCCAGCCTGACGTTGATGGTCCCTGCAGCCAGGCGGCGATCTTCGAGATGAAGTCGATAACGGAGAACGACCGCCTGGTTAAACGACAGTCGCGGAGCAGAGCAATACCAAGCCACAAACTCATCGATCGAATGCCGATAGCTGCGCTGCGATTCAAACGACCTCAAGCTTACGATCACGGCAACTTTGGCATGCTCCAAATCGGGCAGGCCTAGCCTAGTCTTCAGTCTAGTCTGCCTGCTCTTGGTTTTGCGCTTCATGGTCAGCCGCCTCCCAACGACTAGCCATGAGATTGCCCTTCCAAGACCGAGGGACGGCAGAAGTCCCAGATCCCTCAATGTCCGGCAACGCGACCTAATCGGGAGTTGACCACGCTCACGAGCCCGAGCGTTGTCTGATTTAGCGGCCACCTAGTTTTGCCGAAGGCGTTATACTCCGGCTGATGAAAAAATCTAGCGCGGTTTTTCTGCTGGCATTCGTCGTCGGACTATCCGCGACGGGGAAAACGCAGAGTAAAGCGACAGATGGCCAAGCGCCTCTAACCACAGAGGAGTTGAAACTATATGGTGATTTTCTTGATTCTTTCCTCGGCACTAGTGGTGAGTCCACTCCAATTCAGTTTTTCGGACAGGACTGTGCCCTTGATTTTGAATCCCGGGGATACAGACGGGTGCTTACAAGGAATTGGATTCATAAAAGGAACGTAGAATCCCCGGAAATTAAGGGGGTGGAATCGTGGAAGACACAACAAGCTACGGGTGGCATGCTGCCTACCTGGCGGCAGTGCTGGAAACCAAACAGTCCGAGATGCCTGCCCGCCTTACCGCCGCACTGCAAGCCCTCCAAGAAAGACTAGACAGTCCCGCCGGAATCAGCACTGATGAGCGTACCGCGATTGAGAATGCTCGGAAGGCGCTTATGACTTTGAAGGATGAGCGCGTGGAAGGCCGCACAAGTTAAGCCGTCCGGAAACTGAACAACTGCTAGGCCGCCTTCCCCGTTTTGGCCTTGTACTCTGCCAAGTCAGTTTATTTGCAAGATAGCCGGGCAAGCCGCGATAGAACAGGCTGAGTTTGAGCATCACGAGCAAGAGGAAGCTATCGTTGACCCGCTATTTGCATCCAAGTGAATAGTGGGCCCGGTTTTGAGCCGGACTCCAGGCTGCTAGGACCACAGCAGCAAGGAGGTACGTATGAACTCCATTTTCAGGAGGCTGATCCTTCACCAGCCGTGCCTGTTTCTCGTTTGCTGCGCAATAGGCTCGTCTCTGTTTCTCTGCGTAACGACCGTCGCCGCCGGACCGGGGCGGATTCCGACAGATACTGCGAACAAAATTGATTCCATCCCAGCAGGCACGGCGCTGCCAGTGCTGCTCCCTTCGATCTCGTCCAAGAAACTGAAGGAAGGAGACAAGATCACCGCTAGAGTGGCGCAAGACGTTCCACTGGAGTCCGGCGCGAAGATTCGCCGAGGTGCCAACGTGATTGGCACGGTGGTATCCAATGATGTGCCTGGCACGGGGAATGGCGCGAAGCTGACGATACGATTTGAAAGCGTCGTGCAAGACGGAAAACTCATACCGATCCGAACCAGTTTGCGAGCGCTGGCGTCTTCGCTGGAAGTTCACGATGCACAGATACCGACGACTGCGCCCGGCGAAAGCGACGTGTACGACTGGCTGCCCACACGCCAGATTGGGGGAGATGTGGTCTATGGCAAGGAGGGGCCAGTGGCGCGAGGTGAGCGGGTTCTTGGCGAAAGCACGTATCAAGGCGTGTTCGTGAAGTTGGTGGAAAATTCTGAGGGGCACTGTCGTGGTTCCATTGGAGGAAACGACCGACCACAAGCGGTATGGCTGTTCTCCGCTAACGCGTGCGGGTTGTATCGCTTCGCAAACCTGGAATTGAGGCACGCCGGGCGCACCGAGCCGGTAGGCGAGATCGTTCTGGAATCCAAGAAGGGCCCGGTGCAAATCCGAAGCGGGAGTGCGGCGTTGTTGCGGGTTGTCAGCCCCGAAAAAGTTGGGGTCTAAACACCGTAACCGCCTTCGGTTCGGCTGTCCGGAAACTGAACGACTCGCCGTGGATCCTGCATTGTGATATATGTATTTTCCCCGCAGACCTTTGATCCGAGGAAAAACCTATGTTGGCCTTCTGCCCCCAGTGCAGGGCTAAGGTTTCCGTCGTTTTCGTTCTCGCGAATGACGTAGCCCGCAGGGAGTTAGCCGACCATAAAACAGTCGAGGTCATCCATATTACGCCGCAGGATGACCACCATGTCTGGCGCGTCGGAAGCGACGATCTTAGTTTAGGAAGAAGTAGCTCCCCTATCGGGGCTTCGGTCCAGCCGTCCGGAAACTGAACAAATCTCTGAAATCCGACTTCTGTGGAGTCGAGGTGTGGCGCGGTGGTTTAGGTGGAGCCTATCAGTTGCCGACCCTTTCGTCAGTCGGTGCCTCACGAGCTCCGCCATGCTTCCGTTTCCACACCCCGCTCATCGAACCGGACGTGCGGATTTGCCGCATCCGGCTCTCGGAGAAGACTCACGCAATTGCTGTAGCCATTGCCTGT